>Ga0208180_1000010_pt1 | contig 364195 bp, 359 predicted proteins | sample MalvireepMed_s16_FD_184241 | JGI IMG/M metagenome (GOLD analysis project Ga0208180, IMG submission 184241) | Marine viral communities from the Global Malaspina Expedition - Malaspina viral metaG DeepMed_s16 (SPAdes) (version 2) | ecosystem: Environmental > Aquatic > Marine > Oceanic | place...
TTGCTCTTTATCACTGAGATGCTCTTCAAGCTCAGCCTGCATCGCGGCTTCGGTGAGTTGTTTAATAAGCGGTGTCAGGATGCCGTCTTTGCCGGTGAGGTCTTTGCCTTCACGCAACTGCTTTAAAGCGGCATCCATGTCGAAATTGGTTTTGGTCATATGTCATCTCTTTTTTGCTTAGTTTAACGAAATGACACAGAATTCTGAACACTACCGAGTCATCGTCAGAGTCGTCTTTTTTATCTTTCAGAGACTGACGCTTCTCTTTCATTTCGGCTTTGCGCTTTTCTTTTTCAGCTTTCCACTTTTCTTTTCTGTCTTTTTTATCGTGCTTTCTTTTTTCCTTTTCTAATTTACGTTCTTCTTTCTCATATTTCCGTTCTTCCTTACGTTCTTGCATTTCGGCTTTATGCTCTTCCTTACGCTGCATCATCTCAGCCTTGTGCTCTTCGCGCATAGCTTCCATTTCGGCTTTGCGCTCCTCTTTCATTGCCTCCATGTCAGCTTTCATCTCTTTCTTGTCCTGCTTTATTTTTTTTGCTTCTTCAGACTTTTGCTGAGCAAAAGCAGTTCCGTTGAAGATTAATAAAGCAGCCACCAGTGATGTTATTCCTAAATTGACGTGTTTCATAAAAGTCACCTCATTGCATTTCTTTGTATTAGGTTTAGTTCAGAAAATTTGTTTCTACAAGCCATAAAAAATAAAACACCCAGACATATAGCATGCCTGGGTGTTTCTATCTGGTGCCTTTACAAAACAATTACATATTAGGGTAAGTTGGGCCGCCGCCACCTTCTGGAACCACCCAGGTAATATTTTGACTGGGGTCTTTAATGTCACAGGTTTTACAATGTATGCAGTTTTGAGCATTTATTTGGAAAACTTGTTTTCCGTCTTCCTCAACAACTTCATAAACTCCGGCCGGGCAATAACGTTGCGCTGGCTCAGCGAACTCCGGTAAATTAACCTTAAGCGGAATATCGTCATCTTTGAGTTTTAGATGACATGGCTGATCTTCCGCATGATTCGTATTAGATAAAAATACTGAAGACAGACGATCAAAGGTGAGTTTATTGTCAGCTTTAGGATACTCAATAGGCTTAAAGTTATCGGCTTTACCTGTTGCTTTATAGTCTGGTGTCCACTCTTTAAATTTAAACGGTAGTTTTCCGCCAAACCAATTCTGGTCAACCATATTATAGGCGCCACCAAGCATTGTACCGAGCTTATGAACTGCACCACCGAAGTTGCGTGAACGATAAAGCTCGTCGTACACCCACGACGATTCAAAGCGTTCAGTGTATTGCTTCGCCTCAGTGTTTGCGTTACCGGCTTTTAGTTCGTCAAAAAGCGTTTCAGCGGCAATCATGCCAGACTTCATTGCCGTATGGTTGCCCTTAATTTTAGAGAAGTTCAATGTGCCCGCATTACAGCCAACGATTAATCCGCCGGGGAAGGTCATTTTCGGTAATGAGTAATAACCGCCTTTAGCAATAGCTCGAGCGCCATAAGAAACACGTTTGCCATTTTCAATAATTTGTCTAATGGCTGGGTGGGTTTTGAAACGCTGAAACTCCTGGAAAGGGTTCATGTATGGATTTTCATAGTTCAGGTCGACAATAAGCCCCAGGTACACCTGGCCGTCTTCTGCGTGATAAAGGTAACCACCACCGTTGGCATTGCCTTCTAAAGGCCAGCCCGCGGTATGAACCACTTTACCCGGCTCATGTAACTCTTCGGGAATATCCCATATTTCTTTAAAGCCAAGGCCGTAGTGTTGTGGTGTGGCGTCTTTGTCCAGTTCGAATTGGCTAATCAGTTGCTTGCCCAAGTGTCCGCGGCAACCTTCAGCAAATACGGTATATTTTGCTCGCAGCTCCATGCCGGGCATATAACCGTCTTTTTCACTACCGTCTTTGGCGACACCCATATCACCGGTTTGTACGCCTGCTACTGAACCGTCATCGTTGTAAAGTAGCTCGGCCGCTGAGAAGCCGGGGAAAATTTCAATGCCTAGCTGTTCTGCTTGCTCAGCCATCCAGCGACACAGGTTGCCCATGCTGGCAATATAGTTACCTTTATTGTGAAAGGTTTTAGGAACCGAAAAGTTGGGTAAGCGACTGAAGTTTTCTTCGTCTTTTAGTAACAGAATATCGTCACCGGTAACCTCTGTGTTAAGTGGGGCACCGCGATCTTTCCAGTCTGGGAATAATTCATTTAATGCACGAGGCTCAAATACTGCACCCGATAAAATATGTGCACCAATATCAGCACCTTTTTCAACGACACAAATCATCAGCTCTTGCTCGTTTTCCTGAGCCAGCTGGCCGAGTCGACATGCAGTTGCTAAGCCCGCAGGGCCTGCACCAACAATGACGACATCAAATTCCATGCTTTCGCGTTCCACGTGAACCTCCACTTTATTCAGGCTATTTGTATTGGTATTAGCCCGTTGTACTGCTGTAATAATTGAGTGACTTGTTGCGCTGGAACCGGCTTACTGAATAAGAAACCTTGTCCCGTTGCACACTCTCTATGCAGCAGAAATTCAACTTGCTCTTCTGTTTCAATACCTTCAGCAACCAACTGGATATTTAGGTTGCGCGCTAAACTTATAATTGTTTGAGTAATTGTCGCATCATCTTCATTATCTGGTAAGTCTTTCACGAATGAACGGTCAATTTTCAGCGACGTTACCGGGAAATTCTTCAAATAAGAAAGTGACGAGTAACCTACACCAAAGTCATCAATGGCTAAGGACATACCGTACTCGCGCACGGAATGCATGAATCTTGTGTGCGACTGTATGTTTTCAATAAAGACTTGCTCGGTAAGCTCCAGTTCGACTTTACTCGGTGGTACTTTGGCTTCGTTAACTTTTTCAATGACATCGTCGGCAAAGTCCGGCAAATGCAATTGCTTACCCGAAATGTTGATAGCAATACTTAATTCCGTAAAACCAAGCTCATGCCACTGCTTTAGCTGCAAGAAGGACTCGCGCATAACGTATTCAGAAATAGGAATAATTAAGCCGGTATCCTCAGCCAGTGGAATGAATTGGTCCGGCGGAATAATAGAGCCATCTTCGTCGACCCAGCGAACCAAGGCTTCAAAGCCTGTGATACGGCGGCTACTTAACTCAACTTTCGGTTGATAGTAAACGGTGAGCTGCTGCTTATTAACGGCATGTCGCAGGCGTTTAACCAGTTCTAGTTTTTTGGTTAAGTCTTTGTGTATGGCTTTGTCGTATATTTTATAGGTGTTACGACCTTGCTCTTTTGCCTGATAAAGCGCGGTATCAGCGTTACGAATAAAGTATTCAGCGTTGAAGTCGGCGTCTTCAGCAAAGGTGATGCCAATCGAAGCGCTTATGAAGAGCTCATAAACATCGACAAAGAAGTGCGCATCTAAAGCCTGCAATAAGCGTTCTGCCAGAGCAACAACTTGCTGTCGATTTTCTGTGCACTCAATTGCAAGCAAGAATTCATCACCGCCAACACGAGCGAGCTGACTGCTGTTAGGCGCCAGTTTATTAATACGGCGAGCAACACGCCTGAGCAGTTCATCGCCTACAGTGTGTCCCAGAGCATCGTTCACTTCTTTAAAGCGGTCGAGGTCGATAAACAGCAGAGCAGAGTTGTTTTTAGCATCACTCTTCTCAAGCCATTCACCCAAAATACGTTTTAACGCGTTGCGATTAATAAGACCCGTGAGTGCATCGTGTTCTGCCAAATAAGCCATTTGTTTTTCAACGCGTTCGCGCTCATCTATTTCGCTGTAAAGCTCGATGTTAGCGTCAGCGAGTTGCTGCGCTTTGAAGCGACTTTGACCGAGAATATAAAGCACAAATGTAAGAGCCGCAGTAATGAATAGCCCGGCCAGTAAAACCGCAGTAGAAACTGAGCCTCTAAGATCACTCATGTGTTCAGCGGTTGGCCAAACAGCCAACTCCCAGCTGTTTCCGACAAGCTGTAAGCGGCGTTTATGCGTCCACTCGTCTTTTAGAGAAGGATCTCCGGCAAATTCATACAGTACGCCAGTGCCATTACTAATGCTAACCTGAAAACCTTCGCTGATATTGGTACGAATGACATTGTTGAACATACTTTGAAGGCTGATAACAAAGCCGATAAAGCCAGGTGTGTCGGAGCGTTGAACGCGAACGAAAATGGCAATATCGCTACTGAGGCGACCAAGGTTTCCAGCGGGCCCCATCATCGCATGACGGTTATTTTGAGACTGGCCTAGTTGCGCGCCCAACGGACTGTCAGAAAAGGGCGTTCCTAAGAGTTCATTTTTCTGATTTTTAGGATACAAAAACTGTATTTTTTGGGTGGCATCCAGCCAAACCACGTTTTGCACGTTGGGGTAATAAAGCGTGACAATGTCGGCGTCTGAGTCGCGGCGAGAGCTTAAGCTTATTTCGCTGCGTTCCCACTCTCTCGCAAGCAGCTCTGCTACAAATAAATGTGATACCAGACTTTGGCGGATATCGCGCTGCAGGCTATAAGCCTCAGCTTCCAAAGCCTCGTGAGCGTTTTCGTTTTCAGTGTATCGCAGATAGAAAAATGCTGTGAGAGTGACTGCCACTCCCACAACTGCCGCGATAACGGCTTGCCGCGACCCCTGAATAAACATCATTGCTTAGAGTAACTCCTCTCTGTCCCTGAAATATTCAAGTGCTTCAGGGTTCGCTAATGCGTCTGTATTCTTAACGGGCTCACCATGAACCACGTTACGCACAGCCAATTCGACAATTTTACCACTTATAGTACGGGGTATATCGTCAACCTGCAAAATAACGGCTGGCACATGCCGCGGCGTTGCATTTGCACGAATGGTTTTGGCAATAGTTTGCTTGAGCTCGTCGGTAAGCTCAATACCTTCGCGTAATTTAACAAAAAGAACGACGCGTTCGTCGCCATCGTATTGTTGGCCAATAGCGATACTTTCAAGGACTTGGTCAACTTTTTCCACTTGGCGATAAATTTCAGCTGTGCCAATACGAACACCGCTAGGGTTAAGTACAGCGTCTGAACGGCCGTGGATTATAACGCCATTGTGCTCGGTTAACTCGGCGAAGTCACCATGTGCCCATGTATTGTCAAAGCGAGCAAAGTAAGCGTTAAAGTAACGCTCCCCGTTGTCATCGCCCCAAAAGCCTACGGGCATACAAGGGAATGATTTCTCGCAAACTAACTCGCCTTTTTCGCCGCGTATCGGTTTGCCACTGTCGTCATAGATATTGACCGCCAGACCGAGGCCCCGGCACTGCAGCTCACCGCGATAAACCGGCAGAATAGGGCAGCCTAACGCAAAACATGAAATGATGTCAGTACCACCGGAAATAGAAGACAAGCAGAGATCTTTTTTGATGTCCCGATAAACGTAGTCAAAGCTTTCAGGGGGCAAAACTGACCCTGTTGTCAGAATGCTTCTTAGTTTTTCCAGTTGGTGGCTTTCTCTGGGTTTCACACCGGATTTTTCAAGTGCAGCAAGGTATTTAGCACTGGTTCCAAAAACAGTAATACCTTCTTCGTCAGCAACGTCCCATAAGAACTCAGGCTCTGGCGCGAACGGAGAGCCGTCAAATAAGGTTAAGGTTGCACCAACGGCTAACCCGCTGACCAACCAGTTCCACATCATCCAGCCGCAGGTCGTGAAATAGAAGAGGTTGTCTTCGGTATCGAGATCAGTGTGTAAACCGTGCTCTTTCAGATGTTGTAGTAATGTTCCTCCGGTGCCATGCACAATGCATTTAGGAACCCCGGTTGTACCAGATGAGAACATAATATAGAGCGGGTCGTTAAAGTCGCGCTCGGCAAACTCAATTTGGGTAGCGCTACTGTCGGAAAAGTCGTCCCATGAAACGACGTTATCGCCGGTGAAGGTTTCTTGTTGGTCACTGAAGTTAACAATGACAGTTCTTTCAATGCTCGGGATTTTTTCAACGATATCGGCGGTTTTGTCTTTAATATTGAGGTTTTTACCGTTGTAGAAATAGCCGTCGACGGTAATTAAGACTTTCGGCTCTATTTGACCAAAGCGATCCAGCACGCCTTGCGCACCAAAGTCTGGAGAGCACGACGACCAAATAGCTCCTATGCTGGTGGTTGCCAACATGCCAATAATGGTTTCTATGCAGTTTGGCATCATAGCCGCAACGCGGTCGCCAGCTGTTACGCCTTGCTTACGAAGCCCGGCGGCAAGGCCTGCAACTCTTTTATACAGCTCTGCATACGTAAGTTGCTGTCGGGCACCGTTCTCACCGCGGAAAATTAACGCAATTTTATTATCTTTATGTCGCAGCAAGTTTTCCGCAAAATTAAGCTTTGCTTCGGGAAACCATTTGGCGCCAGGCATTTTTTCTTTATCGGCTACAACGGTAGAGCCTTTTTTGCCAATAACATCAAAATAGTCCCAAATCATTGACCAGAAGCTTTCATTATTATCAACAGACCACTGATAAAGGTCGTGATAATTCGCCAACGCTAAACCTTTTTCCGTGTTTACCTGTTGCAGGAAGTCGGTCATGCGGGCGTTGGCAATAGTGTCCGCTGACGGTTGCCACAATGCTTCTGAAGTCATTTTATTCCCCTCGTTTTGCTAATTCTGCAATGGCTACCTGTGAGCGAGGCCCGTGACTTAGGTGTTCACAAATACCTGCGCCCGCAGCGATTAGTTTATTCAAATCAATGCCTGTTTCTACACCCATACCGTTCAGCATGTAGACCACATCTTCGGTGGCAACATTACCACTTGCGCCTTTAGCATAAGGGCAGCCACCAAGGCCTGCAACGGCAGAGTCAATAGTCGCAACACCTAATGGCAAGCAGGCCATAATATTGGCTAATGCTTGTCCGTAAGTATTATGGAAATGCAGGGCGAGTTTTTCCATGGGTACTTGCTCAGCTACCGCTGCCAACATTTTCTGAGCTTTAAGCGGGGTGCCTACGCCTATGGTGTCACCCAGAGATACTTCGTAACATCCCATGTCATACAGAGCTTTTGCGACTTTAACCACATTATCGATTGGCACTTCACCTTGGTATGGGCAGCCCAGCACGCAAGAAACGTAACCACGAACAGGAATGCCTTTATCTTTTGCCGCTGCAATGACAGGCTTGAACCGCTCCAGCGACTCATCAATGCTGCAGTTAATATTCTTTTGTGTAAAGGCTTCAGAAGCCGCTCCGAATACCGCCACCTCATCCATATTAGCTTCCACTGCTGCCTCGAAGCCTTTTAGATTAGGTGTAAGGCCTGCGTAGGTAACTCCGGAGCGGCGGTTTACTTTTTCCATAACAGCTGTGCTGTCAGCCATTTGTGGCACCCACTTGGGGCTGACAAAGCTGGCACTTTCTATGTAAGAAACGCCAGCGTCAGCTAAAGCTTCTATGAGAGTAACTTTAGCGTCTACAGAAACAGCGGTTTCGTTCTGCAAGCCGTCTCGAGGACCCACTTCAACAATTTTAATCTGCTCTGCAATAGCCATAATTACTCCGCTTCGCTAACTGCGATAAGTTCATCACCATCGCTGACAAGGTCACCTGCGGCAAAGAATATATCTGTGACTTCGCCATCATGGCCTGCGCGTATGGTGTACTCCATTTTCATGGCTTCCATAATGACAAGCGCTTGATCTTTTTCGACGGTATCGCCTTTAGTCACCAGGACTTCCATAATAGTGCCGTTCATTGGCGCAACGTGTCCGCCGTGCGCTGCATCATCAGAAAGGGTATCAGCGACACGGTGACGATGGAAAGTGACAGGACCATTGTCGGTAAAGACGGTAATTTGTTGGTCGTCCGCACTGACATAGCGCGAATAACGCATGTCACCCGCCGTTAAGGTCAGTTTGTCATCGGTCAGGGACACTTGCCATTGAATACTCTCTTCATCAAGACGTTGAGTAAATTCACCTTTCCCAGTCTCTACCAGTGTAATGGTGTAATTGTCATCATTGAATTGCAACGGGATGCTGTGCGTAGCTGCTGAATTCATTCTAAATGCGTTACCACTTTGCCACGGAGAGGTGCCACGTTGCTGTTGGCGTTGAATAATATCGAACAGCGCAGCTTCCGTCGCAATTTGCTGATAATTCACTGAGCTGTCAGGTGCCAGAGCGTCTTGGTGCTGCTGAATAAACTCAGTGGTCAAATTCGTATTCACAAACTCCGGGTGCGATGCTAAACGGTGCAAGAAATCGACATTGGTTGTCAGCCCGGTTAACCGGTATTCGCGCAATGCTTTTTGCAGACGAAGTAGAGCGCGGCTTCTGTCGGTATCCCAGACAATTAGCTTGGCAATCATGGGATCGTAGAAAGCTGAAATCTCATCGCCTTCTTCAATGCCGGTATCGATACGTACACCGTTTATTTCAGCGGGTGTGCGCAAATGGTTGATGGTGCCGGTGCACGGTAAGAAGTCGTTGTCCGGATCTTCCGCGTAAATACGTGCTTCGAACGCATGGCCGTTAACCTGAATATCGTTTTGAGCAAGCGGTAACGGTTGGCCTGAAGCGACCAATAACTGCCATTCTACTAAGTCTTGCCCGGTGATCATTTCTGTAACAGGGTGTTCAACCTGAAGCCGGGTATTCATTTCCATAAAGTAGAATTCGCCGCTTTGATCAAACAAGAACTCCACGGTGCCCGCACCAACATAATCAATCGCCTGAGCCGCACGAATGGCAGCTTCGCCCATGTCCTTACGAGTCTTTTCCGTAAGCGCAGGTGCCGGTGCCTCTTCAAGTACTTTTTGGTGGCGGCGTTGTACAGAGCAGTCACGCTCAGCCAGATAAACGGCGTTGCCGTGTTCGTCAGTAAACACCTGAATTTCCACGTGGCGTGGATTTCGAATAAAGCGCTCCAACAGCACTTTGTCGTTACCGAAAGAGGACTTGGCTTCGCGCTTAGCTGAGCTTAAGGCTTCGTCAAACTCACCCATGTTTTCGACGACGCGCATGCCTTTACCGCCGCCACCGTAGGCGGCTTTCAAAAGCAGTGGGAAACCTACTTTTTCGGCTTCAGCCTTGAGTGTGTCAGTGTCCTGCTCGCTACCATGATACCCAGGAACTAAGGGCACTCCGGCGTCTTGCATTATGGCTTTGGCGGCGCTTTTCGAGCCCATTGCGGCGATAGAAGCAACCGGAGGCCCAACAAAGATGATGTCATTTGCCTGACATGCGTCAGCAAAGTCTTCGTTTTCTGATAAGAAGCCATAACCGGGGTGTATAGCCTCGGCACCGGTTTGTTTAGCTGCGGCAATAATTTTGTCGCTGCGCAGATAACTTTCTGTGCTAGCGGCAGGGCCAATGTGAACGGCATTGTCAGCTAACTTAACGTGGCGGGCGTTACGGTCGGCATCGGAATAAACGGCGACTGTTCGAATGCCCATTTTCTTTGCCGTTGAAATAATACGGCAAGCGATTTCACCACGGTTCGCAATCAGTAATGTGTTGATCATAATGGGACCTGTGTTTAATTCTTATTGAGCCAGGCAGCAGGGCGTTTTTCTAAAAACGAACTTAAGCCTTCCTGACCTTCATCCGATACGCGAATTTCCGCAATGGCTTTAATAGTATGTTCGCGTACGTCTTTATTAATAGGACGCGAACCAACGTTGCGAATAAGTTCCTTGCAGGCCGTTACGGCTTGAGGACTGTTGGCTAACAGCGCATCGAGTAAATTATTTAGTGGCTCTTCAAAGTCGTCGACAACGTCATTCACTAAGCCGAGTTTCTGTGCTTCGTCAGCGAAAAAGCGCTCTGCTGTGAGCATGTAACGACGAGACTGTCTTTCACCAATAGTGCGGACTACATAAGGGCTAATAACCGCTGGTATGAGTCCAATCTTTACTTCACTCAAGCAAAAGCTGCTGCGTGGTTGCGCCAGTACAATGTCACAACAAGCGGCTAAACCGACGGCACCGCCGAAAGCGGCACCCTGTACTAACGCAATACTTGGCTTGCTGAGCAAATCTAAACGCTCCATTAACAGCCCAAGCTCTCCGGCGTCTTCAACGTTTTGCTGATAGTTTTTATCCGCCATAGAGCGCATCCAGTTTAAGTCTGCGCCGGCAGAAAAGTTTTTGCCCTCAGAGCGTAATACCAGAACGCGAGCTTGCTCACTATCTTCGACGTCTTTTAACGCCTGAAGTAACTCTGAAATCATCACATCGTCAAATGCATTGTGAACCTCAGGACGGTTCAACGTCAGGGTTGCAATGCCTTTGTCGTCAATGTTGAGGCTGGTGTATTTTGCCATGGTTCATAACCTCCGATTACATGCGGAAGACGCCGAAGCGGCTGTCTTCAATCGGTGCATTTAATGAAGCGGCAAGGCTTAGTGCCAGAACTTCGCGCGTTTGTGCCGGGTCAATAATGCCGTCGCCCCATAAGCGGGCAGACGCATAATACGGATGACCTTGTTTCTCGTACTGCTCAACAATTGGCTTTTTCAGCGCTTGTTCTTTTTCTTCACTCAGGCTTTCGCCTTTACGGGCTAAATTGTCTTTGGTGACTTGCGCCATAACCCCTGCAGCTTGCTCACCACCCATGACCGAGATACGAGCGTTTGGCCACATGAACATCATGGTTGGGTCATAAGCGCGACCACACATGCCGTAGTTACCGGCGCCATAGCTACCGCCAATTAAGACGGTAAACTTAGGAACTTTCGCACAGGAAACGGCCATAACCATTTTCGCGCCGTGTTTGGCAATGCCTTCGGCTTCGTACTTTTTACCGACCATAAAGCCGGTAATGTTTTGTAAGAACACCAGTGGAATTTTACGTTGGGCACAAAGCTCAATGAAGTGGGCACCTTTTTGTGCCGATTCGGAGAACAAGATGCCGTTATTAGCCACAATACCAACGGGGTAGCCATCAATACGGGCAAAACCCGTCACCAGCGTATTACCATAGTTGGCTTTAAATTCATCAAAGTCAGAGTCATCAACAATGCGCGCAATGACTTCGTGAACGTCATAAGGCTTACGCAAATCGGTACCAACAATGCCGTACAGCTCTTTGGCGTCGTAACGCGGTGGTTTTGATGGTTGGCGGTCCAGCTGAGTTGGCTCACCTCGGTTAAGGCGTGCTACCGAGCGGCGTGCTAAAGCTAAAGCATGCTCATCGTTGTGAGCAAAATGGTCGGCAACACCGGAAATGCGAGTGTGCACGTCGGCGCCGCCAAGCTCTTCGGCGGAAACTTCTTCACCCGTTGCAGCTTTAACCAAAGGTGGACCTGCCAGGAATATGGTGCCTTGTTCTTTAACAATAACGCTTTCATCGGCCATTGCGGGTACGTACGCACCGCCGGCGGTACACAGGCCCATAACCACTGCAATTTGCGGAATGCCTTTGGCTGACATGTTGGCCTGATTAAAGAAAATACGCCCAAAATGTTCTTTGTCAGGAAATACTTCATCCTGGCGGGGCAGGTTAGCGCCGCCAGAGTCTACCAAGTAAATGCAAGGTAGGTGACAGCGCTCGGCAATTTCCTGAGCACGCAAATGTTTTTTAACGGTCAGGGGGTAGTAGGTGCCGCCTTTCACGGTGGCATCGTTGGCGATGATCATGCACTCGGTGCCTTCGACCTGACCAATACCAGCAACAACGCCGGCAGAAGGTACATAGTCCTCGTAGCAGTCCCATGCCGCAAACTGACCCACTTCTAAAAATGGCGAGCCAGCGTCCAATAATTTATTAATACGGTCACGAGGCAGTAATTTACCGCGAGATAAGTGGCGCTCTTGATACTTAGGGCCACCGCCTTGGTGTATTTGTGCTGCTTTTTCGTGCAAGTCGTCAACCACAACCTGCATCGACTCGTAATTTGCAGTGTACTGCTCATCACGAGTGTTTACTTTACTCGATAAAATTGCCACAGCGCAGCCTCCCGTTATTTGGATTCGCTGAAGATTTCACGACCTATCAGCATGCGGCGAATTTCTGATGTGCCCGCGCCTATTTCGTACAGTTTTGCGTCACGTAACAAGCGACCCGTTGGGTACTCATTAATGTAGCCGTTACCGCCTAATAATTGAATGGCGTCTAAGGCTAATTGAGTGGCTAATTCAGCGGCGTATAAAATGGCGCCGGCTGCGTCTTTACGAGTGGTTTCGCCACGATCGCATGACTGAGCAACTGCATAAACATAGGCGCGGGCGGCGTTTGTACGAGTGTACATATCAGCAACTTTACCCTGGACTAATTGGAACTCGCCAATTTCTTTGCCGAACTGCTTACGGTCGTGAATATAAGGGACGCAAGCGTCTAAGCATGCTTGCATAATGCCTAATGGCCCTGCTGCAAGAACTGCGCGCTCGTAGTCCAGACCGCTCATTAGTACAGCGACACCTTCGTTAAGCTCACCCAAAATGTTCTCTTCTGGAACTTCAGCGTTTTCGAATACCAGCTCACAGGTGTTTGAACCGCGCATACCAAGTTTGTCGAGCTTTTGCGCCTGGCTGAATCCAGGGGTGTCTTTTTCAACGATAAACGCAGTAATACCCCGAGAGTTTTTCTCAGGTTCCGTTTTTGCGTAAATGACGAAAACATCGGCATCCGGACCGTTAGTGATCCACATTTTGTTGCCATTAAGAACGTATTTGTCACCTTTTTTCTCAGCACGCAGCTTCATGCTGACAACATCCGAGCCGGCGTTAGGTTCGCTCATAGCAAGAGCACCAACATGTTCACCGGTACACAGCTTTGGTAAGTATTTTTTCTTCTGCTCTTCGTTACCATTACGGTGAATTTGGTTCACACAAAGGTTTGAATGTGCACCGTAACTCAGACCTACTGACGCTGAAGCACGGCTAATTTCTTCCATAGCGATAACGTGCTCAAGATAGCCCATACCCGAACCACCGTACTCTTCAGCAACGGTTAAGCCAAGTAGACCCATGTCGCCAAGCTTACGCCATAAATCGCTTGGAAATTCATTTTTCTCGTCAATGTCTGCAGCGCGTGGTGCAATTTCATCACGAGCGAAAGCATTAACTTGCTCACGGATCATGTCGGCCGTTTCGCCGAGGCCAAAATTAAAAGTGGTGTATTGACTAATCATAACGACTCCTGAGAGTGAACTTTGGATGTTGACTGCTGAATGGCTTCAAGTTCGTCCTGGCAACGTTGTTCCAGACCACTGAGTTCCGTCAGCAATACATTAATATCTTCCATTTGTTGTTTGAGTGAGACTTTCTTCTCACTGATAAGCTCAAGTACCTTTTGTAACTGCGCAGCGCTGCTGTTGTCTGCGTCATAAAGCTCAAATAAGCGACGCGTTTCAGCCAAAGAAAAGCCTAAACGTTTGCCCCGTAAAATGAGTTTTAAACGGACTCTGTCTTTATTGGTATAGATGCGCTGCTGGCCCTGTCGCTTTGGTGAAAGCAGGCCTTCGTCCTCGTAAAAGCGGATGCTACGAGTGGTAATGTCAAATTGCTTTGCCAGTTCACCAATACTGTAGGTAATTTTATTGTTCATCGGTACTTGCTTTTTGGTTGCTCTGGGATCTAAGCTTAGAGGAAGTTTACGTTAACGTAAAGTGCATTTGGAGGAAAGATGTCAAGCGATTCCATCGTTATTGTGGCGGCCAACCGCACGCCAATGGGCGGTTTTCAGGGCAGTTTGAGTGATGTGTCAGCACCCAACTTGGGCGCGACGGCGATAAAAGCAGCTCTTAGTAACAGCGGTTTAACTGCCGATGATATTTCAGAAGTTATCATGGGTAATGTATTACCCGCTGGCTTAGGTCAGGCTCCGGCTCGCCAGGCGATGCTATACGCAGATTTACCTCGCTCTACAGGCGCGACTACCATTAACAAGGTGTGTGGCTCGGGCTTGAAAGCGGCAATGATGGCGCACGACTTAATTAAGGCTGGTTCGGCCGATGTCGTTGTTGCAGGTGGCATGGAAAGTATGTCAAACGCACCTTATATGCTACCAAAAGGTCGTAGCGGTTACCGAATGGGGCATGGGCAGGTACTTGATCATATGATGCTTGATGGTCTTGAAGACGCTTATGAGCATAAGGCAATGGGCGTTTATGCTCAGGGTACTGCTGATGAATACGGCCTTGACCGTGAAGCAATGGATGAATTTGCCATTAATTCATTAACCAAGGCACAGGCAGCTATTAAAGATGGCCTATTTGACGGTGAAATTACGCCGGTGACTTATTCGACTCGCAAAGGCGAAGTCACGGTAGACACTGATGAACAACCTGGTAAAGCGCGCATGGATAAAATTCCACAGCTTCGCGCAGCTTTCAAAAAAGACGGCACTATTACTGCGGCTAACTCCAGTTCTATTTCCGATGGTGCGGCTGCACTTATTTTAATGCGTGAAAGTGAAGCTAAAGCCAAAGGCCTGCAACCGCTGGCGCGAGTTATGGGCCACACGACGCACTCGCAAGCTCCGTCTGAGTTTACTGTCGCTCCTATTGGCGCAATGAACTCTCTGCTTGGCAAGTTAGACTGGACAAAAGACGATGTCGACTTATGGGAAATTAACGAAGCCTTTGCCATGGTCACTATGTTGGCTATTCAGGAAATGAAATTAGACCCAGCTAAAGTCAACGTGCATGGCGGCGCTTGTGCATTAGGGCACCCAATTGGTGCAAGTGGTGCTCGCTTATTAGTAACTTTGCTGCATGCGTTGAAGCAAAAAGGCCAGAAGCGCGGCATCACCTCGCTGTGTATTGGTGGTGGCGAAGCCGTCGCTCTGGCAGTGGAAATGATGTAACTGGCGTATGCCTATATGAGTTAGCCGGCGGGCTTCAATTTGTGAGCGCGCCCGGCTAACCAAACAGCAAGTACGATAATTAAAGCGCCACTAATAAGTCGGGTATAGTCGAAAGACTGCTCCCAATATAAGACATTAACTAGAATTCCGGCAGGAATGAGCGCATTGTTCATGGTGGCAAGTTGCCCGGTGTTAACCCATTTGCTGGCCAGATTCCAGCCAAGGTAGCCGAGACCGGAGGCAATAATGCCCAACCAGAGCAGGATACCCCACTGAAGCGTAGTGGTTGGCAATAGGTTAAAGTCGGCGAAAAATAATACGCCAAGCCCGGCAATGACACTGGCGCCAAAGAAAAAAGCGGCAAACTGCTGACTTTGGGCGAGGGTTTTACCTGTGGGTAGACGTTTGTAAGCAACTTGACCTAAGGCAAAGCACGCATTGGCGGCTTGAATTAAAAAGAAGCCAGTGATGAAGTCATCGGACAATGGTTGATAGCGAATAATGGCAGCGCCACCGACAGAGACCGCTGCTGCTACCCACCATAGTAGGGGTAAGTGCTTGCGGTTGAGTATAAGCTCATCAATAAGAGTAATGTAGAGCGGCGTAAAAATAGTGAACAAAAGCACTTCAGCGACGCTCAAATACAAAAATGCGTGATACAAAAATAAATACATGGCGCCAATTTGCACGGCGCCAATAATGGCCAGCTTAGTCAGTTGAGGTAGCTGCCCACTTTTGGGCGATAAATGCCGCCAACGGAACAAGGGTAGAACGGTTAACAGTGCTAAAATCATGCGCACAAAAACAACAATATAACCGTCAACTTGTCCGGCAAGGTAAACGCCAATGAGAGAAAAACTGGCGGCCCAAAGCAAAGTAATCAGAATTAAGAGGGTCACGTTAAAGGCTCACTTAACTAAATTCGTTCATTATGATGTGAACAAAATAACACAACAAGAAGGTGAATTATGTCTAAGAAAGTGCCTCTGTACATAGATGGCGAATTTGTCGCCTCGAAGTCGGAACAGTGGATTCCTGTCACCAATCCAGCGACACAGGAAGTTATCGCCGAAGCGCCCGTTGCCACTCAAAGTGAAATGGAAGCAGCGGTTGAGAGCGCGCGCGAAGCGTTTAAAACCTGGAAAGAAGTACCTGTATCAGAGCGTGCTCGCGTAATGATGCGTTATCAGGCACTGCTTAAAGAGCATCAGGAAGAAATTGCTGAAATCCTGGCTCAGGAAACCGGCAAGACATTTGAAGACGCAAAAGGCGATGTCTGGCGCGGTATTGAAGTGGTTGAACACGCAGCTAATATCCCTTCGTTATTAATGGGCGAAACGGTTGAGAACGTTGCTCGCAAAATTGATTCATACAGCTATACGCAGCCGCTAGGCGTCTGCGCTGGTATTACACCGTTTAACTTCCCGGCAATGATTCCGCTTTGGATGTTCCCGTTGGCAATTGCCTGTGGCAATACCTTTATTCTTAAGCCGTCTGAGCAAGATCCTTTAACACCAACGCGTTTGGTTGAACTGTTTGAAGAAGCGGGTGCTCCAAAGGGCGTTCTGCAGGTCTTACATGGTAATAAAGAGCAAGTCGACTTCTTGCTTGATCACCCCGATGTCCGTGCATTGTCATTTGTTGGTTCGGTACCTGTTGCTGAATACATCTACCGTCGTGGTACAGAAAATGGTAAGCGCGTACAAGCCTTTGCCGGTGCGAAAAACCACTGCGTTATTATGCCGGATGCAAACAAACAGCAAGTTATCAATAACTTGGTTGGTTCGTCGGTTGGCGCCGCCGGTCAGCGTTGTATGGCAATTTCTGTCGCCGTGTTTGTTGGCGCTGCGAAAGAGTGGATTCCAGAAGTGGCTGAAGCTATCGCAAAAGTTCGCCCGGGTGCCTGGAATGACGAGAATGCAGCCTATGGTCCGGTTATTAGCCCACAGGCGAAAGAGCGTGTTGAAGCCTTAATTACTCAAGGTGAAAAAGAAGGCGCGAAGCTTTTAGTCGACGGACGCAACTGTGAAGTTGACGGCTTACCAAAAGGTAACTGGGTAGGGCCGACTGTGTTTTCTAGTGTCACACCGGATATGGAAGTTTATAAAACTGAGATTTTTGGTCCGGTTTTATGTACGACAGAAGTCGATAGCCTGGATGACGCGTTAGAGCTGGTTAATAACAACCCATACGGTAACGGTACGTCTATCTTTACTGCCAGCGGTGCGGCTGCTCGTAAATATCAACACGAAGTTGAAGTCGGTCAGGTGGGTATTAACATTCCAATTCCGGTACCTCTGCCATTCTTCTCGTTTACTGGTTGGAAGCGTTCATTCTTCGGTGATCTCCACGCTTATGGTAAGCAAGCGGTGCGTTTCTATAGCGAAACGAAGACTGTGACGGCGCGCTGGTTTGAGAGCGATATTGATGAAGTCGCCGGTCCAAATATGTCGATTAACCTTAGGTAGTAGGGGACAACGATGAACTTTGAACTGACAGAAGATCAACAAGCCTTTGTCGACACGGCAAAGGCGTTTGCTGAAAAAGAGCTGGCGCCGAATGCGGCAAAATGGGATGAAGAGCATCATTTCCCAATAGAAGTGTTTCGTAAAGCCGGTGAAATGGGCTTTATGGGCATGTACACGCCGGAAGAAGCTGGCGGCTTTGGAATGAGCCGTTTAGATTCAGCGTTAATTTTTGAACAACTGGCTGGCGGTTGTACCGCAACAACTGCAATGATGACCATTCACAACATGGTCACATGGATGATTGGCTCGTTCGGCCAACAGTCTGTAATTGACCAGTGGGTACCAGAGTTGGTTACTGGTGAGAAGCTTGGCTCTTACTGCCTGACAGAGCCTGGTTCAGGTTCAGATGCGGCCAGCTTACGCACCAGCGCGAAAAAAGATGGCGACGAGTACGTTCTGAACGGCTCTAAAATGTTCATTTCGGGTGCCGGTGAAACCGACGTACTGGTCGTTATGGCACGCACTGGCGAAGATGGTCCTAAAGGCATTTCTGCCTTTGCAGTGCCGGCCGACGCAGAAGGTATTGTCTATGGTAAAGCTGAAGACAAAATGGGCTGGAATGCCCAGCCGACTCGCTTAGTGACCTTTGAAGACGTTCGCATTCCGGCAGAGAATTTGCTGGGTAAAGAAGGCGAAGGCTTTAAGTTTGCCATGATGGGCTTAGACGGCGGACGTATTAATATTGCGGTTTGCTCTGTCGGTACCGCACAAGCGGCGCTGAATACGGCTAAAGCCTACATGCAGGAACGTACGCAGTTTGGTAAGCCGTTGGCAGCCTTTCAGGCGCTACAGTTTAAGTTAGCTGATATGGCCACTGAGCTGGTAGCAGCACGTCAAATGGTGCGTTTAGCGGCAAGCAAAGTCGATAACAATGATGCGGATAAAACGACGTACTGTGCAATGGCTAAGCAGTTTGCGACAGACGTTGGCTTTAAAGTATGTAACGATGCGCTACAACTGCATGGTGGCTATGGTTACATTAAAGAGTATCCGTTAGAGCGCCATGTGCGTGACGTTCGTGTACACCAAATTTTAGAAGGCACGAATGAAGTCATGCGTATGATTATCGGCCGCCGTATGCTGGCGGATAACGATCGCGAAATCTTGTAAGGAGATTCCATGCAAGACGTTGTACTTTTTGAAGAACTGAGCGCCGGTGACAAAGTCATCGGCGTTGCTACATTAAATTCCGAGAAATCGTTGAATGCCTTAAGTTTGGCAATGGCTGAAAAGCTGCTGCCACAGCTCAAGAAATGGGCAGATGACGACAAAGTGGCTTGTGTCTGGTTGCAGGGCTCTGGTGAAAAAGCCTTCTGTGCCGGTGGTGACATTGTCGCTATGTACAAAGCTATGCAGGCCGAGCCAGGCAAGTTAGTGGAAGAGGTTGAAAACTTCTTTACTCAGGAATACAAGCTGGACTATCTCATTCAGACCTATCCGAAGCCTTTCATTTGCTGGGGTGACGGCATAGTGATGGGCGGCGGTATGGGCTTAATGAATGGAGCCAGCCACCGTATTGTGACCGAGCGCTCGTTATTGGCTATGCCGGAAGTCACTATTGGCTTGTATCCAGACGTTGGCGCGACTTACTTCCTGAACCGTATGCCGGAAGGTTGTGGGTTATTCCTTGGAATTACCGGCGCCACCATCAATGCCAATGACGCGCTTTATTTGAACTTGGCCGATCACTTCGTTGGTCACGAGAGTAAAGACGTTATACTGACTCGTCTCAAAGAGACTGAGTGGGGCAATACAGCCGCGCTTAATAAACAAAAAGTGACTGACTTACTGAGCGCAGTAGCGAGTGACGACACAACGGCACTGCCAGCGCCTCAGGTAGAACCGCATCAGTCTCTTATTTCTGAGCTCACAGCAGGTAATGACATTGGTGACATTGCTGAGCGCATTGTTAAGGATGAAACTGATGACAAATGGTTAAGCCGGGCACGGAAAAACCTGGCGAACGGTTGCCCGTTCACCTCTCATTTGGTCTGGAACCAGTTACAGCAAGGCTCTGACCTGTCGTTAGCTGACTGCTTCCGGTTAGAGTTGACGCTGTCGTGTAACTGCGCGGTTCGCGGTGACTTTGCTGAAGGCATTCGAGCTTTGCTGATTGATAAAGATAAAAATCCACAATGGCAGCACAGTTCAGTGGCGGACGTACCCGCAGAAGAGGTTGATGCATTCTTTTTACCTCCGTGGGGTGACAGAACGCATCCGCTGGCCGATCTCGATAAATAAAACGAATGAACAAGAAGGAGTGCCGACATGGCAACCGTAGGATTTATTGGACTGGGTAACATGGGTGGCCCAATGGCCAGCAACCTGGCTAAAGCAGGGCACAAAGTTAAAGCGTTCGACTTGTCAGAAGAGGCGCTAAAAGCCGTTGTCGCAGATGGTGCACAAGCCGCGAAAACCGCCGAAGAAGCTATTGATGGCGCTGAGTTTGTGGTTTCAATGTTACCGGCAGACCGCCACGTTAAAGGTGTTTATTTAGGTGACAACGGACTTATTAACAAACTGTCTAAAGACCAATTAGTTATCGATTGCAGCACAATTTCTTCAGATACAGCGATGTTTGTGGGTGAAGAACTTGAGAAAGCGGGTATCGCTTTCATTGATGCACCAGTGTCTGGTGGCGTGGGTGGCGCGAAAGCCGGTACCTTAACCTTTATTTGCGGTGGTACTGAAAGCAATGTAGACCGTGCACGCACTGTATTGAACGACATGGGCAAAAATGTGTTCCGTGCAGGCGATGTCGGAGCCGGGCAAATTGCTAAAATTTGTAACAACATGCTGCTTTCTGTATTGATGGTTGGCACGTCAGAAGCTCTGCAATTGGGCAAGGCAAATGGTCTTGACCCGAAAATTTTATCCGAAATAATGCTGGCAAGTTCAGGTCGTAACTGGACGCTGGAAGTGTATAACCCATGCCCAGGGGTTATGGAAAACGTACCTTCCAGTAACGATTATCAAGGTGGCTTTTTGGTTGACCTAATGGCGAAGGATTTAGGCTTAGCCCAGCAAACGGCCCTGGAAAGTGGTGCCGCGACGCCAATGGGCTCGCTGACGCGTAATCTATACCACAGCTGGTCTGAACAAGGCCATGGTCGTCAGGACTTTTCCAGTATCTTTAACTATGTGGCGCCTAAGTCACAGAAGTAACTTAAGAATTGAGGAAACACATGCAAATTAAAGACAGTGTGATTGTAATTACCGGTGGCGCTCAGGGACTGGGTCTTGCAATGGCTGAAGACTTTGCCAAGCAGGGCGCTCAGTTAGCGCTTATCGACATTGACGGTGACGTATTAGGTGACGCTCAAGAACAGTGCGAAAAATTAGGCGCAGCCAAGGTTATTGGCTATGAAGTCGACATTACTGACGAAGAGTCAGTAGAAACCGTGTTTGAGCAAATTCAGCAAGAGTTTAACGGCATCGATGTCTTAGTTAATAATGCCGGCTTACTGCGCGACGGTCTACTGATTAAGTACAAAGACGGAGAACTGAAGCAGAAAATGCCTCTGCAACAGTTTCAGTCAGTGCTGGATGTGAATCTGACCGGAACCTTCTTGTGCGGTCGTGAGGCGGCAGCACAAATGGTGAAAGCCGGTAAAAAGGGCGTCATTATTAATATTTCTAGTGTAGCTCGAGCTGGCAACATGGGTCAGACTAACTATTCCGCAACGAAAGCCGGTGTAGTTGCAATGACAGTAACCTGGGCGCGGGAGCTTGGTCGTTATGGCATTCGCTGTGGCGCTATTGCCCCTGGCTTTATTGAAACGCCAATGACAGCTCAAATGAAACCCGAAGCGGTAGAGCGTGCGTTGTCTATGGTGCCGTTGAAGCGCTGGGGACAGCCCAATGAAATTGCCCACAGCGCACGTTACATTATTGAAAATGACTTTTTCAGCGGTCGAGTCGTCGAAATTGACGGTGGCGTACGACTGTAAGTCGCATTAGATAAAGTAATGTAAATAGCCGAATGAAGGGCGTCTCTGTTATAGTACTGAGTAACTAAAAAAACAGAGACGCTTTTTTATATCGGCATGCGCAAACTACCTCCCTTAAATGCACTAAAATCTTTTGAAGTGGCTGCACGCCACCTTAGCTTCACTAAAGCAGCGGAAGAGCTGTTTGTTACTCAAGCAGCCGTGAGTCATCAGGTCAAAGCGTTAGAAGACTTTCTTGAACTTAAGCTGTTTATTCGCCGGAACCGCTCGTTGTTACTGACAGAGGAAGGTCAGGAGTACTATTTAGAGCTACGGGATATTTTTGAGCAGTTGGCTCAAGCTACCGATAAACTGCGACTGGTATCAGAGCGTGGTGCGCTTACAGTCTCGGTGCCTCCTAGTTTCGCCATTTTATGGTTTGTACCCAGATTAAGTAGTTTCCGTGAAGCTCACCCGGACATGGATATTCGTATAAAAGCGGTTGATGAAATTAGTGGTTCACTGACTGATGATGTTGATGTGGCTATTTACTATGGTGATGGACGTTGGTCCGGAGTGAGAGCGTATCAGCTTCATGAGGAATATTTATGGCCAGTGTGTTCGCCTTTATTGCTGAATAAAGCAGACATAAAAAAGCCCGCAGATTTATTTAAACAAACGCTGTTACATGACGAAACGCGTAATGCCTGGAAAGACTGGTTTCAGTTAGTTGGTTTGCCACAATACAAAGGCGATAATGGCCCTGTATTCAGTCACTCGAGTCTGGCGCTGCAAGCAGCTGTACATGGGCAAGGGGTGGCCTTAGCCAATAACGTGTTAGTAAAGCCTGAAATTGACAGTGGTCATTTGGTGAGAATATTTCCCCAAGCGTTGCAGCGGAATAAAGCCTTTTATTTGGTTTGTCGTGACAACCAGGCCGAAATCGGTAAAATCGCGACCTTTCGGCAATGGCTGCTGGACATAGTGCAGCAGGAAGAAAGGGAATTTAAGGAATGATGCGTTATCAGCGGCAAAATCCAGAAGGTGCTATGAGGATTGTCTTTCTGCATGGCTCTGGCGGAGGTCCCGATACTGCGTTTATGAATTATTTCGCTGAGCAATGTGTGGCTTTTGGCGCTGAAGTGGTTCGCCCGGACTTTCCGTACTGGGAAAAAGTAAGAGAAACCGGTAAGCCCAGGCCACCTAACAGAATGCCAACCCTTGTTGAGGCAGTCGAGTCTCTACTGCAAGACCTGCAGCAGGACAACAAACCGTTAGTTTTAATGGGGAAGTCGCTGGGCAGCCGAGTGATGTTGCGCGTGGCGGACAAGTTCAATGCTCAAGCGTCTATTGCATTAGGTTTTCCGTTCCACCCTCCGCAAAAACCAGAAAACTCGCGGTTGGATGAGTTAGCAATGAGCCGAGCTCCGGGGCTTATTTTACAAGGAACTCGAGACCCCTTTAGTAAACCGTTAATGAAGAAGAAAGAGCAGGGTAAATGTGTAACTTTACCTGACAACTGGTCATTGCGTTGGCTGGAAGGGGCTGATCACGGCTTTGAAGCAACTAAAGCAAAATCGGCAGACACACCCGTTATTTGGCAGCAAGCGGCTACGGCAATTAAGGAGTTTATTCAGTGAGTCAGTTATTTTTAATCGTTGCGGCATTTTTAGGCGCAACGGGTGTTATGTTAGGCGCCTTTGCTGCGCATGGTCTTAAGTCGAAATTGAGTGAGAGTTTACTGAGTGCTTTTGAGACCGGCGTAACTTATCAGTTTTACCACACACTAGCGCTACTAGCGTTAGCCTTATGGCTTAAACAGACCACGTCTGGATGGTTTGTGGCAAGCGGTTATTTATGGATAGCCGGCGTTATTTTGTTTTCTGGTAGTCTATACGCATTAGCGCTTACCGGTATTAAGTGGTTCGGGCCTATAACACCCTTAGGTGGTTTGCTATTTATTGCAGGCTGGATAAGCTTGTTTATTGGCGCAATAAAGTTAGGAGCAGTGAGTTAATGAGCGGAATTATTTTATTGTGTCGCGCTGGTTTTGAAGGCGATTGTGCCGCTGAAATTCAGGATAAAGCGACTGAGCTTGGTATTTACGGATACTGCCAGACACAGCCGAACCAGGCTTATGTTACTTATAATTGTCAGGCTGAAGAAGCGGAGCATATTGCCAGAAAGCTTTCGTTGAAAGACTTGGTGTTCGCACGAGAAATGTTCGCTTTGCTTAGCCCAATTAAACTGGCTGGCGTTGAAGACCGAGCCAGTGAGGTGATAAAAGCGTTAAAGCCGCATCAGGAAACCTTCGGCTTGGCCGGCGAGCTCCGGGTGGAAACACCTGATACAAACGAAGCTAATCAGTTATCAAAGTTTTGTCGGAAGTTCAGTGTTCCGCTTCGTCAGGCTTTGCGAAAAGAAGAGCTGTTAAGTAATAAACCGTTGGCAAAGCGTCCTTTACTGCATGTACTCTTTGTTAATTCAGCACATGCCCTGACCGGTTATTCATACAGTTATAACCAGACACCTTATGACGGCGGTATTTTGCGTCTAAGAATGCCGAAAGACGGGCCTAGCCGTTCGACGTTGAAGCTCGATGAGGCTTTTCAAGTGTTTGTTCCTGAAAGTGAGCAGGAAAAACGCATACATCCCGGTATGAAGGCCGTCGACTTAGGTGCTGCGCCAGGTGGCTGGACGTATCAGTTAGTGCGTCGGGGTATGATGGTACAGGCTGTTGATAACGGCCCTATGGCTGAGGCGTTAATGGAAACCGGGCAGGTTCAGCATATAAAAGAAGATGGCTTTAAGTTTCGCCCAAAACGCAAAAACATTCACTGGCTAGTTTGTGACATGGTTGAAAAGCCAGCACGAGTCGGTGAGTTAATGACAAGCTGGTTGCTTGAAGGCGACTGTCAGGAAGCTATTTTTAACCTGAAGTTACCCATGCGTCAGCGCTATGCTGCGGTGAAAGAGTATCTGGAGCAAATAAAAGACCAGCTACAGACACAGGGCACGAAGCCATTCGAAATTCAGGCCAAGCACCTGTATCACGATCGTGAAGAAATAACAGTTCACTTGCGCTGGCTACCGAAGCAGTAAAGGGACGAGCAGGCTTTCACCGGGAAAGCCTGCTGTAAACTGATTACAGGCGGTCGATAACCGCTTGAGTAAAGTCTGTTGTGCCGTGCGAACCACCGAGATCGCGGGTGGTGCGATCGCCGGACTCAATAACGTCCGCCAGAGCTTTGGTGATTTTTTCCGCTTTGTCGGCCATGCCTAAGTATTCCAGCATTTGAATAGAGGCCAGAATAACAGAGCTTGGGTTGGCCAGGTTTTTACCCGCAATGTCTGGTGCAGAGCCGTGAACTGCTTCAAAAATGGCGCAGTCTTTACCAATGTTAGCGCCTGGCGCCATGCCCAAACCACCGACCAGGCCGGCACATAAGTCTGACAAAATATCACCAAACAGGTTGGTGGTGACAATAACGTCGAACTCTTCCGGGTTCATAACTAAGCGCATACACGCCGCATCGACAATCATCTCAGCAGATTCGATATCTGGGTATTCTTCGGCAATTTCGCGAGCTACTTTCAGGAATAAACCAGAAGTGGATTTCAAAATATTGGCTTTATGTACTGCCGTTACTTTTTTACGGCCTTCGCGACGGGCTGTTTCGTAAGCAAAACGCACGATACGCTCAGCACCTTCACGCGTGATTTTGCTCATAGCCTCGGCTTCGTTACCGTCTTCTGAGACTTTCTGACCAAGACCTGAGTACATGCCTTCGGTGTTCTCGCGGATAGTAATGATATCAATATTTTCGTAGCGTGCCTGAGTGCCTTTGAACGACAATACGGGACGCATATTTGCGTACAGCCCGAAGTGCTTCCGAAGGCTGACATTAATCGAGGTAAAGCCTTCACCAACCGGGGTGGTTAATGGGCCTTTTAAGGTAACACCGTTACGAGCGATAGCATCAAGTGTATTCTGTGGTAGAAGCTCGCCTGTTTTTTCTAAAGCGGTTAAACCGGCTTCTACGTATTCGTACTCAAAATCGCAACCTGCTTTGTCGAGAATGGCTGTTGCCGACTTAACAATATCGGGACCAATACCGTCGCCTGGAATAACTGTGATCGTCTTGCTCATTTAAAGAGTTCCTTCAAACCGTGTTACAACTAAATACAGGCAGTAATTCTACCACCCCTACAGTTTATGTGACTAGAAAAGCATTATTCACCAAGTGAATAGGTGCTATAAGGGAGAGTGACAATGACTCTCAAACGCTGCTATCTGCTGCACTTTTTGAGCACTCGTTGGTGTTGCGCCTAATGCTTCATAGCAAGAGTCTAGCAGCTTCTGAGCCGAATCGCTTAATTCTGCTTGTGGGTGATACACCTTAACCGCCAGAAAATGCGCAACGTAGAATAGGGCGGTTAACTTTTTGTCAGTTGTTTGTTCTGGATCAAGCAGTAAGTTTGTCTTCTCGGGCAGTTGCCAGCGAGCAACCAACTGACGACTGCGTCTAAAGTCAGCCGGATCTAACGCTGAGCCGACCCAGCTACTGCAATAAAAGTGCTCGATAACCGATACTTTTGGCCATTTAGATGACTTTAATAACTCCGGATGGCGGAACAGGTCGGCACCTGACAGCAATGCTAACAGCGGAGCGGGTGTGGGAAGTTTAATACCGCTACTTTGGCTGAGCCTTTCGAGTAAAGTACACAGCAGGTTAATGCGTTGCATGAGCGCTTTATGCAACGGTATGCTATTTAGCGAAAATTGGTGCTGCAAAAAAGCCGTTGCAAGAATGACGGAAGCGCGTTTGGCGCCCAACCATAGATAGGCCTGCTTAATATCCATTTTAGCGGCTTCATCATTATTAATGCGTTCATTCTCTATGACGGACTGATGCACCGACTCGCTTAAATAGGGCACTTTTCTGATTTGCTGTATCACCGCATTGAGTGAACCAGACGCATTAGCGTATCGATTAATGGCTGTAAGCAATGCTTTCGGCGTTTGCAAAGTAGAGGGTCTGGCCTCAAGTAAAAAGTCCCGGTGTTTCACTAATGACTCGAGAATGTCTGAGGCTGTTGGTTCGTTAGTTGGCTGCCACTGCTCTAGCTGCTCTGCACTCACATAAAATGGCGTATGCAGCTTATGAGGAAATGCCAATAAAAACTGACCTTTCTGATAATCCATCAGTAGTGCGGAACGCGACTTTTTAGTGTGTTTAAAGCGTTGGCCCGTGAAATAACGACAAAAGCCGGCGCTTTGCTTCATTAATTGCCAGAACTTGTATCGGAAAACACTGTTTAGTTGAGGTGCGAACTCAACTTCCGGAGGCACACGCTGTTGCTGAACCCGCGATATGAGCGCCACCCAATGCCGATAAAACGCAATATCATGTGAGTTAAAACTCAAGGGCTTCAATGCTTCTAACCAAAGCGCCTGGCGCAGTTGCTTAGAGCGCCAGTAATCCACACTCTCATTAATACAGGCACTCAGACAAGCGGCTGCTAACACCCGCCGGTAATGGGTGTGCAAAGCCAGAGTTTTTCCTAACTTTAATGCGTTAACAGCCTGAGCAAGGAACTCAACGAGCTTATCGTTATTTTCCAAACGGGCCTGAGCGTAGCAGGGAAGTAATTCAGGCCAGCGATACTCTTGAAACTCTTCATCAAGCGACTTCACAAATTGATATAGCTGGCGAATGTCATGCTTGTCCATTAGCCCGTAAGCTTTAGCACAACAGTTAGCGAGCTTGTTCATTGTCGCCTCTGAGTGTTCTGGTAGTCTTGGTAAGAGTCATTACCCCAGGCAATAAGTTCATTATCTTTGAACACCAAAGGGGTGCATTCGTCTTTGGTTGTAATGCCGTCAGAAGTAACATGATGGGTACGGTAAAACAGGACTTGCATGTCGCCTTGCTCAGACGATTTAGCTTCGTTGATATCGGGAGAGCCCAATATTCGAATAACACTGTCTTTCGACATACCTAAGTCGAGTTGACCAATTTGACGTGCATTATAGGTTTCACGTTCCTGCCATTTAAGATCGGCCGGATCAGCCTGATACAACATCAGGACTAATCCGACAATTGCCAAGTAGCTAACAGCGCCTATGGCTAAAATGACAAAAACCTTGTTCTTCATAACCCGCTTAATCAGTAACGACTTTATAGCAAGGATAGTACACCGAACCCGGTAACTTCATACGGCCTTGTTCGACGAACGCTTGCAATAATACGTCCAGTCGCTTCATTAACTGGGTTTCACCGTGAATGGTGAATACGCCTTTTTCACGAATGCGGCGAATACCGTCGTCTTTCACATTACCGGCAACAATAGATGAGAAGGCGCGACGCAAGTCAGCGGCTAACTCTTCTTTTGGCTGGTCAGGGTGCAAGTTCAACGCGGCCACATTGTCGTGTGTTGGTACAAATGGACGCTGGAAATTGTCGTCAATAAACAGTGTCCAGTTGAAGTAATAGGCATCGCCCGAGTCGCGGCGATACTGCTTCACCGAAGCCATACCGGCACTCATATGCTGAGCGACACTGGCCGGGTCTGCAATAATAATTCGGTACAGTTGACGAGCTTCTTCACCCAATGTCTCGATAATGAATTCATCTAAGGCTTCGAAATAGTCACGTGAACTTTCAGGTCCGGTTAAAATGACAGGTAAGCTTTGCTGCTGGTTTTTCGGGTGCATTAAAATGCCCAGTAAATAAAGCAGCTCTTCGGCAGTGCCTGCGCCACCGGGGAATATAACAATGCCGTGTGCACAACGAATAAAGGCTTCCAGACGCTTTTCAATGTCCGGTAAAATGACGAGTTCGTTGACAATAGGGTTAGGTGGCTCAGCGGCAATGATGCCTGGCTCTGTTAACCCTAAATACCGACCGCCACTGATGCGCTGCTTAGCGTGACCAATAGTCGCGCCTTTCATAGGACCTTTCATAGCGCCGGGGCCGCAACCTGTACAGATATTCAAACCACGAAGGCCCAGCTGATAACCTACTTCCTTAGTATACTTGTACTCTTCTTCACTAATTGAGTGACCACCCCAGCATACCACCATGTCAGGCTCTTGCATGGCCTGAACGGTACGAGCGTTGCGCAGAATATCGAAAACGACATGGGTTAGGGTGGCGCTGTCTGCGTCTTTAAGCTCTTCTTCTGAATAACGCTCGCCGGTAAATAGAATGTCCCGAAGCACAGACTCCAGTAACTCGCGAATACCAACAATAAGCTCACCGTCGACAAACGCCTCTTCCGGCGGCTCAATAAGTTCGATTTTTATGCCGCGCTCTTTGCGAATGATATTAACGGAGAAATCTTGGTACTTGTCGTAAATTTCTGCGCTGCTGTCGGTTTTACTACCGGCATTCAGTACGGCAAGGCAGCAGTTTCTGAAAAGCTTATAGAGTTGGCTGTTTGAAGATTTTTTTAGTCGTTCTATTTCTAGTTGTGACAACAGAGACATCGTGCCTCTGGGAGAAATACTTGCTCTCATTATTATTTAATACTCCTTTACAAAGGGTGACCCTTGTCACCTTATATGGCACCTCATCATTAGTATCCGTCCGGTGCCAGAATAACGTTGTTTCGTCCGTTTTCTTTTGCTTGATACAGTGCTTTGTCAGCACGTTCAAAAACAGACACTGTGGTGTCGTTGTTATTTTTAAAAGATGCCACGCCTGCCGATACAGTAATGCGAATATCGTCAGTTTTAAACTTAAATGGGATATTAGCGACTTTTTCTCGGGCTAATTCCATCTTCTCTTTCACTTGATTCTCATCAAGACAAAAGATAATAGCAAATTCTTCACCGCCATAGCGACACACAAAACCATCATTTTTTAGTGTTTTGTTTAAGGTGCCGGCAATGACTTGTAGAGTTTTATCACCCGCAATATGTCCGAAGTTGTCATTGACGTCTTTAAAAAAGTCGACATCAGCAATGGCGATGGTGAGGGCGGTTTGCCCTTTTTGCCAACGTGCAAACTCCATATTCAGTCGTTCTTCAAACGCAGAGCGGTTCGGTAGTTTTGTGAGAGCATCCTGCAAACTGCGGAATTTTTGTTGCGCTAACTCTCGCTTGTAACGCTCAACTTCAGCTTCGGTTTGACGCAATTTTTCTTCAAGTTCGGACGCATTTTTGGTGAAATTTTCACGTTCATGGTTTTGCAGCAAAATATGTTGCTCCAAAGTAGCTCCCAGTTGTTCCAACTTCTGGCCAACCGTTTCCTTCAACTCGAAAAGTTCTGAAGCACCATGAACACAGTCAGAAATATCAGATACGCCCAACTTTAGCTTTTCATTGAGCTCGCTGCGTTGCTCTGCAAAGTAGCCTGAGGCACCGACCGTATTGCCTAGGATATCATTTACGGACTCTAAAGAAGCATTTAGCTGTTGTAAAAAACTCTGAGCCGACTTACGTTCTTCATTCACGCTGTTGAAAATAAGTCGCATAACTTTGAGGCTGATGGTCATCAGGGTGTCGAGGCTTTGAGGTTTTTGCAGCGCTGTTTTAACTTGTTGTAATGTTTCTGCGGAGTTACCGCTAAATTCAACTTCGCTTAACAGATCAAATAATTGAGCTTGATAGGTCTCAGTAGCAACGGCTTCTGCTTTGGGTTCGTTTTTAGTGACAGCGCATTGCTGTGATAAATTCAATAAGCGATTAACCAGCGGCAAATAGTGGGTAAGCGCCATGGTCGGTTTTTCAAACGCTTTTTCAATGCTGGCCAGTTCTTTTTCAGCTTGCTTTGTTGAGGGTTCGAGTTTCGCCAAAGCGTTTGAGATAGTGTCAGTGGTTTGCTGCTGAAATTTAATGGTGTAATGAGCAATGGCGTCACTGAGTTTTTCAATCAGCGGGTCAAGTATTGCCGCCGATGCATTTTGCTGAATTTGGCTACGAAGTTGGTGAATAATGGAGTCTAAATCGTTGTCAACACCATTAAGTGCCAAACACAACTGATTAACAAACTCAGAGTAACGTTCTGAGTCCCGACGATAATCGTCCTCAATCTGTTTTCTGGACTGAATGCTTTGCTGCAACTTCTTGCTTAGATGCTGCACCTGCTCTTGCGGCGTTTCAGGTATTGACACTACTCACCTTCTTACTTTCTTACTGACAACTCATACTAGTACGAGTCTTAGGGTGACAAAGTTTATCGGTTTCTGCATTAAATACTATTCACAGATTGTGGTAGTCTTTGCATTTATTTCCTAACAAAAAAGTCGAAAATAGCGGGGACGTACTGTGCGTAAAAGCGTATTAGCATTATCGATTCTATTAACATCTTCAGCGGCCTGGGCAGATACTGAGTATAAAATTGATCTGACTCAACCGGAGCACCAGCGAGGGGACGTTAGTATCACGTTTTCTGAAACTAATGAGCAGTTTCTGGACATTAAAATGCCTGCCTGGCGCACGGGGTATTACCGTATTTTAAATTTGGCCAATGGGATTAGGGACTTTACCGCGAAAACTAATGGCCAGAACCTACGCTGGGAAAAAGTGGATAAAAGTACCTGGCGTATCCACTTACCGAAAAACGCGGGTGAAGTGACGGTGAATTATGAAATCTACGCTGACCAGCTGGGCCGCAGAAGCCGTCATATTGACGACAGCCACGCCTATTTAGACGCCTCTGCGGTGTTTATGTACGCCGACCAATGGCGTAACGAACCAGTAACGGTATCGCTAAATGTGCCTGACAACTGGCGCAGCTATTCCGGTATGGAGCGCGAGGGTGATCACAGATTTGTCGCCGATAACTGGGATGTATTGGTCGACTCGCCAATAGAAACGGGTATTAATAAGCACTTTGCCTTTGAGCAGGGCGGGCGTGACTACGAAGTGGTGTTTTGGGGCGAAGGCAACTACGACGCTGAACAGACAGTTGCAGACCTGGAAAAATTAGTAGCTACCGGTGACTCTATTTGGAGTAGTTACCCTTATGAGCGCTACGTTTTTATGATTCACGCAACCTCCGGGGCTGGTGGTGCAACGGAACACAAAAACTCCACGGTTATTCAACGCCCACGTTATAGCTTTGCCAGTCGAGATGATTATTTGTCGTTTATGTCGACAGCCTCTCACGAATTTGTACATACCTGGAACGTGAAGGCTTATCGACCAGACGGTCTGGTGCCTTACGACTACCAAAAAGAGAACTATACAGATTTATTCTGGATAGCCGAAGGCTCAACAAGCTACTTCCAAAACCACTTACTGCTACATGCGGGAGTTATGGAACCTAACGAATACTTCGAGCGCTTGGCTAGTGGTATTGACCGTTATAAAGCTAAGCCTGGCCGCAAGGTGATGTCAGTGGCAGAGGCTTCTTTTGAAGCCTGGATTGATCAGTATGGCGACCGTGCTCACAACGACTCAGTAAGTATTTATTCGGAAGGTGCGTTAGTCTCCTGGATGCTCGATAATGCGTTACTTGAGGCAACGGACGGTGAAGTTAGCTATCGCGATGTACACAACGAACTTTACAAGCGCTTTGATGCCGACGAAAAGGGCTTTAAGGCCAGCGATGTGCTCGCAATTCTTAATGACTTAACGGGTGACTCGTGGCAGCAATGGTGGCAGAACAATGTTGAAGCACCAGCAGCCGATATTCCATTTGAGAAAATGCTGAACGATGCGGGCTTAGAGCTGGTCTACGAAGAAAATGATGAGCCTGAAAACTGGACAGGTTGGCGTGCGTCGAAAGTAGACGGTGGCATGCAGCTGACCCGTGTCAGTCGAGGCAGCCCAGCATGGGAAGCCGGTTTTAGACCTGATGATGTCATTGTTGCGTACGACGGTCATACGGTTATGCAGGGTCGTTTTGAGGAAGCGCTTCAGGAGTATGAAGCGGGTGATGAAGTTAAGGTCACGTTCTTCCGTCGTAATCAATTGCATGAAAAAACGCTGAAGCTCGAGCAGGCACCGGCAACCGATGCCTCGATTGAGCCAGTAGACGCGCCTACTGCACAACAGAAAGCGCGTTTCTTACAATGGCTGCAAATTCCGCATCCAAACGCGTAATTTGCTGAAATTTTACTGACGGGCCATGCGTTGCATTTGCGGCGCTGGCTCGAAGTTGGAGCGAAATGGGTTGATGTCCAGCCCGCCTCGTCGTGTGTAGCGTGCGTAAACACTCAGCTTCTTAACACCAAGAGCGAGTATGTCCTGAAAAATTCGCTCGACACATTGTTCATGAAACTCATTGTGGCCGCGAAAAGACACCAAATAAGCTAACAAGGCAGCTCTGTCGATTTTAGACCCTTGATAATGAATGAAGACTGAACCCCAATCAGGCTGGTTGGTGATTAAGCAGTTTGATTTTAGTAGGTGGCTATGCAGCTTTTCTTCGACCTCTTTAGCATTGTCTTCAAGCTTCAACAGCTCCGGGCGATAATCATAATGTTCAATATCGATATCCTGCGAGTCTATACATTCGCCCTGAAAGTCAGCAATAGCTTCATGAGCCACACGACTTAATGGGGTCAGCTGGACAGACACGGAGTCGCCCGCACAGGCCGATAAATCTTTTTTCATAATGCTTTGAACGTCGTCCCAAGTGTCGAAACGGCTGTCATTAAAGCTGTTAAGGTATAACTTGAAAGACTTTGATTCGACCAGGTTAGGGCTGGCAGCAGGCACTTCAAAATAGCCGATAGCTACTTGCGGTAAGCCTTTGGCATTTAGCCATGAAAGTTCATAACCGGTCCATTGATCAACTCCGCTAAAGGGCAGTTCACCTGAAATGCCTATTGGCTCCCGGTTCAACGAGCGCGGAACAGCCTGTAACTGACTTGAGTCGTATTGGCTTGGGTATTCGGTTTGCTGGCCAAGGCTTAAATGGCCGAGTGCATCCTTTTTTGGCATTTGTGTCACTCCGTACGTACAATGAGGCCATTGTAAAATGTCTGAGTGAGCAGTACCAGATGCAGAATTTAGAAAGTGTGTTAGATAACCTCATAGAAAGCTACGTCGAGAAATTGCCGGTTCGTTATACCGAGTATGTTTCGGAGTGGGATAGTCCTATTTATGGCACTGTAATAGATGATGACACGGTAGAGTGGAGTCCCGTTAAGCAGGCGTCGCCGTTGTCTTTTGAGGACTTAGAAAAGGCTCTTGAAACAACTTTCCATGACAGTATAAAAACCGTCTTTGGACGTTGGTTTGCCGGTGATTTAGCGCTGGAATACGACGGGCATCCGGTGACTTTATTACAAGTGCAAAGCCCTGAGGACGGTGAGCGACTATTGGCAAATCTGACCGGTCATATCCTTATGAAGCGTCGTTTAAAACAACCTGAAACGGTGTTTATTGGTTTAGGTGTTGAGAATGATGACTTGTTGGTGTCTATCGATAATTCGACCGGGCAAGTTGGTTTAGAGTGGGTTGGCAAAGAGCAACATGAGTGCCTTGCTGACTCTCTGGAAGACTGGCTGATAAAGTGCCAACCAAAGGACCCTTCTTCTGCAATTGAGTGACTCGACAGTCTGTTAAAAAAAGGTTAGCTTGATGTTTATCAAGAATAACAAAGAGGTTGTCCGGGATGCAGGGGCTAACAGAGGCTACAGAGCAGGAAATACAACACGCCAGTGAACAAAGCAGTGGCGAGGTGCAGGGGGAGTTGACCTATCTGGTTGCTGAAGACCTGAAGGTTGCAGCCTCGTTACTTTTTCAGACTTACTATGACGACGAGCTGTTGCAAAAGATTTTCCGCGCCGACAAAGCGGACTATGATAAACGGTTAAGAGCCGCTATTCGGGAAGATCTCACCTCATTTTGGGAAAGCGGGCAGTCAATTATCGGCATTAGAGATGGTGGTACCTTACTGGGCGTAGCCTGCCTGACCCGACCGGGAAAAAGCTTTGGCCCCGGGCGCTTTTGGCATTGGCGCATAAGCATGTTGTTGACGGCGGGCTTTTTAAGTACTAAACAAGTCATGGAAAAAGAGCGCCGTATTCAGGAAGCGATGCCCGATGTTCCGTACCATATGCTGGCGTTTATTGCGGTGGCGCCACAGTATCAACAGCAGGGCATTGGTCATTTATTGGTGGAGGCTGCTAAGTCAGCTTTTCAGGAAGACCCGGAGTCTCAGGGAATTGCAGTCTTTGTGACTCGTGCAGACTATCAGGCCTTTTTCAAAAAGCGTGGGTATCGTCTGCAAGCGCAAATCGAATTTGAAACACTGTCCGGTGAGCTGCTGTTTTATCCAAAGGAGGAGGCTGAATAATGAGCTACTCCAGTTTTAAAGAGTTTTACCCTTACTACTTACAGGAGCATTCCGACACGCGTTGCCGAGCCTTACATTATATCGGCAGCACTCTGGTACTCATTGTACTTGCCTATGCGCTGTTCACTCAAAGCTACTGGTGGTTGCTGGCTGTGCCTGTTATTGGTTATGGCTTTGCCTGGCTTGGGCATTTTATTTTCGAGAAAAACAAACCGGCGACCTTCAAATACCCACTGTACAGCCTGATGGGCGACTGGGTTATGTACAAAGATGCTTGGGTTAACTTACTGACCGGGCACTCTAAAGGGCGGTAACTCCACACCAATTAACCGCTGATTGTGTAGTGTTAAATCGCCCTCGTAGCGGGTTTCACCGTCACTGGAAAAGCCCAGTTTAAAGGTACTGCGCCAACCTGGTTGACTGCCTTTAAACGACCAGTGCGTTTTATCTCGCCGAATGTCTAAGAACTGCAAACCTTGTTGCTTACAGTAATAAATGGCGTGTTTTTGGGCGCTTTCCGATTGCTGCCGGTGTTGCCAAAACACCCAAACCGCAAGCAGTAAAACCAGAAAGACTATGACATCGAGTAAATTCATGCGGTTACTTCACCTGCGACTTTAAACGGTTCAGTGCCTGTTGTACCGGCTCTGAAAGTTGCTGCTGCGCAATGAGAGACAGTAACTGTGGACGCACAGTTGGCAGTGCGATGATGTCCTGGAAAAGCGCATCGAATAAGGTGACGTCCAGTTTAGCAATAGCGTTGAGGTAGCTATTTAGGATTGTCGGCTCTGCCAACACACGCCATAAACGAGCCGCAATAACGACCAGTTGGTCCGCATTGGCGGTCTCAATCAGTGACGCAACTTGTTTTTGCACTCTTGGCTCATCTGACGCGCTTGCCAATGCTCTCAACGCGTCTGTTGTGAGCTCTGAATCTGCTGTGTTTATCAGCTCCAGTAACGCGTTGCGTAAGTGCGCCGGTATAGACTGATGCTCGAGCGCTGCGGCCAGAGGCGAACGCACACCGTTGGGGTAGCTCGCAAAGTGTTCAGCAATGGCCGTGCTAATATCGTTGCGCTGCATTAAACGTGCAGCTACATCATGAAGCCCTTGTAAGCCGATATTTTGCCAATTCTGACTGCCATTTGGTTTTAGCAAATAAGCTTCAGCCGCTTCAAAGTGGATAGACGGTGATAAGTTATGTTGGCATTGAACATGAGCGTGCAAAGCTGCTCGCTGTGTTTCTGAGGGCGTGAGTAAATAAGGGTTCTGCTGCAACTGCTCTTGCTGTTCCTCAGTGAGCTCGCCGGTAATCTCGTGCCCCAGCGCGTTAATCACATACTCGAGATATTGATTTCGCGCTGCCAGGTTAAGTAGACCACGCTCGTCTAATGGAAACTGCAGAAACCATAAATAGGGCGGTTGTTCAGCGCTTTTGTGTTGAAACAGAACGGCAATTTGAGCCTGACGGGCAATTGGATAAGGGTATGGCTGTTGCTGATGTTCAACAGCGTTGAACTGCTCCTGAGAGAGCTCGGTTAAGCAACGGCCAATGTCAAAGACCTGATACTCGGTTTGGCCTGCTTTTAGAAAATCGCCCAGGGTTGTAATGCTCTGCTCTGACACAAAAACTCCATTTCACTTGAATTTTGGAACGTATTAAACCACTATTGCGCCATTATAACGATTAATAACCTCATGTGGTAACGGAGTCTGATATGGAGCAGTATCAGAAAGCGGCTCGATTATTAGATAGGATTGAACGCGAGCTCAATAGTTTAGGTCTTTGGCAGTCTCACCAACCGCCGGTTCAGGCACTCGAAAGTCAGCAACCTTTTGCGGTTGATACCCTGGAATTTCATCAGTGGCTGCAATTTATCATGATACCTAAAATGTGGTCACTCATTGACGGGCAGCGGCCGCTCCCAGAAGGCACTTCTATAAGCCCCATGGCGGCTCACACCTACCGTAATGAACTCGAACAATATGAGCAACTCATAGGGCTTATTCGCGAGTTCGATGTTCTGCTAAGTGGCACTGACCCTTTGCAGGATGATCTTTAATGCGACCACCTTTGGATATTATTTATCAGGACGATGATTTAGCCGTTATTAACAAGCCCAGTGGCTTATTGGTTCACCGTAGCCGCATTGCTAGTGAGGCCCGGGAATTTGCCATGCAAATGCTGCGCGACCAAATTGGCCAGCATGTTTACCCTGTACACCGCCTCGACAGGCCTACCTCCGGACTTTTAATCTTTGCGCTCAGCAGCGAAATTGCGACCAAAATGTCGGAAAGCTTTGCCACTAGCCAGGTAGAAAAACAATATCATGCGGTTGTCCGTGGCTATTTACCTGAGGAAGGAACTGTCGATTATCCGCTAAAAGAAGAGCTTGATAAAATTGCTGACGCACAGGCGGATAAAGACAAAGAGGCACAGGAGGCTGTGACGCATTTTCGCTGCCTGGAAAAAGTGGAATTACCCTTTAAAGTCAGCAAAAAGCACGATACAACGCGTTATTCCTTAGTTGAGTTAACGCCTGAAACAGGGCGCAAGCACCAGCTCCGTAGACACATGGCACACCTTCGTCATCCTATTATTGGTGACACGAACCATGGTGACGGTCGCCATAACCGGTTCTTTCGGGAACATTTTGACAGCCATAGATTGCTGTTAGCGGCAACGGGAGTGGAATTTAAACACCCGGTAAGTGGCGAAACCATTTCATTAACAGTGCCACTTCCGGATGAGTTTCTTAAGGCCTTTCAGGCAGATTAAGCCTATTGTTGTTTATTCAGCGCCTCGAAGTAGGGCGTTGATACCCACTTTGGCGCGCGTTTTCGCATCAACACGCTTAACGATAATAGCGGCATAAAGACTATGAGTCCCATCTGCTGCAGGCAGTGAGCCCGGTACAACAACGGCACCGGCTGGAACACGGCCGTACAGAATACGGTCATTCTCCCGGTCATAAATGCGGGTGCTTTGGCCAATGTAAACTCCCATTGAAATAACCGCACCTTCTTCCACGATAACGCCTTCAACGATCTCAGAGCGCGCACCAATAAAGCAGTTGTCTTCAATAATGGTTGGGTTTGCCTGTAATGGCTCTAATACACCACCAATGCCGACGCCACCCGACAAATGCACGTTTTTACCGATTTGCGCACAAGAGCCGACGGTAGCCCAGGTATCAACCATGCTGCCTTCACCAACGTAGGCACCGATGTTGACATAAGATGGCATGACAACAACGTTGCGACCGATATAAGCGCCTTTGCGCACCATAGCGGGCGGCACGACACGCATACCCTCAGCACGGAAGCGGGCACTGTCGTAGTCAGCAAACTTCGCAGGCACCTTGTCCCAGAAGCGAGTTTCGCCGCCTTCAATTAAGTCGTTGTCGTTCAAGCGAAAAGACAACAGAACCGCCTTTTTAAGCCATTGGTGTACGACCCATTCGCCTGACACTTTTTCGGCAACGCGCAGTTCACCGCGATCAATTTCGTCAATGACGTAGCGTACAGCTTCACGCAGCTCATCGTCGTCTGTGTTGGCGTTGATTTGGTCGCGGTTGTCGAAAGCATCAGTAATTAATTGTTTAATGTGTTCCATGGTTCTAATTTAAAACTCCAAGTCTTCGATAATCTGTTGTTTAAGCGCTTGTTTTTGTTGCTCACCCAGCGACGTGTTGTCTTCCGAGGTTACAATGAACAAATCTTCTGCCTGCTCACCAATGGTGGTGATTTTTGCGGCCAACAAGGTGACGTTTTGCTGTTGTAAAATAGCCGCCAGTTTAGCAATAAGTCCCGGTCTGTCTAGTGTTATCAGCTCAAAAGTCGTTCGTCCCTGATGCTTGCTTGGTATAAAAGACACTTCGGTTTTTACCGAGAAATTTTTCATGCGGCGGGACAACGGGCGATTGGTTTTAGGGACAGGAACGCGTTTATGCAGTACGTCCAGTAACTGCTGCTTCACTTCTTCAATGCGTTGCGGCTCAGTTAACGGTTTGCCGTCTCGCTGCAAAACAATGAAGGTATCCATGACAAAGCCGTCGCGTGTTGCCAGTATTTGTGCATCCAGAATGCTGAGTTGCTGACTGTCCAGAACGCCGGCAACAGATGCAAATAAATGGCTTTCCTCATGATGATAGATAAACAACTCGGTGGTGCCATAGTTGTTTTCATCGCCAATCAGAATAAGCGGCAGCTGGTCGGTCGGCAAATTCAGAATGTGCTGCGAATGCCAGCTAATTTGCTCAGCGGTATGGCGAAAGAAGTAATCTGCTGTAAAGCGTCCCCAAAGGGCGTTAATGTCGCTTTTATCAAAGCCGGCGCTTAATAAAAGCGCCATAGCATTAGCTTTGTTTTCTTTTATTTTCTCCCGCACATCCAGTGTGGGTTGGCTGCTGTCTTGTTGCAGCAAATAAGCGGTCGCATTGTAGAGTTCTTCTAGCAGCGTCGCTTTCCAGTTGTTCCAAAGCGATTGATTGGTGGCTCGAATATCAGCAACCGTCAGGCAATAGAGAAAGTCTAACCGTTCTACCGTTTGTACCTGATTAGCGAATTCCTGAATCACTTCCGGGTCGTGAATGTCTCGCTTTTGTGCGGTGACTGACATGGTCAAGTGGTGTCGAACCAACCAGGCAACGAGCTCAGCGTCTTCTTCGGAATAACCGTGTTGGTGACAGAAGTTGCGAGCATCCATTTCACCCAGCTCTGAATGGTCGCCACCGCGGCCTTTGGCAATATCGTGAAAGATACCGGCTAAATATAGGCAGTACTTACGTTCCATTTGCTGCACAATTTTTTCGCACAGCGGAAATTGTTCGGCGTATTTCTCGTCGCTATAGCGATACAAGTTCCTTACTAAGCGGAAGGTGTGCTCGTCTACCGTGTAAGCATGAAAAAGATCGAACTGCATTTGTCCGACAATTTGCTGCCACTGTGGCAAGTAGCTGGCCAATACACTGTGATGATGCATTAACGAAAATGCCAAACCGCATCCCCGCTCATGCTGAATAAGCTGATTAAACTTATTTCGACAGTCTGGGTTGTGACTAAGCGGCTCGGTCAATTGAGCACGGGCGTTACGAATCAGCCTGATAGTGTTCGAATGAATGCCGGTTATCTGTGGGTACTCGGCAATACAAACAAAGGCTCGAATTAAGTTAACCGGGTTGTCAAAAACTTCATCATGACGTGCGGTTAGTAGTGTATTCGAGATAGCAAAGTCACGGTCAATGAGCTCAGCGTCCTGAAGGTCTTGCGTGCCTAAAATAGCCTGATGAAAGAACTGCAATAACATTTGGTTGAGCTCACTGACTCGAAGAACCACCTTGAAGTAGTCCTTCATCATTGTTTCGACGGACGACTTCCCTTCGTTTCCGTACCCTAACCGTACCGCTACACCGGGCTGGAAGTCGAAAAGTAGTCTATCTTCACGTTTTCCGGCTTCTATATGCAGTGCAAAGCGTATCCGCCAAAGCCAGTTCATACAGTCCCTTAACTCAACGAATTCATCGGCGGTCATATAGCCATACTCAACCAAGTTTTCATCTGAATGAGTCTGAAAATGACGCTTAGCAATCCAGCCTATGGTCTGAATATCACGCAGTCCGCCCGGGCTCGACTTAATATTGGGTTCGAGGTTATAGGATGTACTGTGATATTGCTGATGCCGCTGTCGCTGCTCATCCAACTTTGCCTGATAAAAATCACGGCTGCTCCAGGGGAAATCATTTATTAAGTGCTGCTGAAATTCATTGAATAGATCCTCTGAGCCAGTGAGGAAACGGCTTTCAATGAGATTGGTTGCAACGGTAATATCGTCAGCGGCTTGTTGAAAGCATTCATCTATGGAGCGAACAGAATGGCCGATATCCAGGTGCAAATCCCATAGAAAAGTAATGAGCCGGCTGAGTTTGTCTTCAACCATGCGAAGGCTATCGCTTTTTGGGTCAACCAGTATCAGTAGGTCAATATCAGAGCCGGGATGCAGAGTTTCCCGACCATAGCCGCCTACTGCAATTAACGTGGCGGATTCCTCATTCAGTTCAAATTGCGACCACAATTGTTCGAGTAACTGATCAAAAAAGTTGGCTCGGTGATGAACCAGTTCGTCAATGTCAGCGGTAACAAAACGAGTGGCTGACCAGTTTTGGTAACTGGTCAGTAACTCTTTATAGTCTTTTGTTTGCGGAGGGCTGTTACGGCTGGGCCAATGGCCGTGAAAGTCTTTATCATTGTCAGCATTGGCCATAAGCGTATACCTTTAGTCGTTGTGTTCAATGACGCGTTGTAAATCAGTCTCGTCGTTACGCAAAGTAAGTACTTCAACGCCGTTATCAGTTACTAGTAATGTATGTTCCCACTGCGCGCTTAAACTGCGATCTTTCGTTAATACTGTCCAGCCGTCTTTCATAAGCTTTGTTTGGCGTTTTCCGACGTTGACCATAGGCTCAATAGTAAAGCACATGCCGGGTTTTAACTCCTCACCAGTACCTGCTTTGCCGTAATGCAGAACTTGAGGATCTTCGTGGAAAACCGCACCAATGCCGTGTCCGCAATATTCGCGAACGATTGAATAGCCGTGGCCTTCAGCGTGCTTCTGAATGACTTCAGCAAAGTCACCAAGACGAATACCAGGCTTAACCATTTCAATGGCTTTATACAGAGACTCCTGGGTTACTCGAATAAGGCGCTCAGCTAAAATGGAAGGTTTACCAACGACGAACATTTTTGATGTATCACCGTGATAGCCATCGAGTTTCACTGTGACATCGATATTCATGATATCGCCGTCTTTAAGCTTCTTCGGTCCCGGAATACCATGGCAGACACAATGGTTAACTGATGTACAAATAGACTTAGGAAACCCATGATAATTAAGCGGTGCAGGGTAGGCGCCGTGGTCGGTAATGTATTTGTGGCAAATATCATCAAGCTCTTCAGTGGTTACGCCAGGCTTTACATGCTCACCTATCATTTCCAGTACACTGGCGGCGAGCTTGCCCGCTGCGCGCATCTTTTCAATTTCTTCCGGAGTCTTAATAGATATGCTCATTTTGTTATTCGTCCATACCGCTCATAAAAAACGACAGTTTAACAGCCGCAGCAAAACTTCGCTATGTTCACTCACTAAGGGCTTCTAAAAACACGATTTAAGTGGTTTTTAGTTGTTGTTGCCGCGGCTTTATGGTATAAAACGCACGCTTTTTCGGTTGGTCGGATATTCTCTTAATAAATGGTCGCCGCAAATAGCAACTCAATAAACAATTGTATAATCCACACATACACCGGCACATAAGGCGGGGTGCTTAGCTAGACTAAGTCGGCTTATGGGGTGTATGGAGGCTTAACCCCTTACAAAAGGAAAATATTATGGCTAACGTGTCAATGCGTGACATGCTGAAAGCAGGTGTCCACTTCGGTCACCAAACTCGTTTCTGGAACCCGAAAATGAAACCTTACATTTTCGGCGCTCGTAACAAGATTCATATCATTAACCTCGAAAAGACTGTGCCAATGTTCAACGATGCGTTGAGCTACATGCAGCACGTTGCTTCAAACAAAGGTAAAATCCTGTTTGTTGGTACTAAGCGCGCAGCGTCTGAAGCGGTTAAAGAAGCGGCTAACAACTGTGGTCAGTACTACGTAAACCACCGTTGGTTAGGCGGTATGCTGACTAACTGGAAAACAGTACGTCAGTCTATCAAGCGTTTGAAAGACCTTGAAACAATGAGCCAAGACGGCACTTTCGACAAGCTGACTAAGAAAGAAGCGTTGGTTAACACCCGCGAAATGGAAAAGCTTGAGAAAGGTTTAGGCGGTATCAAGAACATGGGCGGTTTGCCTGACGTTCTTTTCGTTATCGATGCTGACCACGAGCACATTGCAATTAAAGAAGCGAACAACCTGGGTATTCCTGTTGTTTCTGTTGTTGATTCCAACTCAGATCCAGACGGCGTTGACTACATTGTTCCAGGTAACGATGACGCAATCCGCGCGGTACAGTTATACCTGAACTCAGCTGCTGATGCGATTAAAGAAGCGCGCGTAGCACAGGTTGAAGCGAAAGACTCTGACGACTTCGTCGAAGCAAGTGAATAATCGAGGATAGAGATCATGGCAATTACAGCAGCTCAAGTTAAAGAACTGCGCGAGCGCACTGGCGCTGGCATGATGGACTGCAAAAAAGCATTGCAGGAAGTCGACGGCGATATGGAAGCCGCAATTGAACTGATGCGTAAAAGTGGTCAGGCTAAAGCCGCTAAGAAAGCGGGCCGTGTTGCCGCTGAAGGTGTTATTTTAGTTAAGTCTGAAGGCAGCCAGGCGACATTAGTTGAACTGAACTGTGAAACTGATTTCGTTGCTCGTGACGAAAACTTCTTAGGCTTTGGTGAGAAAGTTATCAACGCTGCGTTTGCAAACAAAGAAAACGACGTTGAAAAACTGAAAGCAACCGACATTGGTGGCGAAACAGTTGAGAAAACTCGCGAAGACTTAGTGGCTAAAATCGGCGAGAACATGAATGTTCGTCGCGTTCAAACGATTGAAGCTGGCGACGTTGTTGCAACTTACACGCACGGTGCTCGCATCGGTGTTGCTGTTGCATTAACCGGCGGCGACGAAGACTTAGCTCGTGACCTGTGTATGCACGTTGCAGCAAGCAGCCCTCAGTTTGTTAAGCCTGAAGACGTAGACGCAGAAGTTGTTGAAAAAGAGCGTTCTATTCAGGTTGATATCGCTATGCAAAGCGGTAAACCTAAAGAAATCGCTGAGAAAATGGTTGAAGGCCGTATGCGTAAGTTTACCGGCGAAATCAGCCTGACGGGTCAGCCTTTCGTTAAAGATCCATCAATGACTGTTGGTGAATTATTGAAGAAAGCTGGCGCTGACGTTGTTACTTTCGTACGCTTTGAAGTGGGCGAAGGCATTGAGCGTAAAGAAGAAGACTTTGCTTCTGAAGTTCAGGCTCAAGTGGCAGCAGCGAACAAAGGTTAATCTAGTGGTTTCGACCAACTTGATAACATAAAATACAACCGCGTCTTGAGCGTTCAGGACGCGGTTTTTTTTAACCTAAAAAAAGAGTAGAGGCAATAATGACTACCCATCCTAAACCCAGTTATCGACGCATATTGTTAAAGCTCAGTGGTGAAGCGCTTATGGGCGATGAGCCATTCGGTATTGACGCCAAGGTCTTAGACCGTATGGCGCAAGAAATTAAAGAACTGGTTGAACTTGGGGTTCAGGTCGGTTTGGTCATTGGTGGTGGTAACTTGTTCCGCGGAGAAGGCCTTGCTAAAGCCGGTATGAATCGGGTTGTGGGCGACCACATGGGTATGTTGGCAACGGTCATGAATGGTCTTGCTATGCGTGATGCATTGCACCGAGCTTTCGTTAACGCTCGCCTTATGTCAGCAATTGAATTGACTGGTGTATGCGATAGCTACAACTGGGCAGAAGCCATTAGTTTGCTTAAATCAGGCCGCGTTGTTATTTTCTCGGCGGGTACGGGAAATCCGTTTTTCACCACAGATTCCGCAGCATGTTTACGCGGTATCGAAATAGAAGCTGAAATGGTTCTTAAGGGAACCAAAGTTGATGGTGTCTATTCAGATGATCCGGTGAGTAACCCGGATGCCACATTATATAAGCACATAAGCTACAATGATGTGTTGGAGAAACAACTGAAAGTCATGGATTTAGCGGCATTTACGCTAGCCCGGGATCACGGCTTGCCAATTCGGGTATTCAACATGAATAAGCCAGGCTCTCTACGATCAGTGATTCTTGGTGAAGAAGAAGGTACACTGATCAGTCACGATGCAGAATAAAGACAGATTCTAAGATTAAAGGGTATAAACAGTGATAAAAGAAATTATTGAAGATGCAAAGTCGCGCATGGAGAAGAGTGTAGAATCGCTGCGCAGTCAAATGTCAAAAGTACGCACAGGCCGTGCTCACCCAAGTATTCTTGATGGTGTCATGGTTAATTATTACGGTACTGACACGCCGCTTAAACAGTTGGCAAATATCACGACTGAAGACTCTAGAACTCTGGCTTTGACTGTATTTGATAAATCATCATCGCAGGCCGTAGAAAAAGCGATTATGGATTCAGATTTAGGCTTGAACCCAGCCTCGGCTGGCGCAGTCATTCGCATTCCGTTGCCGCCGCTAACAGAAGAGCGCCGTAAGGATCTAGTGAAAATTGTGCGCGCTGAAGCTGAACAAGGGCGTGTAGCGGTACGTAACATTCGCCGTGACGCAAACGGCGATATTAAAGATTTGCTGAAAGAAAAAGAAATAACAGAAGACGAAGAGCGTCAGGCGGAAGATGAAATTCAAAAGCTGACTGATAAATACGTGAAGCAAATTGACGAAGCACTGAAAGCGAAAGAAGAAGACTTGATGGAAATATAATCATCAGGTGATGACTTCATTGGTGTATGACGCCGTGTCAGGTATACTCGCACGGCGTTTTTTAATGTTCATGGCTGATACATGAAAGAGCTACCGTCAATAAAACAGTTAGTACCCAAACACGTCGCTATTATAATGGACGGTAATGGGCGTTGGGCGAAACAACGTGGCAAAGCACGGACATCGGGTCACAAGGCCGGAGCTGAAGCGGTGCGTCGCGCGGTTGCCTTTGCAAGGCGTAATGGCATAGAGTCGTTGACGCTTTTTGCATTCAGTAGTGAGAACTGGAACAGACCTGCGACAGAAGTTTCTCTGTTAATGGAGTTGTTTATGTCGGTGCTCAAAAAAGAAGTGGTGAAGCTGGACGAGAATAATATTCAGCTGCGCATCATTGGTGATAAAAGCCGCTTCTCGAAAAGGTTGCAAAAGCAAATTGCGCAAGCAGAAGAAAAAACAGCAGGGAACGACCAATTAACTCTGAACATTGCCGCCAACTACGGCGGGCAATGGGATATTACCCAAGCCTGCAGGACATTGGCCAAAAAAGTTGAAGATGGCGACTTAACCGCAGAAGAAATAACAGAAGAGGCGCTAGCAGATAATTTAATGTTGTCTGACCAAGCCACACCTGACTTATTGATTCGCACAGGTGGCGAGCACCGCATCAGCAATTTTCTGTTATGGCAACTGGCGTATGCAGAGCTGTTCTTTACGCCAGTATTATGGCCAGATTTTGACGATACAACCTTTGCAGAGGCCATTAACGATTTTGCGCAGCGTGAACGTCGGTTTGGGCTGACAAGTGAACAGCTAACTATGCTAATGCAAGACATAGATACTCGAACAGAGGAATAACACTTGCTAAAACAACGAATTATAACGGCATTATTACTCATTCCAATTGCGCTTTATTGCGTCTTTTTGCTCCCGCTTTGGGGCTTTTCATTGTTTATTCAGGCCGTCATTATGATGGGCGCCTGGGAATGGTCTCCGCTAATGGGGGTACGTCGTAAATCGGCAAGAATTGCGTATGTTGCCTTTATAGGGGCCATAATTGGTGTGTTGTCTTGGCTGGTTCCCTTAGGCGATTTATGGGGAGATGACGGCGCATTAAACAGCGTGACTTATTACACGATAGTATTTGGCGGTGTTTGGTGGGTGATAGCACTGGCGTTAATCGTTAACTACCCATCAAGTCGTCGTGTCTGGTCCCGAACTCGTGCAATTGTTGGCGTGTTTGGAGTGCTTATTTTCATTCCGACCTGGGCAGCCTTAATGACTGTTCGCTCAATTAACTTTGAAGACAATCCTTATTTTGGTGGTTGGGTCGTTCTGTTTATTCTCTTACTGGTGTGGGCGGCTGATGTAGGGGCTTATTTTGCCGGTGTGCGTTATGGTCGTAATAAAATGATGCCCGCGGTCAGCCCAGGCAAGACAATGGAAGGCCTTTGCGGTGGCGTGACTTTAGCTTTTGTCGTCATGATGGTTGTTGCGCATTGGACAAAAGTGCCGGCTGATCAGTTTACGGGCTATTACCTCACGGGACTTTTTACTGTGGTTGCCTCAGTGTTTGGTGACTTAAATGAAAGTATGTTCAAACGTAGTGCCGGTGTGAAAGATAGTGGCTCAATTTTACCCGGACACGGTGGAATTTTAGACCGAATAGACAGTCTTACAGCTGCGGTTCCTGTATTTACTTTAGCTTACCTGGAGTTTTTGCACTAATTCTATGCGCACAATAACCATACTTGGAGCAACCGGCTCTATCGGTCAGAACACGCTGGACGTTTTGTCGCGGCATCCGGGAGACTTTTCGGTATACGCACTGACGGCGCACAGTCAGGTTTCTGCTATGGCTGAATTGTGCCTTACTCACCAACCCAAGTACGCTGTAATGGGGTCCAGTCAGGCTGCTAATGACTTGAAAGAACAACTTAGCGGCAAAGTTTCAACCGTTGTTTTACACGGACTAGAAGCTCTAATTGAAGTCAGTCAAAGCAGCGATGTTGACACGGTAATGGCTGCTATTGTCGGTGCAGCTGGCTTGAAACCAACCTTAGCAGCCATAGATGCGGGTAAAACCGTTCTCTTAGCCAACAAAGAAGCCTTAGTTATGAGCGGGCAGCTGTTTATTGACCACGCGCAGCGTTCTGGCGCAAAAATACTGCCCGTCGATAGCGAACACAACGCTATTTTCCAGTGTTTGCCTGAAGCCGCCCAAGAGCAAGTTGGCGCAATGAGCCTTAACGAGCACGGCGTTGACTACTTATTATTGACCGGCTCGGGGGGACCTTTTCGTGATTTACCCGTCGATAAATTGGAGCAGCAGACACCAAAAGCGGCGTGTAACCATCCAAACTGGTCAATGGGACAGAAAATATCTGTGGACTCGGCAACCATGCTGAACAAAGGGCTTGAATATATTGAAGCACGCTGGCTATTCAATTGTACCGAGCCAGAGTTAAAGGTGGTTATTCATCCGCAAAGCGTGATTCACTCAATGGTTCAGTTCACCGACGGTTCGGTTTTAGCACAAATGGGACAACCGGATATGCGTACACCCATTGCGCACACTCTCGGGTATCCAGAGCGTCTCAAAAGCGGCGTCGGCGGTTTAGATTTTGCAACGCTTAATGAGCTTACTTTCAGGCAGCCAGACTATGCTCGTTATCCTTGCTTGAAGTTGGCTATTCAGGCGTGCTGGGACGGTCAGTGGGCGACCACAACGTTAAATGCAGCTAATGAAATTGCTGTACAGGCGTTTTTAGATGGACATATTCAATTTACGGATATCGCCAAAGTGTGTGACTCGGTATTGCAGAACAGCACTCCAGTTTCTGCTGACAGCCTTGAAGTGCTTTTCAATTTAGATACCCAGTCTCGTGAGAAAGCGTCACAGTGGGTGAAGGAGTACGGTTTATGTTAGATATTTTGTGGTATGCCTTATCCTTCGTTGTTACGCTTGGAATTCTTGTTGCTTTTCATGAGTTTGGACACTTTTGGGTCGCTCGGCGCTGTGGTGTGAAGGTCCTTACATTCTCTATCGGTTTCGGGCGTCCTCTTTGGCAGAGACAAGCGAAAGATGGGACCGTTTATCAGGTAAGTGTCATACCGTTAGGGGGTTATGTTCGCATGCTTGATGAGCGTGTCGATGACGTCCCGGACGCTTTAAAAAGTGTGAGTTTTAATGCCCAGTCGGTTTATAAGCGATTTGCTATTGTGGCGGCGGGCCCCATTGCTAACTTTGTCTTAGCTGTGGCTGTATTGTGGTTAATGTTTGGTATGGGAGTGCCAACTGTTAAGCCTGTCGTGGGTGAGGTTGAACCAGGTTCGATAGCGGCCGAGGCTGGCATTCAGTCAGGCAGTGAAATACTCTATGTCGATGACGTCGAAGCTTATGACTGGCAGCAGGTTCAGTTAGGCCTGATGTCGGCGATAGGTAATGAGCAGGCAACCATAAAGTTGCGCACGAGTGATCAGCAGGAAGTTAGCCGAACCTTAAATATTGAAAACTGGACATTCGATCCGGAGACTGAATCGACTTTTGGAAGCTTAGGTATTTCGGTCTATCAACCAGAAGTGTATACCGCTTTAGCTCGGGTCGAAGCGGACTCTCCGGCGTCTAGGGCAGGGTTGCAGGAAGGCGATGAGATTCTTGAAATTGATGGTCGAGCGATTGATAACTGGCGGTCGTTGCAGCAGCAAATTGCCGAGTCTCCGGGAACATCGCTGGATATGCTGATTCTACGAAACGGGGAAAAAACAACCATCCCCGTCAAAATTGGGGAACGTGATACTGAAAATGGTGTCATAGGCTATCTTGGCGTTGCTCCAAAAACGGACCCATTGCCGGACGGGTATATATACAACCACCAGTACGGCTTGTTTAGCGGACTCTCTAAGGGTATTGAAAAAACTTGGGAGTTAATGGTTGTTAGCGTCAAAATGATAGGTAAACTGCTGACCGGTGATGTGTCAGTTAAAAATTTAGCAGGGCCATTAAGTATTGCTGAAGGGGCTGGCGTTAGTGCGAGCAACGGATTTGTTTACTTTTTGAGTTTTTTAGCTCTGCTCAGTGTCAATTTGGGGATTATAAATTTATTACCGTTGCCGGTTCTCGACGGTGGTCATTTGATGTTTTATTGCATTGAATGGTTTAAAGGGAAGCCGGTATCCGAAAGAGTGCAAGATATTTGCTATAGGATAGGCGGGGTGTTGGTATTCGCGCTGATGGCGTTGGCAATATCAAATGATATCATCCGTTTTGCATTCTAAATCACGAATTAAACAATAAGTAGCTAGTGATAATGACGTTTAAAAAGCTGTTAGTAAGTGCAATGATAGCGAGCGCTGTTGCTCCGGCTTATGCACAAGACGAATTTGTTGTAGAAGATATTGAAGTTAAAGGGTTACAGCGTGTCGCTTTAGGGGCTGCGTTAACCTATATTCCGGTTCGGGTCGGTGATGAAGTCAGCGAGCTGCAAATTCGCAGCGCAATTCGTTCACTGTATTCCTCCACGCACTTTGATTATATCGATGCTCGACGTGACGATAATACGCTTATCTTTTCCGTCAGTGAGCGGCCCACTATTGCAGATATTACCTTTGACGGTAACAGCGACATAAAAGACGAACAGCTGCAAGGTAGCTTAACCGACAACAACATTATTGTTGGCGAGCCGCTCGACAGAACGACCATTGCAGGCATTGAAAAAGGTCTTGAAGACTTTTACCACAGCGTGGGTAAATACAATGCGTCTGTCGAAGTTCAGGTGGTGGACTTGCCGCGTAATCGGGTTGAGCTACGTATGACCTTTGAAGAAGGGGATGCCGCAGAAATTGCCCAAATTAATATCGTCGGTAATAAAGCGTTCTCTGACGCTCAGCTCCTGGATACTTTCGAGTTACGCGATGATTTGCCCTGGTGGAACGTTATTGGTGAAAAACGTTATCAGAAGCAGCAACTTAGCGGCGACCTTGAAACCCTTGAGTCCTTTTATCGTGACCGCGGTTACCTGCGCTTTCAGGTCGAGTCTGTACAAGTGTCAATGACACCGGATCGTGAGGGTGTATACATCACTCTTAACGTCAATGAAGGTGACAAATACAATGTCAGCGAAACGGATGTTATCGGTGACTTAAAGGGTCACGAAGAGATGATTACGCGTATCGCCCAAATTGAAGAGGGAACGCTTTATAACGCCGCACAAGTGACTTACATTGAAGACATGATAAGCCGCTTTTACGGTCGCTACGGTTATGCTTACCCTGAAGTACGTGCTATTCCCGAACATAACGAAGACGATAAAACGGTAAAAATCACGTTTTCAGTGAATCCGGGTAAGCGTGTTTACGTGCGCCGTATTAAGTTTGAAGGCAATAGCGCAACCCAAGACCGCGTACTGCGTCGTGAAATGCGTCAATTAGAAGGTGCCTGGCTGTCAGACAGTAACGTAGAGCAGGGTAAAGTGCGCCTTGAGCGCTTAGGTTTTTTTGAAACTGTCGAGACCTCTACCGAACGGGTCGAGGGCAGCGACGACGAAGTAGATATTACTTATAAAGTTAAAGAGCAGCCTTCAGGCTCATTTAATGCTGGCATTGGTTATGGAGACTACTCGGGACTTCAGTTAAACGCTGGTGTTCAACAGAATAACTTCTTGGGAACGGGTAACCGGGTTGGCTTTAATATCAGTACCAGCCGTTTTAATAAAAATGCAAGTGTTTCCTATACAGACCCGTATTTTACAATTAACGGCGTTAGCCTGTCTGGTCAGATTTACATGAGTGAGTTTGATGCAGGTCGTGCGGAAAACTTGGTTCAATACAACCAGAAGACCTATGGTGTGTCGTCGGGCTTAAGCTTCCCAATTGACGAAATTAACCGTCTGAACTTTGGTGTTGGTTATAAGAACCAAGAAGTGGCGGCAGCGAATACCGACTCTTACGAACAAATTAGTAATTTTTTCCAACCGTTTTTAGACCCAACAGCGCCGGATGAAGCCGTTGGCTTTGACATTTATGAAGTGAATGCCGGTTGGTCACGAGTGACTCTGAACCGAGGTACTTTCCCAACCAGCGGTTCATCGCAACGCTTTGGTGTAGAAGTTGCAACGCCATTGAGTGATGTGCAGTACTTCCGCTTTAATTACGATTATAAACATTACTTTCCAATTACCCGCGACCAGCAATGGACATTCCTAACTCGCCTGAATTTAGGCTATGGTAATGGTTATGGCGAAAGTGATGACGGTAACGAATTTTTACTGCCTTTCTGGGAAAATTTCCGTGTAGCAGGTCAAGGTGACTTACGAGGCTTTGAACCTAACACAGTAGGCCCTAGAGCCGTTCAGCTTGGCGGCGGCATGGCGACGCCTCCAGGTGTCGATGGTAGTCCCGGTGGTATTCCGTCGACGAATGAGAGTGTTTTTGTCAGTCAATATGCTGTGGGCGGTAACGCAAAAGTTGTCGGTGGTCTGGAGCTTATTGTACCGACACCGTTTATCGACGAAGGTATGCGTAATAGTGTAAGAACCAGCGTCTTTGTTGACTTTGGTATGGTTTGGGATACAGAATTCAATTACGATACCTATAAAGATCTACCGATGAGCCCAAACAGTCGCTATGAATTAAGTGATTATAGCTCACCGGGAGACTTCCGAGCTTCTGCTGGTGTTTCAGTACAGTGGATTTCACCTATGGGGCCATTAACGTTCTCGTTAGGTCGAGCGCTTAAAGAAGTGGCAGGTGATGAAACTCAGGTGTTCTCATTTAACATTGGTACGACATTCTAATAATAAAGCTAAAATAGCAATTTGAAGGAGTAATATTTTGAAAAAGTTAATGAAATCAACAGCAGCAGCTGTCGCTATTTCAACCGCACTGTTTGCTGGTGCCGCTCAAGCGCAGCAGAAAATTGGTGTTGTTGACATGATGAACGTGTTTCAGCAACTGCCACAGCGTGAGCAAATTTCTGAAAAACTGCAAAATGAGTTTCAGGATCGCTTTGAAGAAATGCGTCAGCTAGAGCAAAAAGTTCAGGAGCTTCGTCAGAAGCAAGAGCGTGATGCTTCAATTATGTCAGAAGCAGAAAAAACTCAGTTGGCTCGCGAGCTTGAGCAAACAATTTCTCAAGCGCAGCTTAAGAGCAAAGCGCTGCAGGAAGACACGCGCGCTCGTCAAAATGAAGAGCGTAACAAGCTGCTAGCCAAAGTTGAGGGCGTTATTACTGACATTGCAGAAGAAGAAGGCTATGACGTTGTCTTACAACGCAACGCTGTTGCATACATGAAAGCTGATAACGATTTGTCAGACGAAGTTGTCGAGAAAATGTCTTCAGGAAATTAATATGCCCGAATACACATTGCAGCAGTTGGCTGACCATGTGGGTGGGGAGGTGCGAGGAAACTCGCAGCTCCCCATTTTGCGCGTGGCAACCTTGCAATCAGCGAGCTCCGATGCCATAGCGTTTTTGGCAAACAGCCGCTATAAAAAACAGTTAGAAACCACTCAGGCCGGGGCGGTTTTAGTCAGTCCGAAAGATGACAGCGACGAGGTGGATAACGCCATTATCGTTAATAATCCGTATGCGGCATTTGCTCACATAGCTCAATTACTCGATACCACCCCAAAACCGGCAGAAGGTATTGCGAAAACAGCCGTCATCGCAGACTCTGCTCATATTGGCAAAAACGTCAGTATTGGTGAGTATGCAGTAATTGAAGAAGGAGCTCATATTGGTGATAACACCAGTATTGGGCCACACTGTTATGTCGGGCGCGAAACCACTATTGGCTCGGACTGTACGTTGTGGTCCGGAGTTAAGGTTTACCACCAGTGTGTCATTGGTAACAACTGCTTATTCCATTCTGGGGCCGTTATTGGCGCCGATGGTTTTGGTTGGGCGCCAGAAGGCGGTAAATGGGTTAAAATACCTCAGTTGGGTCGAGTAGTCATTAAAGACAACGTCGATATTGGTGCCAGCACGACTATCGATAGAGGCGCGTTAGATGACACCATCATAAGCTCTGGCTGTATTATCGATAACCAGTGTCAAATTGCTCATAATGTCTTTATTGATGAAGACACAGCTATTGCCGGCTGTACCGTACTAGCGGGAAGCTGTCATATCGGTAAACGCTGCATGATTGGTGGAGCTTCGGCGATTAACGGACACATCAGTATTTGTGATGATGTACAGATAATGGGCTTTGCCATGGTGATAAAAGAGATCACTGAGCCGGGCGTTTATGCGTCAGGCATACCGGCAGCCAGCCACCGTGAGTGGCGCCGCAACGGTGCTCGCTTTAGACAGCTTGATGACTTATTCAAGCGTGTAAAAGAGCTCGAGAAAAAAGCAGATTAACTTTCAAGGTGAATGATTTGAAAATAAAGGACTCAGGATTTGATATTCAGGGCGTACTTGAGTTACTCCCGCATCGCTATCCATTTTTGCTCATTGACAGAGTTATTGAAACGAACTCAAAAGACTCGTTACATGCCATAAAAAATGTCAGCTTTAACGAGCCAATGTTTAATGGACACTTCCCGGAAAAACCTATTTTCCCGGGCGTCTTGCTGTTAGAGGCGATAGCACAAGCCTGTGGTCTACTGGGTTTCAAAATTACCGAAAGTAAGAAAAACGCGAACGACTTATACCTTTTTGCCGGTATTGATAACGCGCGTTTCAAACGTCAGGTCGTGCCTGGTGATACAATTGACTTTTACGTTACTTTTGAAAAAGAGCGTCGTGGTATTTGGAAGTTTAGTGGTCGTGCAGAAGTTGATGGTGAAGTGGCGTGTACGGCTGAAATTATCTGCGCAAGAAGAGAAGTGTAGTGATTCACGAAACAGCAATTATCGACCCTAAAGCACGTATTGGCGAGAACGTCAGCGTTGGTCCGTGGACGGTTATTGGCCCTAACGTTGTTATTGGCGACAACTGCGATATTCGCTCGCATGTTGTCGTTAAAGGCCCGACTACGATAGGGAAAGGCAATACTATCTATCAGTTTGCGTCCGTTGGAGAGGATTGTCAGGATAAAAAGTACGCAGGTGAGCCGACTGAATTAATCATTGGTGATAACAATGTTATTCGTGAATCGGTCACTATTCACAGAGGTACCGTTCAGGATAACTCTCTGACTAAAATTGGCGACAATAACTTGTTCATGGCCTATGTGCATGTGGCGCACGACTGCATGATTGGCGACAACAATATTTTTGCTAACCAAGTGAGTTTAGCCGGGCACGTGCATATTGGTGACTGGGTTATTCTTGGCGGTATGACAGGCGTACATCAGTTCTGCCATATTGGTTCTCATGCTTTTGCGGCGGTAAACTCCATTGTCGTACAAGACATTCCTCCTTTTGTTATGGCGCAGGGGCATAATGCCCGTCCCCGTACTATCAATGCAGAAGGGCTAAAGCGCCGCGGCTTTACCACAGAACAAATTCAAAATATCCGCCGGGCTTATAAGCTGCTGTACCGTGCCGGTCACACAACTGAAGAAGCGTTAGAGCATATTGAAGCGCTGAGCGAACCGGCGTTAAATGGCTTTACTGACTTTGTTCGTCATAGCAGCCGTGGAATTATTCGCGGCTAAATAGTCCAGTTGAATAGTCTTTAGTTAGCGAGCCCGTAATGACAAAAAGCATTAAAGTTGCCTTGGTTGCCGGCGAGCATTCCGGTGACCTACTGGGAGCCGGCCTTATTAAAGCGCTAAAACAGCGCCACACCAACATCGAGTTCATTGGTGTTGGTGGGCCGCTCATGCAAGAGCAGGGGCTCAAGTCATTTTTCCCAATGGATGATCTTGCCGTTATGGGCATTGCAGAAGTGCTTAAGCAGCTTCCTAAACTGCTTAAGCACCGAAAGCAGTTGGTTCAGTATCTTATTGATGAACAGCCCGATGTCATGGTGGGAATAGACGCACCAGACTTTAACCTTACGGTCGAGAAACGCTTAAAGAAAGCTGGTATTCCTGCCATACATTACGTTAGTCCGTCGGTTTGGGCCTGGCGTGAAAACCGTATAAAAGGCATTAGGCAGTCAGTTGATCATGTACTGTGTTTGCTGCCGTTCGAAAAAGAGTTTTACGATAAGCATCAATTACCGGCCACCTTTGTTGGTCACCCCCTGGCTGATGATATCCCTCTTGAATGGAGCAAAAACGACGCAAGAAAAGAGCTGAACATAGAGCCACACGGAAAGTACTTAGCTATTTTACCGGGTAGCCGTTCTGGTGAAATTGAGCGCATGGCTCCGCTATTTCTAAATGTGGCTAAGCGTCTCTTTGCAAAGTTCCCCGAGCTTAAGTTCGTCGCCCCGATGATAAGTGAGCAAAGAGCAGAGCAGTTTAATCACCTGGTGAAGCAGCATGCGCCGGAGCTGACAATTAATACACCTATCGGTAATAGTCGATTGACTATGGCAGCATCCGACTACTTGCTGTTGACCTCCGGCACTGTTGCATTAGAAGCGTTATTAATAAAACGGCCTATGGTCGTTGCTTACCGCTTTCATTGGTTGAGCTACCAAATTATTAAACGTCTTTTTCACGCACCATTTTTCTCACTGCCTAATTTATTGGCAGGTCGTAAAATTGTTCCTGAACTGGCTCAAGCACAGGCGTCAGAGAATAACATTGAGCAAGAGTTGTCTGTTCTTATCGAATCGGACAATCATGCGCTTTTAGAGCAGTTCACTCAAATACATCAGCAGCTTAAAGTTACCGCCAGCGAAAAAGCCGCAGACGTTGTTGACTCCTTTCTATAATTTAGAATCTTAGCGTCGATAATCTAAACTCTTCTTTTGCCGTAATAACTTCTATTATTAGCGTATCGCTTTTTAAAGGAGTTTATTATGGGTTTATTAGTCGATGGTCAGTGGCACGATAAGTGGTACGACACCAAAAAACATGGTGGTCGTTTTGTTCGTAGTGAGTCACAGTTTCGCTCGACCATAGAGAAGGGCGGTGAGTTTGAGCCTGAATCAGGGCGTTATCACCTTTATGTATCTTATGCGTGCCCGTGGGCGCATCGAGCGCTCATTTTCCGCAAATTAAAAGGCCTGGAGCCTCATATTGACGTATCGGTCGTTAAGCCACTGATGGTGGAAAATGGTTGGGAGTTTGGCGAAGCACCGCTGAATGAGCCTTTGTATGGACTAGACTTTATGTACGAGCTGTATTTGAAAGCGGATAGCAACTACAGCGGCCGTGTCACAGTGCCTGTGTTGTGGGACAAAAAAACGCAAACCATTGTAAATAACGAGTCTGCGGAAATTATCCGCATCTTCAATTCAAGCTTTAATGAGTTGACCGGTAATACAGAAGACTTTTACCCACAAGACTTACGTAGCGAAATCGATGATGTTAACGAATGGGTGTATAACAGCATTAATAATGGCGTATATAAGAGCGGTTTTTCAACGACTCAAGACGCCTATGAAGAAGCTTTCGATGAACTTTTCACCGCGCTCGATCGCGTTGAACGTATTCTATCAAAACAACGCTATCTGGCAGGAAACCAACTCACAGAAGCCGATTGGCGATTATTTACCACATTAGTGCGTTTTGATGCGGTCTATTTTGGGCACTTTAAAACCAATAAAAAGCGCATTGTTGACTATCCTGCTATGTGGAATTACCTGCTGGAGTTGTATCAGTATCCGGGCGTTAAAGAGACGGTCGTCATGGACCATATTAAAACGCATTACTATGCCAGCCATAAAACCATTAACCCAACACAAGTAGTACCCAAAGGACCGGATATCGACTTTGAACAGCCACATGACCGGGAGGCTTTAAAATGAGTGTTATTAAGAGCAGACATCGCGGTATGCCGGCGCAGGATGGCGCCGGTGTTAAGCTGACTCGAGTCATTAACCAGCCTGGCTTGCGGCATCAGGACCCGTTCCTGATGCTGGATGAATTTAGGTCTGACAACCCGGACGATTATATTGCCGGCTTTCCTCCGCATCCGCATCGTGGTTTTTGCACGCTGACCTACATGTTGGCGGGCACTATGGAGCATAAAGACTCAGTGGGGAATACGGGGGAAGTGGAAGCCGGTGGCGTACAATGGATGAAGGCGGCAAAAGGTATTATTCACGCCGAAATGCCCAAACAGGTAGAAGGCCTTATGTGGGGTTTTCAGCTGTGGGTTAATTTACCTGCTTCGGAAAAAATGAGCGACCCTGAGTGGTTTGACTTTCCTTCAGCGAAAATACCGGAAGTGCAAGCCGGTAACACAACACTTCGCTTAATTGCGGGGAACTACGCTCAGGAAACGGGACCGGTATCTTTACCCGGACGCGACTTTTTCATGGCCGATGTAAAGCTGCATGGCGAATTTGAGTTAAAGTCACAGCAACAGGAAAAGCGTTTAGCCTATGTCTACGAGGGAGAGCTGGAATTAAACGGTGAAGCAGTGTCTCGTGGTGAGCTGCTGCAACTCGACAGTAGCACAGATTTAGCGCTTAAAAGCGATGCAGGTGCAGGGGTTATTGTGTTGGCCGCAAAACCTATTAACGAGCCTATCGCACAGTATGGCCCATTTGTGATGAACACGTCTGAGGAACTGGATGTGGCAATCAAGGACTATCAAAGCGGAACGCTGGCAGCGAATCAGAAGCTTTAGCGCAAACCCAGCTCTTCGGTTTCCTCTAACAACTGCTCGTAACGTTGTGTGTGGCTATCGGAGAGCTGCAATCCTTCAAGTACCTTAAAGCATTGCTCGCATTCTTTTTTCAGAGAGTTTGTATTGGTGGCTTTAGGGTTTTCTTCTGTATAACGAACGGCAGCCTGAATGAAGTTCAAGGCAGCGCCACTGTTTAGCGGTGCCAGCTCCATCGACTGACGAAAGTCATTTAATGCCTGTTGGTAAATGCCTGCTTGATACGCTTCAGCACCTTGCCGATGAATTGTGAAGAATTCGTCCTGCTGTTTTTGAGCAGCCGCCATGCGGGATTTGAGGATTTTCAGCGTGTAACTGTCAAGTTTCACTTTTTCTGCTTGTTGGCCGGCAAGCATATTCGCTTTTTCGTATTCACCAACATCCAGTAAAACTGCAATAACGTCCGGTAATAGGTTCCGATCGATTTCACGGTTGTTGGCCAGGTCATCGCCGACGACTTCATTCAAACGATGCTGAGCCTCTCGTAAGCGTCCGTTGAATGAGTCAATGCGAGACAGAAGAATAGACTCGAGATCTTCAAAAGAAATGTCGGCGTGCAGTAAGTGCTCGTCGTAGCGCGCGCGTTGAAGCTCCATGGTGGCTTCAGTTTGATACTTACTAATTTGTTGCGGGGTATCGCTGTTTTCAGCGGCATCGAGAATACTGCGCAGGTAGTTACACAGGTGCTCTGCATTACGAAATACTGACTTACGCGCTATTTGTAACACGTTATTCATGGCTTGCTTTGCTAAGTCAAAGTCGCCGTTGTCGCGAGCAATGTGAGCCAGTCGAGTTTGTCTGTCGATTGAAAATGGCGCCATAGTAATTGCGTCGCGAGCGCTGTTTAACGCTTCTTCAAGCTGCTGCTGTTGTAAATAGCACTCGGTTTTTAAATCCTGAGCTTCTATCGCATGGGGCATGCGTTTGAGAATATGATTAATAATATTCAGTGCTTCTTCCGGCGAATTTTGCAACAGTCGGGTTTCGGCTAGCTTCAAAAATACCCAGCTGTGTGAGTTATCTTCCAACAGTTCCTTTATCGCTTTCTCTGCTTCGTGCAGCTGGCCAGTCTTATTGTAGAGCTCTATTTGCAGCTTGCGGCAGTAGTTACTGTACCGGCTGTTCGTCGCAATGTGTTTCTCACACGCCTTAATGCAGTCTTCGTAATTATGAGAGGTGAGTGCCTGAAACACATCTTTTAGCCACATTCGGCGCTTGTAGGCGCGAGTAAGGCGCGAGCGGAGCACCCGATGCGAGAATGGCTTCATTAAATAGTCATCGGGCTGAAGCTCGAGAGCACTCAGCACCATTGGGCGTGAATTGTCGCCGGTAATAATAAAAAACAGAGTATGCGGTTTCATCAGCCCGCGCACTTGCAGCTCTTCTAAAACCTGACGGCCGTTTTTACCGGAGCCGAGATTATAGTCAACCAACAGAATATCGTGAGGATTCTTCACGTAGGCGGCAATACCCGCCTCACCAGTGCTTTTTACCTGAACCTCTTTTGCGCCCAAATTGAGCAGGGAGCCTTTAAGCATTACTTGAAAGGGCTTCTGATCATCAATCAGTAGCACACGCTTATTATTGAGCTCCAGAGTTTTATCCATTCTTGCGGCCAAACACCCTTTAATTAACGACTTAGCAACAGCATACTGTTTAAATTCAATAATGTTAAGCAGCAACAGGGTGATATATGCAAGCTTTACAACTGTCTGAAGGAAAAGTGCACTGGTCTGAAATCAACTCATTGCCAAATCCCTCTGCCAATGAGGTTACCGTAAAAGTGTCGGCCGCCGGTGTGAACCGGGCAGACTTAATGCAAATAGCCGGCAAGTATCCACCGCCACCCGGTGCATCTGACATACCCGGTTTAGAAGTAGCAGGCATTGTCGCAGAGGTTGGCAGCGGTGTGGCTGGTCCGCAAAAAGGGCAACGAGTTGCTGCCTTGTTGGCGGGCGGAGGCTTTGCCGAATACGTAAATGTGCCGGCTGAACAAGTACTCCCTGTACCTGATAACTGGAATGATGAAATGGCTGCAGGGTGGTTAGAAACCTTCGCTACGGCTTATTTAAATGTATTTATGCTGGCAAACCTGCAGCCGCAAGAGTCCGTTCTTACACATGCAGGGGCCAGCGGGGTGGGGTCTTCACTTATTCAGCTATGTCGGGAAAGTGGCAATCCAATAACGGCTATTGTCGGCAGCTCTGACAAGGAGAGTTTTTGTAAAGAGCTTGGCGCCACGGACACCATTAATCGTTATCAGCAGGATATTGTTGAAACGATGAAAGGTATTGGTGGTGTTGATGTGGTGCTTAACCCGGTAGCAGGTGACTCTATAGGAAAAGATCAGCACTATTTAAACCAAGACGGTCGTATTATTCTTATCGGCCTAATGGGTGGTCGCGAGGGCACGGTCGACTTTGGACGCATGCTTATGAAGCGCCAACGCATTATTGGTTCTACGCTACGCTCTTTAGTGGCGGAGCGTAAAGGCGAAATACTCACACAAATGTGGCAGCAGTTTGGCTCTCAGTTTTCGAGCAGCGCCATACAACCCATTATTGATAAAATCTTTGAGCAGGAAGATATTCAGCAGGCATTCGATTATGTTGCTGCTAATAAAACGCAAGGGAAAGTCGTTGTGAAAATTGACGGGTAACGTCAAGAAAAGTGGTGGAGGGGGCAGGATTCGAACCTGCGAAGGCTGAGCCGTCAGATTTACAGTCTGATCCCTTTGGCCACTCGGGAACCCCTCCACTCAAGAGGCGCGTATAATAACAGTCAGAACTGAGCTGTAAAGAGAAAACTTAAACTTTCCTGACTTTGGACGATAACAAGAATATCTAAGGTTATTTTCCAGGGTCGGTATGAGCCAAGTTCAGTCGGTTCAGCAAAGAGCATCAGACATTTTTGAGCAGCACGCGAGTGAAGCCGTTAATCATGGCTTCGCGGGTGAGTTTGCTTATTGGGTGTCAGCACTGGGTGCTGATCCGGTTATTGATGATAACCAATATGACCAAACTAATTGGCAAAGAGCTATAGGCGCTGCAAGAGCTCGACCGTTAGAACCGGCAGAAAATGTTGTTTTAGCGAGCGGTGTTTATAAGTCAGTCAGCCAACTGTCTGACTTTAAGCTGCAAGATGCTACACACCCTCAACCGCTCGTGCCTGATGCAAGTCCCGACCGCTTGCCTATTGAGTTGCTTCATAATTTAGACTGGCGTGTACGTCAACGTGTCGAAAAGAAAAAATCGAAGCAAGAAGAGCCAGAGCTTAATGATTATCGTAAACGAGGTCCGGCGGGGCTTTACGATGTGCTACAAAAATTAGGTATTACGCACTAAGCATTTCATCGTTTCTCTGCTTCGGGCATAATGGCTTTGATGTTTCGCAACCAATAGTCTTGCAGCCACATGAAGCAATTACCTCCAGAAGACGAAGATCGCATTGATGCGTTTACTGAGCATTTATGGCTGCATCATGGCTCCAGTGAAAATACTCAGGCGGCTTACCGTAGTGACTTACGTCGATTCTGTGAGTATCTGCTTCCCAAAAAAACGCCGCTACTTGATGTTGATGAATTAACTCTTCAAGACTACTTGCTGTGGCGCCGGACTCAAGGGCTGTCACCTCGAAGTACCTCGCGTTTTTTAAGTTCGGCCAAAAAGTTTTTCCAGTTTGCAGTGAAACAGCAATGGCTTGCTCATGACCCCACCGCCAAGCTTAAGCGTCCGAAGCTTCCGCAAAGCATTCCGCACTCATTAAGCGAAGCCGATGTTGAAAACCTGCTGCAAGCTCCGGAAACTGACACTCCAATTGGCCTGCGTGATCGCACCATGCTGGAAGTACTGTACGCAACTGGTTTGCGTGTCACGGAGCTGGTTCGTTTGCAATATGACCAGGTAAGCCGACAGCAAGGTTTGGTGCGAGTGGTTGGTAAAGGCGATAAAGAGCGACTGGTTCCGTTAGGCGAGGAAGCCCTGGAATGGCTGGAACGTTATTTAAAGCATGGGCGCCCAGCATTGACAGACAAACAAAGCCCCTGGGTGTTTGTGACTAAGCGAGGCTCATTACTGACTCGTCAGGCGTTCTGGTATCGGTTGCGACATTACGCAGAAACCGCAGGTATATACGCTCATTTATCGCCACATACGTTACGCCATGCGTTTGCCACTCACCTACTGAACCATGGCGCAGATTTAAGAGTCTTACAGTTACTTTTAGGTCACAGTGACTTATCGACTACGCAAATTTATACGCAGGTCGCAAGAGAGCGTTTACAAGCCCTGCATGCCCAGCATCACCCGCGCGGATAATTGCATTTTAAGCGGTAACAGGGTAGGGTTCGCTCATCAATAATTAAGAGGTATTTATGCAGTATTTGACGACGTTATTGGCTGTATCGGCTTTAGGTTTTTCGCTATTTTCAGCGCCCATTTCCGCTGACGAATTAAATACCAAGCATTTGAACAAAATAGGTATTGAGGTTATTTCAACCGAGCCGGGCGAAATTGACGGCTATGTTCGTGCGGTCACTAATCAGGGGATGTTTTATGTGTCAGAGGACGGCAAAAAGCTGATTAGCGGTAATGTCTTTGATATTACAAATTCAGCGCCTGAGAACCTGACAGAAATGGGTATGGCAGCGGTTCGCAAAGAAATGCTGATGGACTATACGGACGATATGATTGTCTATACAGCGGACGATGAAAAGTACAAAGTCACTGTATTCACGGACACGACTTGTGGTTACTGCCAACGTCTGCATGAAAACCTCGACAGCTACTTAAGTGCCGGTATTACTATTCAGTACTTAGCATTCCCGCGTGGCGGTCTGGATAGTAAAGGCGGACAGGAGCTGCAAGCAGTTTGGTGTGCAGACGACAAAAAAGCTGCGATAAGTGCTTTTAAAGACGAAGAAAGCTATCGTGGCAACAGTTCGTGCAGCAACCCCGTCGAGCAACATTACTCGCTGGGTAAGTCGTTCGGTGTTACCGGAACGCCCGCAATTATTTTGCCCGATGGCCGTTTAATTCCGGGGGCGGTGCCGGCACGTCGCCTGTTGTCTGAATTAAGAAAGTAGTTCAGCAGCTGCAATGACAGATTATACAATACGCCGCTACCCAACGGTCAGTGACGAGTTTTTGCCGCAAAATGTTCCGCCATTGTTGCGGCAAATTTATGCGCGTCGTGGTGTCAGTGATGAACGAGAACTGTCCTTAAAAGCGGCCGGTCTGACACACTTCTCAAGTTTAAAAGATATTGACGCTGCGGTCGAAATACTGGCGGATGCTCTGGAAAAGCAGCGGTCTGTGTGTATTTGCGGCGACTTCGACGCAGACGGTGCGACCAGTTCAGCACTTATGGTGTCGGCCTTAACGGCTTTCGGTTTCGCGAATGTCGGGTATCGTGTTCCCAATAGAATGACTGACGGCTATGGGTTGTCGGTATCTATGGTAGAAGAGCTTGCCGCTAAAGACATTAAAGTTATTGTCACTGTTGATAACGGCATAGCCGCTCACGAAGCCATTGAACGGGCCAATGAACTGAATATCAAAGTGATTGTTACCGATCACCATTTACCTGCGCAGACTCTGCCTAATGCAGCCGCTATTGTGAACCCAAACCAGCCCGACTGCTCGTTTCCCAGCAAAAACTTAGCCGGCGTTGGCGTTGCCTTTTACGTACTGCTGGCTTTGCGCGCCCATTTAAGAGAAAAGCAACCCACACCGAATTTAGCTGACTGGCTTGATTTAGTTGCGCTCGGCACCGTGGCAGATGTTGTGCCACTGGACTACAACAACCGAATTTTGGTTCATCAGGGGCTCGCACGAATAAAGCAAGGTCTCTGCCGTCCGGGCATTCAGGCTCTGCTGGACGTGTCTAACCGCAATGCCGTGCAGCTTAATGCCAGTGATTTGGGGTTTGCCCTGGCTCCCCGAATCAATGCAGCTGGGCGACTGGATGACATAAGCTTAGGTATTGAGTGCCTGCTTGCTGAAAAAGAGCATGCGCAGCGGTTGGCGCAGCAATTGAACGAGCTGAACCTGCAACGTAGAAATATCGAGTCTGATATGCGCGAACACGCTGAGGCTGCCGTTGCAAAATTGCAGTTCGATACTGGCCAGGTTCCAGACTTAGTAACCTTGTACCAATCCGACTGGCATGCCGGGGTTATCGGTATTGTTGCTGGCCGGGTGAAAGAACAGGTCAATCGCCCGGTTATTGCGCTGGCGCATGAAGATGATGAGGTATTGAAAGGTTCTGCACGTTCTGTCAGTGGTTTACATATGCGAGATTTGCTTGAGCGCATACATACTCTCGAGCCTAATATTATGGAACGCTTTGGTGGCCACGCGATGGCAGCAGGCTTAACCTTAAAAAAGGCTAATTTAGAACGGTTTTCAGAGCTGGCTCAACAAGTTGCCGAGGAGTGGCTGACGGAAGAGCAAAAGCAACGTGTCTATTGGTCTGATGGCGAACTGACCTTACCGGAGCTATCGATAAGTCACGTCGAGATGCTGCAAAACGCAGGCCCCTGGGGACAGCATTTCCCAGAGCCCATGTTTGACGGTGAGTTTGACATTGTCGACCAGCGTATTGTTGGCGAGAAGCACTTAAAATGTGTGCTTAGGCACCCACAGGGCGATGTGTTAGATGCTATTGCATTTAATGTTGATACCAACGAATGGCCAAATAATAGCGCTCAGCGGGTTGAGTTGTTATACAAGCCGCAATTAAATCACTTTCGCGGTAAAACTTCTGTGCAGTTGCTGGTAGAGCAAATTCGCGCAATACGTTAAACTACGCCCCTTTCAAAATTCAAAGAATTAGGTAGTCGAATGTTTGAGACCAACGCAACCTACAACAACATAAAAGAAATGCGTGAGCGCAGCGATGCGCTTAGGGGGTATCTTTGACTATGATGCTAAAGTAGAGCGTCTGGAAGAAGTTACTCGTGAAATGGAGCAGCCCGATGTCTGGGATGATCCGCAAAAAGCGCAAGCTCTGGGGAAAGAGCGAGCCAGTCTTGAACAAGTGGTCGAAACCTTAGACAAGTTACAGCAAGGTCTGGATGACGTAGAAGGCTTAGTCGATTTAGCGGTAGAAGCTGAAGACGAAGATACCTTCAATGAAGCTCAGGATGAATTGTCTGGCCTGTTAAAGCAGTTGGAAACGTTAGAGTTTCGCCGGATGTTCTCGAAAGATAATGACAGTGCCGACTGCTACCTGGATATACAGTCGGGCTCTGGCGGCACTGAGGCTCAGGATTGGGCCAATATGTTATTGCGGATGTATCTGCGCTGGGCAGAAGCTCATGACTTTAAAGCAGAAATTACCGAGCTGTCAGAAGGTGATGTTGCCGGAATAAAATCAGCAACGGTGCGCGTGGCAGGTGAGTATGCTTACGGCTGGTTACGTACCGAAACAGGCGTACACCGTCTGGTTCGTAAGTCTCCGTTTGACTCGGGAAACCGTCGTCATACATCGTTCGCTTCTGTGTTTGTTTATCCGGAAGTCGACGACGACATCGATATTGAAATTGATCCGTCAGATTTACGCGTTGATACCTATCGGGCTTCTGGCGCAGGTGGTCAGCACGTTAACCGGACAGATTCTGCGGTTCGCTTAACACACGAACCGACAGGCATTGTGGTGCAATGTCAAAGTGACCGTTCACAACACAAGAACCGTGACTCGGCAATGAAGCAGTTAAAAGCGAAGTTGTATGAGTTTGAGTTACAGAAGCAAAACGAAGAGAAACAAGCGCTGGAAGACTCTAAAGCGGACATTGGCTGGGGCAGCCAAATTCGCTCGTACGTATTAGACGACGCACGTATTAAAGACTTACGCACCGGCGTTGAAAATCGTAATACACAAGCCGTGTTAGACGGCGCTTTAGACCCATTTATTGAAGCCAGCCTGAAAAGCGGGCTGTAAGTTTAATTTAAGTATCCCGACAGAGGAAAATCGATAATGACTGATAAATCGCAAGCACCCGAAGTAGATGTAAACGAACAGATCGCGCAACGAAAGGCGAAACTGTCGGCGCTTCGCGATAAGGGTATCGCATTCCCGAACGATTTCCGTCGGGACTCGCTGGCAGCAGATTTACACGCAGACTACGACAACGTCAGCAAAGATGAGCTGGCAGAGAAAGGTATTCGTGTCAAAGTTGCCGGCCGTATGATGACCCGCCGTATTATGGGTAAAGCGAGCTTTGCCACCATTCAGGATATGAGTGGCAAAATTCAATTGTACGTTGCTCGCGACAACCTACCTGAAGGCTTTTATAACAGCGAATTTAAGAAGTGGGACTTAGGCGACATTATTGGTGCGTCGGGAACACTGTTCATTACAGGTACCGGTGAGCTAAGTGTGCAGGTTGACGATATTCGCCTGTTAACCAAAGCACTGCGTCCACTGCCGGACAAATTCCATGGTTTGGCCGACCAGGAAACGCGTTATCGCCAACGCTATTTAGACCTGATTACTAACGACGAGTCGCGTAATACCTTTATGGTTCGCTCGAAAGTTATCGATTACATCCGCCGCTTCTTAAGTGAACGCCAGTTCCTGGAAGTTGAAACGCCAATGATGCAGGCAATTCCCGGCGGAGCTTCGGCGCGCCCATTCAGTACGCATCATAATGCGTTAGACATGGAGCTGTTCCTGCGTATCGCACCAGAGCTTTATTTAAAGCGTTTGGTTGTGGGTGGCTTCGAAAAAGTTTTCGAAATTAATCGTAACTTCCGTAATGAAGGCTTGTCGACTCGCCATAACCCAGAGTTCACTATGCTGGAGTTTTACTGGGGTTATGCGGACTATCACGACCTTATGGACTTAACCGAGCAAATGCTGCGTGGTGCGGCAGAAGCGGTACTTGGCTCTGCTCAGTTCACCAGTCAAGGCGTTGATTATGACTTTGGTAAGCCGTTTGAACGCATGACCGTGCTGGAAGCTATTTTGAAGTATATGCCGGAAGTGAAGGAAGAACAGTTGAAGCATATGGACAGTGCGGTGGAAATTGCTGAGCAGGTTGGTGTAAATGTTCAATCTTCATGGGGCTTAGGTAAGGTTCAAATCGAAATTTTCGAAACTGTTGCCGAACACCGTTTGATTCAGCCTACTTTTATTACTGCATATCCGGCGGAAGTATCGCCGCTGGCGCGTCGTAACGATGATGACCCGTTTGTGACTGATCGCTTTGAATTTTTTGCTGGCGGTCGCGAACTGGCGAATGGGTTCTCCGAGCTTAACGACGCAGAAGATCAGGCTCAGCGTTTTCGTGAGCAGGTCGAGCAGAAGGAAGCAGGTGACGACGAAGCCATGTTCTATGACGAAGACTATGTTACCGCACTAGAGCACGGCATGCCGCCAACGGCGGGTGAGGGCATTGGTATTGACCGCTTAGTTATGTTGTTAACCGACTCTGCATCGATTCGAGACGTCTTACTGTTCCCGCATATGCGTCCAAAAGCAGATTAAGCAATAGCTTAAAAATTGCTCGAAAAGCGCATTGGCTGCTATAGTCATTTTCTATAGTCAGTTAATGCGTTTTTTTATGGGCGGCTTGTATGTACTACTCTGAGTTTTCAACCCCGTTGGGCACTATGTACGCAGTGGCCGACAGCCAGCATATTCTTGGTCTTTACTATCAAGGGCAAAAACACTGCCCAGACATGCAACAGTACCAGTATGCGCCGGAGCAATGGTTATTAGAAGCTGCTACGCGGCAAATTCATCATTACTTTTCGCAGCCGGATTACGAGTTTGATCTTCCACTTAACCCCAAAGTCACATCATTTCAAAAGAGTGTCCTGGATGTACTTCAACAAATTCCTTCAGGGGAGACGCTGAGCTATCAGCAGGTGGCCTCGAAGCTTGGCAAACCAACCGCAACCAGAGCGGTAGCCAGCGCTATTGCAAAGAACCCGGTTATTATCGCTATTCCTTGTCATCGGGTTATTGGGCAGGATGGTTCATTAAGAGGTTTTGCGGCAGGGTTAGAGCGTAAGCAAGCATTACTGGATAGAGAAAAGGCGAGTCGGAAAATAGCGGCCTAAAACGAAAAAACCCGGCAAAAGCCGGGTTTTTTACAATGCTGTCAGCGACTTAGTGATCTTCGCCGTCAGTGTGCACGTGACCGTGCTCAAGCTCTTGTTCAGTCGCTTCACGAACTTCAACAACTTCTACGTCAAAGTTAAGGTTAACACCCGCTAATGGGTGGTTACCGTCTACAGTGACTTCGTCGTCTTTTACGTCAACGATAACAACAGACTGTTCGCCTTGGTCAGTGCTTGCGCGGAACTGCATACCAGGCTGTACTTCGTTTTCGCCGAATAAGTTACGTGGAACGGTCTGGATTAAACCGTCGTGACGTTCGCCGTACGCTTCTTCTGGCTTAACTTCAGCAGTGAAGCTATCGCCAGTTGCTTTGCCTTCCAGTGCATTTTCAAGACCAGGAATTAGCATTCCGCGGCCGTGAATAAAGCTAAGCGGGTTGCCTTCTTTAGACTGGTCCAGGGTCTGGCCATCTTCTGTTTTCACAGTGTAATGGATAGCCACGACTTTGTTCTGTGCAATGGTTTCGCTCATAAAATTTAACCTAATTGATAAGGCAGTGAGTGTATTTCCAGTAGACTTGCGTCGTCACCCTGAACTCGAATAGCGGTGTCAGCGTCAATGTCGCTGGGTAAAACCGCTAATAAGTCCGTTTGTGTGTCGGTGCGGTTCACTGCCATAATGACCGTACCTGCACGACGCCAGTTTTCACCAATGGCTTTCTCTAGTTGCTGCCCCGGCTCCACAGCTTGCGCTACGTTACCTGACAATCGAAAGAGTGCCCGTTTCTGTTTGCCCAAATACTTCATCCGGGCAATAGTCTCCTGGCCGATATAACATCCTTTGTCGAAACTGACTCCGTCCCACGCTTGTATATTCAGCATTTGTGGTACAAACGCTTGACTGTTTTCTACCGTCAATTGTGGACGAACTCGTTCAATTTCCAGCGCATCCCAAAAGGGCTGCGGATAGTCCGTAGAAACTGCTTGCCGACTCAGCACAATAAATTGATCAGGTTGTTGACCAACGTGCAATGTCATACTGTCAGTAGGCAACGCCTGTTTTGCTTTGTTGCCAATAAAACCAGCGATATGCCAGTCTTCGCTAACATCCTGAATGTCGACTTTACTAAAAACACCGTACTTTTTCAGTTGTGTTAAAGAGCCTTCAAGGGCACTTTTATGCATAACAAATAATGCTGCATTGTCATGACGAAACAACCAAAAATTACTGAATGCCTTCCCCGTAGGGTCACAATGTGCGCCATATAACCAATCTTCTTGGTCGAGTTTGCGCACATCGCATGTCAGCTGTCCTTGTAAAAAGCTGTCAGTGTCTTCGCCAGAAACCGACAGGATACCATAGTCCGCTAGTTGAACGGAAAGGCAATCCTCATTCGAATCCATTAAAGCTTGTTTTAACTCGACCACAATGACTCCTTATTGGATAGCTTACATGCTAATATTAGGGCACTGATTGAAATTACAAGGGCAATTGCTGCGGAGATCTTATGTTCCCGAAACAGTCTGAAGAAGTTTTAAAGGACAAACGTCGTTTAATATGGGCCTGCCGCCGGGGCATGCTGGAGCTTGACGTACTTTTTGAACCTTTTGTGAAAGAGGCTTATGACGAGCTTAGCGACGAACAAAAAGCGGTGTTTCGTCGCTTGGTGACCTGTGATGACCCAGATTTATTCGCTTGGTTTATGGGACACAAAGAATGTCCAGATGAAGAACTTCAGGGCATGGTTGATTTTATGCTGTCACGCGTAAAGGTATAAGTGCTGGAATTTTATTTACTCAAGTGGCCTCAACAGCCCTTGTCCGGTTCGCCTTGCGGATATAACTGGTGGTGGCAGGAAGAAGCATGCAAACTGTTTAGCAAACCACTGGTTATTGGCAATATACTAACGTTATTACCGCTGGAGTCATTACCTGACTCCGACGTCCAAATGAAGACCTGGGTTTGGGTTTGGTGGTTTCGGCTGCCACCTGAGCAGCAAGCACAGCTCAGGCGGCAACTTTCGCAAGTCAGTTAGCAACCTTTAATGAGAAGGCGTCAACACGGTTGGTTCGGCTTTTTCCATGGTTTTCGGGTAGTCCAACGTATAATGAAGCCCACGACTTTCCTTGCGCTCCAGAGCGCTTCTGACAATAAGCTCGGCCACTTGCACTAAGTTACGCAATTCCAGAAGATTATTACTGACCCGGAAGTTTGCATAATAGTCATGAATTTCCCGTTGTAGTAGTTCAATTCGATGCAGGGCGCGCTCTAAACGCTTTGTGGTGCGCACGATGCCAACATAGTCCCACATAAACAAACGCAGTTCGTGCCAGTTATGCTGAATGACGACTTCTTCGTCTGAGTTACTTACCTGGCTTTCATCCCAACTTGGTAAGTGTGTTTGTGGTGCTTTCGAAGACTGCTTAGCTAAAATATCCTTCGCCGCAGCCCGGGCAAAAACCAGACATTCCAACAGCGAATTGCTGGCCATTCGGTTAGCGCCGTGTAAACCAGTACATGCGACTTCACCAACAGCGTATAAATTGGGTACGTCTGTCTGGGCATGTAAGTCAGTGCGCACGCCACCACAGGTATAGTGTGCAGCCGGTACGACCGGAATAGTTTCGCTACTCATATCGATACCGAGCGATAAACACTTATCCATAATGGTAGGGAAGTGCTGTTCGATAAACTCTTTCGGCTTGTGAGAAATGTCCAGGAACATGCAATCGGCGCCCAAGCGCTTCATTTCATAGTCAATGGCGCGGGCAACAACGTCACGGGGGGCTAATTCAGCGAGCTCATGGAAGTCTGGCATAAAACGGGAGCCGTCCGGACGTTTTAGAACAGCCCCCTCACCACGCAACGCTTCTGTCAGCAAAAAGCTTTGCGCATTTGGGTGAAATAAACACGTTGGGTGGAACTGATTAAACTCCATATTGGCAACACTACAACCGGCGCGCCATGCCATGGCAATGCCGTCACCACTAGCGATATCCGGGTTACTGGTGTATTGATACACTTTACTGGCGCCACCGGTTGCCAAAACCACGAAGTTTGCGGCAATGGTCTCTACCTGTTCTTCCATGCGGTTCCATATATAGGCACCGTAACAGCCAGGATCTGCGTCAATATGTTGCCCGGTAATTAAGTCGACGGCGTTGTAGCGCTCTAATACGGTAATATTTGGGTGCTTCAGAACTTGTTCTTGTAATGTGGTCTGTACCGCACGACCTGTCGCATCGGCGGCATGCAGAATACGCCGATGGCTATGCCCACCTTCACGGTTTAAGTGATACGTAGGGGACTGTCCGTCGCTCTCAACTTTGTCGAAGCCGACTCCTGCGTCAATCAGCCATTGTAGGCTGTCGCGCGCATTTTCTGTGGTAAACTTAACAGCTGCTGGGTCACAAAGGCCTGCACCAGCGACTAGGGTGTCCTCAATATGGCTTTCAATGCTGTCGTTTTTATCAAACACAGCGGCAATGCCGCCTTGAGCATAAAATGTCGAGCCTTCAGTTAAGGCGCTTTTACTTAATACCGTGACTTTTAATGTGTCGGCAAGTTGCAGGGCGGTGGTTAAGCCAGCAGCTCCTGAGCCAACAACCAGCACATCGCATTGATAATTTGCTGCAGGTTCCATAAAGTACTCATTAAGAATTTTGGATGATTTTACGCATTTGCTGAAATATTTGCGAACTTTTTACAAGCGGCTTGGTCACAGTCTGTACAAACAGGACGGGCCGCCAGTTCCAGCAGTTCCTGGGTAAAGGGAGAACAGGCTCGGATGAGCGAACAGGTGAACGACCAGCAACTGGTCAAAAAAGTACAACAAGGTGACAACCGGGCTTTTGATCTGCTGGTAAAGAAGTATCAGCACAAAGTCATGAGCTTGATATCTAGGTATGTAAAGCAACCGGGAGATGTTGCAGATGTCGCACAAGAGGCGTTTATCAAAGCGTATCGTGCATTACCCAACTTCCGCGGAGATAGCGCTTTTTATACTTGGTTGTACCGAATAGCGGTTAATACGGCGAAAAACCATTTGGTTTCTCAGGGCAGAAAACCACCCGCGTCAGATATCGACGCTGAAGAAGCTGAATATTACGAAGGTGCCGCTGCTTTAAAAGATGGTGCATCACCGGAAAGCCATATGCTGACGGACGAAATCAGAAATGTGGTGATAAAAACAATTGAGGGGCTGCCGGATGACTTAAGGCAGGCTATCACGTTAAGAGAAATTGAGGGGCTTGGCTACGAGGAAATAGCGCTCGAAATGGACTGTCCAATAGGTACTGTTCGTTCACGTATTTTTCGCGCCCGAGAAGCCATAGATAACCAACTGAGACCGTTGCTGGAACGGTAAATCGAAGAGGGGCTTATGTCTCGAAAATTATCAGAAGTTACATCAGCTTTGTTTGACAGTCAGGATGTCGACGCAAAAGAGCTTGATGAAGTATTAAATGATGAGCAGTCAGCTCAAACCTGGCATCGCTACAGTGTGGCGCGGGCTGCTTTGAAAAATGAATTAGGCGCAAGTGTCGACCTGGATATTAGCCAGCGCGTTAGTGCTGCTATTGAAAGTGAAGGCTCTAACGTTATTAAACCTGGGTTCGGACAGTCGAAAAGCCAGAATAAAGCAGCGTCGAAATGGTTCCAGCCTTTGGCGAAGGTAGCAGTAGCAGCGAGTGTTGCTGTAGTGGCTGTTATGACGGTTCAGGTTTACCAACAGCCAGCCGGAGCGGACGGAGCCAGTGCCGAGCCCGCATTATTAACGAATCCAATTGGTGGGCGTGAGCCAGTAAGCCTGAATCATGTCGAGCCAATGTCTCAAGTGAGCGACCAGCAGCGTCGTCGCCAGGTGCAGTCGTATTTAATCGACCATCAGCAGCAGTTAATGCTGCAGCAAAAAGAAAGCGATGATAAAGAAGAGCAGGAGCTCAACAAAGGTAATTAATTCGATGATAACTCGGTTGTACCAGTCACTGATAGCCGCTGCCGCTGTGTTATTTCTGTCGGCAGCAAGTGCTCAGGAAACGCAAAAGGAAATTGACGGTGAGGGCTGGTTTGACCGTATGTCAAAGGCACTGACATCCCTCAATTTTGAAGCCTCTCTAGTTCATGTTCATGGTGACCAAATAGAACCTTATCAGTGGTTCCAGGCGGTCGGTGAACCACAAAGTCAGGAACTGCTCATTCGTATGAATGGTCCTGACTTTCGTATTTTGAGAGTAGGCAACCGTGTTGCTCACTTTCATACCTCAGCCAGTAACTTTTCATTAATTGCAGATTCAGTGTCGACCATTTTGCCTGTCGCTTTTACTGAGCCTTTCGCAAATATAAAGGATACTTATCAAGTCACTATTGGTGGCGGCGCGCGTGTACTTGGCCGTAATGCTCAACACTTGCGTATTATCAGCCGTGATAACCAGCGTTACAGCTATTCGCTTTGGGTCGACAGATCGTCCGGTATGTTGCTCAAAATGATGATGCATGATCAGCGAGGGGAGATAGTTGAGCAAATGCAGCTAACTAGCTTGTCTATTCGCGAAGAAGCTCCCGGTGTTTTAAAAGAAGTGTCAGATTTGGAAATGCCACCATTACTAAGTGACCTTCGCATATTGAACAAACCGGGGTTTCCCGTAAAACCCGGCTGGCAGCCTCAGGGCTTTGAACTTATTACCAAACAAAGCCATAACCTGGTTGCTGAATCGACACTGGTTGACTATTATTTATTTTCAGATGGTTTGACGGAGTATTCGATTTACATTGCAAGGCTTACCGATGATATGGAAACCGATGTGGCCCTGTCTTCCTCACAAACCTTATTCACAATGCGTTATAATGACTACTTAATTACTGTTGTCGGGCAGGTGCCACTCAGCATCGCCCAGCGAATAGCGCAAGAAGTGAGATAATGAAAGAATTGGCAGAAGTGGTTGCCGTTGACGGTAACCGAGTCACAGTAACCACGCAATTAAAAACCGCTTGCTCAGGCTGTGCCCAGGTTTCTACTTGCGGTGCGGGTATTCTTAGTAAAGTGTTTGCCGACAGAAACGCCCAGTTTCATGTGGTGACAGACGAGTCTGTTACCGTTGGTGACCGAGTAGAACTCGATGTGCCAGAGCAAGCCGTTACTCAATTCGCTCTCATGCTTTATGGTTTGCCAATTTTAGCCTTGTTGATTATTGCTATTGCGCTACAAAGTTCTGAGGCTGTTCATGAAGGTATTACCATTTTATTGTCTTTTGCAGGCTTTGCGCTGACGTTTTTAGGCTTGCGGGCGTGGTTTCGGCGCCGAGACATTAAAATAAACCAATTGGTACGAATAAAAACCGTATAACGTGGCTTTTTCAATTCTCGCCAAATAAACCATAAAAACCTTTGTTCTTGCGCCTAACATGAGTATGATCGGGGCTAATTTTTGAAAGTCAGAATTTAAGTTTTACAGAGGTATCATCAATGCCGGATAAGGCGTTCAAGCAAAGTAATATTCGCAACTTTTCTATTATCGCTCATATCGACCACGGGAAGTCCACGCTGTCTGACCGGCTCATACAGCATTGCGGGGGGTTAACCGACCGCGAAATGGCCGAGCAAGTCCTTGATTCCATGGATCTTGAGCGCGAGCGCGGTATTACCATTAAGGCGCAAAGCGTCACGCTTTATTATACGGCACAGGACGGTGAGACCTATCAGCTTAACTTCATCGATACCCCGGGACACGTCGACTTCTCATACGAAGTCTCGCGTTCTCTGGCAGGTTGTGAAGGTGCGCTACTGGTTGTCGACGCGGCGCAAGGCGTTGAAGCACAGACACTGGCGAACTGTTATACCGCTATTGAGATGGACTTGGAAGTGGTGCCGGTTCTGAACAAAATTGACTTGCCTCAGGCTGATCCAATGGCTGTAGCGCAGGAAATTGAAGAAATTGTAGGTATTGAAGCTGTTGACGCTGTTCAGTGTTCCGCAAAAACAGGAATTGGCATTGACGACGTTCTAGAGCGCATTGTCCGTCAAATACCACCACCGCAGGGCAGCGAAGAAGAGCCTTTGCAAGCCCTTATTATTGACTCATGGTTTGATAACTATCAGGGGGTTGTGTCTTTGGTTCGCGTACGTAATGGAACATTGCGGGCGGGCGAAAAAATGACGGTGATGTCGACCGGTCAGTCGTTCCAAATCGATAAAGTGGGTTACTTTGATCCCAAACCGCATGAAACCGGCATATTGCACACTGGCGAAGTGGGCTATGTTATTGCGGGAATTAAAGATATTTTGGGTGCGCCAGTGGGCGATACGCTAACAAATACCCGAGCTCCGGCCAAAGAGCCCGTCCCCGGTTTCCAAAAAGTGAAACCACAGGTTTATGCGGGTATGTTCCCAATTAGTTCAGACGATTACGAAGCTTTTCGTGACGCTCTGGGTAAATTGGCATTGAATGACGCTTCGTTATTCTATGAGCCTGAAAACTCAGCAGCACTGGGTTTTGGTTTCCGTTGTGGTTTCCTTGGCATGCTGCACATGGAAATCATTCAGGAGCGACTCGAACGCGAGTACAACATTGACCTTATTACTACCGCACCAACAGTAGTCTATGAAGTTGAAAAAACAGACGGCTCAATTGTCAAAGTCGACAATCCGGTAAATCTACCGCCAGTCAACGATATTGAAACAATTTACGAGCCTATCGTGGAAGCCAGCATCCTGGTTCCACAGGAGTTTTTAGGTAATGTCATCACGCTCTGCGTTGATAAACGTGGTGTGCAGACAGGCATGACCTACCATGGCAAGCAAGTCTCCGTAACTTATGAAATCCCGATGGCTGAAGTGGTCATGGACTTCTTTGACCGTCTGAAATCGTGTAGCCGTGGTTATGCATCGCTCGATTATCAATTCAAAAAGTTTGAACCTGCGGACATGGTTAGGGTCGATATACTGATTAATGGTGACCGAGTGGATGCGTTGGCAATGATCACGCACCGCGATCATGCGGAAGGGCGTGGTCGCATGTTGGTGGATAAAATGAGAGAACTAATTCCACGACAAATGTTTGATATTGCTATTCAGGCCACTATCGGAAACCACGTTATTGCGCGTTCTACGGTAAAACAGCTACGTAAAAACGTAACCGCTAAGTGTTACGGTGGCGACATAAGCCGTAAGAAGAAACTCTTACAAAAACAAAAAGAAGGTAAAAAACGCATGAAGAACCTGGGTAACGTTGAAGTACCTCAGGAAGCTTTCCTTGCGGTTTTAAAAGTAGGCAAATAGGAAATGGCCAATTATTTTTCATTAATTTTAACGGTAGTTACTATCGTATCGGGGCTGCTTTGGCTATACGATGCGAAGTTTTTAAAACCTAAACGTCAGGCAATAGTTGCTGAGGTTGAAAAAAAGACCACCAGCCCGCTGACAGAAGAGCAAGTAGAACAGTTAGCACCGCAACCCAAGCTAATGGAGCTGGGGCAGTCGATATTCCCGGTCATTGCTTTGGTGTTGATCGTTAGAACAATATTGTATGAGCCATTTCAAATTCCGTCGGGCTCAATGATGCCAACGCTGCTACGCGGTGACTTTATACTGGTGCAGAAATTTGACTACGGTATTAAAGAGCCGTTATTTCAAAACACCATTATTGAGACGACGAAACCTAAACGTGGTGATATCGCAGTTTTCAAATATCCAGTAGAACCAAATATTGATTACATCAAACGTATTGTCGGTTTGCCTGGTGATCGTATTGTTTATCGCAATAAAACCTTATACATTCAGCCAGCTTGTGAAGAAGGGCGCAGAGATTGCCCGGAGATGGAAGTCATTAAAACGCAACTGAAAGACGATGGTGCTTACTTTTCTGGCTCTTCGCCGCTTAAAACCTATGAAGAAACCTTGGGCGATGTAAAGCATGACATTTTAGTTGACCCTAGAGTTGCGTCGCGCCGTGACTTTTTCTACGACCAGCCCGGTACCCAAAGAGACGAGTGGGTCGTACCTGAAGGCCAATATTTTGCCATGGGTGATAATCGCGATAACTCACGAGACAGTCGCTACTGGGGCTTCGTCGATGAAGAACTGTTGGTCGGCAAAGCTGTATTCATTTGGATGAGCTTTGAAATGGACCGTGGACAAGACAGTTGGTTACCGTCGTGGGTACCAACAGGGATTCGATTTGAAAGGCTGGGGAGTATCGAGTGAGTTTACCCAAACCACCGTTAACTGAACTAGAAAAAATTGTCGGACATCAATTTCAAAAACAAGAGGTGTTGCGACAGGCTCTCACGCACCGTAGTGCCTCATCCACCCATAACGAACGCCTGGAATTTCTGGGCGATTCTATTTTAGGGCTGGTAATAGCTGAAGCTTTATTTAAGAAATTCCCGAAAGTCGCCGAAGGTGATCTAAGCCGCATGCGGGCCGCTATTGTTTGCGGCCGTTCGTTGGCGAAGCTGGGAAAAAAAATGGGGCTGGGTGATTTCTTGTCGTTAGGTCAGGGCGAGCTGAAAAGTGGCGGCTACCGTCGGGAATCGATATTGGCGGATGCAGTAGAAGCCATTATCGGTGCCATTTACCTCGACAGTGACATGGACACAGTTAGAGAAGTCATTTTGAAGTGGTTTGAACCACAGCTCGATGACATTAAGCCGGGTGCCAGCCAAAAAGACCCGAAAACACGCCTGCAGGAATGGTTACAGGCAAGACAGCAACCGCTGCCAGAATACGATGTGATTGCTACACAAGGGCAGGCGCATAATCAACAATTTACAGTTCACTGTGTTATTGAAGGGCAACAAGAGCCATTCATAGGCAGTGGCACAAGCCGTCGCAAAGCAGAACAAGCTGCAGCGACCTCGGCATTAGAACATTTGCAGGAGCGTAAATGACGCTTGATATAGAACTCGACGACAACAAACACAGCGGCTTTGTCGCTATTGTTGGGCGCCCAAACGTGGGTAAGTCGACGCTGATTAACCGTATACTCGGTCAGAAAATCAGCATTACCTCGAATAAACCACAAACAACACGCCACCGCATTCTGGGCGTAGACACCGACGGTGACTGCCAGGCGGTTTATGTTGACACGCCGGGTATGCATATTGAAGAGCCGCGGGCGATTAACCGAGTAATGAATCAGACGGCATCTTCCGCTTTAAAAGACGTCGATTTGGTCCTGTTTGTTGTCGATAGTTTGAAATGGCTGGAAGACGACAAAATGGTGCTTGAGAAAGTGCAGCGCAGCAAGGTACCGGTGGTCTTACTGGTCAATAAAGTCGATCAGGTCAAAAACAAAGAGAAGTTACTGCCGCATTTGCAGTGGTTGAGTACACAGCACGACTTTGCAGAAATATTGCCGATATCAGCCACCCATGGTGACAACCTCGACGAGCTGCGCAAAATTGTGCGTGGTCACTTACAGCCTGGTTTTCATTACTTTCCGGAAGACTATGTCACTGACCGGTCTGTGCGTTTTATGACCGCAGAAATTATACGTGAAAAGTTGATGCGCTTTACCGGTGATGAGCTGCCGTATGAAACCACGGTGGAAATTGAGCAGTTCGGTCACTCAGAAAAAGGTACGACGCATATACACGCACTTATTTTGGTTGAGCGCGAAGCACAGAAGCGAATGATCATCGGAAAGGGCGGTGAACGCTTGAAAACGATAGGCACAGAAGCTCGTCGCGACTTAGAGCGTTTGCTCGACAACAAAGTACTCCTTAAACTATGGGTGAAAGTGAAGTCGGGTTGGTCTAATGACGAACGCGCCTTAAAAAGTTTAGGGTACCGCGAGGACTAAATCGTGATTCAGCGAGCCTTAGTGTTGCATCGCTGGGATTTTCAGGAAACCAGTCTGCTGCTGGATGTGTTCACAGAGCAAAACGGGCGCGTCCGGCTTATTGCTAAAGGCGCTAAACGGTCCAAAAGCCCATGGCGTGGATTAGCTCAGCCTTTTGTACCAGTGAAAATAGAGTACAAAGGGCGCAGCGACTTAAAAACGCTGACACTACTTGAACAAGACACCCAATCAGCCCAAATAAGACTTACCGGTAACGCACTTTATAGCGGCTTTTACCTCAATGAACTGTTGCAACGCCTGCTGCCGGCAGAAGCTGAAGCACAGGAGCTGTTCCAGCATTACTGGTCGGCGATAGCTGCGTTGTCCGAAACGAAACATGTAGAACCAGCACTCAGACGCTTCGAATGGCAGCTACTTGAACATTTGGGGGCAGCCTTTGACTGGTATCATGATGCTGACACTGGACTACCGCTAAAAGATCTTGAGTACTGTTACTTTGCGCCTGATCATGGGTTAGTATCGACACCCCGGCATAAAGACGACAAAGCTTACCCAGTCAGTGATATTGAACGAATAGCAGACTGGGATATAAGTGATGAACACCGCTTAAAACAGTTAAAGTGGATAATGCGCGAGGCGCTTCACGTGTATTTGGGTGACAAACCGCTGCGCAGCCGTGAACTGTTTCAGCAAAGAAGGAAGTAACCATGAGAGAATTACGCTTAGGGGTAAACATTGACCACGTCGCAACACTTCGAAATGCGCGTGGAGTACGTTACCCAGACCCGGTAGCGGCGGCCAGCATTGCTGAACGTGCAGGAGCTGACGGTATCACCATTCATTTGCGTGAAGACCGCCGGCACATTACCGATCGCGACGTGGCGATGCTGAAGCAAACTCTGAACGTGCCAATGAATTTAGAAATGGCCGTGACCGATGAAATGATCGACATTGCAGTAAAAACACAGCCAACGTTCAGTTGCCTGGTACCGGAGAAGCGCGAAGAGCTGACCACTGAAGGCGGTCTAGATGTTGCCGGACAAGTCGAAAACATTGCCAATGCGACCAAGCGTTTAACGGATGCAGGCATTCAGGTGTCGCTATTTATTGATGCTGATCGCAAGCAAATTGATGCAGCAAAAGAAGCCGGAGCTCCTATAATTGAATTGCATACAGGCCAATACGCTGAAGCTGACACTGAAGAAGAACAGAAAAAAGAATTGGCCCGCTTAATGGAAGCGGCGGAGTACGCGCACTCTATTGGTTTACAGGTTAATGCGGGTCATGGCCTTCACTACCACAACACATTGGACGTTGCGCAAATTCCGCAAATGGTCGAACTGAATATTGGTCACTCTATTATTGCCCGGGCAGTTTTAGATGGTCTGGATAAAGCTGTCCGCGATATGCGGGAAATACTCGATAAGGCAAGATAATGGCAATAGTAGGACTGGGTACGGACATTATTGAAGTGTCCCGTATCGAGAAGTCGTTAGCGCGTGGCGACAGCTTAACTAAGCGTGTGCTGACTCCCAAAGAGCAGGAAGAAATGAGCGCATCGGTTGACGAGGCTGCGTATTTGGCGAAGCGATTTGCCGCTAAAGAAGCTTGCGCAAAAGCGTTTGGGCGCGGTATTTCTGCGGGACTATCTTTTCAGCATATGCAGGTTGTCCACGACGACTACGGAAAGCCCAGCTGGCATTTTACCGATACCGCTGCCGAGTGGATTAAAGAAATGGGGGTTGTTGCCAGCCATTTGTCCATTAGTGATGAAAAGCATTACGCCGTGGCAACGGTTATTTTAGAGTCTGAATAAAATAGGTTAAACACAACCCAAATGGCGCAATTTTTTAAGCCGCAAAAGCGTGGCAAAGCCGTTAGTAAAACTCTCAAAGCTCAAGTCTCTGGGCTTGATCATCAGGCGCGAGCGGTTGTTCGTGGCTTTGATAAACAAGCGGGGCGAAAACCTCAAACACGTTTCATTATTGGCGCATTACCCGGTGAGGTCATTCAGTACAAAACCACCGGCAAACACAGTGGTACGCTTGAACGCATTCTGGAACCAAGTGCAGACCGTCGTGATGCTCCCTGCAAATATTATGAGCAATGCGGTGGTTGCGACTTTCAGCATGTCGATGAAAGCTACCAGCTGCGCCACAAACAACAAGTGGTAGAAGAGCTGTTTCAGAAGTTCGGTGTGTTTGACGCTGCGACTGAAAGCTTGCCCTGGCAGGCACCATTAGTCAGTGAGCCGACTCGATATCGTCGGCGTGTCCGCCTGGCCACCCGCTGGCTCGGTAAAGAACAAAAATTACTTATTGGTTTTCGGGAAGCGCAAAGCCATCAGATTGTGCCGGTTGAAGACTGCTTAGTGGCTGAAGAACGCTTATTGCAAGCGGTGAATAGGCTGTATCCAGTGCTAAACACCTCAAGTATTGCGACTAAGCTGGGGCATTTAGAAGCTATTCACACCAATAAGCCAGTTATTTTATTGCGTATAACGGACAGCTTGCCAAAGGACGTTATACAGTCACTTGAGAACTGGCAGACAGAGCAGAATATCGATATTTGGCTGCAAAGCGACAATGAATTAACGCCTCTGAACAACGCAAGTTTACCTTTTGATACTTCCATAGACGGTGACAAGCTGTACTTTCAGCCCGGAGATTTTTTACAGGTTAATGGCGGTATTAATGAACGTATGGTTCAGCAGGCTATAGACTGGCTTGCGCCGGAAAAAACGCAACGCGTGTACGACTTTTTCGCAGGTATTGGTAACTTCAGTATTCCTTTAGCGCGTCGAGCTAAGTCGGTACTGGCAGTGGAAGGTGTGTATCGCATGGCGGAACAAACGCGCAATAACGCTGAAACCAATAGTCTTACTAACTTGAGTTCCTTAGCGGCTGAACTAAATGATATTACCGCGTCTGAATTAGGTGAACCGGCTGACTTATGGTGTTTAGATCCGGCTCGCCCAGGTGCAGAAGGGGTGATGACGTTACTTAAAAAGCTCAAACCCGAGCAACGACCTAAGCGAATTGTGTACGTTTCTTGCGCGCCGGATACACTCGCGCGAGACGTTGCCACTATTGTTGGTCTAAAAAGCAACAAAAAGACCTCCGACTACCGTATTAGCAAGCTCTGCACAGTTGACATGTTCCCGCAAACGCATCACATTGAAACCATGGTTTGTCTGGAGCGAGCGTCGTAAGTCATGGTCCATGTACGCAGTACCCACGTGGATGATCCCAAGTACAAAGACAGCGAACAGCATTGGCTGAACGCTGTGAGTGATCCTGAGCCACTGGAAACTACCTTAGAGCAGCTAAAACAACAATTTCCAAAAGAAGAAGCCGCACTGCTAAAAGGCCAGGAAATGGTAGAGATTCTGGCGCCACTGAAGCTTGACGCGGAATCGCTACTGGCGGCTTTGTACGTACCACTGCTGGAATCCGGTAAGCTCGACCTCGACAAGCTCACCGGCAAACAGTCAAAAACGCTCATTGTGCTGTTGCGTAACGTACAGCAAATGCAAAGCATTAGTGACTTACAACATTTTCAGCACGGCCAGCCTGACGGTACTCAAATAGACAATGTACGACGTATGTTGCTGTCTATGGTGGAAGACGTGCGTGCGGTGCTTATTAAGCTTGCAGAACGTATTTGTTACCTGCGTGAAGTGAAAAACGCCGACGAAGAGACACGAGTCTTAGCAGCCAAAGAGTGTTCGGAAATATACGCGCCTTTAGCCAACCGTTTAGGTATAGGTCAGCTTAAATGGGAGCTGGAAGACATAGCTTTTCGGTATTTGCACCCGAATACCTACAAAACCATTGCCAAGCGCTTGCATGAGCGTCGTACAGACCGAGAGCAATACATAGAGAACTTTGTTGCTGACTTGCAAAACGCGTTGGACGAGCAGCAAATACAGGTCGAAGTTTATGGCCGCCCCAAACATATTTACTCTATTTGGCGCAAAATGCAGAAAAAGCATCTGCAGTTTGAGCAACTGTTTGACATACGTGCGGTTCGTATACTCACGCACAACTTAAAAGATTGTTATGCCGCGCTGGGCGTTGTGCATTCGCGGTGGCGACATATTGCTTCAGAATTTGACGACTACATAGCTACGCCCAAACCTAATGGTTATCAGTCTATTCATACGGTGGTAGTCGGGCCGGAAGACAAAAGTGTCGAAATTCAAATTCGCTCGCATGATATGCACGATGACGCTGAATTGGGTGTCGCCGCGCACTGGATGTACAAAGAGGGCCCGGCAACCGGCAAACGTCACGGTTTTGAGGATAAAATTGCCTGGCTGCGTAAGCTGCTGGCCTGGCATGAAGACATGGCCGGTAGCGAAGGCTTGGTCGATGAAATTCGCTCGCAGGTATTTGAGGACCGTGTCTACGTGTTTACGCCGAAAGGTGAGGTTATGGACTTACCTATGGGCTCAACGCCGCTCGACTTTGCGTATTACATTCATAGTCAGGTTGGACATAAGTGCATTGGCGCCAAAATTGATGGCCGCATTGTGCCCTTTACCTATCAATTGCAAAACGGCGATCGCGTTGAAATTCTGACTCAGAAAAACGCACAACCGCGTCGCGACTGGCTAAACCCGCAGCTGGGGTACCTACATTCCTCACGGGCAAGAGCCAAGGTTCATACCTACTTTAAAAAAGAAGACCGGGATAAAAACCTACACGCGGGCAAAGAGCTGCTAGAAAACGAGCTACAGAAGTACGGCATTCCGCTGCATAAAGCCACAGACGTTTTAGCACGCTTTAATGTCAGTAATCTAGACGACCTATTAGCTGCCATTGGCGCCGGTGATGTGCGCTTGCATCAGGTTGTTAACCAACTCAAGCCGGAAACAACCGAAGCTGAAAAAGTTGAGCAAATTAAGAAGCGCACTAAAGTCACCAAGCGCAAAGTTGGTAGCACCTCGGAAGTGGTGATCGAGGGTATTGGTAACCTCATGATGCAATTTGCGAAGTGTTGCGAGCCATTACCGGGCGAGCCAATACGAGGCTTTATTACGCAAGGGCGTGGTGTTTCGGTACACAGACGTGACTGTGAGCAGTTAGCGCATTTGCTGAACCAGCACCCTGAACGGGGCATTGAAGTCAGTTGGCCCCGTCAGACGCATCAGGATTATCGAGCGGAGCTACGCATTTCAGCGCTAGACCGCAGTGGGTTACTGCACGACATTACCAGCGTGTTGGCGAATGAAAAAGCCGCCGTCATGCACATGGATAGTGATGCTGACAGCCAGTCTCAAACCGCCACAGTAGTATTGGCTTTGGCTGTAAAAGATAACGAGAGCCTACAGCGAATTAGTCAGCGCTTGCGGCAAATTAACGGAGTTGAACAAGTACAACGGGTGTAAGCCCTAAAGGTTTTTATAAATGACGAGTGAATTTAACGGTATCGCCGAATTAACAGATGTCATGCGTCGGTTGCGCGACCCCGAGAGCGGCTGCCCCTGGGACTTAAAACAAAATTTTGAGTCACTGCTGCCTTACACCATAGAAGAAACTTATGAAGTGGTTGACGCGATTCAATCGGGTGATATGGCTGCGATAAAAGACGAGCTGGGTGACTTGCTGTTCCAGGTGGTGTTTTATGCACAGCTGGCGAAAGAGCAGGGCGACTTTGTGTTTGACGACATTGCAGCGCATACCGCCAATAAGTTGATTAGTCGCCACCCTCATGTATTTGGCAGAGATGCTGAACGCAACTTGTCCGATGCCGAAATTAAAGCCCAGTGGGAACAGATAAAGCAGCAAGAGCGTACTGAGAAAAATGCCCGTGGCTCTGTATTTGACGACATACCCAGTCAGTTGCCGAGCATTTTAAAAGCCGCCAAACTGCAAAAGCGTGCGGCCTCCGTCGGTTTCGACTGGCCAGAAGCTGAACTGGTATACGACAAAATTGAAGAAGAAATACAAGAAGTAAAAGAAGCAACAGACCAAGAGCACATTGAAGAAGAAATTGGCGACTTACTGTTCGCTGTTGTTAACCTCGCACGCCACAAACAAGTGAACCCTGAAGCTGCGCTGCAACGCGCTAACGAAAAATTCAAAAGCCGTTTCCAAAACATAGAGCAACGCCTAAGCGAGCAGGAAAAACATCCCACTGACTGCAATTTGGATGAGCTAGAAGCTTTGTGGCAACAGGCTAAGAAGGTGTAAACTTTAATCAAAACCTGCCGATAATACAGTTACGGACTATACTGAAAGTCAGTGATAGCCGACTTTGCAGGAATATCATCATGCCTATTAATCCAACCAATTTCGCAACAGGCTCTGGCAAGCCTAATTCTAATAGCGTAAGAGCAGAAGCTAACGCCGATAACCGCGATGTTAAAGACGCAAAAACAGAGTCGAAGAAGGCATATAATGCCGCTATTCTCGCCGCGCATGAAAAGGTCTCATTAAATAGTAACAATGAGTCATTAAGCTTGCTGTACAAGACCGCACTCGAAGGCATTAATGCCGAGCTTGAGCCTGTTATGGGCAAGAACGCAGCGAAGAAAATTTACGAGTCTGGCGTCGACACTTCCCCTAAAGCCACGGCTGATCGCATTGTTTCCTTTGCTACCAACTTTTACAGCCGTTATAAAGAGTTAAACCCTGGCGATTCAGAAGAAGAGACGCTGAATAACTTTCTGGAGCTCATAAAAGGCGGCATCGACAAAGGTTTTAAAGACGCGGTTACTATTTTGCAAGGGTTACAGGTCTACGAAGGCAAAGTAGAAAGCGATGCGGATGAAACCTACAAGCTAATAGAGCAAGGTCTTGAAAGCTTCCGTGAGCGAGTACTTGAAGAAGCGAAGAAACAAGGCGATTCTGATGGTGAAACTGAGGGAGAAAGATAGCTAGCCAGTTATTTGCTTTTCTGAGTTAAAGAAATTATCGTAGTTAACGTTTTTATAACGACTCGCTTAGCTCTTCTCGGGTGCTGAGCGAGGCTACCTCATGGAGCACATAGGAAGTGGCATGACTAAACGCTTTACCATTGTTTCTTTATTCAGCATTTTAGTAATTAGTGGTTGTGCAACTACGAGCACTAACATTGAGCACCCCAATTTGCCGGTTGTGGATAATGAACTTGGCAAATCGAAGTGGGCGCAATTAGAACGGTTCCCGGCAAGATATCCTCAGCAAGCCGTTATTAATTCGCTAGAAGGTTGCGCTACCGTTGAATACGTAATAACGCCAGATAATAACATTAAAGACATTGTGGTTGTTAAGTCGACTAACAAACACTTTTCCGCCGCAGCCAAAGACGTTGTTACCAACTGGAAATGGAATAAGCTTCCCAACAACATTACTTCTGAGCCTGTGAAAACCCAAACGCGCTTCGATTTCTGTTTCGATAAAGCTGGCCAGTCCTGCTCAACAATAGAGCCAGAGTATTCCTGCCCGGGTGAGGATATTATTTATTCACGCGGTATGATGATGCGTTAACTGGGAGTAAGTAATGAAAGATTTAAAAGATTCCCTTTTGTTTATAGTCGCTGTTGTTTGTTTATTAGTTTTCATCGGAGCAGTGGTTGATATCCTTTTCTTTTGGCCAGGTACCGGTTTTGACTGGATGTTTTTAGGTAAAAATGTGCTTTATGCAATTGCTACTGGCTATTGGGTTTGGAGGCTTTTAATTCAGCCTTATAGAAAACGAAAAGCACTTGAAGCGGAGAGTTCTTAGTGGAGATTATGAATACGTCAGGTTTATATCTGTTGGCGCATGTGCAAATTTAGTGAAGAACGTGCTAACGGATATTCGGGAGCATAGTCATGAGTGAGTCAACTGCTCGACAACCATTTGGGTCTACTGTTGTACCTATTATTATAGCTGTGATTCTGACTGAAGCACTTATGTATAGCTTAGGTTCAAAGTACAACCCACTAAGTGATGACTTTGATATCGCGAACTTCCTAATTGATTTAGGCGTGTTTGTAACAATCGCAGTGGCCGCTTCATGGTTATATCAGCGAGTATTTAAGTTGCTGCGAAGAAAAACTACGAACAAGGAATAGTTAGAATATGACTATCCAGCTCAAACGCATCTATGACGATGCATCATCTGACGACGGTTACAGAGTTTTAGTGGATAAACTCTGGCCTCGTGGCATTTCAAAAGACGCAGCCAACCTTGATGAATGGATAAAAGACATAGCGCCTTCCGATGAGCTTCGTAAATGGTTTCACAGTAATCGCTCTGAGTGGGGCGAGTTTCGCAATCGCTACCTATCTGAATTAAAAAAACATAAAGAAGCCTTACGCGACTTAGCAAGCAAGGCTAGTAGTGAAAAAGTCACACTGCTGTATTCCTCTAAAGATACTGAGCACAACAATGCCGTGGTGCTGAAAGAGTATCTAGAAAAGTTAACGTTATAACGTCTTGGTGCTATAATGTCATGGTGCTTTAATTGTAGGAGAGTATCATGAGCGAGACAACAAAGCGGTCAACGATTTACTTTGACCCTCAATTACATGCTGCGTTGAGATTGAAGTCGGCGCATACGCATCGCTCTGTTTCGGATATTGTTAATGATGCAGTCAGAGCTGCGTTAGCAGAAGATCAAGAAGATCTAGCCGCTTTTGAGGACCGAGTAGCCGAGCCAACGATAAGTTATGAAGCTTTATTAGATGACTTGAAAGCCCATGGCAAAATATAAAGTTGTCTTTAAACGGTCTGTCGCAAAAGATTTTCGTGCCATCCCAAACTCTGACGTGGAACGGGTTTTACAAAGGATTAACCGCTTAATTGAAGACCCAAGGCCGATAGGTTGTGAAAAGTTATCTGGGCAAGAGCGTTACCGAGTCAGGCAGGGCGTTTACAGAATTATATATGAAATTAAAGATGAAGAGCTTGTTGTAACCGTGGTGAAAGTGGCTCATAGAAAGCATGTTTATAAATTTAAATAGAAAATCGCCGTAAGTGCTACTATAGTATCACTATGAGATAGATGACTAGGCGGTATGCTATGAAAGTAGAGCTTGTTACAAGTCTAAAGCGTCAGGCGACAAAAATTTTGGCTGATTTACATTCATCGAAAGAGCCGGTCTTGATAACGGAACACGGACAACCATCGGCTTATTTGGTGGACATTAAAGATTATGAATTAATGCAACAGCGTTTAGCGCTTTTAGAGGGGCTCTCAAGAGGAGAGCGGGACTTACTTCACGGAAGAACGTATAGTCAGAATGAGGCCAAGGAGAAAATGAGTAAATGGCTGAAGTAATATGGACACATTCAGCATTACAAGATCTCAATGATATTGCAGAGTATATTGCGTTAGATAATGAGGCCGCTGCTGAAAAATTAGTGAAGTCTGTATTTAATAAAACAGATAGGCTAAGTGAATTTCCTCTTTCAGGTAGGGTTCCCCCTGAACTTCAAAGCTCGGTTTACAGAGAAGTCATCGCTTCTCCCTGTCGCATTATTTATCGCGAACAAGATGACACAGTTAATATTTTATTTGTGTTCAGAGAAGAACGAGAGTTTAGAGCCTACCTTTTAAATGAAAATTAAAAAATGTAATGCCGGGGCTTGCTCGGCACCTTCATGCCCCATTAGTGCTTTTTCATTTGTCGTCCTGCCCGTCTTTCGGTATACTACTTTCCCGTCTTAAAGCAATCCCAAATTCGACCTGACCAACTGGGTATCACATGGCGACAAACTATATTTTCGTAACCGGCGGAGTTGTATCCTCGCTGGGTAAAGGCATTGCTGCAGCCTCCTTGGCGGCAATTCTTGAAGCACGGGGCTTAAACGTAACTATCATGAAACTGGACCCCTACATTAACGTAGATCCAGGTACCATGAGCCCGACTCAGCACGGTGAAGTATTCGTCACCGTAGACGGGGCTGAGACCGACCTTGACCTTGGTCATTACGAGCGCTTCATTCGTACTCGCATGACCAGCAACAACAACTTTACCACCGGCCGTGTCTATGAAGACATTATTCGCCGTGAGCGTAAAGGTGAGTTTTTAGGGGCGACCATTCAGGTCATTCCGCACATCACCAACGAAATTAAGCGCCGTGTTATTGAAGGCAGCGAAGGCTTTGATATTGCCATTATTGAGATTGGCGGCACGGTAGGTGATATAGAGTCTCAACCTTTCCTAGAAGCTATTCGCCAGTTAGGCACGGAAATTGGCCGTGACCATACTTTATTTATGCACCTGACCTTAGTGCCGTTCTTAGGCGCAGCAGGTGAGGTGAAAACCAAGCCAACTCAGCACTCAGTGAAAGAACTGCGTTCTATTGGTATCCAGCCAGACGTTCTGGTGTGTCGTTCTGACCGTTCATTGCCGGCGTCTGAACGCTCGAAAATCGCTTTATTTACCAATGTAGAAGAGCGTGCAGTCATCGGCTTACGCGACGTTGACAGTATTTACAAAATCCCGTCTATGTTAAAAGCGCAGGGACTGGATGAAATTGTGACGAATCGCTTCCGTTTAGACTGTCCTGAAGCTGACCTGCACGAGTGGGAAGAGGTTCTGTATCAGGAGTCGAACCCGAATGGTGAAGTAACTGTTGGCTTTGTCGGTAAGTACGTTGAGCTACCGGATGCCTACAAGTCGGTAAATGAAGCGCTGGCGCATGCTGGGCTTAAAAACCGTTTAACCGTTAATATTCGTTACATCGACTCACAAGACTTAGAAACCAAAGGTACGTCTAAGCTAGAAGATGTGGACGCTATTTTAGTCCCAGGCGGCTTTGGTGATCGTGGTATTGAAGGCAAGCTGATTGCCGTGAAATACGCGCGTGAAAACAATATTCCTTACTTAGGTATTTGTTTAGGCATGCAAGTGGCCATGATTGAATTTGCACGCAATGTTGCGGGCTTAACGGGCGCGAACAGCACTGAGTTTGACGAAAACTGCAGCGATCCGGTTGTGGGCCTTATCACTGAGTGGATGGACGCAAACGGTCAGAAGGAACTGCGCGATAAGCACTCTGACTTAGGCGGCACCATGCGCCTTGGGTCACAGGAATGCCACTTGGAGAAAGGGTCAAAAGCGCTTGATATGTACGGTAAAGAGGTTATTGAAGAGCGTCACCGTCATCGCTACGAAGTGAATAATCATTACATTGAGCCGCTGGAAAAAGCGGGCTTAAAAATTACCGGTTACTCGCACGACAAGCAGTTAGTTGAAATTCTGGAAAACCCGAAGCACCCATGGTTTGTGGCGGTTCAGTTCCATCCGGAATTCACATCAACGCCGCGCGATGGGCATCCGTTATTTAAAGGCTTTATCGAAGCCGCGGGTAAATTCCGTAAAGAGCGCATGGCTTAATTGAGTCATTTAACGAAACGTTACGCATTAAACAGGATTGAAGCATGAGCAAGATTGTTAAAGTTGTTGGTCGCGAAATTATGGATTCTCGCGGTAACCCAACCGTAGAAGCCGATGTTTATTTAGAGTCTGGTCACATGGGTCGTGCCGCAGCACCAAGTGGTGCTTCAACCGGCTCACGTGAAGCATTAGAACTGCGTGACGGCGACAAATCACGCTATTTAGGCAAAGGCGTACAGACAGCGGTGGCAAATATAAACGGGGCGATTGCTGAAGCTCTAATGGGCAAAGACGCTGACAGCCAGGACGCTATCGACAACATCATGTTGAAGTTAGACGGCACGGACAATAAAGAAAAGCTGGGCGCAAACGCCATTTTAGCGGTGTCTTTGGCGGTAGCTAAAGCAGCAGCGTTAAGTCAGGGCGTTGAGCTTTATGAGCACATTGCAAACCTGAACAACACCAGTGGTAAATACAGCATGCCATTGCCAATGATGAATATTCTTAATGGTGGTGAGCACGCAGACAATAACGTCGACATTCAAGAGTTTATGATTCAACCGGTCGGTGCCGACAGTTTTAAAGAAGGTCTGCGTATGGGCGCTGAAGTGTTCCATGCTCTGAAAAAGGTTCTGCAGAAACGTGGTTTAAGCACGGCTGTGGGTGACGAAGGCGGCTTCGCACCAAACCTGGCATCGAACGAAGAAGCGTTGCAGGTTATTGTTGAAGCGGTTGAAAACGCGGGCTACAAAATGGGCAGCGACATTACGTTGGCATTAGACTGTGCAGCCTCAGAATTCTACCGTGATGGTAAATATGAGTTGTCTGGTGAAGGCAAATCATTTACTGCGGAAGAGTTTGCCGACTACCTGGCAGAGCTTTGCGACCGTTACCCAATCATCTCTATTGAAGATGGCCTGGACGAAAGTGACTGGGACGGCTGGAAAGTCTTAACCGAAAAACTGGGCAGCAAAGTTCAGTTGGTCGGTGATGACCTGTTTGTGACCAATACGCGTATTCTGAAAGAAGGCATCGACAAGTCGATCGCTAATTCAATTTTGATTAAATTTAATCAGATTGGTAGCCTGACAGAAACCTTAGCAGCTATAGCAATGGCACGTGAAGCAGGTTACACGGCGGTTATTTCTCATCGCTCTGGTGAAACCGAAGACGCCACTATTGCAGACTTAGCAGTGGGTACAGCCGCCGGACAAATTAAAACGGGTTCACTGTGCCGCTCTGACCGGGTTGCTAAGTACAACCAATTATTGCGTATAGAGGGCGATTTGAATGGCCAAGCGCCTTACCGCGGACGACAGGAAGTCAACGCTGGCTAATCAACAAGCTGACATATTTCAGCCGTTGGCACAGCAAGGCGATTTTGCCGAGCTGTGCTCTGCGCTGTATGAACGCGAATTGCAGCAACTGTCGCAAGTCGATGACATGCCGGTTGCCGCACTGCAACGTCGTTTAGCCAGCTTACCTCACTATATACGTCATGCTGCTCATGGCTGTTTGAATGCCGCTAAACAGTCTCCTCTGAAACTGGACGTTCAAAATGCCAGTTGGCAGGCACCGCAGCCAACGAAAGTCCCTTCATCGGGGACCTCAGCTGAAAAACAAGTCTCCTGGTTCTCAAAGCATGCCGCGTTAGGTCTGGTGGTGCCGGTACTTTATAAAACGCCGGAATTTACGACTATCATGCTCGACAGCATTGATAGAGTGGATACAGACAAGCAGCGTTTGCGGTTGAACTACCGAGGCTGGTTAGACTTTGCCGGGCAGGGCGAGCACGCAGAAGACACCTTACTCAAACCCAATAAACGCATTATGACAGCTGCTTGCTGTGGACATCAGTGGAATCACAAAGGTCGAATTAACCCGCGCACTCTCACGCTGCGCGAGCTGTTATTAGTTGCTACTCTGGACTGGAAAAAGTTTCAGATGGCGTTGCGGATAGCTCATTAAGCCAGTCGGTCCAAACAGGCTGTAATCCTTTTGCCTTTATCGCATTAGCCACCTCATTAACTGAACGCTCATCGTCGATAGAAAACTGCTCTAGCTCCCCATTTTCATTAGCATACCCACCAGGCTGAGTTTTGGACTCTGCACTGACGGAAGTCACCCCTAAACTGAACAGACCATCTCGTAAACTTTGTTCCTCACGGGTTGAGAGGCTAAGCTCGACATCGGGAAACCGTAATCGATAGGCGCAAATAAGCTGTACCAGCTGTTTGTTGGTCATGTCTTTTACATCTGAAACGCCACCAGTACACGGGCGCAAACGAGGAAACGACAAAGAATACCGACTGCGCCAGTAGCGTTTACGCATATAGTCGAGGTGTATTGCCGTGAAGGTACTGTCGATACGCCAGTCTTCCAGTCCAATCAACGATCCAAGACCTATTTTGTCCATGCCACATGCACCGAGCCTATCCGGTGTTTCAAGACGCCAACGGAAGTCGCGTTTTTTGCCTTTTAAATGGTGTTGGGAGTAGGTTAGGGAGCTATAGGTTTCCTGGTACACCATTACTGCGTCTAAACCGTGTTGCCGAAGCTGGTTGTATTCATGAGAAGACAGCGGCTGAACTTCAAACATCACGTAGCTAAAATAGCGTTTAATAATTGGCATGGCTTGCCGGAAGTACTCGATGCCGACCTTGGTCTCGTGTTCTCCGGTGACAATCAAAATGGTATCAAAGCCCTTGGCCTTTATAGCGCGGCATTCTTGTTCAATTTCAGTCACCGACAAGGTTTTTCGCTTGAGCCGGTTGCTCATTGAAAAGCCGCAGTAGCTGCAATCGTTCGCGCACAAGTTGGACAAATACAAAGGAATGAAAAGCTGTAACGTATTACCAAAGCGCTGTCTCGTGAGCCTTTGCGATCGCTCAGCCAAGGCTGGTAGATAGCGCTCTGCTGCCGGCGATAGCAGCGCCATAAAGTCATCATTGTTTAGTCTGTTCTTATTGAGTGCACGCTCGACGTCATCAGCGTTTGAACTGTATAGCTTGAGCGTCACGTCATCCCAGCTAAGCTGTTGCCAGACATCGTAAAAACTGTTGCTCATAATGTCTCTATAAACTCGGTCAGTGGGCTGGAGGCTTGGGCATGCATTGAGCTGTTGCGATTGTTCGGGGCTATCCCGGAAAGTACGCCCGAAAGGCCGGCTTCGAAGGCGGTTCTACCGGCATCAACGGTCTGACGAAACGCGTTGGACATCGCTATCGGATCATGTGCCGTTGCGATGGCCGTGTTGACCAAAACAGCGTCAGCACCTATCTCCATGGCTTCGGCCGCATGGCTGGGAGCACCAATGCCCGCATCGACCACAACGGGTACTGACGCTTGTTCGATAATAATGTTTAAGAAGTCCCGGGTGATCAACCCTTTGTTAGAGCCGATAGGGGAACCAAGTGGCATTACCGCCTCACAGCCTACTTCCTCCAACCGTTTGCATAACACGGGATCGGCGCCACAGTACGGCATAACGACAAAGCCTTCTTTAACCAGTTGTTCGGCTGCTTTCAGTGTCTCGATAGGGTCGGGCAGTAGGTAATTAGGATCAGGGTGTATCTCCAACTTCAACCAATGGGTTTGCAGTGCCTCGCGTGCCAATCTTGCAGCGTAAATGGCTTCGTCAGCGGTTTTTGCACCCGATGTATTAGGCAATATATCGAGCCCTAAGTCCTTAATTGGAGTGACAATGTCATCGGTTGGCTGATTGAAATCAACGCGCTTTAAGGCCAGTGTAATCAGCTCACTGCCAGACGCATGAATAGAGGCTTTCATTATATCTGCGCTACTGTATTTACCGCTGCCAATGAACAACCTGGAGCTAAAGGTTTTATTCGCAATGGTTAGCATTTTACCCTCCTGCAACCGCTTGAATAATGGTCAATGAGTCGTCGTGATTCAGCCTATGTTCATGCCAATTCTCACGATGGATAACAACGCCGTTGACGGCAACAGCAATAGCAGCAGTGTTGATTTGTTGATGTTCAAAAAACTCCGACAAACGCAAAACGCCATCGAATCGCATTGGTTTACCATTAACGGTTATTTGCATTTTCACCTCCGCAAATTGGGCACGTTGCTGACTTGGGTAATTCAGCTACGTGCCATTGGTGACCGAGACCATCAAATGACTGAAGCAACCCCCAGGGCAATTCGTGTTGTGTTAAGTATTGAATCGCAAGAAGCGACTGCATGGCGCCAATAATGCCGACGACAGGGGCAGCAATGCCGGCGTTACTGCAGTCCAGGGGTTCTTTAACTTCAGTAGGGTAAAGGCATTGATAGCACCCATGATCGTGACCAGGATGTAAAGCGACGACCTGTCCGTTAAAACCTCGGGCAGCGCCACTAATCAGTGGTTTGTTGAACCAACAGCAGTAACGGTTAATGAGATAACGAGTGTCACGGTTATCGGTGCAATCGAGCACGATATCGCACGTACCAATGTGCTCTCTCAGAGTATCTTCGGACGCCGCCTGCGATAATGTTGTTATATCGACGTCTGGATTTATATCGGCTAAGCGCTGTGCAGCTTGTGTGACTTTAGGTAAGCCAACATCCAAACCACTGTACAGCATTTGCCGTTGTAGGTTACTTAGCGATACTTTATCGTGATCCATGAGTGTCAGCTGGCCAACGCCAGATGACGCCAGATATTGACTGGCAGGAGTGCCTAAACCTCCAAGCCCAATAATGAGTACTTGGCTGTCCAGTAAACGTTGCTGTCCACTTTCTCCAATGGAGCCAATAAGTAGGTTGCTGCTGTAGCGCAGAGCTTGTTGCTCAGTCAACATCGGCAGCCTCCAACTCTTGATGAAGTTCGTTAATGGCGGTTTCGGTGTTCGCGGCTTTTGTAATGGCGCTAACTAAAGCAATGCCGTTAACACCGGTTTGTTTGACTTTCGCAATGCGCGCTTTGGAAATACCACCGATAGCGACCGTAGGTATACCGGTCGGTTTTAATAAAGCGACATAACGTACCAAACGCTCCAGTCCTTGTGGTTTGGACGGCATCTCCTTAGTTTGGGTTGGGAAAATATGACCAAGCGCAATATACGATGGCGCGTATTGCAGGGCGATAAGAACCTCGGTGTAACTGTGTGTAGAAATTCCTAATCGAACCTCACTTGAGCGTAACGCTTCTAAATCCACCGTTTGTAAGTCTTCCTGTCCTAAATGGACACCGTAAGCACCGTGTTTTATGGCAAGCTGCCAATGGTCATTAATAAACAGTTGTGCTTGATACGAATGAGCCAGCTCGATACTGCGTTTTATCGCTAACTCAACCGCTTCCTTGGGGGCGGATTTTATCCGCAGTTGCAAGGTTTTTATGCCCAGCTGCAGCAAATGTTGAACCCACTCAAAGGAATCAACAACCGGGTATAGACTCGGTGACTTATTGAGCTTTGGAAATGCTGACGTTGGCGCTGGCAGGTTAGAAGCCCGTATATTCGGAAAGTGTTTAAGGTTGTTTGGCCAACGAGTATGAGCAACCGGGCCTGGGCCTTTGCCAATCCCCGCTGCCTCCAGTAAGCCCTTGTGAACATAGGCATTAGCCAGTGTCAGAGCGTCTTCCAGCGGATAGTCATGCGCTGAAACGGCGGCAATTGCTGATGAGAGGGTGCAGCCGGTGCCGTGGTCATGAATGGTTGTCACTTTCGTCTGTAAATAGGTCAGATACGGTTGGTCATAAATTGGCGTTTTAGGTACGTAAATATCAGCTATCGCTTCGTTATCGTGCAGCTCATCTTCGACGCCGGTTATCAGCACACCGTTTGCACCCAAGTTAACGAGTTTTGACGCAGCGGTTAAAGCGCTTTCTTTATCGGCGACTCTAATGCCGCTCAGCCATGACACCTCATCGGTATTGGGGGTTATCAGGTCAACAAGCGTTAACAGTCTATGGCTTTGTTTTTGCGTTAAGGTCGACAACGGATCATTTTGGGTGGTGATCATGACCGGGTCCCAGACTACAAAAGGCTTCTCGACAGCCTCAGGCCACGCTTGCAAAAATTCGACAATGGCATCCAATTGCTCGCTGTTACTGAGCAAGCCAATTTTAATGGCCGCTGGAGGCATATCCTTCAGCAGACCGTTAAGTTGTTCGCTAACCGCCTGACCACTTAATTCATACAAGCCTGTTACTGCGACCGAATTCTGTGCCGTTACTGTAGTAATAACGCTGCAACCGTGGCAATCAAAGCTTCTAGCGGTGTGTAGATCGGCCTGAATACCCGCTCCACCGCCGCTGTCAGAGCCTGCGATAGTCCATACCACAGGCTCTTCAGAGCGTGCGTCAGTCATGACTCAGCTCCAACTTCATCAACCGCTGCATCTTTAAAGGTGATATCGATGCGTTCATTCGCTAAATGCCCTGAATACTGCCTAACCTCATGAGAAATTTTCATGGAGCAGAATTTAGGACCGCACATGGAACAAAACTGCGCCGTTTTATTGGACTCCTGTGGCAAGGTTTCATCGTGATAATTGCGCGCGGTTACAGGATCTAATGCGAGGTTGAACTGATCCTCCCAACGAAACTCAAAGCGAGCTTTGGACATAGCGTCGTCTCTTGCCTGGGCGCCCGGGTGTCCTTTCGCTAGATCAGCGGCGTGTGCTGCAATTTTGTATGCGATGAGCCCTTGCTTAACGTCTTCTTTATTGGGCAGACCTAAGTGCTCTTTCGGTGTAACGTAACAGAGCATGGCGCAGCCAAAGGCACCTATCATGGCGGCTCCGATACCGGACGTAATATGATCATAGCCGGGGGCAATGTCTGTGGTTAAGGGTCCGAGTGTATAAAAAGGCGCTTCATGGCAATGTTTGAGCTGCTCGTCCATGTTTTCCTGAATTTTATGCATGGGGACATGGCCCGGACCTTCAATCATGACTTGTACGTCATATTCCCAGGCTATCTTAGTCAGCTCACCTAAAACACGGAGCTCAGCGAACTGAGCCTTGTCATTGGCATCAGCAATAGACCCCGGGCGTAAGCCGTCACCCAATGACAGCGAAACATCATATTTTGCACATATCTCACAAATATCGCGGAAATGTTCGTACAGGAAGCTCTCTTTACGGTGCGCCATGCACCACTTAGCCATAATCGAACCACCGCGCGATACAATACCCGTCACTCGGTTAGCCGTCAGTTCGATAAAGTCATGTAACACGCCGGCATGAATAGTGAAGTAGTCAACGCCTTGCTCAGCTTGTTCCAGAAGCACTTCCTTAAATATCGACCAGGTTAGGTCTTCGGCGATACCATTAACGCGCTCCAGTGCCTGATAAATAGGGACAGTACCAATGGGGACTGGGCTGTTGCGTAGAATCCATTCTCGGGTTTGGTGAATATTACGTCCGGTCGACAAGTCCATTACCGTATCCGCACCCCAACGAGTGGCCCAAATCAGTTTTTCAACTTCTTCTTCAATCGACGAGCTGACCGATGAGTTGCCGATATTCGCGTTTACTTTCAATAAAAAGTTGCGACCTATGATCATAGGCTCAGATTCCGGGTGGTTCACATTGGCCGGAATAATGGCGCGACCTTTGGCAACCTCATCACGAACGAATTCCGGGGTTATCGGGTTGTCTAAATGCTCCCGACCCATGTTTTCCCGCAACGCAATAAATTCCATTTCGGGAGTCACAATGCCACGGCGCGCATAGGCTAGCTGTGTCACGCCGCTTTTGTCGGCATTTTTAGCCCTCGCGCTTATCCAGCCTGATCGCAGTGGTTTGAGTCCGGTTTTTACATCGACGACTGAGTTAGGGTCACCATAGACACTGGATGTATCATAAACGTCGACGGGTAAATTGGGTGGTGGCGTTACGCCTGGTGTTGGCTGATGCAAAGTTTCGCTTAAATGAATACGGCGAAATGGCACATGAATATCAGGCTGACTGCCTTGAAGAAATTCACGGGTTGAATTAGGAAAATAGCTGCCCGAAACGGACGTTAAAAACGATTCTGCTTGTTGGCGGTTTTGACGATTAGTTGATGACATAGCATTCTCTCCAGCTAAAAATAACAGGGTTTAGAGATGCTTGTCAGGAGTGTTGAAAGGAACAATGGCGCTGAAAAGGGGAGACTCCCTGGCCAATGCTCTCTTGTTCCCTTCGCAGGTATTAGCCTGATCAGGTTCAACGGATCCCGCTTTTGCGGTCTCAGCCTGTTACTCTTTAAGCAACGAGGCACTCCGACAAGATTCTTTTTTAGTGGAACAAAATACTTAGCTTATTGCAACAGTGAATGTGTGAACTGTTACTGCTGTATCAATTTATCAATGACTTTTGCGGCTTTATCCATTGGCTGGCCTAAGCCTTCAACACGGTGTTGAATAACGCCATTCTCATCGAGCACGGTAATCAGATTACTGTGGTCAAAATCCCCGTCAGGCCGTTTTCTGTAGCGAACACCCAGTACGGTTGCCAAGGTCCGAATATCTTGATCTTCGCCGTGTAGAAAGACCCATTTATCGCTGTTTAGGTTGTACTGCTTAACGTAGTCAGCCAATGCTTTCGGTGTGTCCCGAGAATTGTCGAAGCTGACCATAACCAACTTCACCTGCTCTTTAGATTCGTCACTTAAACGGGTGTAAAGACGTTTAGCATCATTGACAAGAACGGGACAGGCGGTGGTGCAGCTGCCGTATATCATTGAGACAATGACCGGCTGCCCTTGCAGATCAGCCAGTGTCATATGCTCACCTTTGTGCGTTATCCAATGTGCATCAACCTGATACACCGATGAAGAATGCGATACTTTCGCGGCTTTCATGCTGGTGTGGTTTTTATGGCTTGCATGGTTCTCATGCCCTGACTTATGTTGGGAATGGTCTTGTGCTACAGTCGGAGCCAATGTGAGCAGGGCGCTTGATAGGACCAATGCGACATAAGCGGCTGGTTTAAATAGGTTGTTCATAATTGGTCTCCGTTACTGGAATGAATGTTGTAAGCACAGCGAAAACCCATGGTGCTGGTTGAGCTCTGTGGTGCGTAGTCGCTACGAGACTGATACCGAAAAAATGTAGCGTAATTGGCTTTGGTAAAGCTTGATAAAAAACGCGCTCCATCGCCGCAAGAGCCCGATAATAAGTCGACATCATCACCGTTGGTTAACAGTAACTGATAGTCTTCAACCCACTCGTTAACCCGGTCATACATATGACTGAGCTCAGTGGCATTAATGTCCACGGTTTGTTTGTCGCTTTTCGGTTGGCTGTACCAGGCAAATAAGTTGCGTGCATAATCGTCATCGCTGATGTTTTGTTGCTGACGATATTGAACAGAGGCGTATTCCCATTCATTGAGACTGGGTAAACGACCACCTTGTGCAGCACAATATTCACGTGCGGCAAACCAGGACACATAAGTGACTGGATGGTCAGCTTGACCATCAGGGTAGGCGTTGTTTTGCGGCCAATGCTTTAAGTAATTTCCGTCGTGAAACAGGGCAGCGATGTTATCTCGCTGCCACTTAGGGTTTCTGTTAATAAAGTCGAGGAAAAGTTGGTTAGTGACCGGAGTTGCGTCAAGCATGAAATTATTAATTTCAATGCTAAGACGTTCCTTGTCCAACAGAACTGGAGGTTCAAAATCGCCACCGTTAATACGGACTGGGTCTGAGAGTACTAGCGGTGACGCTGTTAGCGTCGAGAACATAAGTCCCGCAACTCCAAGCCACTTAACCATAACCGTCTCCTTATTTGTCTTTACGTGGGCCGGCAATAAGTGCGCCGGCCGCGCCAAGCTCTGCGTCAGCAAATTCGTGATCAACCAGCTTGTAAATGCCTTCTTCCGGCACAATGAAGTCGATAGTTGCGCTGTTGCTTGCGCCCAGCAGAACAGTCTGCATGCCATACCATTCGTTACGTGGGTCGCCCTCGTACCAAACTCGGTCAAAGATAGCGCCAATAACGTGGAAGCTGGATGTGCCAGAAGGTCCTGCGTTTAGCACGTGTAATCGCACACGGTCGCCTTCATCAGCACGTAATGGTGAGTCACTCAGTGCACCGACGTGACCATTAAAAGTAACGTGGCTAGGCTGGCGGTTCAGTGCTGCATCGTGGTTGTAAATAAACTCTCCGTCACCCACTTCTTCCAAGTAGTGCTCGGACTGAACTAACACGTACTCTTTGTCGGGCTCTGTCGGGTAGCCGTCTTTGGGTGATACAACGACTGCGCCGTACTGACCCATTGCAGTGTGCATTAACACGCTGGAAGTACCGCAGTGGTACATATAAGTACCGGCATAGTTGGCAATCCATTCAAACTCAATAGTTTCGCCTGGTGAAATAGTGCGCCATTTGTCTTCAGCTGCGACAGTGCCACTGTGGAAGTCCATTGAGTGAGGCATTGGGTTAACCACCGGCTGATTATTCTGATAGTTATTGGCCTGAACCTGCTGGAAGAATGGTGAACCGTTTTTAACGGGCTTGGTAATAGTCACTTCTTCGTCTGAGCGGTTTTTCATTTTGAAAATAACGCGGTCACCCTCACGAACATGTAAAACCGGACCAGGTACTGAACCACCGAATGTCCATGCTGAGTAGCTTACGCCTGGCGCTACTTCGACTTTTTGCGAAAATACATCCATGCGCACGTCGTGTGTTTTGTTACCTTCGTAGTCGAGTTTTGCCAAATTAGGCACTTGAGTCAGGTAGTCACCAACAACTGCGGGGCCACTGTAGTTTTCGCGGTAGACTTTAGCTTCAGGTAAACCATAAACTTTGCCGTCAATGACATATTCACTGTCGTGCTTAAGTTCAGTGTCAGCGAAAGCAACAGGGGCTGAAACAGAGGCTGCGGCTGCTAGAATAGAAGCGCTAATAACTGAGAGACTGAGAGATTTCATAACTGCTCTTCCTTGTTTATATGATATTTAAAATTAACGAGAGCCTGCGACAGCGTCTGCTTGAATTGTGCTGCTGCCGTTAGCCAGTTCGGTATTGACGTAATTCACAATGGCGGCAATGTCTGCGTCTTTCAGGTACGCCATGGGAGGCATTGAGCCGTTGTAAGTAGTGCCGTTGACAGTGACTGCACCCGATTTACCTTTTACAATGGTTTGGGCGATGTAATCGGGTTTGTCTTTAATATTTGGGTTATCTGCAAGTGGCGGGAATACGCCTGCCAACCCTTTACCTGCTGGTTGGTGGCATGCTTGACAGTATTTTTTGTAGGCATTTTTTCCGTCTGCAGCTTCAGCAGGTTGTGCGAAGAAGAATGCGAAAACAGAGGCTGCGACTACAGCTATTTTTAAAGTGGATTGAATGTTCATAATGACACCTCAGTGACTGACTTAAGATGTCTATAGGTTACTGTTTTGTTGGCTTTTTACGAGTGAAACGAAGAGGTAAAAGTCGCTTACTCCCTGGGGTATAGAGTGGGTATATGAGGGAGTATACCCAGGGGTAAGCGAGGGGATAGAAAGTTGTTTAAATACTGCGAGCTTCGAGTTCAATTCGTGACGCCGCACCATAGATCTTGCTGGCATCACCTTGGAATTCACCTTCCGGTGTAATGGTCGGCCAAAGGTCTGTTAATGACTTCAGAACACTGCGAGTTTCATCAATAGCTGATGAGGCTTTTTGGGCTTCTTCGCTATTAATTCTCTCTAAGCGATTGTTCGCAATTTCTTTAAAGCCGAGTGCGTCTTGATACTCATGTACTTGCGCAACTTTACCTTCCTGAATACCCACAGCGTACTCATCGGCGGTTGCCATTAGCATAGTAGCCACGCTTAACAGCACACCTTTTGCCGTCATATCGGCGATAGGCTCGTGCGCGCTGATAGCATCAAGCAGTACCTTGTAATTGTTCATGACAACGTCTTTACTGTTGTCGTTGATAACGCTGTCAGCTAATGCTTCAAGCTCATCGGCAAAGCCAGGCTGACCACGGTCGTTAAAGGCTTCAGTTAGCCCCGCGTAGAGCTCATCCCCTGGGTGCTTCATGTGAGTTTTCGCCATTTCAATATGGCCCTCTTCATAAAGCTTCATGCCAACCCAAAGGTGACCACGAATAAATCCCAGTTGCGCTAAAAACGCAGTGTCATTGGTGCTTAGATCGATTTCAGGCGCAGCCATTTCGCCTTCAGCCATTGGCGCTGCCATAAAAGACGCAGGTGCAGCGTTTGGCTGAGTCAAAGGCGCTGCATTAGCGGTTGAGGCTGCCATCGTTGTCGCTAAAACGCTGCCAACACCAACCCAAACTTTTTTCTTCTCAAACATAGAAAAACCTTATGTGCTTTTTTGAGTGACGGAACTCGTGTATATTTGCAGAAATGATAACTATTCGCAAGTTAAAACTATGATACTTCATATTCAAAAAGCAGTGGATGAAGCTGTTATTGACAGCCTGGTGGCAGGTTTATCGGCAGAGCAATTCGGTGACGGCAAAGTGACGGCAGGCTGGGCTGCCAAAGAGGTTAAGAACAACCAGCAATTGACTGGAAAAAAAGCAAAAGCAGCAACCGATCTATTATTAGAGAAGCTTCACACAAACCTTCTGGTTCAGTCAGCTATGCGACCAAAGCATGTGGCTCGTTGCAGTATTAATCGTTATGAGCCGGGTCAGTACTATGGTACTCACATGGACGACTCCCTGATGAACGGTGTACGCACCGACATTTCGTTTACACTGGGTTTGTCAGAGCTTGATACGTTCGAAGGCGGTGAACTGGTTATTGAAGATACCAGCAGTGAGAGAAGCTGGCGACTGGGGAAGGGGGATATATTGATATACCCAAGCCATTACCTCCATAGGGTTAATGAGGTGACCCAGGGAGCTCGTCTGGCAATGATAGGCTGGATTCAAAGCGTGATAAAACATCCTAGCCACCGGGAGCTTTTGTTTGACGTTGAGCAATCGTTGAAAGCGGAATTTGATGCTAATGGTAAGTCTGAGAACTTTGATCGGTTAACAAAAGTGTTTCATAACCTAATGAGAGAGTGGGCGGATATTTAAATACCGCCCACGTTGAATGCTTAGCTGGCTAGTGTTACACCGCAAACGACCAGTAAGGCAATATTAGCGAATAGACCAATCATAAAGAAATAGCTACGTGGACTTGGATTCTTTTCAGTGGCAATAGCATAATAAAGCACCATGTGAATAAGGCGTGCTCCCACAAATACCCAAATCAGCAGCGCCGTCCAGAATGCACTTGCCCCCACAAAAAACGCCAGAAAGGTAGTGCCCAGCATAAGAGGGTAGTTTTCAAGTGAGTTCATAAATGTCCGGTGCGCACGAAAAACGAATGAGTCGTGACTGAGTGACTCATTAATTTTTCCCGGAACGGCGCCTGGTTGTTTGGCTTTGCGACCACTAGCGACCAGCCACTGAACCAATAAAATAACCAGAGCTGCAAAAGCGCCCCAGTAAGCTAATAAATAGGTTTCAGATCCGTTCATTGTTATCTCCTTCGTTATTATTTTTAAGGTGCGCTCGGCTAGTTCGCAGCTGCGCCACAATTCCAACAAACTTCAAAAGCTGACCCGTTGAGCTCCTGACATTGGTTACAGCGCCAGTCGTCACCACGTGCCTGTTCTTCCAGTTGCTGAATAAGTTTCTGAGCAGCATGGAGTTGAGTGTCATCAACCAACCAAAGCTCTGGCCAAGTGTCCAATGGCGCTAAGTCGCCGGCGGCACCACTGGAAAACTCATTTTTCATAACGGTTTCTATGCCGTTCATGCGCAATACATTACGCGCATTTTCCACTAAAAGTTTGTTTTCACGGGTATAAATTAACGTCATAGCTACCTTCAAGTCATTTTACGAGCTAATACTTTGAGCCAATACACTAACACCGGACAGCATCATTAATACTAGCGTTAATTGACGAAAGCGATATTCCGAAACATGATGCTGAAGCTTGTGACCGACTGTTGCGCCAATGAGTGCGCCAGGCAATAGGCTCAAAATAAGGTAAAAATGTCCCTCTGCGTAAATGGCCTGACGTGAAAAATTAAATACGTTAGCAATAGCGATACAGCAAAAAAACAGGCTTAAGGTGGCTCTGAACTGCTGCTTAGGAATACGAGCGTTTGCCAAAAACAGAACTATGGGTGGACCGCCGAGTGTCATTAAGCCATTTAGAATGCCTGAACTACTGCCTACCGCAATGTGGCCCGGCGTGTGCTCGGCTGTCGGAAACTGTTTACCGCTGGCAAGAGCAAGCGCGACCGCTAAAATTACACCGCCAAGCACCAGCTTAATGAGTTGGTCATCGATAGCGAGTAATAAGGAGCCCGCAATAATTGATGTGATAACGCCGGATATAATTAGCCACTTCCATTGCGACGGACGTGCGGCTTCACGGTTTTTCCAGTATATCCAGGCACCAACAATGATGTTAATAACGGATAATGCAGGCGTAAGAACGCTAATAGGGAACCATAAAGCCAGAATAGGAACGGCGAGCAAGCCGGAGCCAAAACCACTAATGCCTTGCAGCATAGCGGCAAAAAAGAATACTAACGCGGCGGCAAAATACTCCAATTTAACCTCTTTTATTGCTAATGTTTGAAAACGGCTTTTCAGTCGCTGCAATAGTCTTCATAATGATAACAATAATAACAACGGAGCTGAGCATGCGGGTGACTCTGGTCGTGTTGTTGACCTTATTCCTGGCACTACAATACCGTCTCTGGTTTGGGAAAAACAGTTTGCCAGATTATTGGCGTTTGCAACAGGAAGTCAGCAACCAAAAAGTAACCAATGAAAATCTCGAACGGCGCAATCAACTGATTTACGCAGACATTGAAGACCTGCGTGACGGTGAAGATGCGTTAGAAGAGCGTGCTCGCAATGAACTGGGAATGATTAAAAAGGACGAAGTGTTCTTCCGTCTGGTTCCGGACAGAGCACAATAATGATATGACAAGTACAGAGCCCACCGAACACTGCAACGTTAAAGCGGTTATACCGGCAGCCGGCCATGGCAGCCGAATGCAAAGCGATATTCCTAAACAGTTTTTAACCGTTGGCGGTAAAACCTTATTACAGTACAGCATTGAAGCGGTATGCGCTGACCCTCGCGTGACTGAAGTGATCGTGGCCGTGTCAGATCCTGACTCAAGCGACTTGCCGAATGCCTCTGAATTTCACGTGGCACAACCCGTTACTTATATCAGTGGTGGTGATACTCGTGCTGAGTCAGTTTGTAGAGGTGTTGAGTACGCTGTGGCACAGAGAGCAACTCATGCACTGGTTCACGATGCTGCACGTCCTTGCTTGCCCAAAGAAGCGTTAGTGCGAGTCATTGATAGCGGAACAGCCAGTCAGCATGGTGCTATTTTAGCGATTCCGGTTCGTGACTCTTTAAAACGTGCAATGACATCGAGTGGCATGGCAGCCCACATTGAAGAAAGTGTTGATCGTGAACACTTATGGCAGGCACAGACGCCGCAAGTGTTCCAGGCACAGGCACTGTTAAATGGTATTAAACACATGGGGGCTCATAATCCGCAACTGACGGATGAAGCATCAGCGATGCAATGGCTGGGTTACCAACCGGTGTTAGTGGAAGGGGCTTTTAAAAACGTAAAAGTTACGCACCCCGAAGATTTTGAATGTGTTGCCAGCTGGCTGCTGGCATCTACAACGACGGAGTAAGGAAATAACTCAATGAAGATTCGAGTGGGTCATGGTTACGACGTGCATCGGTGGGGGTCTGATAAGCCGCTGATTTTAGGCGGTATTGAGGTTCCTCACTCGCAGGGGCTGGAAGCACATTCAGATGGCGATGTTATTCTTCATGCAGTGACTGACGCACTGCTGGGGGCTCTGGCATTAGGCGATATTGGTCAGCATTTCCCGGATACCGATGAACAATACAAAGGTGCTGACAGCGCACAACTTCTTGAGCATGCCGTGAACTTGTGTCAGCAGAAAGAGTTTCAGGTGGGCAATATTGACGTAACCATTGTTGCTCAAGCGCCAAAAATGGCTCCGCACATAGATGATATGCGCGCACGCATTGCAGGCTGCTTAAAAACCTGTGTAGATAACGTTAATGTAAAAGCAACCACAACCGAAAAGCTGGGCTTTGTGGGGCGTGAAGAAGGTATTGCCTGTCACGCAGTGGTATTGATGGAGTCGTTTTAATGCTTGCTCCAGAGACGGTTAATTGTCAGGAGCTAACCACTCTCAATGCCGGTGAGAAGCCGAGTGCCAATTTCAAAGCGACCCCTGAAGACTTTCAGGTTATAGAGCAACTGGACGTCGAAGATGAAAAAGAAGGTGAGCACCAGTGGCTTTGGATAAAAAAGCGAGGGGCCAACACCGTCTTTTGTGCTGAGAAAATTGCCCGCTTTGCCGGCGTGTCACCAAAACAAGTGAGCTACTCTGGTCTGAAAGACCGACAAGCGGTCACCTGGCAATGGTTTTCGATACAGCTACCCGGTAAAGACACGTTGGACTGGCAGTCGCTGAACGATGATGAAATGACGATTGAGAAGGTCATAAGACGCACGAAAAAGCTGCGTAGCGGTTTGCATAGTGGCAATAGGTTTGTCATTCGCTTGCACAGTGTTAGCGACATGGCGCTGTTAAAAGAGCGCTGGAAGCAGGTCACGCAAAACGGCGCCATTAATTACTTTGGCGAACAGCGCTTTGGACGCAACGGTGACAATGTGGCTGCGGCTGAGCGTTGGATTATGGCCAGTCGTCCAAAACGTTTATCAAAAGCCAAGCGCGGACTTTATTTGTCGGCCTTACGGAGTTTCTTATTTAATTTAATGGCTTCAGAGCGTGCAAAACAGCTGGGCGCAGATTCCTTATTAGAGGGCGATTGCGCAATCTTAGCTGGCTCTAACTCGATGTTTACTGTTGAGCAGTGGGACCATGAGCTTAAACAAAGACTTGCCAGTAAGGATATTGAAATAGCGCTGCCGCTGCCGGGGTCTGCCAATAAGTCGATGAGCGCGGGTGAGTCGGCTGACTTTGAGGACAAGCAGCTCGAGCCTTACCAGAGCTGGATAGAGGCACTTGCTAAGCTTCGGGTTGATGAGGGGCGACGCGCGTGGAAAGTCATCCCGGGTGACCCAGAGCTAAAAGAACTTGACGGAAGCACCGTTGAGCTTAGCTTTACCCTACCATCTGGCGCCTATGCGACAACGATTTTGAATGAAATTGCGACGATAAGTGGTGAACACAAATGATGAAAATTCTATTGAGTAATGATGATGGTGTACATGCTCCGGGAATTCGCGCGCTTTATTTAGCGCTCAAAGAGGTTGCAGAAGTACGGGTAATAGCACCTGACAGAAACTGTTCCGGTGCTAGTAACTCGTTAACGCTGCATAACCCGCTGCGCATTCGCAAACTCGACAATGGCTTTTACTCGGTCAATGGTACGCCAACAGATTGTGTTCACTTAGGCACTAACTCGCCAATAGCGGAAGATGTCGATATTGTCGTTTCTGGCATTAATGACAGCCCAAATATGGGCGACGATGTTCTTTATTCCGGCACCGTCGCTGCCGCTATGGAAGGGCGCTTTATGGGACTGCCATCCATTGCTGTGTCGATGGGGGGACGAGGGCACGACTACTATGAAACTGCGGCAAAAGTTGTTGCTGATATTGTCGCTGATATGGAAAAAGCGCCGCTGCGTTTAGATACCGTGCTGAACATTAATGTACCCTATACCAGTTACGACAAGTTGAAAGGTACAAAAGTGACCAAGTTAGGTCGTCGTCACCGCGCCGATACCATGGTTCATGACCGTGATCCGTTCGGTAATGAGATTTTCTGGTACGGGCCTATTGGGCACCACACCAGCGACGAACCGCAAACGGATTTTGCTGCCATTAACGAGGGGTATGTTTCCATTACGCCTTTGAGTCTGGATATGACAGCTCAACGCCATACTGACACGCTAACGGAGTGGTTAGATCAGAAAAAATGATGAATACAATGAGTGGCCAGGCAAGAGCCAAAAAACTGATACAGCAGTTGACTGATTTAGGTATAACCAATCAGGAGGTGTTGCGGGTTATAGCCGAGACACCACGTCATGTGTTTATGCCGGAGTCGTTGGCGCATAAAGCCTATGAAAATACAGCGTTACCCATTGGTAATGGACAAACGATATCGCAACCATTGATGGTAGCGACCATGACCCAGTTACTGATGCAACACAATTGCCATAATGTACTGGAAATAGGCACGGGTTCTGGTTATCAAACGGCGATACTGGCGCAGTTGGTGGATAAGGTGTTTAGTGTGGAGCGCATTGCTCAATTGCAGTATCAGGCAAAGCGCCGTTTACGCCAGTTAGACCTACATAATGTGTCAATGCGTCATGGTGACGGTTGGAAAGGCTGGAGCAGTAAAGCGCCTTTTGACGGTATTATTGTCACAGCAGCCGCCAGCGAAGTACCTTCTGACTTAGTGGCACAATTAGCCGACGGTGGGGTCATGATTATCCCTGTTGGCGATAAGGATGAAGCACAAAGCCTGACGGTTATTCGTCGTTTCGGCGATAGCGTTGAACAACAGCAAATTGGTGATGTTCGGTTTGTACCTTTGGTGAAAGGAGAGCTCAGTTGAAGTTGTTTTCTGCGCTTTATGACAAAGTATTAAGTTGGTCCGAACACCCTCGGGCTAAAACAATTTTGGCCTTACTCAGTTTTTCCGAGTCGGTAGTTTTCCCAATTCCTCCAGATGTGATGCTGGCGCCAATGGCAATGACGCAACCGAACAAAGCCTGGCGCTTGGCATTATTAACCACGGTGAGCTCGGCTGCTGGTGGGGTGCTGGGTTACTTCCTTGGATTCTGGGCGTTTGAAACTGTTGTTTTACCCGCTGTAGAGACTATGGGGTATGAAAGCAAGCTGGACACTGTTAAAAGCTGGTTTGCAACCTGGGGCTTTTGGATAGTTTTTATTGCCGGCTTTTCGCCTATTCCCTATAAATTATTTACGGTGACAGCGGGCGTTATGCAAATTGCGTTTTTCCCATTTTTATTAGCCTCGGTTATTAGTCGCGGGTTGCGCTTTTATCTAGTGGCATGGTTGCTCAAAACGGGTGGCCCCAAAATGGCTGTAAAACTTCGTGAATATGTTGATCGAATAGGCTGGTCACTGGTAATACTATTGATAGTAGCCTACATAGTGGTGCAATTGGTTTAGGGATGCGATTGAAAAACGGGATGTTACAGAGTCTTATAGTGCTTGCCTTGCTGCCAATTGTGCTGCAAGGCTGCAGCAGTCGTTCTCAACCAGCTCCCGTTGACACCTTATATACAGGCAAAACCTATCGCGACTTTCAGCCCAACTCTTTGAATGCGAAAAAGTACGAAGTACAAAAAGGTGAAACACTTTACTCAATTGCTTTTCGCGCCAATATGGATGTCGATGACATAGCCCGCCTGAATAACTTAAGCAGGCCTTATACGATTTACCCGGGGCAGACACTGGACTTAGTGGGCAGTGCAAAAAATACCGGCACCAGTGAACCGACTCAAAGACCTCAAAGTAATAAAGAAAGAGCAAAGAACGCACAAAATAATATAAAAACGCCCGTTGCCAAGACTCAGAAGAAAGAGTATGGTCAAAAAGTAGACACGAAAAAAACAGTGAAAAAACAAGCCGATACTCGCAAACAGAACCGTCAAAAACCGGTGCGGGTAAGGTCTGAAGCGGCAATGCCAAGTAACGCTGAGTTAGCCTGGCAATGGCCGTCGACAGGTAAGGTTATTGAACATTTTTCACTGAAAGATCGAGGTAATAAAGGTCTCGATTTCGCCGGTGACAGGGGCGACCCTGTAAAAGCTGCGGCGGCCGGTAAAGTAGTTTATGTCGGAAGTGCGCTTAGAGGTTTTGGTAATTTAATCATTTTGAAACATAACGATGATTACATTACAGCTTATGCCCACAATGAGGACATTCTGGTGAAAGAAAAGGAATGGGTGGACATGGGTGAAACGATAGCTCGCATGGGCGACTCAGGTGCTAAACAAGTGAAGTTGCACTTTGAGGTTCGTTTCAGAGGCAAGTCGGTGAATCCTGAGCATTATTTACCGAGCTCTCGCTAGTGACGTGGAAATAATAATAACAAGATATGGAGGTCGACGTGTGCAGTAACACGGTTTTCAGATTAACAGGAGCTTGTTATGAGCCAGATAAAGGAAGAAGCAGTCGACACTATCGAAATCAGCGAGGAAGAAGCGCTACTTGAAAACGCAGACGAGGCGCAGCAGTCCGCAACGAGCTCTGACGAGGCGTTAGAAGAGGCTCTGTCATCGTCCTCGAGTCAATACCAAAAGAAAATGGATGCCACTCAGCTTTACTTAGGTGAGATAGGCTTCTCCCCATTATTGACCGCCCAAGAAGAGGTCTTTTATTCACGTCGTGCGTTAAAAGGTGATAAAGCCGCCCGCCGACGCATGATTGAAAGCAACCTTCGCTTGGTGGTTAAAATTGCCCGCCGTTACTCAAACAGAGGTTTAGCGCTATTAGATCTGGTTGAAGAAGGTAACCTGGGTCTTATCCGCGCCGTTGAAAAGTTTGATCCAGAGCGCGGCTTCCGTTTTTCAACCTACGCGACTTGGTGGATACGCCAGACGATAGAACGGGCAATTATGAATCAAACGCGTACTATTCGTTTGCCCATTCATGTGGTTAAAGAGCTCAATATCTACTTACGCGCAGCGCGCGAGCTGGCGCACAAGCTCGACCATGAGCCGACAGCGGAAGACATTGCAAAAAGTCTGAATAAGCCTGTGGGTGACATTACTAAGATGCTGCGTTTGAACGAGCGTATTGCATCTGTCGACACTCCGGTTGGCGGTGAAAACGATAAAGCTCTGCTGGATATTCTCGCTGACGAGGATGACCACGGCCCAGAGGGTGTGCTGCAAGACGAGAACTTGAAAGCTAACATTACCGATTGGCTGGATTCGTTGAACTCTAAGCAGAAAGAAGTTCTGGCGCGTCGTTTTGGTTTATTAGGATACGAAGCCTCAACGCTTGAAGATGTTGGTCGTGAAATAGGCTTAACCCGGGAGCGGGTTCGTCAAATTCAGGTGGAAGCACTAAGAAAGCTAAGAGACTCTCTGAAGCAGCAGGGACTGACGCTGGATGCCCTTTTTTCCGGGCAATAATTTGGCATAACTGTTTTAAAGAGAGGGCTCGGATAAAACCGAGCCCTTTTTGTTTCTAGAGTTTGTTTTGCCAACTAAAGAGCAAATCGAGAGCTTGTCTCGGGCTTAAGTTATTTAAGTCGGTTGTTTTCAGCTGCTCTAAAATGGGGTTTGGCTGTGCGGGTTCAAGCGGCAAACTGGGCTGCTTTTCGTTGGTCTCAGCCGGAACTGAATTGTGGCTCCCATCATGCGCCGTCTCCAGCTCTTTTAGTTTACGTTTAGCTTGTTGAATAACGTGCTCCGGAACCCCCGCTAATTTCGCAACCTGTAAACCAAAACTTTGGTTTGCAGCACCTTCAGTAACCGTGTGCAGGAATGCGATGGTATCGCCGTGCTCTTTGGCATTGACGTGCACATTACTGGTCGCGGGGAGTTCATCTGCCAGTTCTGTTAACTCAAAGTAGTGTGTGGCAAACAGAGTTAGGCATTGCAGTTTTTGAGCCAGATAGTCAGCACAGGACCACGCAAGCGACAAGCCATCGTAGGTTGACGTGCCTCGACCAATTTCATCCATAAGCACCAGACTATTTGGCGTTGCATTGTGCAGAATGTTTGCCGTTTCTGTCATTTCTACCATAAAGGTCGAGCGACCAGAAGCGAGGTCATCAGATGCGCCAATACGTGTAAAAATTCTGTCTATGCGACCAATGCGAGCGGCGCCTGCAGGAACGTAACAACCCATGTGCGCCAGAATGACAATCAGCGCTGCCTGACGCATAAAGGTAGACTTACCCCCCATGTTGGGTCCGGTAATCATTAACATGCGCTGTGTATCGTTTAAGGCAACGTCGTTGGCTATAAAAGGAGTGTCGCTGAGCTGCTCAATAACCGGGTGGCGGGCTTGCTCAAGTTCTATCAGGCTCGACTCATCCGTCAGCTCTGGGCGGCAATAGTTCCAGTTGTTCGCTAGTTGCGCGAAGCAGCTGAGCGTATCGAGCTGAGCTAACGCCGAGGCGGTTCTTTGTAAGTCAGCGACGTGCGGCATAAGCTGCTCAAAGAGTTGATCGTATAACCACTTTTCTCGAGCCAGCGAGCGCGCCTGCGCATTGAGTACTTTGTCTTCGTGCTCTTTCAGCTCAGGAACAATATAGCGTTCTGTGTTTTTTAATGTTTGGCGACGCTGGTAGTGATCAGGGACTGAGTCTGCATTTTGTCGGCTAACTTCAATAAAGTAACCATGCACCTTGTTATAGCCAACTTTCAAGGTCGCAATACCGGTTTGTTGGCGTTCCCGCTGCTCCAGCTGATGCAGGTAGTCGGTGGCACCGGTGGCTAGATCCCGCAGGTCATCCAGCTCACTGTCGTAGCCTTCGGCAATAACGCCGCCGTCTCTTATCAGTAAAGGCGGGTTATCGATAATAGCGCGCTCTAAGCGATCAACCACTTCAGGGAAAAGCAAAATAGCCTCGTTCAATTGGTTGAGACTTTGGTGCTGTAATTGGCTTTTAATATCAGGCAGCTGTTTCAGACTGTCTCTTAAGCGGGCAAAGTCTTTAGGTCTGGCGGTTCTTAAGCCAACCCGCGCAACGATACGCTCAATGTCTGACAGCGACTTCAGGCTGGTTTGCAAAGGCTCGTAAGCGTTATTTTCTAGTAGAGCTGCAACTGCATCATAGCGTTTATTTAAGGCTTGCTGATTTCGAATTGGACGTTGTAACCAACGTTGAAACTGGCGGCTGCCCATGGCCGAGGCTGTTTTATCCAATACTGCCGACAAATGCGTGTTAGCGTCGCCCAGGCTTTGTTGTAACTCGAGGTTACGGCGAGTAGCAGCATCCAGAATAAGGGCATCATTAGGGTGCTCTGTAACAATCGACTGAATATGCGGCAACGCCGAGCGCTGAGTTTCTTTAACATAGTGAAGAATAGCCCCGGCCGCTCCTAATGTAGGTTCGTCGGCTTTAAGCCCAAAGCCTTCCAAATGCTGCGTAGCAAACTGTCGAGTTAGTAATTCAAAGGCGGTTTTTTGTTCGAACTCCCAGGCTGGACGGCGTTTACAGTTTGCTTTGGCCAGCGGCAAGCCAGTTAACGACAAAGTGTCTGGGTAGAGAAGCTCTGCCGGCTCCAGACGTTGCATTTCTGCGGCCAGTTGCTCGTGGGAATTAGCTTGAGTTAACCAAAAACGTCCGCTGCTAAGCTCCAGGCTGGAAATTGCATACAGGTCGTCTTTTAAGGCCGATATAGCGACTAACAGTTTTTGTTGTCGTTCGGCCAGTAGCGACTCGTCGGTTACTGTTCCCGGCGTGACAATGCGAACGACCTTGCGTTCGACAGGCCCTTTGCTCGTAGCAGGGTCGCCAACTTGTTCACAAATAGCGACAGACTCGCCTAAATTGACGAGTCGAGCTAAATAGTTTTCGACCGCGTGGTAGGGAACACCGGCCATTGGAATGGGCTCGCCGTTACTTTGCCCGCGAGCGGTCAGAGAAATATCGAGAAGTTCTGCCGAACGTTTGGCATCATCATAAAATAGCTCATAAAAATCCCCCATGCGATAGAATAAAAGCATGTCCGCATGTTGCGCTTTTATACGTAAGTATTGCTGCATCATTGGGGTATGTGATTGGATATGTTTTTCAGAAAAATCAGGCATAGTTGAGTTATTTTTATCTGGAGCCAATGTTATGGTAACAACCACAGTTATTACGCCGCAAACCTTAGAACTCGCGGAACAGCTCGGTCAGTGCTTGTTAGAAAAACAGCAAACAATTGCCACTGCAGAGTCCTGTACCGGAGGAGGAATAGGATACGCTATTACGGAAGTGGCGGGAAGTTCTGCTTGGTTTAATGGCGGATTAATCACCTATACTAACGACCTTAAGCGACAGCTACTGAATGTGAGTCAGAAAACGCTTGAACAAGATGGGGCTGTATCGGCTGAGTGTGTGAAACAAATGGCGCTTGGCGCCCAGGCTCAATGCAATACGTCGTGGGCTATTGCGGTTAGTGGTGTGGCAGGGCCCGGCGGAGGTACCGCCGAAAAGCCGGTGGGACTGGTTTGGATGGCTTTAGTTGGACCCGATTGCGAGGAAGTTTGGTCGCAAACTTTCACGGGGAATAGACAGAAGGTGAGAAGCCAAACCATCGATGAAGTCTTGAAAAAAGCAATAAATCAGTTTTGATTACAGTAACTTAGCTGTCATTTTATAAAACTTTTTAATGAATACTTGATACTGTAAAAACGTACAGTATACTGTGTATAAAACCAGTAATTAATGCGGAGCTTAAAATGAGCAATGATCGTCAAAAAGCGTTGGATGCAGCGCTCGGGCAAATCGAACGTCAATTTGGTAAAGGATCTATCATGCGGTTGGGTGACAACCAGACGTTGGATATTGCCTCTGTTTCAACAGGTTCGTTAGGGCTAGATATTGCTCTTGGCATTGGTGGTTTACCCTTTGGGCGAGTGATAGAAATTTATGGACCGGAGTCCAGTGGTAAAACGACAATGACTTTAGAAGTTATTGCTGAAGCCCAAAAAATGGGGAAAACCTGTGCCTTTGTTGACGCTGAGCACGCTCTCGATCCTATCTACGCTGAAGCTCTAGGCGTTAACGTAGATGACTTACTTGTGTCTCAGCCTGATACGGGAGAGCAAGCACTGGAAATTTGCGATATGTTGGTGCGTTCCGGTGCTGTTGACGTTGTAATTGTTGACTCGGTAGCTGCCTTAACACCTAAGGCCGAGATAGAAGGCGAAATGGGCGATAGCCATGTTGGCTTGCAGGCGCGTTTAATGTCACAAGCGCTTCGTAAATTAACGTCAAACATTAAAAAATCGAACACTATGTGTATTTTCATCAACCAGATTCGTATGAAAATTGGTGTGATGTTCGGTAACCCTGAAACCACAACGGGTGGTAACGCACTGAAGTTCTATTCCTCTGTTCGTTTGGATATTCGCCGTACGGGTGCCTTGAAAGAAGGCGATGAAGTTGTCGGTAACGAAACTCGTGTGAAAGTGGTTAAGAACAAGGTTGCGCCTCCGTTTAAAGAAGCAAACTTCCAAATTTTGTATGGTAAGGGCATTTCTAAAGAAGGCGAGCTGATTGACCTGGGTGTTAAGCACAAGATGGTTGATAAAGCGGGCGCTTGGTATAGCTATAAAGGCGATAAAATTGGCCAGGGCAAAGCAAACTCAATGAAGTTCTTGCAAGAAAACCCCAAAATAGCGGACGAATTGGAAAGCAGAATACGTGAACTCTTGCTGTCAAAGCCTGAAAAGAGAACCAAAGAAGATCGTGAAGCGGAGAGAGCAGCTGCAAAAGAAGCTGAAAACTCTACAGAGTCAAGCGATGACAACGTGTTGTAAGTTGCGTCGTTAATAATGAAAGTACAAAGGCCCTGGATTTATCCGGGGCCTTTTAAATTGAGGGATTTATCGCAAAGAGTTGCTGGTAGAGCTTTGCCGCATAAGCGTCGGTCATGCCAGATAAGTAATCTGAAATAACCCGAGGGGCATTGTTTCCATGCTCTTGTTCGTGCAGGTAGCGTAAGCGAGTATTTTCTGGAAGCAGTCTTTCTGGCTCTACAGAAAGCACATCAAACAGCTCCATAACTATTTGCTGCCCTTTAAACTCTTGCGCTTGCATTTCAGGCTTGCGAATAACCCACTTAAAAATGAACTCTTTTAGTGCATTAAGCAGGTGCTTCTCGGCATCTCCAAGTGCAACTTGGTACTGTAACAACGGACATTCAAAGTCGTTGTCTGTTTTTATTAAGGTTGCAGAAGTAACCAGGCGGTTGACCAAGCTACCAATGGCTCCTTTGCGCTCATAATGATCATCAGAAAACAGAGCATGGGTCAGCGATTCAGCGTTAAAGTCAGGCAGTGAGCTTTCCAAAGACCGCAACCTGTCGAACATATGCTTCATCCAGTGATCGCGCTGAATAAGCCCAACAACTATGGCGTCTTCGAGGTCATGTACGCCATAGGCAATATCGTCAGCCGCTTCCATAATAGAGGCATCAACGCTTTTTAACGCGCTGCGGCCGTGTTTAGTGGTTTGTGGCTCTGCTGAAAGTGCCTGAAAGGCTTGTTTGTCACTAGTCGATAATGGGGCAAGCACCCAGTCTAATTGGGCGGCGTCATCGTTATATAAGGCTTTAGGGGGCAACCATTGCCGCGTCGGTAAATGCTTAAAGTTACTGACATCTTCAGGTAATTGTTCGCGGCGAACCTGGCTGGCTAGAACAGGGTATTTCAGTAACCCGAGTAAAGTGCGACGGGTTAAATTCATGCCATGCTCTGGCGTGTAGGCTTCGAGCTTGGTAACTATACGAAAGGTCTGGCCGTTACCTTCAAAACCACCGTTATTGCGCATCATGTAATTGAGCGCAATTTCTCCGCCATGACCAAAGGGCGGATGACCAATGTCATGTGCCAAACATAATGACTCTAGCAGAGGCTCAGAAAACTCAAGTGACTTTGAAAGCTCAGGGTGCCGGTGACTTAAATGAACGATAAGGCTTGCGCCAATTTGGCTAGCCTCCAATGAGTGGGTTAAACGAGTTCTTGGAAAGTCGTGCATACCCACGTACATAACCTGAGTCTTTGCCTGCAGCCGTCTAAATGCGGCGCTATGCAATATTCTGGCTTTATCTCGCTGGAATGGGGTACGGGTGTCATTGGGTCGATTACTTAATGTGTTAACTTGACGGTCGGTCCAGGGCATAGATAGCTCAGGTAGGTTGTTGAAAACTCAGTAATCATAGTACGATACTTAAACAAATTAAAAAAGTGGGAAAAATCACATGTCGGAAGTGAAAGTTGCATTAGCTCTAGGCTCTGGAGCGGCTCGTGGTTGGTCACATATTGGTGTTATTAAAGCCCTCGAAGAAATGGGTGTGCGCATTAATATGGTGGCAGGCACTTCCATTGGCTCACTAGTTGGAGCGGGTTATGCGTCTGGTCGCCTAGCTGAAATAGAGCAATGGGTGCAGGGAATGAGTCGCTGGGAAGTGTTCAACCTACTGGACTTTGGGTTTAACCAAGGCGGCATTATCGGCGGCGAAAAAGTATTTAACCATGCTCGGGAAGAGTTCGGGCAAAGAAATATTGAAGACCTACCTATTACTTATGGCGCTGTGGCAACAGACCTCTACAGTGGCCGTGAGATTTGGTTACGGAAAGGGGATTTATACGACGCATCGAGAGCTTCCTGCGCCATGCCTGGGGTTCTCTCACCTAAAGCATTTGACGGACGCTGGTTAATTGATGGTGGACTGGTTAACCCTGTTCCCGTGTCGCTGTGTCGGGCCCTGGGTGCTGACTTTGTTATAGCCGTGCATTTGAATTCTCAGTTGAACTCCCGGGCGGTAGAGAGAAGAGGTCGCAGTATTCCGCCGCAAACAGAGGCTGAACAACTCGAGAAGGAAAAAGCAGAAATAGAAAGACATGCGGAAGACGATAATGGCTTTTTCGATAACCTGTGGTCGGGCAGTAAAGAGTACTTAGACAGCTTTAAAGAGCGTTTTAAAAGCAATGGTCATAAAGCGCCGGGTATGTTCAGTGTCATGGCAAGTTCTATTGATATCATGCAGGAGCGTATTACTAAGGCACGTATGGCGGGCGATCCGCCGGATATTTTAGTGCAGCCCAAACTTGGTCATATCGGCATTATGGAGTTTTATCGTGGGCAGGAAGCTATTGATATTGGTTATGACACTACCACACGGATGCGTGATTTGATCATGGATGAAATTGAGTTATACAGAGAGCGCCGCGGTTAAGCGGCGCCCAAACTTTCAACCGTATCCTTTAGTAGCCGGCTGCGTGTCCGTCTTTGCGGCTTTCAGAAGCGCCAATGTAAACATCCTGTTCGTGGTCTTTCCAAATAGCCTGATAGCCGCCATAAGGACCGACAGCTTCCTGCAGCGTATGTCCCATTTTTATCAGTTCGCGTCGAGTGTTCTTAGAGAAGCCGTTTTCCAGACTGACAACACCGCCGTCGGACATAACAGAGCCGGTTGGCTGGCTTGAACCTGTATGCAAAATACGAGGGGCATCGCCGGCTTCTTGCAGGTTCATACTAAAATCAATCATGTTAATGAGAATTTGTGCATGCATTTGAGGTTGTGTGGCGCCGCCCATAACGCCGTAACTCATTAATGGTTTACCGTCTTTGGTCACAAAAGCGGGAATTATGGTGTGGAAAGGGCGTTTACCTGGTTCAAACACATTGCGATGATTCGCATCCAGCGCAAACAGTTCGCCTCGGTTCTGCAAAACAAAGCCTAGGCCTGTTGGTGTCACCCCTGAGCCCATGCCGCGGTAGTTACTCTGAATAAGTGATACCATATTTCCATCTTTGTCTGCGGTCGTTAAGTAAATTGTGTCGCCTTCTGTCGGCGGCTTACCTGGCTCGTATGAACGACCGGCTTTCTCCGGATTAATGAGTTTTGCGCGCTCCTTAGCGTAACCTTTGTCCAGTAGCCCTTCGACAGGCACATCATTAAATGCCGGGTCAGAGTAGTATTTCGCACGATCTTCGAATGCCAGCTTTTTAGCCTCAACGAAGTGATGAATGTACTCAGGGCTGTCAAAGCCCATACTGCTAATGTCGTACTGCTCAAGTATATTGAGTATTTGCTGAGCTGCTATTCCCTGGGTGTTCGGTGGCAGCTCCCAGAGGTCATAACCACGATAGTTGGTCGAAACCGGGTTAACCCAAGTCGACTCATGCTCCGCTAAGTCCTCGTAAGATAAAAAACCACCGTGTTTTTCGACAAAGGCATCTATTGTGCGTGCAATTTTGCCTTTATAGAAAGCATCGCGGCCTTCATTAGCTAAGAGCTTATAGGTATTGGCCAAGTCGGGGTTTTTAAAACGCTCACCTTTTTCAGGAACGTCGCCGTCTTTCATAAAAACATCAGCGAACCCGGGTTGGTCGGCCAGCACTGCGGCGTTTCGACCCATGTAGTAGGCAATAACTTCAGTCACTGGAAAGCCTGACTCTGCATAGTTAATAGCCGGTTGAAGCACGTTTTCCATGTCTAACTGACCGAAACGGTCATGAAGTTCAAACCAGCCATCGACCGCACCGGGAACAGACAGCGGTAATACGCCACGAGGGGGAATTGACTCATAGCCGTTTTCTTTAAAATATTCCAGCGACAAACTTTTCGGCGAACGGCCTGAGGCATTAAGTCCATAGAGCTTTTCTGACTCGGCGTCCCATACAATGGCAAATAAATCGCCACCAATACCGTTGCCTGTCGGTTCAACTAAGCCTAACACTGCGTTTGCAGCAATGGCCGCATCAATCGCATTGCCGCCTTCCTGCATAACGTCCAGCGCGACTTGTGTGGCAAGCGGTTGGCTTGTCGCTGCCATGGCGTTTGGAGCCATAGCTTCCGAGCGAGTAGCAAAGTGATGACCTGTTATACGGTCACTGGCCGCAGCGGGTAGGGTAGACGCCGCACATGTAAAAGCGAGAGCGGCTGAAGCGATAATATTCAATCGTGCCATAGTGTTTACCTTGTTAACTGTGTTGTATTCACTATAGACCGACAGTTAGAAACAAAAAAGACCAGCACGATAGGCTGGTCTTTTTATAGGTTTAAGGCGTGTTGTTATTTAGCCTTTTTTGTCACCGTGATAGTAATCATCGATAACGCTTTCCATTTCTTCGAACTTATCTTGTAGCTCTTTCTCTGGTTCAGCAGTGACTTTGCTGAAAATGATGATAGCCAGTGTAGATAAGATGAAGCCTGGCACAATTTCGTAGACGTAAGCAGATAGCTGCTCGCCGCCAAAGGTTGGGCCGTAAATCCAGAACAGCACTGTAACAGCACCTGCCAACATACCGGCAAGAGCACCATGACGGTTCATGCGTTTCCAAAACAGGCTCAGAATAACCACAGGGCCAAATGCGGCACCGAAGCCAGCCCATGCGTTACTGACCAGACTTAAAATGGTGTTCTCTGGGTTCCATGCTAACCAAATAGCCACTAACGAAACCGCCAATACTGACATACGACCGACGAATACCAGTTCTTTTTCACTCGCGTCTTTACGTAAGAAAGCTTTATAAAAGTCTTCTGTCAGGGAGCTTGAGCTAACCAGTAGTTGCGAAGAAATTGTACTCATAATGGCTGCCAGAATTGCCGCCAGCAGGAACCCACCAATTAATGGGTGGAATAGGAACTGCGAGAAAATGATGAAAATAGTTTCAGCATCCGGCAAGCTCATTTTGGTTTCCGCAACATAGGCAATACCCACAAAACCGGTCGCCATAGCGCCAATGATAGATACTGTCATCCATGAAATACCAATGCGGCGTGCCGCTTTCACGTCACTGACAGAGCGAATCGCCATGAACCGGACAATGATGTGTGGCTGACCAAAATAGCCAAGACCCCAGGCAAGCAAAGAAATAATACCTAAGGTGCCCAGTATTTCACCGGTGGCTCCATCCTTAAAGAATGCCAGGAAGTCAGGATTAATCTCACTGACTTGGCCAACAACACTGCTGTATCCACCGAGCTCAGCAAAGGCGACAATAGGTACCAGAACCAGAGCCACGAACATAATGCAGCCTTGAACAAAGTCCGTCATGCTTACCGCTAAGAAACCACCGAACAGGGTGTAAGCACATACCACACCGGCAGTTACCCAGAGGCCTGTGGTGTAGTCCATGCCAAATGAGCTGTCGAACAGTTTACCGCCGGCAACCAAGCTGGCTGAGGTGTAAAGCGTGAAGAAGATAATGATAACCACAGACGAGAATATACGCAGTCTACGGCCTTTATCATTGAAGCGGTTCGCAAAGTAGTCCGGAATTGTAATGGAGTCGTTTGCAACCTCTGTGTAAGTTCTCAAGCGTGGCGCCACAATGACGTAGTTAAGATACGCACCGATGACCAGACCCACTGCAATCCACAGCTGCGAAACACCTGAGACATAAATTGCACCGGGTAAGCCCATCAGCATCCAACCACTCATGTCAGATGCACCCGCAGATAACGCGGTAACGCCAGGACCGAGGCCTCGACCACCTAGCATGTAACCTGATACTGAGTCAGTTGACTTCTTGTAGGCGTAAAGACCAATACCTAGCATGACGATAAAATACGCTGCTAGTGATATCAGAGTACCTGTTTCCACATTAAACTCCTGTTGTTTTGGTTTTTAGTCAGCGATCTTTTTTGCTTTGTCGCTTTTGAATTTAATCTGCTTATTTAAGTGGTTATGCAGCAACTGATGAACATAAGGTTGCTGATCATCACCTAGTACTATGTCTGTTTTGTCAAACACGATCATTTTACCACGATATAAAATTAATATCTTATCAGCAATGTGTTTCACGATTTGCGGCGAATGAGTCACTAAAATATACGAAATACCCATATCTTGCTGGAGATCGAGCATAAGGTTAATGATTTGAGCTCTAACTGATGGGTCGAGCCCAACCAAGGCTTCATCGGCAACGACAATCTGTGGCTCCAGGATGATAGCCCGTGCAATACAAACACGCTGTTTTTGTCCACTGGACAGCATATGCGGGTAAAACTCCCCATGCTCCGTTAGCATACCCACTCGCCTCAGAGCGATATCGACTTTTTCGTTACGCTCTTGCGCCGTTAAGTTGGTATTGAACTTTAAAGGCTCTTCGAGCTGTTTACGGAGAGTAAGGTGAGTATTCAGGGAGTTCTCGCTGTCCTGAAATATCATTCGGATATTGTTACAACGTTGCTGGTAATGCTGGTTATGTAGCTTTTGGCCGTTTAACCACAATTCACCAGAGCTGGGGTTATCGACGCCGGCAATGATTTTTGCCAGCGTTGATTTGCCGGAGCCTGTTTCGCCCATAACCGCCAGTGTTTCACCAGCATCGATATGAAAGGATATTGGCTCTATCGCCACTGACTTTTGACTCCAGGGCCACGCCTTACGGGGACGATACGTTTTACCGAGGTTTTTTACTTCCAGTAAATGGCTCATGACTCAAGCTCCAAAAGCGGGAAGTGGCAATGAAAAACACGTTGGTGTCGTTGTGTTGCAAGCGGTGCTTTCACGCACTGTTTTTGAGCATAAGGACAACGAGGCCCAAGACGGCAGCCAATAGGCATATGGCGCAGGGTCGGGATAGCTCCCGGTAAGGTTGGCAAACGTGCTTTATGCGGCAGTTCTTGTTGTGTCTGCAGCGACATTCTAAGCATTGAATCGGTATAAGGGTGTGCCGGGTGATTAATGACTTCTTCAGCAGGCCCTGTTTCCATAAGCTGACCACAATACAGTAAAGTCAGTTGTTTGGTCTCTGGCAAAATAGCGGTTAAGTCCTGAGAAATAAGCAATACTGACATTTCCTGACTGGCTGCCAGCCGAGCCAAAAGCCGATGAATTTGTAACTTCGTCGATGGCTCCATAGCTGTTGTTGGCTCATCGGCAATCAGCAGGCGAGGGCGGTGAGCAATCGCAATGGCGATACTGACTTTTTGAGCAACCCCCTGGGAGAGCTCAAACGGGTAGCTATCTATGACAGCTTCGTGGTCGCGAATACCTACGCGGTGCAACAACCGTTTAACCCGAGTTTTTCTATCAACTCGACGTCTCAAGAAGGTGCCGCGTACGTCGCCTTCAGGAATGGCTTCAACAATTTGTTGTTCAACGGTACTGTTTGGGTCAAGGTATGAGTATGGATCCTGGAAAATCATAGCCATATCACGACCGGTAACTGCGCGGCGTTGCTTTTGGCTCATGGCGAGTAAATCTTTGCCGTTCCACCACAGTCTATCCGCAGTTACTTGCCAGTTCGGGTTAGAAAAGCCAACTATTGCTTTGGCCAGCAGGCTCTTGCCGGACCCTGATTCGCCAACCAGACTATGGATATCACCTTTGCCGAGCTGGAGGTTGACCTTGTCTAATACCCGCACTAAGCCGTGAGGAGTTTTCATTTCTACGGTGAGGTTACGTATATCCAGCAACTGCATTAGCTATTTACCCTCTCGCTGAGTGCTCGGCGTAAACTGTCACCTACAATGTTAATGGACATTATGGTGAGAAACAAAGTCAGACCGGGCAGTACCATTGACCAAGGAGACAGATAGACTTCGTCAAGGCTGCGTGCCAGCATGCTGCCCCATTCTGGGGTTGGTGACTGTATGCCTAAACCGAGAAAGCTTAATGCGGCAATATCCATAATGGCAACCGACAATGACACCGTCAGTTGCATGACTAAAATTGGAGTGATATTGGGTAAAATGACGCGATAAAGCAGGTAAGGTTTAGAACAGCCGTTTAGGCGAGACGCTGTTACATAGTCCTTTTGCCACTCTTGATGCACGGCATTACGCGTCACGAAGATAAACTGTGGTATTAAGGACAAAGTAATAGCCAGTGCGACGTTAATCAAGCCCGTGCCTAATATCGCAATAATAATCAGTGCCATTAAAAATGACGGAATAGAGAGCAGTGTATCAAATACGCGGGATAAGCTTTGGTACTTAATTGTGCGATCAACACCAATAACGGCGCCAACCACCATGCCGATAATAGATGATCCTGCCACCATTAAAATAGGAAGGCCTAAACTATATATTCCGCCAATAAGAAGCCTTGATAGCATATCCCGACCGAGATCGTCGGTGCCCATAAGAAACTGAATATTACCTTGTTCGGTCCAGGATGGCGGCAGGGAAACAGCCTCTGCAAATTGCATAGAGGTACTGTATGGTGCAAGTAATGGCGAAAAAATTACAACCAAAATCATCGCTAACAGAAAGTACAGTGCCGTCATCGACAATAAACGCTCGTTAAAACGTCGCCAAACCAGCGTTAGTGGACTAGGGTTCTCATCTTTGTAGTACAGGTTAATATGCGGCATTTTATTCCTGCCTTACGATAGGGAATCGCCATCCACGATAGAGATCCACCAGTAAATTAAACAGTAAAATGGTAAAAGCTATCATCAGAACGCCTGCCTGAATGACCGGAAAGTCACGCTCAAAAATAGCGCGAACCAGCCAGTTACCTATGCCAGGCCAATTAAATATCGACTCGATCACTATGCTATTGCTTAATAATAAGCTAAACACCAGAGGGACTTGTTGCAGTACGGACTGTATCGCGTTTGGCACGGCATGCTTAATCAATACCTGAAACTCACTAAGCCCGCGAGCTCTCGCCGCCTTCACATAGGGTTTCTGCAGCATTTCCTGAGTTGCATTACGCATCAGCCTAAGTAACAGCATCATGGGCATAATAGATAAAATAACAACGGGCAGAATAAGGTGGTTAAGAGCGTCCTGAAGTGCTGCCATTTTGTAGCTGGAATCGCTGGCTGAAATATCTATGAGAATCGCCCCAGACTTAGGAGTAATTCCATAGAGTGGATTGATTTGACCGGTAATAGGTAACCAGTCTAGCTTCACTGCAAAAAACAATATGAGCAGCTGTGCGAGCCAAAATACAGGAATTGAATAACCGGCCATAGCTAGGCTAATAACGCCTTTATCGATAGGGCCCCTGAATTGAGTTGCTGCGAAAATGCCACTAGGTACGCCAATAATAACAGCTAACACTAAGGCAATAATAATGAGCTCAATAGATGCAAAAAAGTGTTGATAAGCTTGTTCAAAAACGCCATCGCCTGAGCTCAGTGAAATGCCCCAATTCCCTGATAATAGATGTTGCATATAGTTGAGGTATTGTACGGCGATGTTTTCATCTGCACCTCTTAACTCGGAGACTACCGGGTAGTACTCACTAAACGTTCTGATGCCAGTCATATTCGTGAGTGGATCGCCGGGAAAGAAAAAATTCAGCGAAAAAGTGAACAGCGTGAGTAAGAAAAAGGCAATAAAAAAGACCATGAGTCGGCTGCTGACATATCGAATCATTGAGCAGCCTCCTCAGCTTGAGTGACCTTCGTTGCTAAACGGAAATTAATACCGCCGTACGGTGGAAGCTGAACGCCCTGAACTGATTTTTTCTGTGCCTGGTAACGACGAGAGTGGGCTATGGGTAATAATGGCAACTGCTGATTTAAAATGTGCTGAGCGCTTTGATATAAGGCTTTGCGCTCATCAGCATCAGTGGTCGCAATAGCTTTGTACAATAACTGGTCAAACCCTGGGTGACACCAGTTGGCGCGGTTGCCGCCAGTTGCTACAGCTGCGCAGCTCAGTAGTGGCCTAAAGAAGTTATCCGGGTCGGCATTATCGGCATACCAGCCAATTAGAACGGTATCATGTTCACCGCGTGACAGACGTCGTCTAAAAGTGTTCCACTCATAAGAAACTATACGTGCATTCACGCCAATCTGGGCCAGGTCGGACTGCATCAGTTCGGCCATACGACGAGCATTAGGGTTGTAGACTCGCTGTACTGGCATAGCCCAGATATTGATATTGAGCTGATTATAACCGGCTTCTTCAAGCAGTTTTCTAGCTTTCTCAGGATCGTACCCGTATTGGATACCCTGATTATCGTAAGCCCAGGAAGTTGGCGGCAGTATTGAGCGAGCTAGTTCGGCGTTGCCATAGTAAATCGTGTCAATAATAGCCTGCCGATTAATAGCATGGCTGAGAGCTTGTCGAACTAAAGGGTCGTCAAAAGGTGGCTTTTGGGTATTAAACGCCCAAAAAGAGACATTAGGGCTAACTTCGTTAGTGACTATAATGTCATCGCGGTTGAGTGCCTCGAGTTCGCTAATTAGCGGGTATGGAATAATATCGCACTCTCCGGTAACCAGTTTTAACATGCGTTTATTGGCATTTGGGGTAATAGAGTAGACGAGCTGCTCAATACCGGGGCCTTCTCTCCAGTAATCAGGGTGCTTTGAGTAACGAATAAGCACATCTTTACGAAACCTCTCAAAGCGGTAAGGGCCTGTGCCAATCGGCTGTTGATCGATCAAATAAGGAGTATTTTTAACAAGTAACTTTTGGGCGTATTCTGCTGAGAGAATAATGGCAAAGTCAGTAGCTAAGTTTGCTAAAAAAGAGCTGTCAGCATTATTCAAAACAATGTCGACGGTCATGTCGTCGACTTTAACCACTTTCTGAATGAGTTTATCGAGCCCCGTAGCGCTAAAGAACGGATAACTGCCGCCAACGTTGTGATACAGGCTAGTGTCATCTAGCCAGCGATTAAAACTGAAGCGAACATCTTCAGCGTTGAATGTTCTGGTTGGCGTAAAGTATTTGGTTGAGTGGAACTCAACACCTTCTCGCAGGTAAAATCGATAGCGGGTGCCGTTATCAAGTGGCTCCCAGCGTTTTGCTAGAGCTGGCACAAAAGCTTGTTTCTCTGCGTCGTAGTCGATTAAGCGATCGTAAAGTTGGGCTGCGGTCGCATCCACGGTTGTACCTGAGGTGACCAGTTGCGGATTAAAGGTGTCAGGATTACCCTCCGAGCAGTAAATAATTCCATCGGATAGCGGAGTAACCTCTCCTGCGTTGGGCTCACACCCGCTAAGGAGTATAGTCGTTGCTGAAATGAGTAAAGAAAATGCTCTAGTCATTGGTTGTGGCAGCTCCGTCCAGCAGTTGGTATTTCTTCAGGTAACCTCTGAGCTGATGATAGGTTAAACCAAGATAAGATGCTGTCTTTTTTTGATTAAACTGTGATAGCCGCAGTGCTTGTTTCAGCAGTTCTTTCTCATAGTCTTGTGACAGCTGCTTAAAATCGACCGACTGCTCAGCTTTCAGTGTCGATTTAATTTGAGGGTTATCCTGCGCTTCCACATTGGTATCCTCGGCGGACTCATTAGATAATTGCGAGTTTGACTTGCTGCTGAGTTGGCCTGTTGAAGATACACCTGGTCGGAATGGGCTATCGAACGGATCAAGAATAATATCATTAATGGGAACGTGGCCATTACCTAACCGGTAGAGGCTACGCTCAACGGTGTTTTTGAGCTCACGAACATTGCCCGGCCAGTCATAGCTTAAAAGAATTTTACGAGCTTTTTCGGTAAAGCCACTAAAGAGTTCAAGCTCCATTTCCCGAGCCATTGATACAGCAAAGTGCTCTGCCAACACCATAATATCTTCTCGTCTTTCCCGAAGGGGAGGTAGCGTTATAACGTCGAAGGCTAAACGGTCGAGTAAGTCAGAGCGAAACTTACCGTTTTCAGCCAGGGTTGGTAAGTCTTCATTCGTTGCTGCAATTAAGCGGGTGTCGACTTTAACCGGCTGGCGGCCACCGACACGCTCAAATTCGCCGTATTCAATGACGCGGAGCAGCTTTTCCTGAACCCGTAAGGACGTATTGGCCAGTTCATCCAAAAATAACGAACCACCGTCGGCGCGCTCAAAACGGCCTTCATGACGCTTAGCGGCGCCCGTAAATGCTCCAGCCTCGTGTCCGAAGAGTTCACTGTCTAGCAGATTTTCATTTAAAGCGGCGCAGTTGAGGGTTAAATACTGCTGTTGCCAGCGTTGTGACAGGTAATGGCAGCGCGCAGCAATAAGCTCTTTACCGGTACCACGCTCACCAATAATAAGGACGGGCTTATTTAAAGGGGCTATTTGTGAAATCTGTTCCAGAACTTCAACAAAGCTGTTTGACTGACCAATTAAATTGTCTGATGGACGCGAATTACTCATCGACTGAGCCTTAATTATAGTTATTTTTGCTAATTATTAGTCTATTTCACGAACTGTGACAATGCTTGGTTATGTCACAAAATATAAAAAACCTTATTAATCAGTGCTTTAGATAAATACAAAAAGTTGGCTCGATACTTGAATAATGTATGAGCGAATAAATCATTAGCTATGTAAGAGGTATTTATTATGGGTATTTTTTCACGTTTTAGCGATATCGTGAACTCTAATATCAATTCGTTATTAGATAAAGCCGAAGATCCGCAAAAAATGGTGCGTCTGATTATCCAGGAAATGGAAGACACATTGGTGGAAGTACGCTCAACGTCTGCGCGTTTATTAGCGGAGAAAAAAGACATTCAGCGTCAGCAGCAGCGCATGGAAAAAGAAGTTGCCGACTGGGAAGCAAAAGCTGAATTAGCGCTGAGCAAAGAGCGTGAAGACTTAGCTCGACAAGCACTTATTGAGAAGAGCCGGGCGCAAGACAATGTCGATGCTTTGCAAAATGAAATGCAGCGTGTTGATGAGTCACTCGACAAACTGAATGACGAAATTGCACAGCTACAGGAAAAGCTGGCTGACGCGAAGTCTCGTCAAAAAGCGATTTTAATGCGCCAGAAAACCGCAAGTAGCCGATTACAGGTGAAAAAGCAGGTGGATAGTTCTAAAGTAGATGATGCAATGCAGCGCTTTGATCGCTACGAAGCAAAAATCGATGACTTAGAAGCGCAAGTTGAATCCTACGATATGGGTAAACGCACTTTGCGCGATGAGTTTGCCGAGTTAGAAAACGAAGGCAAGGTCGATGAAGAGTTAGAAGCTCTGCGCGCTCGTATGAAGTCAAAGTCATCTAAAGACTCTGAATAAATAGGCAACGCAACATGGATATTGAAGCTATTTTAGGGATGTTGATGGCGCCGCTGATTCTGTTTGTATTGGTTGTTGCACCCATTTGGATAATTTTACATTACCGCAGCAAACGACAAATGAATCAGGGGTTGAATGAGGAAGAGCGTGAGTCGCTTGCGCTCTTGGCCGACCAGGCAAAACGTATTCGTGAGCGCGTGCAGACGCTGGAGCGTATTCTGGACGCTGACTCACCTGGCTGGAGGGACAGACAATGAGTATTTCAAAAGCACGCAGAGAGCTGACCCGCGACTCAGAAAAAGGCAAAATAGCCGGCGTTTGCGCCGGCCTGGGAGACTACCTGAACGTTGAGCCTTGGTTGGTACGAGTCGTATTCTTTACGGGATTAATTTTCGCATCTGGCTTTTTCTTTGTGTTGTATTTGGCAGGGTGGTTGATTCTCGACAAAAAAAAGCCCGATTTGAACTCGCATCGCGTCGACGTTAAAACCAAAGTTTGGCAAGGCGGAGAACCGCCAAGAGACGCCATTCACGACATAAAGCGCGAGTTCGATGAGCTGGAAGCTCAGTTGCAATCTATGGAGAAATACGTAACCTCCAACCATTATAATCTTCAGCGAGAATTTAATCGTCTGTGAGTCGTATTAAGCAGTTTAAAAGCCAAACCCGCGATCTCATCCATCGCGGGTTTGATCGTCATATTAAGCTGGCAGTAACAGGGCTAAGCGGTGCGGGTAAGACCGCATTAATTACCGGCGTGCTGGAGCAGCTACTGTATGCGAATGAATCGCAAAACCTGCCTTATTTTAATGTGCGTCAGCACCAGCGGCTTATAGGCTGCCGCCTGCATACTAGTCCTAACTGGGACACACCGCGTTTCGACTATGAAAAAGCCATTGAGCGCTTAACGGGTACACCGGGACAGTGGCCAGAGTCTACCCGCGATGTCAGTGAAATTCGGTTGGAGCTGAAATACCATCCGGAGCGGGGGCTAGCGGGCAAAGTTCTTGATGAGCGTCGACTTACCGTAGATATTATTGATTATCCCGGCGAGTGGCTACTCGACTTACCGTTGTTGTCGCTGACTTACGAGCAATGGTCTGAGAAGCAACGCACCTTATTTTCCACTGAACCACGTAAAAAGCTGGCAAAAGCATGGCTTCATCAATTAAACGATCTGACAGCCGTTGCTACTGATGATAACGCCGAGAAACAAATAAAAGTTGTCGCCAAGGCATATCGCCAGTATTTAGCCGATTGTAAAGAGCAGGGCTTAAAGTTGCTGCAGCCCGGGCGCTTAGTGCTACCCGGCGAGTTAGCGGGAACGCCTTCTCTCGACTTTTTCCCGTGGCCTTTAGAGCAGCCCGTGCCGGATGCCTGGCAAAGCTTACTTGAGCGTAAATTTGAGTATTATAAAGAGCAGGTGGTTAAGCCTTTTTATCAGAACTATTTTCGCCATTTTAACCGCCAGCTCATTCTGGTGGATGTGTTAAGTGCCTTAGAAGGTGGCGAGTCTTATTTTGACGAACTTAAGCTGGCGCTGAACGAAATTATGCAAAGCTTTAATTATGGCCAAAACAGTTTGCTAAGGCGCCTGTTTTCGCCGCAAATTGATAAAGTCTCATTCGTCGTTACGAAGGCTGATAGCGTTGTACCGTCTGACCACGCCAAGCTCACCGGGCTTATTAATGCACTGACCCTCGAGGGTCGTCAGCAACTGCAGTTTGAGCGTATTCCTTTTGACTTATTCAGCGTGGCAGGTGTTGCGACCAGCCAATGGAAGCAACTGAAAAACGGTACTAATGTGCTGGAGGGAATTGATCAGTCCGGCGAGTTAATCCGGGTTGGTGCTCCCCATGTGCCGGGTCGTTTGCCAACGCGAGAAGATTGGCAGCAAGGCTATGTTTATCCGCACTTTCAGCCAAACTTTACGCTTGCAGATTCCCCGTTGCCGCATATTCGCTTAGACAAGTTGCTGAATTCAGTCATTGGAGACAAATTACGATGAGTAAGCATCGCGAACTCACCTATTATTCTGTCGAGGAAGAGGCTCAGCCTCAGGTCTCCCCAGAACCTTCCGATGAGCAAGGTACAATAGAGGACAATACGGAGTGGCGCACACACTATGATCGTAAGCCTCGCCGTTGGGGGCGTTGGCTGCTGTTAGGCCTGGTGTTAGCGTTAGTCGCCGGTATTGCCGAGATTGTATTAGCCGTTATCGAATCCTGGCAACAAAGTTGGGTATTAGGTGGACTATGGAGCCTTGGTTTCGCATTAATAGTGGGGATTTTCTCAGCATTTATCGTCAAAGAGTTTTGGCAACTGCGGCAACTAAAACGCCGCTGGCATGCGCAAAGCCATGGAATAGAAAGTGTTGAGCAGCAGTTAAAATTGCTTGACCACCCAGACTTAGAGGAGCGTTGGGCGCAAATTTACCAGCCATACTGGTCTGATAGTGAAAAACGCGAGCGTTTTGAGTGCGATATTCTCAGTCGGGTCGATCAACAAGCCAGTCGCTTGGTCAGTCGCTGGTCAGCGGAAGCTGCCGCTATGATAGCTGTTAGCCCCTTTGCGGTCTTAGATATGCTGATTATTTTATGGCGCAACCAACGAATGATTCATCGCATTGCCGAACTTTACGGTGTGAAACTCGGCTATTTGGCAAGGCTGCGTTTATGGCGGCAAGTGCTGGCAAATATCGCTTATTCGGGGCTGAGTGAAGCGGCTGTTGATCTAGGCACACAGTGGGTAAGTGCAGAGCTTATCACCAAACTCTCTGCCCGCGCCGGACAAGGGCTAGGCGCCGGCTTATTAACCGCACGTTTAGGGTATCAGGTCATATCGCTTTGTCGACCAATGCCATTTCAACACACCAAAAAACCAGGGTACGGTCGTCTGCAAAAAGACTTACTCAGTCAGTTAAAAGGTGTTTTACCATCCTTATATAAAGCCCGTTTTACAAAGGCTGCGAAGGGCTCAGACACTAAAGTGGAAAACTAGCGTTACACTTTAAAAAAGGTTTGAGATAGCGCAAAGATTGCCAATATTGGGTTGCTCGTTGCACTCTGTTGCTCGTTAACATTTTACTGACAAACGAGTGAAATTTGTATGTCTGCCAAGAGCAACCACAACAATTCTAATAATAAGTGGCAACCTGCAACTCAGGTTATTCACGCTGGCGCTAACCATGATGATCCGCATGGTGCGCTAAGCAGTCCGTTGTATCAAACATCGACGTTTGCCTTTTCATCGTCTGAGCAGGGTTCGCGTCGGTTTGCCGGCGAGGAAGAGGGCTATATTTATAGCCGTTTAGGTAACCCAACCACGAACGAACTTGAGCAACGCATGGCTCAGTTAGAAGGCTATGAGGCCGCCGCCGCTGCAGCAACCGGTATGGGGGCGATAGCGGCAACGACTATGGCGTTCGTTAAAGCGGGCGACCACATTGTCGTTTCTGACGCCATTTACGGTTGTAGTTTTGCGTTATTCAGCGAATTGTTTGAACGCTTTGGTGTGCATGCCGATTTTATCGACTTAACGGATACCGAGCTTTTAGCGTCTACCATTAAAGACAACACGCGTCTGGTGTTTTTAGAAACACCTGCGAATCCGCATTTAAAAACGGTCGACATTGACGCCGTACACGCTGTTATTAAGAACAAAGACATTCGGCTGATTGTCGACAACACCTTTATGACGCCGCTATTACAGCAGCCCAAGCAGCATGGTGCGGACATAGTCGTGCATAGCGCTACTAAGTTTTTGAACGGCCATGGTGACGTGGTTGCCGGTGTTGTGTGTGGTAGCGCGGAAGACATAGCCACTATTAAAGGCACGACATTAAAGGATATGGGCGCGACCATTAGCCCGCACGATGCCTGGCTTATTTTGCGTGGCTTAAAAACCCTGGATGTGCGTATGCAGCGTCACTGCGAAAACGCCAATAAGGTTTATGAATTTTTAACTCAGCGCAGTGACGTTAAAACCATCTATTTCCCTGGTGCGCCTGACCATAGCGCTCAGAAGCTGATGGGGCGGCAGATGAAGGCCAATGGCGCCGTTATTGCGTTTGAGCTTGACGGCGATGAAGCTATGGCGCGTTACTTTCTGGATCAACTACGCATGATTAAGCTGGCCGTGAGCTTAGGAGACGCTGAAACGTTAATTCAGCACCCGGCTTCGATGACGCATTCGCCGTATACACCTGAAGCACGGGCCAAAGCAGGCATTTCAGATACGCTCATTCGCATTGCTGTCGGCCTAGAGGCCGCAGAAGACATTATCGCTGACATCGAGCAAGCGCTGGATGCGTGTAAAGCGCAATGGCAACAGTCAGCGTAATTCTGAACTAATAATAACAATAACTATCAAAATTTAATGAGGAAGCAACAAGGTTGAATTATGGGTAAAGAAAGTCAATACGTATCGAAGCAACCGGACGAGAACGGTATTATTCACTGGACTGACGAAGAAAACGCGATATGGAAAGATCTCGTTGAGCGTCAGTTAGAATGCATTCCGGGTAAGGCTTGTGACGAGTATATGAAGGGACTTGAATTACTCAACTTACCAAAAGATCGTCTGCCACAGTTGCATGAGTTGAACGAGGTGTTAGAGCGTGAAACTGGCTGGCAAGTCGCGGCTGTGCCAGCTCTTATTCCGTTTGACGAGTTCTTCCGCTTACTGGCGAATAAACAGTTCCCGGTCGCCACCTTTATTCGAACTCGCGAAGAGTTTGATTACTTGCAGGAGCCGGATATCTTCCACGAGATATTTGGACATTGTCCGTTATTAACCAACCCGGCGTTCGCTCACTTTACCCATCAGTACGGTAAACTGGGGTATGCAGCAACACCTAAAGAACGTGTCTATTTAGCTCGTTTGTACTGGTTTACGGTTGAGTTTGGGCTGCTGCAAACTAAAGAGGGCACACGTATTTACGGTGGTGGTATATTATCGTCGCCGGCGGAAACCGAGTATGCGGTTAACAGCGACAAGCCAGAGCGCAAACCATTAAAAGCCCTTGATGCACTGAGAACGCCGTACCGCATTGATATTATTCAGCCCATTTACTACACCATAGAAAGTGTTGATGAGCTGTTTGAAATTTCTGACATGGATATCATGTCACTTGTACATGAAGCGATGGAGCTCGGTTTGTTTGAACCGAAGTTTCCACCGAAAGATGCAGCTTAGCTTTTGCCAACGATAAAGAACAACGAGGAGTAAAGTTACATGGCACAATTAGATCAGGAACGTTGTGAAGCTTGCCACGCTGACGCACCCAAAGTGAGTGACGACGAGCTAAAAGGGTTAATGCGTGAAATTCCGGACTGGACGCCGGTTACCAAAGACAACGTTATGATGTTACAACGTGAATACAAGTTTAAAAACTTTAAGCAGGCACTGGCGTTTACTAACCGTGTTGGTGATATTGCCGAAGAAGAAAAGCACCACCCCGAGCTAATTACCGAGTGGGGCAAAGTGACAGTAACGTGGTGGACTCACGCTATTAACGGCTTGCATAAGAACGACTTTATTATGGCGGCGAAGACCGACAAGGTCCTGGACGCCTAGGAACTCGCTTCGACTAAAGCGCTAATAAAACCCTGGTGAAAATGGCCGGGGTTTTTTGTTTTTAAATGCCCACCTTTGGTGTATCATTTGCTTTACATTTAGACGGTGAAGCAAGGTGTTATGCGGCTAGAAATTACCTGTGATGACAGGCTTGGTATTTGTCAGGATGTCCTGCAAATTCTGCGTGATCACGAAATTGACCTACGTGGCATTGAAGTCGACCCTAAAGGGAAAATTTTTCTGAATTTCCCTGAGTTAGACTTTGATGATTTTCGTCATTTAATGCCGCAAATTCGCCGTATTCCTAACGTCAAAGACGTAAAAACCATTCCTTACATGCCGTTCGAGCGCGAGCATTACGAGTTTAACCTGCTGCTTTCTACGTTACCGGATCCGGTTCTGTCCATAGACACCAAAGGCGTTATCGATATTATTAACGACGCGGGTTTAAAACTCCTTTCGGACAGTCATGACGTGCTTAAAGGTGAGCCTCTGTCACAATTTGTGCAGGGTATTGCGCTGCAGCGCTGGCTGGATAAACAGCCGAAAATGCCTATTTATGAAGCTGTGACCATAGGCAGTGATCAATACTACGCTCAGCTATTGCCTATTTGGGTCAATGATGAAGAGGGCTCAGAAGTCTTTGCGGGCGCCGTGATGACCTGTAAGTCAGAGCCTGTTACCGAGAACTGGCAGCAAGCTAGTAATAAAGCTGCGTTCGATCGCTTACTAACGGAAACGCCAGTAATGAAACGTGTTATCAGCGATGCCCAACGTATGGCTGAGCTTGATGCACCACTGTTACTGGAAGGTGAAACCGGTGTTGGCAAAGAGCTACTTGCGAAAGCCTGTCATTTGGCCAGCCCACGACATGAAAAACCGTTTCTCGCGATAAACTGCGCAGCTTTGCCTGACAACGTCGCTGAGAGCGAACTCTTTGGTCATGGCGAGGGCAGCTTGAGTGCGCAAAGCGCGAAGAAGACAGGTGTTCTTGAACAGGCCGCCGGTGGAACCGTGTTGCTCGACTCTGTTGGGGAGATGTCGATTGGTCTGCAAGCCAAGCTACTGCGCTTCCTGGAGGACGGTGTATTTCGCCGCATTGGCGAAGAGCAGGAAGTGAGTGTCGATGTTCGGGTGATTTGTACAGCGCAAGGTAACTTATTCGAACTGGTTGAAAACGGTGACTTCCGGGAAGACCTCTATTATCGTTTAAACGTATTGGCTTTGACCGTTCCGCCTCTGCGCGAACGCAAAGCGGATATCATTTTGCTGGCCGAGCACTTTGTTGCTCAGGCCTGTAAAAAACTGGGACGCAGTCAGATTCAATTAAGCCGTACCGCGAAAGACAGACTGAAAAGCTATCATTGGCCGGGTAACGTGCGTCAGTTAGAGAATACAATGTTCCGCTCTGTTTCTATGTTGGAAGGGCAGACTCTGGAGCCGGCAGACATTCGATTACCGGAGCTAGAGCGAAACGACGAGCGTCTGGCGGTTGATATTGAAGATATTACGCTGGAAGAGGCGTTGAGGCAGTTCGAAAGTCATATTATGAAACGGCTGTATCCAAACTACCCGAGTACGCGTCAATTAGCCAAGCGGTTAGGGCTGTCGCATACGGCCGTTGCGAACAAATTAAGAGACTATGGTATTGGAAAACAACGCAAAGGGCGGCCACGTAAGCCCAAAGACTAAGAGCCGTCGTAAACTTAACCTGCCAAAAAAACACCCTTGTAAATTTTAATTTACAAAAATAGCAGGATAAACCTTGATATAGAGCAAAGGTTTATCCTGTAACAATTACTTTACAATAATACGCTTCCCCGCGCCTGGCACTATTTCCGGTTTGAATTCGCATTGTTAACACCTTTACGGCTACAGTCTTAGTGTTAATAAACGAATAACAAGAGGAAGTAATAATGTCAGAGCAAGTCATGAATCCCTTAAATACCGATGGTTTTGAGTTCGTTGAGTACACGGCTCCGGATCAAAAAGGCATCGATGCGTTAAAAGATCTGTTCGATAAACTGGGCTTTACTGAAGTGGCTAAGCACAAGTCAAAGCAAGCTTGGTTGTTCAAACAAAATGACATTAACTTTGTGGTAAATGCCGAGCCAGGTGGTCAGGCAGAAGAATTTGCTAAAGACCACGGCCCAAGTGTTTGTGGTATGGCTTGGCGTGTTAAAGATGCTAGCCATGCATTAAAGCATTCATTAGAGAATGGTGCGAAAGCGTTTCCGGACGACAAAGGTGTTATTGAAAACATTCCTGCGGTTTTCGGTATTGGTGAAAGTGCGTTGTACTTTGTCGATAACTATCAAAATAACGAAATCTACCAGCAACATTTTGATTTCTACGATAGCTGGGAAAACAAAATGAAAGACCACGCGGCAGGTCTGTACGAAATTGACCACCTGACGCATAACGTATTCCGCGGCAACATGGATACCTGGGCAGGCTTTTATGAGCGCATTGGTAACTTCCGCGAAATCCGTTACTTCGACATTGAAGGTAAGCTGACAGGTCTGCTAAGCCGTGCAATGACTGCACCTTGCGGCAAAATCCGTATTCCAATTAACGAGTCGCACGACGACAAATCACAAATTGAAGAATACCTGCGTGAATACAAAGGCGAGGGCATTCAGCACATTGCACTCACCTCAGACAACATCTACAAAACCGTTGAAGACCTGCGCTCAATTGGCATGGAATTCATGGACACGCCGGACACCTATTACGAGAAAATCAACGAGCGTGTTGAAGGCCATGACGAAGACGTTGACGCGCTGCGCAAGCAACGCATTCTGATTGACGGTGCGCCAATGAAAGACGGCATCTTGCTGCAAATTTTCACGCAAACTGTGATTGGCCCGGTGTTCTTCGAGATCATTCAGCGTAAAGGTAACGAAGGCTTTGGCGAAGGTAACTTTAAAGCGCTGTTTGAGAGCATTGAAGAAGACCAAATTCGCCGAGGAGTACTAGACGATGCGTAAATGGATCAGCTTCCCGAAGCAGGAAGGGACGTCGTCACGACAAGCCCATGCTGACTTTCCGGAGCAGGCCATTTATGAGCGTGAAGCGGGGCGCAGCGGCTTTTTTGGCCCTGCGACACACTTCCATCATCAACATGCGCCGACCGGTTGGTCGGAATGGGAAGGTCCGCTTAAACCGCGTGCCTTCGACTTTAATCAGCTTACCGAGCAAGCGCCGGAAAATCCGTGGTTGACGCCGGATTTGCTGTCAAACAGCAGTTGTAAGTTCCGTATTTGGCACTGTACTGAAAATATGCAGTACCTAGTGCGCAATGCTGACGGCGACGACTTGTTGTTTGTGCATGAAGGCAGTGGTCATTTGTATTGCGACTATGGCCATATCCATCTGGTTAAGGGTGACTACTTCTTAGTGCCGCGTTCGACCAACTGGCGCTTAGAGCCCGACGAGAAAATGGAACTGCTGATGATTGAAACCACCAATGGTTCGTATCAGCTGCCGGAGAAGGGCATTGTCGGTAACCATGCGGTATTCGACCCGGCGGTTCTGGATACGCCTGCCATTGATGACGAGTTTAAAGCACAGTACAGCGAAGACAGCTGGAAAGTGTACGTTAAGCGTCACCAGCAAGTCAGCGTTATTACTTATCCGTATAACCCGTTGGATGCCATTGGCTGGCACGGTGATTTAGCACCTGTGCGTTTGAACTGGCGTGACATACGGCCGCTGATGAGTCACCGGTACCACTTACCGCCGTCAGCACACACAACTTTTGTTGCTGAACGTTTCGTGGTGTGTACTTTTGTGCCAAGACCTATCGAGTCTGACCCAGGCGCACTCAAAGTGCCGTTCTACCACAATAACGACGACTATGATGAAGTGTTGTTCTACCACGAAGGCGACTTCTTTAGTCGCGATAATATTGACCGTGGTATGGTAACCTTCCATCCGGCAGGGTTTACCCATGGTCCACACCCGAAAGCCTTCAAGGCGGGTCGGGAACACAAAAAGAAATTCACTGACGAAGTAGCAGTCATGCTGGATACTCGCGATTCGCTGGAAATGAGCGACGCGGCGATGAAGGTCGAAAATCCAGATTATGTCTACAGCTGGCAGGAGAAATAACAACTTATGAAATTAGCCACTTATAGAAATGGAACGCGTGACGGCCAGTTAATGGTAGTTAGCAAGGACTTAACTCGAGCAGTTGCAGTACCTGCTATTGCTTCCTGTATGCAAGAAGCCATTGATAACTGGGACGATGTTGAGTCAAAGCTTAATGACGTTTACACGCAACTGAATAAAGGTAGCGTTGATGGTGAAGTGACTTTTGAGCAAGTCATGTGTGAGTCGCCATTGCCTCGCGCGTATCAGTGGGCTGACGGCAGTGCTTATGTGAACCATGTTGAATTGGTGCGTAAAGCTCGTGGTGCCGAAATGCCACCAAGCTTCTGGGAAGATCCACTGATGTATCAAGGCGGTTCGGATGACTTCTTAGGTCCACACGACGAAATTCAAATGGGCAGCACCGAGTGGGGCATTGATTTTGAAGGCGAAATTGCTGTAGTTACTGACGACGTACCTATGGGTGTCGATGCGAAGTCGGCTGCAAGTCACATTAAATTGCTTATGTTGGTTAACGATGTGTCATTGCGTGGTCTTATTCCGGGCGAACTGGGCAAAGGCTTTGGCTTTTTCCAGAGTAAACCATCGTCTGCGTTCTCGCCTGTGGCGGTAACACCGGACGAGCTGGGCAGTGCCTGGAAAGACAGTAAAGTTCACTTACCGCTGTTGTCAGAATATAACGGCAAGCCGTTTGGTAAGCCAAACGCTGGCGAGGACATGACCTTTGACTTTGGTCAGTTAGTTGCGCATGCCGCTAAAACTCGTAACCTGGGTGCGGGCGCTATCATTGGTTCGGGTACGGTGTCGAATAAACAAGGTACAGACCACGGTACGTCAATAGAAGAAGGCGGTGTTGGTTATAGCTGTATCGCCGAAGTTCGAATGATAGAAACTATCCGTGATGGCAAGCCAACGACTGAGTTTATGAAGTTTGGCGACACTATTCATATGGAAATGAAAGATGCCAATGGCGAATCTATCTTCGGTGCAATTGATCAGAAAGTGGTTGAATATAAAGGACCTTCAGAATGATGAAGCTCTATGGATACTGGCGCTCTAGCGCCAGTTTTCGTGTCAGACTGGCGCTTTATTTAAAAGAATTAGAATTTGAATACCACCCAGTGCATCTGGTCAAGGATGGCGGTGAACAACACACCCCTGAATACCGAAAATTAAACCCGGCCGGATTAGTGCCGACTTTTGTCGATGACGAAGTCACGCTGAATCAATCGTTAGCAATTATTGAGTATTTGGATGAACGTTATAAGCAGCATCCGCTATTGCCAAGTGCTACCGTTGATAAGGCGCGGGCGAGAGCTTTGGCTTATGATCTCGCATGCGAATTACAGCCGATCACAAACTTGCGGGTACTGAAATACCTTACTGGTGAACTTAATTGCAGTGACGAACAACGCAATGACTGGATTCATCATTGGGTTCATCAGAGTTTCACCGCATTTGAACAGCGCCTGACCGAAACAGCGGGTGATTATTGCTATGGAGATTCGGTAACATTAGCGGATATCTGCTTGTTGCCTCAAGTGTACAATGCCGAGCGTTTTAAGGTACCGTTAGATAACTACCCAACGCTTGTGGCAGTGCATGACCGCTTACAAGAATTAAATGCGGTACAACAAGCACGCCCAGAGAATCAGCCAGACGCACAATAAGGAATAACGAAATGGTCAAATCACGTCTAGTGATGGCAATAGGGGCGGCATTAATGGCCGCCTCTTGCGCATCTACAACCCCTGCAAATGAAACCGCAAACACAACCAATGCAACGGCGCCACAGGTACAGACTCTTAGTGCTGACCCGTTAGCTTCGGCACAAGGCACTGCGGAACTTACCATGGAACAGATTATGGCTGACCCTGACTGGATGGGTCGCTTCCCGGAAAATGCTTTTTGGAGCATGGATGGTGAGCATATTCTGTTTTATCAGAAGCGCGAAGGCAGTGATATTCGTGACCTGATGATTATCAATAATGCTGAAGGCGAAGCTTCTAAAGTGGCACTGTCGGACTATCATCTTTACGTGGCGGATGAAAAAGAACAGTCAGTTGCAGGTAATTGGCTGGCCTATACCTATGAAGGTAATGTTTTTGCTCGCTTTGGCGACGGTAGCGTTAAGCAATTGACCCGCGACGAAGCCCGCCAGCATAACTTACAAGCCATGACGGATGGCTCTTTAAGCTATCAGCAAGGCAATGACTTTTATGTGGTCGATGTGAATTCCGGTCTGACGCGTCAGGTTGCCTCGATTAAATTTGAAGATGCGCCAAAAGCGAATGAAGAGCCAAAAGACTACTTAGCAAAAGAAGAGCAGCAGCTCATTCAGTATGTGCAGAAAGAGCGCAAAGCAGCGGAAGAGCGTTTTGAACGTCAACAGCAGCTGCAGTCTCAAAACGCAAGCCTGGCTCCTAAGCCTTTCTATCTGGATAAGTCGAAGCAGTTAGTTCAGGCACGCTTATCGCCTCGCGGCGATAAAATTGTTGCGGCGATTAGCGAACCCAACAAATGGCGTGAAGACGGCGATATCATGCCAAACTACATTAACGAAGACGGTCGTATATCCAGCGAACAGGTACGTCGCCGTGTTGCCGATGCACAGCCCGATGAAGACCAGTTAGTGATTCTGGATTTGGAAAGCCACACCGACACGGCACTGACTTACAATACGTTACCGGGCTGGAATGAAGACGTTTTAGCTGACGTTAAGCGTGAGAACCACGAAGCGCGAGGCGAGGACTATGAGTCGGAAGAAAAGCCACGTCCCATCCATTTAATGGCCGATTGGGGCTGGGAAAATGGGGCGATTCAGTGGAATGACAACGGCACTGAGCTGGCGGTTATGCTGGAAGCCTGGGACAACAAAGATCGCTGGATTGCGACCGTTGATTTCGGCGGCAAAAAATTAGTGCCACAGGATCGCCTGCACGATGATGCCTGGATTAACTATACCCATAACGAATTTGGTTGGTTAAACGACGACAGCCTGTGGTTCATGTCGGAAGCCGATGGTTATTCGCATTTGTATGTGAAGCCGCTGAACGGTGACACTCAGCAGCTCACTGAAGGCAACTATGTCGTCGAAACGGCGGAGTTAAGCAACGACGCTGAGTACCTGTACTTTCAGGCCAACATTGAGCACCCGGGTATTTACGAAGTTTACCGTGTAAAAACTGACGGTAGCGGTGAGCCAGAAGCAATGACTGATTTAGACGGTATGACTGCGTTTGAGTTGAGCCCGCAAGCAGACGAGCTGATTCTGACGCACTCAACGCCATTAATGCCGCCTGAGCTTTATCATAAAGAGGCTAACGTCAGCGATGCGCCTGAACGGATGACGCATACAGTGTCAGAGAAGTTCCTGAGCATAGACTGGACAGCGCCGGATGTTGTCGGCGTTGAGTCGAGCCATGTTGATGAGCCTGTTTACACGCGTATATACACGCCGGAAGGTTTTGATGCCGAGCGTGCAGAAGAATACCCGGCAGTGGTGTTTATCCATGGTGCGGGGTACTTGCAAAATGCCCACATGGGCTGGTCTGGTTACTTCCGTGAGTTTATGTTCCATAGCCTGCTGAACAAGCACGGCTACGTGGTCGCGGATCTTGATTACCGTGGCTCCAAAGGTTACGGACGCGACTGGCGTACGGCTATTTATCGCCAAATGGGCACGCCGGAAGTAGAAGATTTAGTCGATGTGGCGAGCTATCTGGAAACCAACCTGAATGTCGATGGTGACCGCCTTGGCACTTATGGTGGCTCCTATGGTGGCTTCTTAACCTTTATGGCACTGTTTAAAGAACCCGGACTGTTTGAGGCCGGCTCTGCATTGCGTCCGGTCACTGACTGGGCACACTACAATGTCGGTTATACGTCCAACATTCTGAACCTGCCTCAGGACGATACCATTGCGTACCGCCAAAGCTCTCCTATCTATTTTGCTGAGGGCTTAGAAGATGCGTTGCTTATCAATTCACCGATGATTGATGACAACGTATTTTTCCAGGACAGTGTACGTTTGGTACAGCGTTTAATCGAGCTGAAGAAAGAAGACTGGGAAACGGCTATTTACCCGGTCGAACCACACGGTTTCCGTCAGCCAGAAAGCTGGCTGAACGAATACCGTCGTATTTTCAAACTGTTCGAGGAAAACCTAAAGTAAGCAACTATGCTTAGTCTTTATGGGGAACGGCGTCGCTCAAACGGCGCCGTTCTAGTTTATAAAGCAATAAGGCGGTTAATAAACCGGCTGCATGTATGTAGCTTACGTGCTGACCCACGAAATGATCAGGCTGCCACCCCAGTAACTCAACTACGACTTTGCCAATAAGCGCAACAAGAATTAGCCACATCCACTTTTTCCCGGCTTTAATATCTTTTATTAAACAATAGCCAAGCAGCCCATGCAGAACGCCGGACAAACCGACAAAAATAATGGTAAAAGGCAGTAACCACAAAATAAGAGACGTCGCTGCTGAACTCAATAGCAAAGCGTTGACGAGCCAGCGTGTATTCCAGTACTCCCGCCAAATAATCACAATGAGAGCCAGGCCTGCAAGATTAAACAGTGCATGGGTCCAGTTTAAATGAATAAAGTGGGTGGTAATTAGCGGCCAGCCTTGTGACATAACAGTTTCACTGTGAAAACTTAGCTGCTGATGCCACTGTGGCAATAGCTGCAAAACACAGCAAGTGGCCAGAATAAGAACAAGACCAACCCAGTACCGATTTAAATAGTGCATCTAGCGTCCTTTTCATTGCGTGCGCAAACTCAGCTTCGTATGATAGGGCAATTAAATGTGAATATGAATGAGGTTATATGAAATATCGCATTACCACACTGGTTGCGGCAATGCTTGCCGTTAGCGCCTGTCAGCCACAGCAGCAAGAAGTACGAGAGCCTGAAGCGGCGACCGGTTTTCAACAAAAGCAGTCAGTTAAAGCCGATGAATTTATGGTTGCAGCGGCAAACCCTCATGCGGTTGATGCCGGCTATAACGTCTTAAAAGCTGGTGGTTCAGCAGTAGATGCGGCCATAGCCGTTCAGGCAATGTTGGGACTGGTTGAACCGCAGTCGTCTGGTATTGGTGGTGGTGCCTTTATTTTATATTGGGACAATGAAGCAAAAAAACTGTACTCCATTGATGCTCGCGAAACGGCGCCAATGGCAGCAACAGAAGAGCTTTTCTTAGATGAAAACGGTAAGCCGCCGAAGTGGATAGATGCAGTCGTTGGTGGGCGCTCTGTTGGTACCCCAGGTATTTTGAGAGGGCTTGAGTTGGCCCATTCTAAGTGGGGCGAAAAAGAGTGGGGCAGTTTGTTTGACGACACTATTAAGCTGGCGGAACAAGGCTTTGAGGTATCTCCCCGACTTGCCAAACTGGTCGAGCTTGAAATTAACCCGGGTGTTAAGAAAATGCCGGCAGCCAGTGATTACTTTTTTCCAAACGGCAAGCCGCTAAAAGCAGGCCAACTTTTGAAAAATGAAGAATACGCCAATAGCCTCAGTTTGATAGCCTCGCAAGGCGTTGATGTCTTTTACGAAGGCGAAATTGCGAAAGACATTATCGACGCCGTACAAAATAGCCCAATTGAGCCGGGCGTTTTAGCCTTAGAAGACCTGGCAAATTACGAAGCGAAACTGCGTGAACCCTTATGCAGTGAATATCGGGTGTATCAGGTATGTGGTATGGGGCCGCCGAGCTCCGGTGGCATTACTACGCAGCAAACCTTAGGCATTCTGGAGAGCTTTGACATTGGTAATTTAGAGCCTAACAGTGAAGAGTTTGTTCATCTGTTTGCGCAGGCATCTAAGTTAGCTTTTGCGGACAGAAACCAATGGATAGCCGACAGCGACTTTGTCGATGTGCCGGTAGAGGCTATGTTAGATAAGAACTACTTAGCCAAACGAGCTGAGCTGATTAGCGATAAAGATTTAGGTAAAGCGCAACCCGGTACTGAGCTATTGCCGAAGTACCAGCAAGATATCGCTTATGAGCGGCCTAATACCAGCCATGTTTCTATTGTCGATGACGAGGGCAATGTGGTGTCAATGACCACCAGTATTGAAATGGGCTTCGGTTCGACCGTTATGGCGAGAGGCTTTTTACTGAATAACCAGTTAACTGACTTTTCATTAGCGCCAGATGACGGAGAGCACAAATACGCCAATAGAGTTGAACCGGGTAAACGGCCGCGCAGCTCTATGGCACCGGCTATTGTGCTTAATGAGAGCGGAGAACAGGTTCTTCATGCTATTGGCTCTCCCGGCGGCAGCCGCATTATTAACTATGTGACTCAAAGCCTGGTGGCACTTCTGGACTGGAACATGGATATTCAGGACGCTATAAACCTGGGACATGTTACTAACCGGAATGACTATACCTCGCTTGAAAAAGGGCGGGATATCAGCCAATTAAAGAGTGCTCTTGAAAAACGCGGTCACAATGTCAAAGTGCTTGATTTAAATAGTGGTTTACATGGTATAACCCTAACTGACAGTGGCAAATTAATTGGAGCAGCTGACCCGCGCAGGGAAGGTGTCGCGAAAGGGGAATAAAATGAAAAAACTGTTAAGTGGTTTATTAATGGTCGGTGCTCTAATTGGGCTAAGTGGCTGTAGCGATGACGAGGCCGTTGATCTGAATACAGCAACGCCAACGGAGGTCATTCAGGGGTTTTATCAGGCCGTTTATGAAGAGAAAGATCTCGAAAAAGCCAAACGTTTTGCATCACCGCGAATGGTTGACCTTATCAGCCATTATGCGGCGGTAAGCTCGGTTCAACGCTATGTGCTTGGCCGCTATTACGACAAAGTAGAGCTGGAAGTGGTTAGTGATTCGCTGGGTGACTATTTAAATCACTCGGATGAACTCCGGGCAACTGTTTTGTTTGAGGGAGAGTATAAAGGCGAGTACAACAAGGACAGCCGCGATGTTGTACTCATCCAAAATGGGGACAGTTGGTTAGTCGACAGAATTCTCGACCCCAGATACCGTCCTTAAGTTACCCCTGTTTTAGGGTGTCTGTGTACGGAGGCCAGCCAAGAGGCTTACCTGCTAGCAAGTGCAGGTGAATATGATAAACGGTTTGGCCGCCGTGCTCATTGCAGTTCATGACTAAGCGGTACCCGTCTTTTGCAAAGCCATACTGAACGGCGAGCTTTGAAGCAACGACGTATAAGTGACCCACTAAATGGGCATTTTCTTCGTCAACGTCATTAACGGTCGCTATGGGCTCTTTCGGAATAATCAGCAAATGCACAGGCGCTTGCGGGTTAATGTCTTTAAACGCGAGTGCTTTTTCGTCTTCGTAAACAATATCCGCCGGAATTTCACGATTGATAATTTTAGAAAATATGGTTTCTTCTGCCATGCCCAATTCCTTGTATCTTAGTGTCACTCAATGGTAACCACAGCAGCTCTACGGGGCAACTTTAGTTAAGGTTTTCAGCAAGCTTATATTGACCATGAGACTTGCCACAGAAAACCAAATCAACCATTGGGTGTTGAATTTCCTGCTCAGATAAGTCCATTTCCAGGCTACTTTCGCTAACGTATGTTTGAATAGACGAGTTGTTCACCAGAATATGATACCAGGGCTGATTTTTTGATGGTTTCGTCGTCGCCATTTTGTCATACCAGCTGTCGGACAGGGTAAACTCCGGGTCGGCATCAATAATCACTCCGCGGTATCCATATATCGAATGAGTGACAAGTTGTCCTATTGAAAATTTGGCTTCAACCATGATGACGGTTCCTTGTTATCTAACAATGTTTTTTTATCGGCCAAAGCGTGCTAAAACTGAAGTGACATTTACACTTTAATAACAGTTGGAAAAAAGCATGCTTGAGTCGAATGACAATCGAAACTTTATGCGAATGTCGATAAACGCAGACGCCAAGGTGACTTTTGAAAAATCTGGTGAGACACAGTCTTTTAATGCGGTTTGTCTGGATTTAAGCGCAGAAGGGCTGTCGTTGAAAGTGCCGGTGGAACTTGAGAAAGGGCAGCAGTTAACAGCGGAAATTGTTTCAGCGAGTGGCGTGCCATCGTTAAAAGCAACCGCTGAAGTCGTTCACAGCCAAAGGCTGGAAGACAACAGCGGCGATTACATACTGGGTTGTCGAATTATCTCAATGGACTAATTTCGACCTTTAGTTACATGACTCGCATGCCTGGTTTTGCACCATCGTGAGGGTTCAGGATATAGATTTCATCCTTCCCGGGGCCTGCGGCTAACACCATACCTTCTGACATGCCGAAGCGCATTTTCCGTGGTGCCAGGTTGGCAACCATCACTGTGTGCTGACCAATCAGCTCTTCAGGTTTATAAGCCGATTTAATGCCTGCAAAAACCTGACGCTGCTCGCCACCGAGATCCAGCGTTAACTTAAGTAGCTTGTCCGCACCTTCAACGTGTTCAGCATTTGCAATAAGCGCCACACGCAGGTCAACTTTGGCAAACTCATCAAACGAAATTTCATCGGCGATAGGCTCTTTCTTTAATTCATCGTTTGCCACTGCCGGCTGCTCTGTCGCTTGTGGTTGCTGCTGTTTAGAATCTTCAATCATGGCGTCAATGTCTTTCATGTCAATGCGCTGCATTAGCGCTTTAAATTTGTTAATTGGGTGGTCAGTTAATGCGGTTTTGTGACTTTCCCAAGTGAAAGTGTCGTTCAGGAAGTGCTGAACGTCTGCAGAAAGCTTCGGAAGCACAGGGGTCAGGTAGACCATAAGTACACGGAACAAGTTAATACCTAATGAGCAAATTTCATGAACTTCCTGCTCGGCACCTTCTTTTTTAATAAGCTGCCAGGGTTCTTTGTCAGCAATGTATTGGTTGGCGCGATCAGCCAGCGCCATTATGTCACGCATGGCTCGAGAGAATTCGCGCTTCTCGTACAGTTCAGCAATGTCTGCTCCCGCTGACTGGAAGTCTTCCAATAATGCTGAGTCAGCCACATTTGAGGACAATTTGCCGTCAAACTTTTTCTGAATAAAGCCGGCGCAACGACTGGCGATATTAATGACTTTACCCACTAAGTCAGAGTTAACGCGTTGCGCGAAGTCCGTCAGGTTCAGGTCTAAATCATCAATACGGCTCGTTAGTTTGGCAGCAAAATAATAGCGCAAATACTCAGGATCTAAGTGATCCAGGTAGGTTCTTGCTTTTATAAAGGTACCTTTAGACTTAGACATCTTGGTGCCGTTAACGGTAATGAAGCCGTGCGCCCATACATTAGTCGGTTGGCGGAAGTCCGCGCCTTTAAGCATGGCTGGCCAGAACAAACTATGGAAATAGATAATGTCTTTGCCAATAAAGTGATACAGCTCTGCCTCGCTGTTGGCTTGCCAGTAAGTGTCCCAGTCAGCCTTGCTGGTAGTATCACAGTAGTTTTTAAAGCTGCTCATGTAGCCAATTGGCGCATCCAGCCAAACGTAGAAATACTTGTTTTCGGTACCCGGAATTTTAAAGCCAAAATAGGGTGCGTCGCGGGAAATATCCCAACGCTGTAGGCCTTGCTCAAACCATTCATTAAGCTTATTGGCCATTTCGTTTTGCAACGAACCAGAGCGCGTCCAGCTTTTTAGCATGTCGCCAAAAGCGGGTAAATCGAAGAAGTAGTGTTCTGACTTACGGAGTTCGGGTTCTGCGCCAGAGACAACAGACTTCGGATTCTTTAAGTCTGTAGGGGCGTAAGTTGCGCCACAAACATCGCAGTTGTCGCCGTATTGATCTTCCGCACCGCAGTCAGGGCAGTCCCCTTTAACAAAACGGTCGGGCAGAAACATTTCTTTTTGCGGGTCATACAGCTGCTCGATAACCTCGGTTTTTATATGTCCTGCTTTGTCGAGACGGTTATAAATGGTTTCGGCCAGCTCTTTGTTTTCGTCACTGTGCGTGCTGTAGTAGTGGTCAAAGCCCACTAAAAAGTCGCTGAAGTCCGCTTCGTGTGAGCGCTGCATATCGCCTATCATTTGTTCCGGCGTAATACCCAGCTGCTGAGCTTTTAGCATAATGGGGGTGCCGTGTGCGTCATCGGCGCACATGAAATGGCATTCATGGCCTCTTAGCTTCTGGAAACGTACCCAGATATCGGCCTGAATGTAGCCCAACATGTGGCCTATATGAATAGGTCCGTTAGCGTATGGTAATGCATTGGTCACTAGAATTTTTCGTGCGGATTGGCTCATGCGAAATTATGCTTCCATATTCGTTAATTAATTTAAGTCAAACCCAAAGTTACTGTGACTCATGTTACCATAGGCTATGCTCGATACACAGCTACAACAGGACGTCCAATGGCAAATTTTTTCGACAAAATATTCCCGAACGGCATACCGAATGAGTGGGTAACAGGCTCTGGTAATACGCGAGTGCTGAATGTGCCTTTTGCTGCTGGTGAGCCGCTGTTAAAGTCGTTAAAAGAGCAAGACTCGCTGGCCGGGTTTGACTGGGAAATAAACAGCCAAGTTGAAAAGCTTAAAAACTCGCAGCCCGATTTGCCGTTAACGACCGGTAATGTCATTGTGGTGTCGTCGGGCAAAGGCGGTGTTGGTAAGTCGTCTGTTAGCGTGAATTTGGCGTTAGCACTCAGTCAGCTGGGTGCCAAAGTAGGTCTGTTGGATGCGGACATTTACGGACCTTCAATTCCGACAATGTTGGGTAAGGGCGATAAAGAGCCGGAGCTAACCGCAAATAACAAGATGGTCCCAATGGAGCGCCATGGTATTTACGTGCATTCACTGGGTTATTTGGTGGATGAAAAAGACGCCACAATTTGGCGCGGACCAATGGCCAGTGGCGCATTACAGCAGCTATACAAAGACACCGCATGGCCTAACTTAGATTATCTAATTGTTGATATGCCTCCGGGTACCGGCGATATTCAATTAACCATGGCGCAGAAACTGCCGGTAACAGGCGCTATTGTGGTAACAACGCCTCAGTCGGTGGCATTGCGAGACGCCGAAAAAGGCATTGCTATGTTCAATAAACTGGACATTCCGATGATAGGCGTGCTGGAAAACATGAGTTATTATCAGTGTCCGAGCTGTGGGCATGAGGATCCTGTATTCGGGCAGGGCGGCGGACTCGCTATCGCCAAGGAAAATAAGCTGCCGGTGCTGGGACAGTGGCCGCTGTCGACAGAGCTACGCGATAGTCTGGATGGTAACGAACCATTGCTGTTAAAACAGCCAGAGCACAAGTTGAGTCAATTAATTCTGGAGTCAGCACAATATGTTGCTGCCAACCTCTATTATCAGCAGAAAAATTCGCTATAGTACGCGCTATAGAAAGGATAAAGACAACACTCACAGGTGAATAAGAATGCGCTTAACCGATACCGAAATAGAACAACATTTAGCGGAAGGAAAAATAGGGGTAACACCGGCGCCTAAGGCGACGGATATTTCAGGTGTTACTCTGGATATTCACCTCGGTAATGAGTTTCGGGTTTTGCAAGACCACGCAGCGCCGTTTATCGACATAAGCGGTTCGCGCGAGGCGATAGAAGCGGCTATTCATGAAGTGATGAGTGATGAAATCAAACTCAAAGATGGTCAGGCGTTTTTCATTCATCCGGGGGAATTTGCGTTAGCGGTAACTCATGAGTCCATTCAGCTGCCTGCGGACATGGTCGGTTGGCTTGATGGTCGTTCATCGTTAGCACGTTTAGGGTTAATGGTGCACGTTACCGCTCACCGAATTGATCCGGGTTGGTCCGGGCAAATTGTGCTGGAATTTTATAACAGCGGAAAGTTACCTTTAGCGCTGCGCCCAGGCATGAAAATAGGGGCTATCAGCTTTGAGCCGCTGGGGCAGGAATGTGCGCGACCTTATAACAAGCGCGATGATGCGAAGTATAAAGATCAACACGGCGCCGTTGCCTCACGTATTTCGGCGGACGGCGGTTAAGCGCTCTCGACCAACAGTTGATGTGCAGCTTGCTCTAAGGTTGTTAGCAGGCTGCTGGTATTGTGGCGATAATGAACGTCAGTGTCGCTGGTGAGTCCACCAATAACAGGCACTGGCAGCCCTTTCTCTTTCTTGTTACTCAAAATAAGGTCGACAACTTGTTGGCCCAGTTCGTACTTCATAAACTCCAGCTTTTCTGCCAGTGACAACTCACCAGCAGGGCCATGCTCGTCGACCAGGTTATCAATAAATAGGACCTTGGCTCGGGTGCTTTTCAGCGCATCACAAATACCCGGAACCAATAAGGGCGGCATGACAGACGTCATAAAGCTGCCCGGACCTATAAGAATAAGTTGACTGTTCTTAATATGGCGAACGGCCTCAGGAGTTGCTTCGACCTGACCAGAAAGCTCTAGTTTTTGCGGCATATTGGGCAGTTTGTCGATATGAATTTCACCGTGGCACTGAATGCCGTCGCTGGTTGTTGCGATAAGATCGGTCGGGCATTCCGACATGGGAAGAATACGGTTGTCGACGTTAAGTAAGCGGCTTAGAAGTTGAATGCCATCAAGTGGACGGGCGCTGAGTTGGTCCAGCGTATAAAGCAACAAATTTCCGAAGTTGTGGCCTTTTAATGCTGAATCTGAGTCAAAGCGGTAATTCAAAACTTCAGCCGCTAACGGCTGCTCTACCAGTTGGGACAGGCAGTTTCGGATATCACCCCAGGCGATGCAGTGCTGGGAAGCTCGAAGAAGACCAGTTGCACCGCCGTTATCGGTTGTAGCCACAACACCAACCAGCTTATGCTTCATGAACGACAACGTCGAAAGTACACGACCCAGACCGTGTCCGCCACCAATCGCGGTGATACATCTTAGTGATTGCAGTTGCATGTGGCTCCTTTTTCTGCTAAGGCCGTGCTGTTTGTGTCTTTTAGCGCACCTTAGCCGATTTTTTGTTAGTTATGCAAGCCTCGTCGACTGTGTAACAATAGATGTCGCAGGAGGACGTATGCCACTAATTTTCGATAATCAGTTTGCTAATAAGTTCCCGGAACTTTGTCACGCACAAAAAATACAACCTGATGGTCAGGCAAAATTGCGATGGGTCAATGACGCTTTGTGGAAGTCACTCAGTCATGACTCTCCTCCGAAAGAACTGGCGGACTGGATTGCCGGCAACCGCGACTGGCCGGGTACTGAGCCGGTAGCACAAAAATACGCAGGGCATCAGTTTGGGCATTTTAATCCATACTTAGGTGATGGTCGCGGTTTGTTGGTGGGTCAGGTAAAAACGGCTAACGAGCGTTATGATCTGCACGTAAAAGGTGCGGGGCCAACAGCTTACAGTCGAGGTGGTGATGGTCGTGCGGTGCTGCGCTCGTCTATTCGTGAACTACTAGCCAGTGAGGCGTTTCAGGCACTGGGCATTCCAACGACACGCGCGTTGGCGTTGGTATCGACAGAAGGAAGAATTCAACGGGAAACGATAGAACCCGGAGCAATGCTGGTTCGAGTTGCCCGCACACACATTCGTTTTGGTCATTTTGAACACTGTTTGTACCGAAACTTAGAAGACAGTGCTAAGCGACTTTGGCAGCACAGCATTGAAGAACTCTGGCCTAGTGCGGCGGACAAAACTGTATCTGAACAATTCCGCTATGTCGTTAACGCGACGGCTGAGATGATAGCAAAATGGCAGGCTTACGGTTTTGTGCATGGCGTGATGAATACGGATAACATGAGTCTGGCCGGAGAAACCTTCGACTATGGTCCCTATGCCTTTTTCGACGACTATAAGCCTAACCATATTTTTAATCATACTGATCACGCTGGGCGGTACGGCTTTATGCAACAGCCCGGTGTGGGTTTATGGAACTTAAAACGACTTGCTCATGCGTTGGGTTTATTTGCCGGTGACGCGCCTGTTGATGACGTATTGGACGACTATGAACCGGTGTTAAGGCAAGAATTCCTAAAGGTTATGAAGCAACGGCTTGGGTTAACTCATGTCGATGATGATGATACTTGTTGGTCGCTAATTAGTGGCTGGCTGATGCTTCTGGAAACTTATCAGCTCGATTACAACCTAAGTTACAGGGCGTTGGGCGCGCTGTTCAATAAAAATTCGCAAGCGCTGAATAGCTCGTTAGAAAAGACAGCGACAGAAATAAAAAGTAAGGGACAGAGCTGGTTGAGTGATTACAGCAAGGCAGTTGCCAATAAGCCTGACACGGCAACAATGCAGCAAGTGAATCCGCTGGTGATTTTACGCACTCATCATGCGCAATATGTTATTGAGCAGGCTGAACAGGGCGACGATAAACCGCTGACTGATTATGTCAGCGCACTGATAACACCCTTTGATGAAACCCATAATAATACTCGCTGGGTATTACCACCAGAGCCGAGCCAAGCGCCGGCTGAGCTGTCATGCTCCAGTTAATGAGCATTGCGGTTAGTGCCGGGATAGGACAAAATCGGTCATAACTAAGACTTACTATAAGAAAGGAAGCGGATAATGCGACTAATAAAAGGGTGTTTGCTGGTATCTGCCACTATGCTGTCAATGAGTGCAGCAGCCCAGCAATGGTCTGTGCCGGCACCGCAAGAGTTCGAAAAAACAACGATATGTATGGATGGTGTTGACTCGCCTTTGTCGGTTGAGCTGGCTGATACTCAGCCTCAACAAGCCCGTGGGCTTATGCAGCGAGAGTCACTGGGTGAGTACGAAGGCATGTGGTTTCGCTATAACCATGAGCGCCCTGGGTACAGTGGTTTTTGGATGTATCAGACCTTAATTCCGCTGGATATCGCTTACCTCAATAAACACGGGGAAATTGTTAAGACATTCACGATGCGCCCTTGCCGGAGTACCGATCCGAGCCAGTGTAAAAGCTACTCACCGGGTAAACCTTACTGGAGCGTTTTGGAAGTGAACGCGGGGTTCTTTTCAGAGCATGATGTTCGACTGGGCGATAAAGTGTCTTTAGCGAGCGAGAATGGTTCGTGCATAACGAACAATAAAAACGAACAAAAATAACGATATAACAAAAAGGAGATGAAATGAAATACGCACTAGCAGGCCTAATTGGGCTTACCGTATTAACCGGCTGCGGTCCGGCAAGCGAAGAAGCGAAGCCGACTGAGAAGGCTGCCGCCGATATTAAAGATTCCGCGTTTAACCCAAATTATAAAAACTACTTAAAAACGTTGGCGTCGGACGAATTTGAGGGACGTGCGCCCGCGTCAGAAGGTGGAGAGAAAGCGGTTAGCTTTATTGAAAACCATTTCCGTGAGTGGGGCTTAAAGCCGTATGACGAAGAAAATAACTCATACCGTCAACCGTTGCCTTTGGTGAAGTTAATGCCTTACAAAGTCAGTTCGTTGAGCTTTTCGGGTGAGTCAGCGCCGGAGTCGATGAAGTATCGTACTGAAATGATGGCCTGGACACCGCGCGTTGTTGAAGAAGTTAATCTAACCGACAGCGATGTGGTCTTTGTGGGTTACGGTATCGTGGCGCCAGAATATGACTGGAATGACTACGAAGGTCTGGACGTCGAAGGGAAGACGGTTGTTATGTTCGTCAATGATCCGGGTTACGCAACGGGCGATCCGGAACTTTTCAACGGTAATGCAATGACTTACTACGGCCGTTGGACATACAAATATGAAGAAGCAGCACGTCAGGGTGCAAAAGCGGCATTTGTGATTCACCAAACTGGCCCGGCAGGTTATGGCTGGGGCGTGGTTGCAGGCGGCTCACCGGTACGTTTTGACTTAAAACGTGAAAATAACAATATGGATCGCGCTGCCGTTGAGGGCTGGGTCACAGAAGAGAGCGCCAATGCATTATTTGCTTCTGTCGGCAAAAATGTTGAGCAAATGAAGGAACTTGCCGTATCTGGTGATTTCAAGCCACAGCCATTAGGCATTCAAGCCTCGATGACCATTAATAATAAATACGAATACCTGGACACTAATAATGTCATTGGCTATATCGAAGGCACTAAGTATCCGGAAGAGCACGTTATTTATATGGCTCACCATGACCATTTAGGTATGGATCCGGTACGCGAGGACGACCCTATCTACAATGGGGCTCAAGACAATGCCTCGGGTACTGCAGCCTTGATGGCCATGGCTGAAGAGTTCTCAAAACAACCGCGTCCTGAGCGTTCTATTGTCTTTGCTGCGGTAGGCGCAGAAGAAAGCGGGCTGCTGGGCTCGGCCTGGTATGCCGATAATCCGCTGTTACCTTTGGGTAAAGCTGTTGGCGGAATTAATATGGACGTAATGAATGTCTATGGCCCTATGAAAGACATGGTGGTTGTCGGTTATGGTAATTCAAATATGGATGACTACTTGAAACCTTACGTTGAGGCCCAAGATAGATATATAGCACCTGAGCCAACACCAGAAAAAGGCTTTTTCTACCGTTCAGATCACTTCAATCTGGCGAAGAAAGGTGTACCAATGCTGTATGCAAAAGGCGGTAATGATCACTTTACGAAGGGTCGTGAGTGGGGCGAAGAGCAACGAGCTATTTTCAACCGCGATGCTTACCATAAGCCTGCTGACGAGTTTGATGAAAACTGGGATTTACGAGGCGTACAGCAAGACATGTCGCTATTTTATGCGGTAGGTGAAGAGTTAGCGAACTCTCGCGAGTGGCCTAAATGGGCACCAGGTAATGAGTTTGAAGCTGCCCGTAAAGCGACACAAGATATGCGCAAGTAAAACCTTAGATAACTTGGCTGGAACAGATATTCTGTCTTGTTGTCTTAACTGATAGAGAGTTGTAGGAGTCGTTATGACAGATAAACGAGATAAGCTTTATATACGTTTCAGCCAGGGCGGACAAAGTGCCCGGGGGCGTTCATCCGCTTCCGGGAACTGGTTTACCCGCATTCTTGGCTTATTATTGCTGTTGGTCATTGTTGGTTTGGGGCTGGCTTTTGGCTTGGTTATTGCCGGTATTTTGCTATTACTGATGATACCGGTGCTTTGGCGCCAACGTCATACCATTAAACAAGTATGGCGTATGCGCAAACAAGCGAAACAACATTACCAGAATCAACAACGTCAATATGAACAGCAGGAAAGTTACCGTCAGCAAGCGAACCACAAAGAGAACAGTTCCAATGGCTCAGTCATTGACGGTGAATACGAAGTAAAAGATGAAGACGAAACAACGAAGCGTTAATTAATTTTTTCGTTTCACTTAAAAGAAAACCGGAGCCCTGAAGCTCCGGTTTTTTATGGCTATTTACTATTGCGCCAATTTATTCTTCAGCCTGTTTGGGTGGGAATATCTTTCTCACCACATAGAAGAATAGGGGCACAAAGAATATTGCCAATACTGTACCACCAATCATACCGCCGATAACCCCGGTACCAATAGCGTTACGACTTGCGGCACCCGCACCGTCACTTAAGGCCAATGGCATAACACCAAAGATAAAGGCAAGTGACGTCATCAGAATAGGGCGCAGACGTAGTCTAACCGCTTCCATGGTGGCCTCAAGCAACTCTTTACCTTGTGCTTGCAAGTCTTTGGCAAACTCAACGATGAGTATGGCGTTCCTTGCTGAGACCCCCACGGTCGTTAATAGACCGACCTGGAAGTACACGTCGTTGGAAATACCGCGCAGCATCACCGCAACAACGGCACCCAAAATACCTAACGGCACAACCAGCATGACGGAGAATGGAATAGACCAGCTCTCGTACAGTGCGGCCAGGAACAGGAACACAACCAGAATAGATACGGTATAAAGTATCGGAGCAAAGTTACCAGATTGACGCTCCTGCAATGAAATACCTGTCCACTCAAAACCAATACCCGGCGGCAATTGAGCAATTAAGTTCTCAATTTCTGTCATGGCTTCACCGGTACTGATGCCAGGAGCTGCCTGACCTTGAATTTCCAGTGCGGCAACGCCGTTATAACTCTCCACACGCTGCGGACCATAGGTCCATTCCCAGCTTGAGAAAGAGCTAAAGGGCACCATATCGCCTTGATTATTACGTACGTACCATTCGTTAATATCCTCAGGCAGCATACGGTCGTCAGCTTCACCTTGTAGGTATACTTTTTTGACTCGGCCGCGGTCAATGAAGTCATTAACGTAGGCAGAGCCCCAGGCGGTACTCAGGGTGTCGTTAATACTAGCTATGGTCAGACCTAAGGCTTGTGCTTTTTCAAAGTCGATATCAATACGCAGCTGCGGCGCATCGGGTAAGCCATTAGGGCGAACCTGCACTAGTTTCTCGTTCTGTGATGCCATTCCCAGCAATTGGTTACGGGCTTCAATAAGGCCTGCGTGACCAATGTTGCCACGATCCTGCAGGAACAGGTTGAAACCACTGGAAACACCCAGTTCGGGAATAGGTGGCAGGTTAAAGGCAAAAACCATGGCTTCTTTAATACCCGCAAAGAATCCAAAAGCACGACCAATAACCGCATCGACGCTTTGGCTCTCGTTACGCTCGTCCCAGTCTTTCAGGCGAACGAAGGCGATACCATTGGCTTGACTGCGTCCTGAGAAACTAAAACCAACGACGGAGAATACCGATTGTACTGCGTCTTCCTGGTTCAGGTAGTAGTTTTCTATCTTATCCATAGTCGTAACGGACTGTTCCAGCGTCGAGCCAACCGGAAGCTGCATTTGCGTCAGGAATACACCACGGTCTTCATCGGGCAGGAATGCAGCAGGCAGACGTGTGAATAAGAAAATCAGTACGCCAATAATGCCTAAATAGATAAGCCCGAACCGCACGGTACGACGCAAGATATAATGGATAGAATTGGTATACTTCACCGTCCACTTTTCCAAAGTGCGGTTAAACCAGCCTAACGGGCCCCAGCCGTCGTTTTTGTCGTGCTTCACTGGTTTTAACAATGTTGCACACAGCGCCGGCGAGAAAATAATGGCAACCATGACCGAAAGTCCCATTGAGGTAATGATGGTCAATGAGAATTGTCGGTAAACGGCCCCCGTTGAGCCGGGGAAGAAGGCCATAGGCGCGAATACTGCGGCCATGACGACACCAATGGCTATCAATGCGCCGGTAATTTGCCCCATAGACTTAATAGTGGCTTGTTTAGGAGACAAGCCCTCCTCGGACATAAGCCGCTCAACGTTCTCGACAACAACGATGGCATCATCCACCAGAAGACCTATCGATAACACCATACCGAACATGGTTAGCGTGTTTATCGAAAAGCCAGCCAGAGCCATAACGCCCATAGTACCTAGAATAACCACTGGTATAGCCAGGGTAGGAATAAGTGTCGCCCGCAAGTTCTGCAGGAAGATAAACATGAGCAGGAAAACCAGAATAATGGCCTCGATTAGTACCTGCGCAACCTCTGAAATTGAAATTTTGATAAACGGCGTGGTGTCATAAGCGGTCACCATTTCCATACCGTCAGGGAAAAACTCCTGCAACTCTTCGATGCGCGCATTAACGGCTTCAGCCGTTTCAAGCGCATTGGCACCGGTTTGCAAGTTAATAGCGAGGCCGGTTGCGGGCTTACCGTTATAATTGGCTTCAATCGAGTAGTTCTCAGCACCTTTCTCGACACGCGCAACGTCTTTTAAGCGCACCTGAGAGCCGTCCGGCATAACTTTCAGAGTGATATTTTCAAACTCTGAAACCTCTGATAAGCGTGTTTGAGCAATAATGGTCGCATTCAATTGTTGACCGTCAATTGCTGGTGTACCACCGAGTTCACCGGCAGCGACCTGAGCGTTCTGCGCACGTATCGACGACTTAAGATCATCCATGGTCATGCCGTAGTTAACCAGCGCTGAAGGGTCAACCCAAATACGCATGGCGTAAGGCGCACCAAACAACTGGACGTTACCAACACCGGTTGTCCGCGCAATAGGGTCCTGAATATTGGAGGCAATGTAGTCACTTAAATCGGTTTGGGTAAAGCGATCATCTTTTGCGACCAGCGCCAAAACCATTAAGAAAGAGCTACTGGACTTACTGACGGTAATTCCCTGTGCCTGTACTTCCTGAGGTAGCTGTGGCGTTGCCTGGGAAAGCTTATTCTGCACCTGTACTTGCGCAATGTCCGGATCTGTACCGGACGCAAATGTCAGGCTGATAGTCGCGTTACCAAAGTTACTTTGCGAGGAGAAGTAGAGCAGGTTGTCGATACCTGTCATATTCTGCTCAATAACTTTGGTTACAGTATCAGACACGGTTTCCGCGTTTGCGCCAGGGTAGTTGACTTGTATTTCAACTGCCGGTGGCGCAATGGTCGGGTACTGGGCTACCGGTAGCTGAATGGTTGCAATGGCACCTGCCATCATGACCAACAGCGCGATAACCCAGGCAAATATGGGTCGATTAATAAAAAACTTAGCCATTGATGAATCCTTTACTGCTGTTCATTAGAGGCAGAGTTCGAAATTTGGACCGTTGCGCCCGGACGAACTTTCTGAAGGCCTGAGGTGATAACGGTGTCACCCTCTTTAACGCCATCTTTGACTAACCAGTCACTGCCAATGGCTCGCTCGGTAGTTATCATGCGCTGTTCTACCTTGTTGTCGTCGTTGACGATCATGACATAAGGGCGACCTCGCGGATCACGAGTCACCGCTTTTTGCGGCAGTAACAGGGCAGTGTTAATAGTGCCTTCACTGACAGCGGCTCTAACAAACATGCCTGGATACAGAGTATTATCCGGATTTGGGAAAACGGCTCTTAACAAAATAGCGCCAGTATCTTCCTCAACGCTTACCTCTGAAAACAGCAACTCGCCTTGCTGATTAAAGTCTAAACCGTTTAGCTTTAAACGAACCGGAGCATTGCCTGACTCATTCGCTTCGATACGACCTGACTGAATATCGGCCTGCAGCTGCATAAATTGTTTGCTGGATTGGCTGATATCAACATAAATAGGATCAAGCTGGTTGATAGTCACTAAAGGTTCCTGCTGAGAAGCCGTAACCAAGGCGCCCTCGGTAAAGTTGGAGCGACCAATAATACCATTGATAGGCGCATTAACTTTCGTGTACTCAAGGTTGATTCGTGCGTTTTTAAGTTGAGCTTCCGCCAGTGCAACCGCTGCTTTATTTTGAAAATAAGTCGCCTCTGCACTATCGAACTCGTCTTGGCTTACTGCATTTTCCTGAAGAAGCTCTTTAAAGCGGTTGTAACGCAGTTCTGAACTGCGCAGTACTGCTCTGGCACGCTGCACTTCCGCTTCGGCGCTGGCTAATTCAGCTTGATAAATAGCTGGATCGATCTGGTAGAGCTGTTGGCCTTTCTCAACGTAGGTACCTTCTTCGAAGGTTCTTTCTAACAGTACGCCACTCACTTGAGGGCGTACTTCGGCCACTCGAAAAGCTGCCGTACGACCGGGCAGTTCAGTACTTAACTCAAGAGACTCTGGCTGCACGGTAATGACGTCAACCTGAGGAGCTCGCTGTTGTTGACCTTGCTGCGGCTGGTCACCACAGCCGCTTAGTACTGTGGTTGCTAAAATGCCCGCTGCAAATAACGGCGCAATTTGAAAGCGCTTTTTCATCAAAATACCTCTAGCTTGTCCATTTTTGAATACCGCAGAATTATACATACATTCATGTATGTTTGTAAAACTATTCGTCGACCGTTAAGACGATTTTGCCAATCGTTTTATGCGTTTCTAAAGCGGCATGAGCCTTCTTTAAATTCTCAGCATTCATTAATCCGAAATTCTGCCCCAGCGTTGAGCGAACCTGATGGTTGTCGATTAAATTAGCGACCGACTGCAGCAGCTCTTGTTGTTTTATCATGTCGTCGGTAGTGTACATCGAGCGGGTATACATGAACTCCCAATGCAGGCTAATGCTCTTTTGTTTCATGAGTCGAATATCAAGAGGGTCCGCCGGATCGTCAATTAAGCTAAACCGGCCTTGCGGTGCCATAAACGCCATGCTTTGTTCAAAGTATTGCTCGCTGTGCGTTAAGCAGGCGACATCAGTTACCTGGCCAATACCAAGGCTCTCAATTTGCTCACCCAATGGTTTGCTGTGATCGATAACATGGTGTGCCCCTAAGGCCTTTACCCATTGCTGAGACTCAGGGCGTGAAGCGGTTGCGATGACGGTAGCATTTGTCAGTTGTACTGCGAGTTGCGTGAGTATTGAACCAACACCGCCGGCACCACCGATAATGAGCAAGTTACGCTTCTCGTGAGGTGAGGGCGCATCAATCTGTAAGCGATCAAAGAGCAGTTCCCAGGCCGTGATAGTCGTCAGTGGCATAGCTGCCGCTTGAGTATCATCTAAAGTACTGGGCGCGTGTGAGGCAATGCGGTAATCAACGGCTTGATACTCTGCGTTACAGCCGGGGCGTGTTAAATCACCGGCATACCAGACACGGTCACCGGCGCTAAAGCCTTTCACCTTGCTTCCTGTTTCAACCACTTCGCCAACGGCGTCCCAACCAATGACTTTATGACCCGAATCGGGCTCGGCACGCATTCTGATTTTGGTATCCACCGGATTAACCGCAATGGCTTTAACTTTAACTAGTAAGTCATGGTCACCGGCAGTGGGTTTGTCAATTTCGATATCTTCCAAAGACTTAGGGTCATCAATGGGAAGAGAGCGTTGGTATCCGACAGCGCGCATCGTCTACTCCTTGTTTCGGACGTTAAATGTTTTATATATACGCAGTTTAGGTCAAAACGATGACTCTGCGATGAAAGAAATTAGAAAGGATTAGGCAGAGAAGCCACTTTTTTCCAGCTCTTGGGCAAATGCTGAAAGGGCATCGACACCTTGAATATCTTCTTCTTGCAGATAAAGCCTGAAGTTTGGCCACTGAGCAAACGTCTGCTCAATAGTCTCTAGATAGGCTCGCTCTTGTTCTTTGCGCTTCGCCAGAAAGCCACCATCTGCTGACTCAGGTAATATACGATTCACGACCACTCCTGAAACCGGTAGTTTTTCTTCAGTGAGTGACTGTAATGCACGTTGAGTTTCGTTAATTGGCAAACGTTCAGGCGTTAGCACGAACAAAATGCCGGTGTAGTTCGGGTCTTGTAACAGTCGACGAGTACGTTGAAACAGACGTTGCCGATTGAGTAACTGTTCGGTAATGGCTTTGGTTTTATCCGACATTCCGTCACTGGCGTTGTCAGACGGATCCGCCATAGGGTTATTAATGTCCTTACCGGCCTTCGGTGACAAATGTTCCAGGACACTGTCGAATTCCTTGGAGCGTTTTTGCGAACGCAGCATTCCTTGTGTCCAGGCTGCCATCGCTTCCGGGAGCGATAATAAACGTAATGTGTGGCCGGTCGGCGCAGTATCAAATATGAGCAAATCGTAGTCTTGCTCGGCCTGGTCAATAATTTTGCAAATGCGTTCGAGCATAGCTGCTTCTTGCGCGCCTGGTGACTGTTGTGTCAGTCGCATTTGCCGTTCAATTTCCGGAAATAGGTCGGGGTTAGTAAAACGCTTCATTTGCGAGCTAACACGAGCAATGTGCTCTTTCACTTCTTTATCGGGATCAATCTCCATAACCGTGAGGTTGTCAGAAACGTGGTGCAAACGATCACCAATGTCCATATTGAAGACATCGGACAGGCTGTGAGCCGGGTCAGTGGATACCAGTAGCACCTTTTTACCGTTCTTGGCAGCTAACATGGAAAGCGCGGACGAGACTGTCGTCTTTCCAACACCACCTTTACCACCAACAAGTAAGATTTTTTTACTGGATAACTGCATACAACGAGCTCTTTAGTGGAGGGTGAAAAAATCGACTAGCAGCAACGGAAGTGATCAAGCGGTGAGTGCTCCATCCCCATTCGTTTGTGCCATTCGTGAAAGCGTTCGAGCATTAACGGTTGTAATTCTAATGTGTAATAGGCGGCCGGGTTTGGCACGCCCATTATCTCGGAGTAAACCAAGAGCATGAACAAGTCATCTTCGTCGCGTTTAGCGCGAGCAATGGCAGAGCGGTAGGGCGCGTTATAAAACTCGTTTACCAACTCGCCTGCACGGCTGAACCAACGTTTTACCGAATGAATGTTCATGCTCATATTCATTACCCTTTCGTTTTCTCCGCTTTTTGTTCCTTTTTAATTTTTGACAAGCTGGCACTTGCTTCCAGGGCTATCCAGATAGCTGCCACAAGAACCACAAGGTCAAGCGATAACAGGAACCAGTCGCCTTTATCGTAGAAGCCTTTCAGCTGAACGATAAGAGCGAATACTGTCATTATCAATAAGAAAATAAGCGGTAATAACGTGTAGTACATTGGACGACCTAAGCGCACCAGCATCACGGTAATAACCAACAGTGTCAGGCCGGCAAGCAGCTGGTTAGTCGTACCAAACAGAGGCCAAATTAACAGACCGCCAGAGCCGTCAGCGCCGCCAGCACCAAATGCCAAGATTAAGCATGAGCCTACCGCCAGCAGGGTTGCCGGTAAGGCTTTCTGCATCCAGCGGATATTATATAAGCCACCCCATTCCTGGAATATGTAACGCTGCAAGCGCAGGCCGGTGTCCATGGTTGTACCGGCAAAGAGGACAGCCATTACCGTCAGCAAGGTTTCGGCAATATTCGCCTCCAGGCCAATGCCCTGGCTAATGATGTTTGCGCCGCCTTCGACAAAGGCTGCCACACCACCTTGACCGAATGAGGAGTATACGGCCTCCCAGTCAGCCAGTGTCGCAAAACCAGCGGTCGCAGCAATAATGGTTGCCAGTGACAGCGAGCCTTCGCCAATGGCGCCAAAATAACCAACAAAGCGGGCGTCAGTCTCTTTGTCCAGCTGCTTAGCGGTGGTTCCTGATGCAACCAAACCGTGGAAGCCGGAAATTGCGCCACAGGCAATGGTGACAAAGAGCAATGGCAACATGGACGGCGTGCCTTCAGGTGTATTGGTGTTAAATGCCGGAGCCGAAATCTCTGGCCCTAATAACAAGGTAGCGCCATAAAGAAGAATCAGACCAATAAACAGCTGCAGGCCGTTAATGTAGTCGCGCGGTTGCAACAGCACCCAAACTGGCAGTAACGAAGCAATAGCTGCGTAGCCGAACAGAATCAGTACCCATTGTGCGTTATCGCTGACACCCATGAAGGTTTCAGGCAACGCCAGCGGTACTGAAGGACCAACGAAAATAAGAATGTATAAAGCAACAACGCCTATGACCGATATCGCTCCAAGTCCCATCCATTTACGGAAAATGATTTGGCCGATAATCAGCGCCACAAAAATAGCCCCCCAGACCGGCACCACTGAACTCGAGAACTTAATGAGCAAACCTGAGATAGCAGTCGCGAATACGGCGTTAACCATCAACAAGACCAAGAAGATGACTATCATGAATAGCGTTTGAGAGCGCTTGCCGACAACATCACCGGTCAAGTTACCAATAGACTTAGCTTTGTTACGGTTACTTGCCCAAATAGCGCCAGCGTCATGAACACCTGCGAAGAAAATAGTACCGAAAACCACCCAAAGGAAAGCGGGTACCCAGCCCCAAATTACAGCGATAGCCGGGCCAATGATAGGTGCCGCACCAGCGACAGAAGTGAAGTGGTGGCCCCAAAGAACATATTTATTGGTCGGAACAAAGTCGACGCCGTCTTCGAGTTCGTGAGCAGGAGTTTTAAAATTTGGATCGAGCTTAAAGATTTTTTCGGCAATGAATTTTGAATAAAAAACATAACCGAGAAACATGGCGCCCAAACCCAAAAGCATCATGACGATAGCGTTCATGGCGTTAGCCTCGTTGTTATAGGTTAGAAAGACATTGATCGAAAATCACACGCTAGTGTAGCGGATATTCAATAATACTGTGCATTCGACCAATGTCTAATTGTTTGTCTAACCTCTTAACTACCTACCCGGGCCTTTAACCAGTCGAACGACAAGAGATATCGCAAACAGAATGATGAATATGTAGAAAATGATTTTGGCAATTTCAGCGGCGGCACCTGCTATTCCACCAAAACCAAATACGGCAGCGATTACAGCGACAATTAAGAATATTAGTACCCAACGTAACATAAGCACCTCTTTTTTATGAGATTTTAAGTGTCACTAGTTAAGGTAGACCAGGATTTTCGGCTTTGCCAGAAAAGGAAATGTAAAGATAAAGGCGATTGAGAGAAAAGTCACTGCCCGTTGAGGACAGGCAGTGACAGGTTTAAAGGGCTTAAATAGCCTTAGTGAGCTTGCTCAGCCGCTTCTTCATCGGCGGCGGCTTTGTCTTTAAGAGGCTTCGCATAAACGTTGATGCGGTCGCCTAAGTAAATAGCGTTACTCAACAGTTTTGCCGTGCCCCAGAAATAAGCGCGGAAGTTTACGTTATCGGTAAAGGCTATAACATGACCGTCACCAAAGCGGTGGGCGGCGATGTTGGTTTTGCCTTTAAGAATGTCGCGGTTACGTTTGTCGGCATAACCACTTAACAGTGGGGCATCGCTGTATTTAGCAACGGAGACAAAAGGCGACTCTGGTGTTTCAAAGGCTTCTAACGAGCTTTTGAATACCGGCATGGTTGAACGCGGGAAGCCATAGAACAACGGATGCGAAGTGTCCACGTCCATTGAGAAAATAGCTCCGGCAATGCGTTGTTCGGCATAGAAGTCGTCGCGCTCTTCATACGTCAGGCCTTCTTTTGCAAACGCATTTTGATAGACCTCTTCACCGACGTAACGAGCGTGCAACAATCCATTGTTTGAAAGCCATTCAGCGCCACCACGCTGACCAATAATGACACCGCCTTGCTGTACCCATTGTTTCAGTTTCTCTTTGACGTCGTCAGACAGGTAACTGTTGTACCAGCCATCGACCATAATAATGTGAGAATAACGAGTTAAATCAACGCGCGATAACCGGTCTGTGTCAACCATGGACAGAGGAACACCCACGTGGCGATCGAGGTAGTACCAGGTTTCACCAGCTTCGTACAGGTTCACACCGTCGCCGGTTAGCATCATTACCTTAGGCTCTTCTACCGGCTGAATATTACGGCTACCTAAGTCGACACCTTCAGGGGTAAGCCCCGTGCCAATAGATGTAACTTGTACGTTTTGCTCTTTAGCCAGAGTGGCTAAAATGCGTTGTACCTGATGCCAGTCTTTATTTTGGTAAGCTTTTGGTACAACAACGGCACCCGGTTCAAAAGTTTTGCGTTCGCCCTGAGCCTTAACTGCGAAAGACTTGGTTGACTGGCGCGCGTGAATGTCGTTCTCCAGCAGGCTTTGCAATAACGCCGGGGCTTTGTAGTCGTCCCAGCTAAAGGCATAAGCGTAGGCGTCTTCCAGTGTCGTTTGTTGCTTAACCGGAGCATCCCAGGCTGCATCAGCAATTTGAATACGTCCACGGTGTGTTGTAAACGGCAGGTTAAAAGCGTGAGCTAAGGTCCAGCCTGAAACATCGTAGAAAGTATTATCCGGGAAGTCTTTACGAGTGCTAAAGATACCCTGAATAAGGCCAAACTGGTCTTGCTCAGCCGGAATATAATAGCTTTTACCTGCTTTGTAGACTTGTCCGTCTTTTTCGATATCTTTTTCAATGCGATAGCCTTCAATACCATGTTGTTGAAGAATATCGATAAAGCCTTGCAGGCGAGACGCATCGGTAGCATCGCCGACAAGGTAGCCGTCGAAGTTCTGGCTAGCCGCTGCTTCTAATGCGTTGTCATAAGCCTGTTCCTGGAAGCTTATAAAACGCGCTTTGTTTTTATGAGCGCCATAAATGGTGCTAAGTGACGCCACAAACTGATTGCGAATAGTAAATGAGAAGGCAACTTCACCGTTTACGGAGTCTTGCAAGTGACCACGGCTTGACGCCTGCTCAAACAAAATACCAACGGCGCCCTGGATATCAGGGTAAGTAGAACCTTTGCCGTAATAAAAGTCATCGAATGACTCTTCGGTGTAGTAAAGGCTGCCAATATCATCCAACGAGTCCGCATGCTCAGCCGCTAAAATCTCAGTTAAACGCACATTTTCATCGGGCGTCAGCGGATTTTTGCGAGACGGGATACCCGGCTGGAAGAAGTAAGTGCTGTTAGTGCCCATTTCGTGATAGTCGGTGAGCACGTTTGGTTTCCACTTCTGAAAGTTAGCAATACGAGCGCGTGACTCAGGGTGTTGCAACAGCAACCAGTCACGGTTCATATCAAACCAATAATGGTTAACGCGACCGCGTATAAAGGGTTGTACGTGTTCACGACTTTGCGGGTCTGCGACCAGGTTTTGGCTTTTATGCTGATTTGCCCATTGTGCAAAACGCGCCAATCCGTCGGGGTTAAACGCAGGGTCTAAAAGTACCACTGAGTCTTTTAGAACGGCCTCAATTTCTTCACCTTGCGCTGCCGCCAGGTAATAAGCCAATAAAATAGCGGCGTTACTGCCACTGGACTCATCACCGTGAATACTGTAACCCATGTAAAGGACTAATGGCGTGTTCTCAGGATCGGCGTCACGCGAAGTGTCAGCTGCTGCTAAGTGGCGCTCGCGGACGTCATCAATATTCTTATGGTTGTCAGGTGAAGTGACTGTCAGCAAAACCAACGGGCGCTGTTCGTGAGTGCGGCCAGTTTCTTCAAAGGTAATGCGATCAGACTCTTCTGCCAGTTGCTTCATGTAGTTAACAATTTGCTCTGGGCGCGCGTGCCAGTCACCAACGTTATAACCCAGCGCTTCTTTAGGCTTGGTTATGCTTTCGTCATAACTGACATCTGCAGGTAAGTAGTACGACAGGTTCTCAGCGGCAGCAATCGAGGGCACAGCAACGATAGCGACCGTAAGCGCACTGACGTAACGAATGCACTTTCGTAACATACGGGCTTCCTTCTTTATTCTAGTTACTATTATCAGTGACTTTACCCTAACAGATACTGGTGTATAAGCGCTTCTTTTTCGGTGTTTCGTTTCATTCCTGAGGTAAATGACCGGACAGGTTAAGGTTGCAAGTCTCGCTTTATAGGCTGCTGCAAAGAAATAAGTGTTTCAGTTGATTGTATTTCCGGTATGGCCTGAATGCGGTTAATAAGAATGTTTTGTAAGTCCTCTATTGAACGAGTCAGTATTTTTATGAACACGTTGTACTGACCGGTGGTGTAGTGCGCTTCGATAACTTCTTCTAACTTTTCCAGTTTAGCGATAGCCGAGGGGTAATCGCCCGCCTGGCGCAAAGTAATGCCAATAAAACAGCAGACTTCATAGCCAAGAGCTTTAGGATTAACGGCTAAGTGGGTGCCTTTAATAATTCCCGCAGCGCGCATTTTTTCGACACGAACATGAATGGTTGCCGGGCTCACTTTGTAGCGTTTGGCAATTTCGCTATAGGCTTTGCGAGCGTCGTTCATAAGCTCTGACAGTATGTTTTTATCCAAATTGTCGATTTGATAATTTTGCGCTGATTTTTTCATGGTTATTTAATGTTTTTGTGAATTTATCGGGTTTTATTTTAAATTAATTACAGTGAAAAGCTAATTTTGTTTTTATCTGTTGAATGTTTCTTCTTATTTGGTGTTAATGAGTTAACAGAAAGTAGGAGAGACTTATGAAACATTCATTTATAAAACGACAGCAATTGATTCGCCAAATTAAAACGCAGTTTACTCAGGAACTTGCATCGGCATTAAACCTTATTGAGGTTCAGGCACCGCTACTGAGCGAATGTGGAACTGGCGTGCAGGATGACCTGTCTGGCAAAGAGCAATCGGTTAAAGTGTCAATAAAAGCGATACCCAACAAGACCTATGAAGTCGTTCACTCGTTAGCGAAATGGAAGCGACAATTACTCGGTGAGTATGGATTCAGCGAGGGAGAGGGCATTTTAACCCACATGACCGCGTTACGGCCCGATGAAGAAAGCTTAGGTCACAAGCATTCGGTGTATGTCGACCAATGGGACTGGGAAAAGGTCATTGCCGAGCATGATCGCAGCGTGGCTTACTTAAAGCGCACTGTCAGGCGCATCTATGCGGCGTTGCTTCGCACTGTTGAGTGCATTCCTGAAATTAGAGCGAGAGGGTTAGAACTGCCAGACGACATTTACTTTATTCACAGTGAAACTCTCGCGCAGCAGTACCCCGAACTGAGCTCGAAACAACGCGAGCGGGAAATAACTAAAGCGTACGGCGCCGTTTTTATTATTGGTATTGGTGCGCGTTTAAGTGATGGACAAGCGCATGATGCACGCGCGCCCGACTACGACGACTGGAGCACGGTGTCAGAAACCGGTGAAACCGGATTAAACGGTGATTTACTCGTCTGGCACGAGGCTATCGACGATGCGTTAGAGCTATCCTCTATGGGGGTTAGAGTTGATAAAGCTGCACTAAAACATCAACTCGAATTGAGCCAGCAGCAATCTAAAGCAGGATTACCTTGGCATAAATCTCTTATCGGTGGGAAAATGCCTTTAACAATTGGTGGCGGTATAGGCCAGTCGCGAGTGGTTATGTTCCTTATGCAGGACAGCCATATTGCGAAGGTGCAGGCGAGTGTCTGGCCAGAGGAGGTTACGCAGTCATTGCAATCAGACCTTGAAAATAAAGAAGCCATGCCAATATAGAGAGTATCAATCACTGTTTTTGAGTTGTTATGAAATATTCATTATTAGACCTGGCTCCGGTGACCGAAGAGGGAACAGCCGCAACCGCTTTGCATAATGCAGCAGACATTGCTCAGCACGCAGAAAAGTGGGGCTACTCTCGCTTCTGGATGGCGGAGCATCATAATATGGAAGGCATAGCCTCAGCCGCAACGGCCGTTGCGTTGGGTTATGTGGCGAGCAAGACTGAGCACATACGAGTGGGCTCAGCCGGTATTATGTTGCCAAATCATGCGCCTTTTGTAGTGGCGGAGCAATTCGGAACCTTAGATGCGTTATACCCGGGCCGAGTCGATTTAGGGCTGGGCAGGGCTCCAGGCACTGATGGTGCAACATTACGGGCATTGCGCCGCACTCCGAATGACGCAGAGAACTTCCCGCGTGACGTGCAAGAGTTACTTGGCTATCTGGCAGAAGCTCAGCCTGCTGATGTCATTAAAGCGGTACCTGGCTATGGGCAAAAAATACCGGTTTGGTTGCTGGGGTCCAGTACCTTTGGGGCGCAGCTTGCAGCTCACCTGGGTCTACCGTACGCCTTCGCCTCGCATTTTGCACCGGACTATTTGCATCATGCACTAAAAGCGTATCGGGACAACTTTAAGCCTTCACAATATTTGGATAAGCCTTATGCTGCGGCAGCAATGAATGTGTTTGCCGCAGACTCGGAAACCGAGGCCCGATACATGATGAGCTCAATGCAACAGCAGTTCATTGCGCTTAGACGAGGCATGCCGGGTAAATTAAAAGCGCCGGTTGAGGATATTAGCCGGGTGGGCTCACCGCAGGAAATTGCAGGTGCGAATCACGCACTGACTTATACCGCAGTTGGCACAAAAGATACCGTGAGTCGTCATATGAATCAGTTTATTGATGACACAGGTATCGATGAATTGATTTTAACCTGCCATGGGTATGATCACGACGCGCGCTTGAGGAGTTTTGAAATTGCCAGCGAGGTATTAAACGAGCGTTAAGCAATAGGCCGATATGTGCTAGGCTATCGGCCTTTCTTTGTTATTAATAGTTGAGTTTTTGCTTTATGCGCATTGTGATTCGTTATTTCTTCCGCTTAGTTCGTCTTATTTTAATGCCATTTATGATTATTGGTGAAAAGCTGACAACCCCGAAAGGTGTTGAACGCAGTACTGAAGAGCAAAGCAAGGTGGATGAACAGTGTAAGAACCTGGCGTTATATCAATTTAAAACCTGTCCGTTTTGTATAAAGGTTCGCAAAACCATTGCGCGTTTGTCGTTGCCTATCGAACTGCGTGATGCACAACACAACCAAACTCATAGAAATGAGTTAGAGCAGGGTGGCGGTCGAGTGAAAGTTCCATGCTTACGTATAAGCGAAGAAGACGGCTCTGCCACCTGGATGTACGAGTCCGATGATATTAATCAATACTTAGAAAAGCGTTTCGGTTAACTCTACCGACATTAACGTGGCCGGTTTGGTCCCAACCACCGGTCTAACGCTCGCTGAAACTCTGAATTGCTTTGTACGGAACTTATCGCGCTGTTCAGGGTTTCTATGGTGCGTTTGCCCCATTCGTTTCGTGTACAACCAACCGCACCTTCAATAACCTGACCGTCGTATTCTGCAATAGGAATAAAACTCAGTTTGGCACCGTCATCATGAGTGCGCTGGTAATATTTTTTTATCATTTCGTAGTCGACAGTGTAGTCAATACGATCATTCAGTATCATAGCAAGCACGCTTACGTGTGACTTCTGTCCACTGATAAAGCTAAAGTTACTTGAGTTAAGCAGGTAGTCATCGATAAAAGGCTGTAATTTGCCGTAACGGCGTTCATCGGGTTGTCCAAAGCGCAAGTCGGTGTCTTTGGCGAGCTCTTCGAACCGAACAGGGTAGCCATATTTGGCAGTGATATACTGGGCGGTATCTCGGTTGGTTATTACCCCATGTGGCGCATACTTGTGGGTTGTATCGCTGTAAAGAAAGGTGTCGTTATAGGGGCTATTTTTAATGACACAGGGAAAGCACAGGTTTTTACTGCGTTTCATTATCATTGTAATGCGTTTTGACGGCAGCTTTCTAATGTTATGAATGTTTTGCGGCAGCTCTTGCTGGAACGCACTGACCAGAGCATCGCAAACACCGGCGTCTTTATATTCGCCATCGTAAATATGAAAAGGCGGTGCCGAGTTAACGCCCCAGGTAATGTCATCGTTAGCCACTGCTTTTGCAGACAGGAATGAGCCCATTGAAGCAGCCACCATTACAAGTAGCGATACACCATTTTTTAGCGGCATAACGTCCTCCTGTGTGCATTATGTTTGTTAACTCAATCTATACTGTAGTTTTAGCGCAAGTTAAACAAAAAATATAGGGTTTTGATACATGAATGTTGTTTTTAGTCACGGAAAAGAAAGCGGACCTTGGGGAACCAAGATCAAAGAACTCGCTAAAAAAGCTGAAGAAAAAGGCTTTGAGGTTGATAGTGTCGATTATCAGGGGATCGACAATGTTGATGAACGCGCTCTTAAACTTCGAGAAAAATTAACATTTATAGAAGGGCCGGTTGTATTGGTGGGCTCAAGCATGGGCGGTTACGTGGCAACAGCCTGCGCCGGAGAACCCGCGTGTAAAGGCTTATTTTTGTTGGCTCCCGCCTTTTATTTAGGTGGCTCGGTTAACTTCGATACTGTGGCTCTTCCCGAGTCGACGGCTATTGTGCATGGTTGGCGTGATGATATTGTGCCAGTAGAAAACAGCTGGCGCTTTGCCAAGCAACACTCAGCAGAATTGCATATACTGGATGATGATCACCGACTGATAAGTACGTTACCTAAAATAAGTACGTTGTTCTCTCAGTTTTTAAGCCAGCTTGAAACGCAGGACGCTAATTAAGGAGTCAATAATGAGTGAATTCCCGGTTGCGAAGGCACTGCTAGAAGACAGTTACTTTTTATCCGACTGGCCGTTATGCCAGGTGCGTGTGATGGACGATGCGCAGTACCCTTGGTTTGTGCTGATTCCGCGAGTCGATGACGTGCGGGAACTCTGTGACTTAACCGAAGAGCAGCAAATTCAATTTTTGCATGAAAGCTCCTTTTTAAGTCACTGGCTAAAGGCAGAGTATAAGCCCGATAAACTCAACGTCGCTGCGTTGGGAAACCGAGTGCCTCAGTTGCATGTGCACCATATTGCCCGGTTTATGAGTGATGCGGCATGGCCGGATCCAGTGTGGGGTAAGCAGCCAATGCAACCCCTTTCAGACAAGGAAGTTGCACGGCTGCAAGAGTTATTTGCCGATATTACGTTTTAAATTGCTCTAATTGCTTACGAAGGCTGTCAGCGAGTGAGGACATTTGTTCACACTCGCTGTGACTTTCGCGAACCGCTGTCGACACCTGCGTCGCAAAGTCAGCAATAGACTGAATGTTGGCGGCAACATCCTGACTAACCGACGCTTGCTCTTCTGTTGCGGTTGCGATTTGAGTACTCATATCCGCAGTTTCCTGAATGAGGTTAACTAACTCATTCAACTTATTGTCAGCATCGCTCAGTTTTTCACTGGTGCTTTGCGCTTGCTTACGGTTATGCTCCATAGCGGAAACCGCATTGCGAGAGCCCTCTTGCAGGCGAGTTATTTTCTGACGAATTTCTTCGGTTGACTGACCGGTACGCTGTGACAGCGTTCTGACTTCATCGGCAACTACGGCAAAGCCTCGACCGGCTTCACCGGCGCGGGCTGACTCAATGGCTGCGTTTAACGCAAGCAAGTTGGTCTGCTCTGAAATACCTTCAATGGTATCAATAACAGTAACAATACTTTCGACGTCGTTTGCTAAGCTTTCAACAGACTGTGCCGCACTTTGCATCGAGTCAGACAATTGGTGCATGGTATTGACGGCTTGTCGTAACTGCTCTTGGTTTTGCTCTGTGGTTGAGCGTGACTCTGACGCATGGCTGGCCGTTTGGTTGGCATTTTCGGCAATTTCACGAACGGTGGTTTCCATTTCGTTCATAGCGACCGCAACCTGGTCTGTTTTATTCTCCTGCTCGTTGGAGAGGCCATCAATTTGCGTCATGGACTTATCAATTGATGTCACTTTCTCGTTAACCTCATAAGCGGTATTGCGCACATGCGTGATAATACTGCCGAGGTTGGCCACAAACGCATTGAAGCCTTTTGCTAAGTCGCCAATTTCGTCGTTGCTGTCTATTTCCAGACGTTGGGTTAAGTCGCCACCTTCGTTAGACATACGGTTTAGGTTTTTGGCCACATACTTAATAGGACGAACAATTTTCTTGGCATAGAACCAGCTGCCTACAACAAAGGCGGTGCCAATAATAATACTTAAAACAATAATAGCGGTGATAGTATTGTTCAGGCCTGAGTATAGCTCGGACTCGGGCATTTCAATAATGATACGCCAGCTAGTATTCGGCAGGTTAGTGCTGGCAATAATCCAGTCTTCACCGTTGTGGCTGCTGTAGCCGGCCTCAAAATCTGAGTTGCTCAGCATTTGGTTAGCAACATCAGAGCCAACCTCTGACGACAGGCTTCTGAAGTCGTTAATTGATGGGTGGATCTGAATTTTCCCGCTGTCATCAACGAGGTAAGCAATACCTGTTTCACCTACCTGAAAGTTCGCAATGGCGTCTTGTAACGCTTTCAGGCTTTGGCCAATACCGCCTACACCTAAGGTTTCGCCATTGTCGGAAATACGGACATTGACAAAAACCGTTGGCGTGCCAGAGTTTTCATCAACGTCAAAGTTTAATGCTTGCTCTTCACCGCTATCGACAAAGTCATAGAACCACTGGTCACGCTCAACCGACGGAGAAACTTGCTTTAAGATGCCATCTGCGGTGTAGTAGTTGCGACTTAAGTTACTGACGGCAAAGGCTGCGACAGCATTTCTGTTGGTGTAAACACGGTTAAGGTATTGGGTGATTTCATCTTGAACCTGACGGCTATCGTCATTTTTAAAGGCATCAATGAGGTATTGGTTATTTGCCATTTCCTGTGAGACCAGCATAGGAGTGTTTATAAGCTCGCTGATTTCGCCACGAATTTCACCTAAGGTAGCGGGTAATTCTTGCTCAATGACTCGCTCTTCAATCAGTGAGCGCATCATGTAAGTAGAGATACCCAGTGCAATGACTAACAGTGTTGTTAAGGCAATGGCCATGCTTAGGGTCAATTTATTTTGCAAATTCATGCTTACCTCATTAATACAAACTATTTGTGTGACTGTGTCGTAGCTATTATTGCTATCGGTTAATACAGCGAAATAATTAGGAGAAGTTTTTGACGTCCTTTCCTTTATTAAATGAGCTTAGAACAAAGACTCAAAAACTGCACAGTAAGCTAGAACAAGAGTCTTGTTTTGCTGACTTGATGAAAGCCGATATTAGCTATGGACAGTATGTTGCTGCGTTAAATAGCCTGAATACTTTTCTGGCAACACTTGAGCCTGCTATAGAAGCTTATTTAACAAAGAGTGACTATGTGTATAAGCCACGACTTTGGTGCGTTCAGAGCGACCTAGAGGCTTTGGGCCACCCTCCAGTATTGGACACACCCCGACGAACAATGACTGACACTGAGGCTATAGGGGCTGCATATGTTATTGAAGGCTCGACTCTGGGCGGAAAAATACTTCATAAAAGACTGCAAAAACAGGATTTCATTGCTAATGCTAACGCCCTGAGCTACTTTAGCTTTTATAAGGAAAATACTTGGTCAGATTACATTAATTGGTTGGCAAAGCAGTCACTCAGCCCAGCAGAAAATAATGAGGTATGTGCAGGGGCAATAAGCGCGTTTGAACTGCTGCTTGAATTGAGCCACCAGGGTACTGATCGACAAAGCGCTAACAGGGAGTCGACCATTGTCAGAGCTTACTAAAAAGCAGCTTGAAGAAGCTTTGGAGAATTGCGCCACCGAACCGGTACACATGCCGGGCGCAATTCAACCGCACGGCTATTTTTTAGCATTTACTAATAACTTCGAACAGCTTACCCATTGCAGCACAAATATAGAGGCTCTACTAGGTGTGTCTGCGGAGCATTTGCTGGGTCACGCTGCACCGGATTATTTGAAAACGAGCTGGCAACAGCATCTTTTGCGGCTTCGTCAAATTAGTTCAGACTCAGTCGGCTTTAATGATGAAATTAACGGCCACTCGGTGTATTGCACTATTTATGTGTCTGGAGAGTATATTTGCGTTGAAGTTGAACCGGTTACCGGCAACTTAAGTTCGACCTTTTTATCTGAACTACAGGCGCACCAAGAGCAAATTCGTTGTTCCGATTCGCTTGATAAAACCTTAAATGAGCTGACCAAAAGTATTGCTGAAATTACCGGTTTTGAACGCGTTATGGTGTACAAGTTTGACGAAGAATGGAACGGTCAGGTTATTGCTGAACTGTGTAAACAGTCGACCATTCGCAGTTATTTACACCAACGCTTTCCGGCTTCCGATATTCCTAAACAGGTGCGTGAGCTATACAGTAAAAACCCGATAAGAAGTATCGTGGGCTCAGCCGAACAACCGGCTGACATCATTGCTCATAAGGCTGGCGAGCCTCTGGACTTAACCAAAGGTGTTTTGCGTGCTGTTTCTCCTATTCATATGACCTACATGCAGAATATGGGGCTGCACAGTTCACTGTCAGTTGCGATTTTTCAGGAAAATAAACTGTGGGGGTTACTGTCTTGCCATGGACTGGAAGCGCACCCGTTAAATATTCAGCAACGGCATGCCGCTCAGGCGCTAGTCACACTTGCTAGCCAGCGACTGATTTTGCAGCAGCAATATGAAACGGCAGCGTTTTTTGAAGCCATTGAAAGTACTCGCGGGGCGCTCATTAGCGACAGTCAGGAAATTAATGAACCGAAAACCCTGTTTGAACGGGAAGGTCACAAGTGGCTGGAGCTTTTTCGGGCGAATTCAGTCGCGTTAGCCTATGGCAATAAAGTACTTAAATCCGGAGCAGAATTGTCGGATAAAAATGTTCTGGCTTTTAAAAAATGGCTGAATAAAAAGTGCCGGTTAGTGGGGACCTTTGTTACCCGGAAGATAGCTGAATCAGAAGTTGCCGAGCTTTTTCATGACAATGCAGTAACTGGCGTTATGGCAATTGCTTTACCGGCGGGCTCGACTAGTCAGCAAGGTTGGTTGATGCTTTTCCGGCCCGAGCAAATTGAAGAGCTGGAGTGGGCCGGAAAACCCAATAAAGACACCATCGAGCATTACAAAGGTAAAACGGTTATGTCGCCGCGAACATCCTTTGAAAGCTGGAAGGAGACAATAAAAGGACGCTCAGCCCTGTGGCTTGATAGCGAAAGAAAAGCGGCTATTAACTTAGCGGAAGATTTAGCAATTGCCTTGTCTGCGTATGAAGTTGAAACGCTGAACGAGCAGCTTACAGTCGCCAACGATAAGTTAGAGCACCTTGTGCATACCGATGCATTAACCCAAATTTGGAATCGGTATCACATGGAGTATGTTCTGGACGAGCAAATTAGTGCAGCGAAGCGCTACAGTCACGAACTAGGCGTTATACTTTTAGATATTGATAACTTCAAAGACGTTAATGACAACTATGGTCATGACGTCGGAGATTCTGTGTTAATTGGTTTAGCAAGCTTGTTTAAAAAAGAACTGCGCGATACCGACGACTTTGGCCGCTGGGGTGGCGAAGAGTTTATCGTTGTTGCTAAACATTCTAATTTAGAGGCAACTGTTGCGTTAGCAGAGCGTTTAAGAAAGTGCTTAGAAGCTGCTGCTTTCGATGAAGTTGGCACGGTAACCGCGAGTTTTGGTGTGACTGACTACAAAGAGAAAGAAGCCCGCGCTCAGCTGATAAAACGTGTTGATGATGCGCTGTACGATGCGAAAGAAAATGGGCGAAACAGGGTGGTGACCGCAGAATAATGATAAATACCGAGGGCGCGTTGTCGACACAAAGCATTAACCTGGTTGCTGATGTTAGTAAAAAGCTCGGCTATTTGGAGTGTTTGCTTGAAGATGCTCAGTCTGAACAAGTTGGGCTTAGTGACGTTTCGCGTCAGAAAAAGCTAAATGCCTCTATTGGTATGGACTTAAACGCAACGCAGCTTAACGGCGTGTCTTTAAGCGAAGCTTATGAGTCGCATTCGCGCTGGCGCATAGGCTCTGATGAGAGTCTTCGGGATGCTCATAGACAAACTTTCGCTGCCGTGACGCCGGAAGCCGGCAGTTATCGTTCCACGGGCATGGGTATTTACCAATATAACAAGCTGGTTCATACCACCGCGCCCGCCGGGCAAGTGCCTAAGCAACTCCGCTCATTACTTGAGTGGGTGGAGCAAGCGGACGAGCATCCGCTAGTTAAAGCCGTCATATTTTTGCGTCAATACGAATTCATTCAGCCTTTTTCTATTGGGAATAGCAGTATTGGCCATTTGTGGGTCAGCCTAATTCTTGAGCAGTGGCATGGTTTGCTGCGTTGGCTTAACTTTGAAACTAAGTTAAAAGAAAAGCGTAGCGAATATTATGACTGCTTAAGGTTGTCTATTGGCAATAATGACCTGAGTGTCATGGTTGAGTTTGTACTGAACCGTTTGGATGAGGCTTTCGATGAACTTCTGGATAGCGTTAAAAAGACACTAACGGAACACGATAAACCTGTAAATTCGATGAAAGCTTCGGTAATAAGTTCGGATATAAATTCGGAGAAAGGGCGTTTTCACGAAATTAGGCCTTACTTTACCACTCGTGAGAACATTCTTGCGTTATTACAGGAACATCCAGAGTGGAGTGCCGCACGATTATCAGAAGTGCTCGGAATTTCTGACCGTGCTGTCGAAAAGCACATTTCCAAATTAAAGTCTCGCGGGCAATTAAAACGTGTTGGCTCAGCAAGAGGCGGATACTGGCGAGTTGTTGCGCCGTTGAATGAACAGTTAGGTTTGCTTCAGGGAGATAGTTAAAGGAAGAATTGGTCGGCGTGAGAGGATTTGAACCTCCGACCCCTGACACCCCATGACAGTGCGCTACCAGGCTGCGCTACACGCCGACCGAGGGAAGCTATCTTACTGTATTTGACGTATTACGCAAGCCTCAGAAGCCTTTTAGCTGCTCAAGTGCTTCTATTTTCATCAATTACCTGACTCTTGAGTTTCGGTAAAGCGTTTAAGGTCTTTTAATGCGTCTATTAAAACCGGAACCGGTGGTTCAGAGCCTTTTTTCAAAGTAAATTCAGGGCTGCTGTAGACGTTAAACTGGCCACTATTATCCAAAATCGTTATTTCCGCTTCGTCATAAATAACAATATAAGGACTGTAGGTTTCGATAAGCGGCCAACGAGGCTTCTGAGAGTGTAAACTTTCACCGTTGGTGTAGTTTTTAAAAGACCCTGCGCAGGCAATGCGATCATCCATAACAGTCGGAATAATATCCATTAAACCGGCAATAGGTTGCTTAGGAAGCTCTAGGTTCGATTGCCACAAGGGGACAGTCATGTTTGCAAGTGCAAACTGCTCCTTGCCTAACAATCCGGACTGCTCCTTAGGCGACAAATAACTGACCAAAACTTGATGTTGTCGCGCTTTAGTGAGAATGCCTGATAACTGATCAGTATTGTCTTCTGTCAGCAGTATGACATTAATGCGCTGATTATTGCGGCCCGTAAAGCTTTGAAGACTCTCTGTACTAATTTCATCAGTAAACTGTGACAGGCTGAGCTCATCAGTATTCCACTGTTCACTGAGGTACCAGTTCATTTCAATATTAAAGTCGTTCAAAGGTTTCAAATAAGCAGGCATTACTTTCTGACGTTCAATTGTATCCTGATAAAAATCGGGAAGTCCGTATAGAAACTGAAACAAGCCGCCTTCCTGCCGGGGGTGGGCAAGCATAGTTACCTGTGTTTGAGTTAAGCCTGAGCCTGCCAGAGCAGCATTGATGTTCTCGCTATATTCATTAAACAGAATAATTGTCGCAGGCTGTTCAAAGTCTTTCTTCGAGCATAAAAGCGGCTGCTTAGGGTACTTCAGTTTAATTTTATCGGTCGCCATAAGCATCTGTTGACGAGCCTGATAACTCTCAACATCAATAACCCCGTGTTTCGCCATAAGCGTTTTTGCTGTGGTCGGGTAGGACAATGGGAACATATCGTCCTGTTGGGTAATGGGGGTATATAAAGACGCGTCTGCCCAAACGTGGACGCTATGACTCACAAAAAAGCACAGGACAAATACTGCTGTTGCCGGTGCACCTATTTTTTTACGCTGCAAGTCACTCAAGCGTTTCCAGGCAAGGTTAGCAAGTAGCAACTCGATACCGACAATTAACAAGAACCCTAACAGCACTGCTGAAATTATAACGAAGCTAGCCCCGGTAAATACGGCTTCAGCGTCTTTAGTCATTTGAGCCAGAGAATAGGTGTTTAAGTGGTAGCCGTACTGTCTAAAAAATAAGGCGTCGGCAATAAGAGCGATAAGCCCAAACGAGGCGACTAACGCCGCTAAGCCGCGCAGAACCTTTGAGTAGGGCACAATAAGACAGAGCGGGAATATAAGAATAATGAAGAACACGAAGGGCAAAAAGGCAAAATGCCCAAGCCAACTCACCAGCATATATAAGGTGCCAATAGCACTCGGTGACTCTGGCGATGCCTCAACATAGAGCAAACCAATGAATAAACACAGAATAATGTTGGCAAACGTAAACCAATGCCCCCAGCTAATTAGCCGTGCTATTTTGTCCCGGCGTTGGTATTTTCCGCGTTGGTCCTTTCCCATTGTCTACCAGTCTCGTGTTACAATCCGCTTATAGTAACACAGCAAAACAGCAAGGATAGTCCCTGATATGCAATTGCGAATTGAAGAAAGTATTATTCACCAGTTTTACCAAAACGATGGTCAGGTTGGCTTACGATTAGCCCCTTCAGCATTGAATGAAGACGAGCAATTGCATGATTTACTGGTTGAGTTAACGGACGTTTATACCAGTAAACCGGCTAAAGGTTACGCCAGTTTTCTGACCGAAACCGACGAAGGTGATGCCAGCCCGTTTCCGGAGCAACTGAAGTCCTGGTATGACAAAGAGCTCGACTTTGTTGAGTTCACTCAGCAGTCGGCCAAGCTATTATTAGAGCAGTTGCAAAGTTATAACTTATTGGAAGCTGGCTTTTTACTGATAACCCGTTATCAACACTTAAGTTCAGAATACCTGTTGGTATGCTTCTTACCGGTAAAAGAAGGCGTCACGATAAGCCCGGATTTAGCGGTTGACCGTTCATCACAGCTGGACATTAGTAAAGTGCAGCTGGCTGCGCGTATTGATTTAACCGAGTGGCGCACGGCGCCCGATGCTGAGCGCTATATTTCCTTTATTAAAGGACGTGCGGGTCGCAAAGTCTCAGACTTTTTCCTGGACTTTCTGGGGTGTACCGAGCGTGTGAATACCAAAGAGCAAACTCAGCAGTTGGTTGATACTGTTCAGGAATACGCGAAGCAGTCAGGGCTTGAAGCAGAACAGCGCCAGGCATTAAATAAAACAGCGTATGAGTATTGTGACGAACAGTGGAAGCAGGGCGACTCGGTAAAAATTAAAGACTTGTCGGAGCAGTTTGCAGAACAGTATCCGTCAGATAACTCTTTTGAAATGTTCTCTAAAGAGTTTGCCGAGCAGCGCGAAAAAGAGATTGCCGACGACTTTCCGGCCGATAAGTCGACGCTAAGAAAATTAGTTAAGTTCCAAGGTCAGGGCGGTGGTGTCAGTGTCGGTTTTGACCACACAGTATTGGGTGAGCGAGTTCATTATGATCCAGCAACCGATACTTTGACTATAAATGGAACACCGCCGAACTTGCGTGATCAATTACGTCGCTATTTTGGTATCGACAGCTAGGGTTATGCGAGTTAAGCAAAAATAAAGGCGCAGAGTGTGAGTCCGCGCCTTTATCTTGTTTAGAGTTACCTCGGTTATTTTTCAGTGGAACCGGGGACAATGTTGGAGGCGTGTAGGCCTTTAGGGCCTTCCTCTAATTCGAACTCAACAGGCTGTCCAGCTTTCAGAGTGCGATAACCTTCCATTTCAATGGTCGAGTAATGTGCGAAGATATCGCCTTCGCGATCTTCGCTCTCGATAAAGCCGAAGCCTTTCGAATTATTGAACCATTTGACTTTTCCGGTAGCCATACATCTACTTCCTTCTTTTGCAACAGACTATGTTTATTATTATTGGAGGTGTTAACTTGAAATTAAGCTGTTCAAACACCATCTTTAACTCTAGGTGACATGAGTTATTAGTCAAGCTTTTTTGGTTAAAAAATGCGCTCTGTTGTTAAAATTTTGAGTGGATTTTTGCAAGTAATTACGAATTTTTAGACTACAATTTATGATAGGTTGTTAACAAATGAGTCAATTTGACCAACAACATCTTAGCGACACAGAGGAAAAACAAGAGCTCAAGCCACCGTCCATGTATAAAGTCATTTTGAACAACGATGACTTCACACCCATGGATTTTGTGATTGAAGTGTTGATGAAATTTTTTAAGATGGATCAGGAAAGAGCAACAGATACGATGTTGCAGGTGCATTATAAAGGTAAGGCCGTTTGCGGTGTTTATTCTGCGGAAATCGCCGAAACAAAAGTAGTACAAGTCAACCAGTACGCTCGCGAAAATCAGCACCCATTGCTTTGCACAATGGAACAAGAGTAAGTGAGTGAGACGGTAAGGAGTGGTGTATGTTGAACAAGGCCCTTGAACTGACGTTGAATGATGCGTTTCGGCTGGCACGAGAGCGCAGTCATGAGCTTATGACTGTCGAACATTTATTGGTAGCGCTGCTGGATAACCCAGACGCGTCAAAAGCGCTGCGCGCCTGTGGGGCTAATTTTCAACAGCTGAAAGAAGAGTTGTTGAGTTACATTGACCGCAGTACACCGCTATTTGGTCCGGACGAAGAAGAGCCGGACACACAACCGACATTAGGCTTTCAGCGCGTTCTGCAACGTGCGGTATTCCATGTACAGTCGTCGGGCAATGCCGAAGTGACCGGTGCCAACGTGTTGGTCGCTATTTTCAGTGAACAAGAGTCCCAGGCGGTCTATTTGCTGAATAAGAACGATATTACCCGTTTGGATATCGTGAATTATATTTCGCATGGCATTTCGCGCATCGATGAGGAGCCGGCGGAAGAGTCGCTGGAAGATGAAACCATTGAAACCCAGCAGGAAGAGCAACAAAGTTATCTGCAGAAGTTCTGCTCTAATCTAAACGAGCAGGCCAAAGAAGGAAAAATTGACCCGCTGATTGGACGTGATTACGAGGTAGAGCGCTGCGCTCAAATTCTTTGTCGCCGTCGTAAAAACAATCCGCTACTGGTGGGGGAAGCCGGCGTTGGCAAAACCGCCATTGCAGAAGGCTTGGCGTATCGTATCGTCAAAGGTGACGTGCCGGAGATATTGCTGGACGCGAAAATTTACTCGCTGGATATGGGCGACTTGCTGGCCGGTACCAAATACCGGGGCGACTTTGAAAAACGCTTTAAGCTGCTATTAAAAGAGCTACAAAAGCAAGAGCACGCAATTCTGTTCATCGATGAAATTCATACCATTATTGGGGCAGGTGCCGCCAGTGGTGGGGTGCTGGATGCCTCTAATCTAATTAAACCGTTACTGTCTAGCGGTCAGCTAAAATGTATTGGCTCGACCACTTATAACGAGTTTAAGAATGTCTTCGAGAAGGATCGTGCGTTAGTACGTCGCTTCCAAAAGGTAGATGTCGTAGAGCCGTCGGTTGAAGACACCACAAAAATTCTGATGGGCTTGAAAGATCGTTATGAAAGTCATCATGGCATTCGTTATACCCAGCCAGCGATAAAAGCAGCGGCAGAGCTGTCAGCTAAGTACATTAATGAACGTCATCTGCCAGACAAAGCCATTGATGTCATGGACGAGGCGGGCGCATCACAGCGTTTGTTGCCTCCGTCGAAGCGCCGCAAAACGGTGGGTGTTTCTGACATTGAGACGATTATTGCAAAAATTGCTCGTGTACCCGAGCAATCGGTCTCTCAGTCTGATCAGGAAACGCTTAAACAGCTCGACCGCAACTTGAAAATGGTGGTATTTGGTCAGGACGAAGCTATTGATAAATTAACAGCGTCTATTCGCTTGTCCCGCTCAGGTTTGGCGAACGAGAATCAACCTATTGGTTCGTTCTTATTTGCAGGGCCTACCGGTGTCGGTAAGACGGAGGTCACTCAACAATTAGCTAAAGCTATGGGCATAGAGTTACTTCGTTTCGATATGTCGGAGTACATGGAACGCCATGCGGTCAGCCGTTTAATTGGTGCGCCTCCTGGCTATGTAGGTTATGAGCAGGGGGGCTTATTAACCGACGCGGTTATTAAGAATCCGCATTGTGTTCTCTTGCTGGACGAACTGGAAAAAGCGCATCCGGATGTCTTTAATATCCTGCTGCAGGTTATGGATAACGGTACGCTTACCGACAATAACGGCCGTAAGGCAGACTTCCGCAATGTAATTATCGTCATGACCACCAACGCCGGTGTCCGCGAAACCGTCAGAAAATCCATTGGCTTTAAGCAGCAAGACCACAGTCACGATGCTATGGCGGAAATCAATAACACCTTTACGCCAGAGTTCCGTAACCGTTTGGACGGTGTAGTGTGGTTTAATCACCTGACACCGCAAGTGCTGGAGCAAGTGGTTGATAAATTCATTTGCGAGCTGCAGGCTCAGCTGGATAAAAAAGGCGTATCACTGGAAGTTGATCCAAGCGCTCATGCCTGGATAGCTGAAAAAGGCTATGACAAGGAAATGGGGGCAAGACCAATGAGCCGGGTTATTCAGGAGCACCTGAAAAAGCCGTTAGCCAATGAAATTCTGTTTGGTCAGTTGTCAAAAGGTGGCAGTGTCAAAGTGAGTGCGTCGGACAAAGATGAACTTAAATTTGACTACGACAGCAACAATGAAACGGTAGAGAGTTAGAAGAAGTGCTTAAGGCCGGTTCGGTTGAGCCGGCCTTAACCCCGAACGGATTAACGTGCGCGGAAGACGATGCGGCCTTTTGTCAGGTCGTATGGAGTCAACTGAACCGTTACTGTGTCGCCCGTTAAAATGCGGATATAGTGTTTACGCATTTTACCGGAGATGTGCGCAGTAACCACGTGGCCATTTTCCAATTCTACGCGGAACATTGTATTGGGAAGTGTTTCCAGAACCGTTCCCTGCATCTCAATATTGTCTTCTTTCGCCATTAAAATCCTCTGATTTCTGTTAGTAGCCTAAAGTGTGTGCGATTTTAGCGCTTTTTTCCAATGATTGCCAACCAGTCGTTCATATGGGGCAAAGCGAGTTTTGTAATTCATCTTATTACAGGCATCTATTTGATAGCCTAAATACAAATATTCAAGCTCTTGCTGTCGACTGTATTCAATTAGCTGCAAAATGGCATAGGTGCCCAATGAGCGCTTGTGAGCCGCGGGATCAAAAAACGTATAAACAGCTGATAGCGCATGAGGAGTTTGATCTGCTACTGAAACAGCCAGTAAGTTTTCGTCGTTGTCCCGCCATTCCAGAATAAGTGGCGTCATCCAGTCACAGGATACCCAACGCCAGAAGTTAGCCGGGTCGGGTGGGTACATTTCGCCGTCAGAGTGGCGCTGCTCGATAAACTCGCAAAATAAGCGGCTGTGCTCTTTTGTTGGTTCAAGCACAACGTTTAATGATAAATCTTTATTTTTGTTTGCTATGCGTTTTTGGTTTTTGCTGGCAACAAATTCGTTAACTATCACCCGAAGTGACTCACACGCGCTGCACAGCCGGCAATGCGGACGGTACACATCGTTATGACTGCGTCTGAAGCCGTTTGCCATAAAGTACTCGTAAGCTTCCGGGTTTAGCCGTTGTTGTTCTTCAGGAACCGCAACAATCAGGCGCTCTTGCTTGTCCTTAAGATAGTTGCAGTTTGACTCATGGGTTAATCCGAACTGCATGTGGGGCTCCCGGAGGATTCTAGCTGCCTTGGTGTCCAGAACTGACTGGGCATCGTCGATGTCTGCGAGGAGTGTAATTTTACCAAGAAGCGCTCACGAGAAAGCTCATGTGCACCTAGTGAGAATAAATGAGGGTTTCCGACCTGGCAGTCAATGAGCTGTCCACCGTCATTATGAAAAGCGTCTGCAAACCGCATTAACGCAATTTTTGACGCGTTGGTGGCGGTATGAAACATACTTTCACCACAGAATGTTCGGCCCATTGAAACACCGTATAAACCGCCAACCAAGTGTTCGTCTAACCACACCTCGACAGAATGAGCATGACCCAGTTTGTGTAAGTTTAAATAGGCGTTCATCATTTCGTCGGTTATCCAGGTGCCTTCTTTGTCTGCGCGTAGGCGAGCACAAGCATCGATAACGTCAGCGAAGCGGTTGTTTATAGTCACCCGCCAGGGTTTTTGGCGAGCGGCCTTAGCTAATGAGCGGCTAACGTGAATTTGGTCAGGATAAAATACAGCGCGGGGGTTGGGAGACCACCATAAAATAGGATCGTTCTCTGAAAACCAGGGAAAAATACCGTGTTGGTAGGCATAGAGTAATCGCTCAGCCGATAAGTCGCCTCCAACAGCGAGTAGCCCGTTAGGCTCGTGAAGTGCTGTCGCTGCAGGAGGGAAGCTTATCGATAATGGATCAAGCTGAACGATCACTGTCGTATCAGGACTTCGTTAACGCATCCAGATAGCGTTCAGCGTCGAGCGCCGCCATACAACCAGTGCCGGCCGAGGTAATGGCCTGACGGTAGACATGGTCCATAACGTCACCGGCTGCGAATACGCCAGGCACGCTGGTCGCCGTTGCGTTACCTTCTAAACCACTTTGGACACTGATGTAACCATTCTGCATGTCCAATTGACCGTCAAAAATGCCGGTATTAGGTTGGTGGCCAATGGCAATAAAACAGCCTGCGACGTCCAGCTCTTCAGTGCCGCCGGTTTGTGTGTCCTTAATACGAACACCTGTTACGCCAGCGTCGTCACCTAAAACCTCGTCTAAGGTTTTGTTCAAGTGGAAGGTGATATTGCCGTTTTTCTCTTTTTCATGCAGGCGATCAACCAAAATTTTCTCAGCGCGGAAGGTATCGCGACGGTGAATAACGTGAACTTCACTGGCAATGTTAGACAGGTAAAGGGCTTCTTCAACCGCCGTATTACCACCGCCAACAACACAAACTTTTTGTTTCTTATAAAAGAAGCCGTCACACGTTGCACAGGCTGATACGCCTTTGCCCATAAAGGCTTCTTCAGAGTCTAAACCTAGATACTTAGCTGATGCGCCAGTACTGATAATCACTGAGTCCGCGGTATATTCACCCACATCACCTTTCAGTTGGAAAGGACGCTTGGAGAAATCGACACTGTTAATATGGTCAAACACAATTTCAGTGTTAAAGCGCTCTGCGTGCTGCTGCATGCGAACCATCAGGTCAGGGCCGGTTAAACCTTCAGCGTCGCCAGGCCAGTTTTCAACGTCGGTGGTAGTCGTCAACTGACCGCCTTGTTGCATACCGGTCACCATGACCGGGTCTAAATTAGCGCGAGCTGCGTAGACCGCAGCGGTATAGCCCGCAGGACCTGAACCTAAAATTAATAACTTGCAATGCTTGGCGTCTGCCATTGATAACTCCTGACTGCTTGTATTCTTTTAATGTAAGATAAGTAGTTTATGGGGACTGATTGTAGGGTTTGCAAGCCTGTGGAACAAGTCAAAAATAAAAAAGCGAGGGTAAGTTAAACATGTTCGAGAGTATAAGGCGATGGACCGCAAACGTACCGTTAGGTTATCGCGCTGCGTTAATTACTGTAATCATTACAGCTGTTTTCTACTTTTGGGAATCATGGCCCTATTATTTGGGGGCGGCAATTATGTTATGCAGCTTTTTGTATGCACCGGAAAAATTTTTACTCGTATCAGATGAGCATAATGAGGTTAAAAACATTATGTCGCTGCTAGCTGTGCGAGGGGAGAACTTGCAAGTGGGTCTGGAACAGGTGCCAGCATGCAAATTAAAACGTGTGGCGTTGGGTGAATACAACAAACATTATGGGATTTTGCAATTTCCATTTAATTATCACATCAGTCATTCTCATATCTTTCCCATTCAGCAGGTGGATTCGGTTCGCGAATTTTTTAAAACGAACTACCCGCATGTTGATTTGATTATTTAGTCATAAAGAGAGTCTTATGTCGTTAACACATGAAACTACTTTTGGTTGTCCATACTGCATGGCGCCGAATTCTTTAGAGGTTGATCCGATAAATGATCTTGGGCAACACCAAATTGTTGATTGCCAAGTCTGTTGTCAGCCGATTGAATTATGGATTCAGGAAACAGGCAATGGTGAGTTTGAAATTCAGGCGCAGACCGACGATGAATAAGTTATAAAAAAGCCCCGGTGAACGCATTCACCAGGGCTTTTTAGAAGCTTCTGAGTCGTTAGGGATCTATTAACCCTGTAACGCTTCCCGCGGATCTTGATAGTCAAGGCCTAGCTGTTCACCTAAGTCATCGTGAATCGCTTTGTAGGTGATTTTACCTTTGTGCATGTTCAGACCTTTCAGCAAGTGATTGTTCTCCAGCATTGCTTTCACGCCTTTGTTGGCCAACGCAATACCATAAGGCAAGGTCGCATTATTCAGCGCGATAGTTGAGGTACGAGCCACGCCGCCCGGCATGTTTGCAACACAGTAGTGAACCACATCATCAATGACATAAACTGGGTCTTGGTGAGTCGTCGCTTTTGACGTTTCAAAACAACCGCCTTGGTCGATAGCTACGTCAACCAAGACAGAGCCTGGCTTCATGTTTTTGATGTTTTCACGAGTGAGTAGCTTCGGAGCCGCCGCGCCTGGAATCAGTACCGCGCCAACGACTAAATCTGCTTCACGTGAATATTTGTCGATAGCATCAACGGTTGAATAAACGGTTTGTACGCGACCGGCGAAAATATCGTCCAGTTCACGCAGACGAGGCAGTGAACGGTCCAAAATAGTGACTTCTGCGCCCAGGCCGATTGCCATTTTCGCAGCATTAGTGCCGACAACACCGCCGCCAATAATTAATACTTTACCCGGAGCAACGCCTGGTACGCCGCCTAATAAAGTACCGCTGCCGCCGTGAGCTTTTTCTAAGTAGTGTGCACCTGCCTGAATTGACATACGGCCAGCAACTTCACTCATCGGTGCTAACAGAGGTAACCCGTTGCGGTTGTCGGTAACCGTTTCATAAGCAATAGCGGTACAACCGGCTTTACCCAATAACTCGGTTTGAGTCGGGTCAGGAGCTAAGTGCAAGAAGGTATAAAGAATTTGCCCTTCGCGCAGCATTTTACATTCGTTAGGCTGTGGTTCTTTCACCTTAACAATCATGTCAGCGCGTTCAAAAATTTCTTCAGGCGTATCGACAATGCTTGCGCCCGCTTCTGTGTATTGTTCGTTCGTAAAACCAATAGCGGCGCCGCCATTATTTTCAACAATAACGTCGTGGCCATTTTCAACATATTCGCGAACTGCAGCAGGGGTTAATCCGATGCGATATTCGTGGTTTTTAATCTCTTTTGGTACACCAATTAGCATTGTCTGCCTCTTACTTAGTTAACGGTTTTCGGTGAAATAATTTGGCGCAAATTATAGACGCAAACCTAAGTGCATGAGTTACTTTTTTTAAGTTATTTTTTAGTGTGATATTCTATTAATAATTACTTTTTCAGAGATTTATTATGTTTAATGCTGAAATTCCCACAGAAATCACTGTTGATAAAATAGACAGGAAGATCTTACGCCTGCTGCAAGACGATGGCCGCATGTCTAATGTCGAGTTAGCTAAGCGGGTTGGACTGAGTCAAACCGCTTGTTTAGAGCGGGTTCGGAAGCTAGAGCGTGAGCAAGTCATTGAAAGCTATCATGCCAAAATAAACCCTGCTAAATTAGGGGCTAACTTAATGGTGTTCGTTGAAATTACACTGACACGAACATCGGCCGATGCCTTTGCTGAATTTAGTGAAGCGGCACGTAAAACTGGCGAGATTCTTGAGTGCCACTTGGTTGCCGGAGACTTCGACTTTTTGATTAAAGCTCGCGTGCCCGATATGCGGGCCTACCGAAAGCTGCTTGGTGAAACGCTGTTAATGATGCCAGGCGTTGATGAGTCTCGTACTTATGTTGTTATGGAAGAGGTAAAACAAGAAAATAAAGTATTAGTAAAGGGGTAACATTAGGGCTGACATTCGCTACAATCATGCAATTATTAAAAACAATAACTAACGAAGGCGCTACAACAGAATAATGACAGGTGTACAGAGAGTTCTAGAAGCCGGACTGCTTATTAGCGGGGCTTTAGCTATTTTTATTTTCTTGTCCTTAGTCAGCTTTAATCCGGCTGATCCTAGTTGGTCGCAGACAGGCTATGAGGGCAGTATTCATAATGCCGGTGGTGCGGTTGGCGCCTGGGTGTCTGATGTCCTGTTGTTTGCATTCGGTTTTGTTGCATACCTTATTCCTTTTGGGTTTGCGGGCTTAGGCTATTTGCTGTTCCGCAAAACCTACCATTTGCTGGAAATGGATTATTTGGCGGTCAGCCTTCGGATGATTGGGGCGTTACTAGCGCTCATTGGCGCTTCTGCGCTTTCTTCCATTAACTTTGACGACATTTATTATTTTTCAGCCGGCGGTGTTATTGGCGACGTGATTGCAGCGTCACTCTTGCCGTACCTGAACTTTGTCGGCAGTACCTTATTATTACTCACGTTCTTTTTCACCGGTATCACTCTGGTTACCGGTATCAGTTGGCTGCAAGTGGCTGACAAGCTTGGAGAGTGGGCTATTGTCGGCGTACTGTGGTTGGTCGACAGAATTAAACAGACCTGGCAAAAACGCGACAGTAACGATGACGAGGGTGAGCCAGAAGAGAACTCCGCGGAAGCTTTAACTGATAACGAAGACAATGAGACAAAATCGTTAACCACTGATTTATTCGGCGCAGATAAGCAAGAGCCTGTATTAAGCTTGCCGTCAATTAGCGCGGTAGATGAAGAAGAGCCGGTGGAAGAAGAAAAAGCACCGCGCTTCAGCAAAGAGGCGGCCGAACGCAAGCGTCAGGCGAAATCCGCAAAGCAGGACGATAAAAGTGACGAGCCAGAAGTCGCAGAAAGCGATGTTGACCCCGAGGTGTTGCCACCTTTGCCGTCAATTGAGTTGCTGGACCGTCCCAATAAAAAAGAAAACCCTATTACGCAGGACGAACTTGACCAAGTATCGCGAACGGTAGAAACCGTGTTAAAAGACTTTGGTGTCGATGTTCGCGTAGCGCATGTTCAGCCGGGACCGGTCATTACTCGTTTCGAGCTGGACTTAGCACCAGGCGTTAAAGTATCAAAAATTTCTAACCTGGCTAAAGACATTGCTCGTACATTGTCGGCTGTTGCCGTGCGAGTGGTTGAGGTTATTCCCGGGAAGTCATACGTGGGGCTAGAATTACCGAATAAGCACCGCGAAATTGTGCAGCTAAGCGAAGTTATCAATAGTGACCAATTCGGTAGTAGTCAGTCGCCACTGACAATGATTCTTGGTAAAGACATTGCCGGCAAGTCTGTGGTTGTCGACCTTGCTAAAATGCCGCACTTATTGGTTGCGGGTACGACCGGTTCGGGTAAATCGGTGGGTGTGAACGTCATGATTCTGAGCTTGCTCTACAAGAGCACACCGGAAGACGTTCGCCTGATTATGATAGACCCCAAGATGCTTGAACTGTCAGTTTATGAAGGCATTCCACATTTATTGACGGAAGTGGTTACCGATATGAAAGATGCGGCCAATGCGCTGCGTTGGTGCGTCGGAGAAATGGAACGCCGCTATAAGCTGATGTCAGCTTTAGGGGTACGTAACCTGAAAGGCTATAACGCTAAGGTAAAAGCGGCAGAGGAAGCAGGGGAGCCGCTGCGGGACCCTATTTGGAAACCGGGCGATTCGATGGATGAGCTCCCTCCGGTGTTAGAGAAGCTACCTAACATTGTTGTGGTTATTGATGAATTTGCCGACATGATGATGATTGTTGGTAAAAAAGTCGAAGAGCTTATTGCCCGTATTGCTCAAAAAGCGCGTGCTGCGGGCATTCACCTTATTCTGGCAACACAGCGTCCGTCAGTCGACGTTATTACCGGTTTAATCAAAGCCAATATTCCAACGCGTATTGCATTTCAGGTGTCGTCAAAAGTCGACTCTCGTACTATTTTGGACCAGCCCGGTGCAGACCAGCTATTAGGGCAGGGCGATATGCTTTACTTACCACCAGGAAGTGGTTCACCAATACGAGTGCATGGCGCTTTTGTTGATGACCATGAAGTGCATGCGGTGGTGAAAGACTGGAAGAAGCGCGGTCGTCCTAATTATCTGGAAGAAATTCTCTCAGGTGATCAAGGCGAAGAAGCTTTATTGCCGGGCGAGCAACAGGAAATGGATGACGCCGAGTCAGACCCGCTTTATGACGAAGCGGTTGCTTTCGTTACAGAGACGCAACGAGTGTCGGTGTCGAGTGTTCAGCGAAAATTCCGTATTGGTTATAACCGCGCTGCACGCATTGTCGAACAAATGGAAATGAGCGGTGTCGTAAGTAGTGCAGGTAATAACGGCCAGCGCGATGTTCTGGCACCTAAACCACCAAGGGACTAATTCATGAAAGCAGTATGGTTCGCCGCCGTTATGGCGGTATCAATGAATGCATTTGCCAGCGACAATAACTCGGATAAACAGGAGCTACAGCAGCTGTTAGAGCAAACTCAAAGTTTATCGGCAGAGTTCGAACAGCAAGTGAAAGACGAGCAGGGCAATGTTCTGCAAAGTTTAAGTGGCACTATGACGTTAAAGCGCCCGGCGAATTTGTATTGGCACACAATGCGCCCCGATGAAACGGTGATGGTCGCAAACGGAGAGAAGGTTTGGTATTACAACCCGTTCGTTGATCAGGTCACTATTTATGCGCAACAGGACATGGTTGATAACAGTCCGCTATTGTTAGTATTAGACAGTAATACCAACCAATGGCAGAACTACTCGGTAACTTATACTGATGAGCGTTATCTTGTAAAACATAACAGCGATAACAGCCAGTTAGAATTGGCCTTCGACGGCAATAAGCTTAAAGAAATTACTATGGTACAAGCGCATGGCGAGCGTACTGAACTGATGTTGAGCGACGTGGCATTAAATACTCAAATTGACGACCAGCAATTCACATTTAAAGTACCGGCTGGTGTCGATGTGGATGACCAAAGTTAACCGTTGTGGCCAGCCTTGATCTAGACTTTCAGCCTGATTTCAAACCCCTTGCGGCACGGATGCGTCCGCAAACCATAGAAGAATATGTCGGGCAACAGCATTTATTAGCCCCGGGGAAGCCGCTGCGAGTGGCCGTCGAACAAGGCCATTTGCACTCAATGATTCTCTGGGGGCCACCGGGTACCGGTAAAACCACCTTAGCTGAGCTCATCGCTACTACCGCCAATGCCACTGTCAGTCGTATCAGTGCGGTTACCTCCGGTGTAAAAGACATAAGACAAGCCATTGAAGAAGCAAGGCAGGTTGCCCAACAGCAGGGACGCCGAACGATTTTGTTTGTCGACGAGGTGCACCGTTTTAATAAAAGTCAGCAGGACGCATTTTTACCTCATATTGAAGACGGCACCATTGTGTTTGTTGGGGCGACTACCGAAAACCCCGGGTTCGAATTAAACAACGCACTGCTTTCACGGGCGCGGGTGTATCGCTTGCAGGGGCTTTCAAAAGCAGACCTTGAGCTGGCCTTAAACCGAGCGCTGGAAGATACAGAGCGAGGCCTGGGGCAGCGTGGATTAAGGTTAGAAGGTGAAGCCCGGGCAAAGCTACTGGATTTAGCCGGTGGTGACGCTCGACGGTTGCTGAATTACCTTGAAGTAGTGGCCGACTTTGTTGAAAGCAGCAGTCAGCCTATTACGCCTGAGCTAATTACCGCCGCTATTGGTGAAAAGGCCACCGCATTCGACCATCAGGGTGACCATTATTACGATATTCTATCAGCGTTTCATAAATCGGTACGGGGCTCTTCGCCAGACGGTGCCTTATATTGGTACGCGCGCTTATTAACAGGCGGCGGTGATGCTCTGGTTATAGCACGTAGGTTATTGGCTATTGCCTCTGAAGATATTGGTAATGCCGACCCAAGAGCCCTGCAGTTAGCGTTAAATGCCTGGGATACGTATCACAGAGTAGGGCCGGCAGAGGGCGAAAGAGCCATCGCTCAGGCTGTTATTTATTGTGCTTGTGCTGCTAAGAGTAATGCGGTGTACAATGCGTTTAAAGGGGCACTCAGGGCGGCAAAAGAGCACAGCGATGCGCCGGTACCGGAACACCTACGCAATGCACCCACTAAAGTGCATAAAGAGCAGGGCTACGGTGCTGATTACCAATATGCGCACAACTACCCAAATGCTTATGTGCCCGGTGAGCGTTACTTACCGTCGGAACTGGCTGAAACGCAATTTTATCAACCCGAGCCGCGCGGCTTAGAAATCAAGTTGCAGGAAAAGCTGCGCTGGCTGCAGGATATGGACGCTAAGTCAGACTGGAAAAGGGAGCCCGATGAATAACTTATTGCTGCAGTTTTTTTGTGTAGCTGCCGGCGGAGCCATTGGCGCCTCGGGACGTTACGCTATTAGCCTTGCGATGCAATCATTTGGACTGCGGGCATTCCCTTTTGCGACGCTGACCGTTAACATATTAGGCTCATTTTTATTGGGGCTGTTGCTGGCGTATGGACAACAACAATCGCTGTCAGAAACAACCCGCTTATTCCTTGGTGTAGGTGTATTAGGCGCATTTACAACCTTCTCAACGTTCTCGGTTGAGGTTGTGACGCTTGCCAGCCAGGGCGAAATGCTAAAAGCCGCTTTGCACATAGGCTTAAACGTAATTATCTGTATTGCTGCTGTTGTTGCAGCAATGATGTTGTACTCAACAACGGTTAAATAGGACACTCATGCTAGACGCTAAATACTTCCGAGAGGAATTAGACAATACCGCAAAGGCACTTGCTAAAAGAGGCTTCGACTTAGACGTTGCTAAACTCAGCAAGCTTGAAGAACAACGTAAAGAGGTACAGGTACGTACTGAACAACTTCAGGCTGAACGTAACAGTCGCTCCAAAGCGATTGGTAAAGCAAAAGCTGCCGGTGAAGACATACAGCCTTTATTGGATGCAGTGAGTGATTTAGGTGACCAGCTGGATAGCGCGAAAGAAGAGCTTAAAGCGATTCAGGAAGAGCTTAACGGCATTATTATGGGTGTGCCTAACCTGCCGGCCGATGAAGTGCCACAAGGTGAAGACGAGAGTGAAAACCAGGAAGTACTGACCTGGGGCGAACCTAAGTCGTTCGACTTTGAAGTAAAAGATCACGTTGATCTTGGCGAAGCCTTAGCTAAAGGTATGGACTTTGAAGCCGCAGCAAAATTAACCGGTGCGCGCTTTGTTGTTATGCGTGGTGGCATTGCTCGTCTGCATCGTGCGCTGACTCAGTTCATGCTGGACTTACACACACAAGAGCACGGTTACCTGGAAACCTACGTGCCTTATATGGTGAATCAGGATTCTTTGCTGGGAACAGGGCAGTTACCTAAATTTGGTAAAGACTTATTCCACATTGAAGGCGAGTCACAAGATCAAATACCAATGTCACTGATTCCAACGGCTGAAGTACCGTTAACGAACTTATACCGTGACGAAATAGCCGATGAAGACGAACTGCCGCTTAAATTTACGGCGCATACACCGTGTTTCCGCAGTGAAGCCGGCTCCCATGGCCGAGACACACGCGGCCTTATTCGTCAGCACCAGTTCGACAAAGTTGAGTTGGTCTGGTTAGTAAAGCCTGAGCAGTCAATGGACGCATTAGAGCAGTTAACAGGGCACGCTGAAACCGTGTTGCAAAAGCTTGAGCTACCTTACCGTAAGGTACTGCTTTGCACCGGCGATATGGGCTTTGGCGCCGCTAAAACTTACGACTTAGAAGTATGGTTACCAGCGCAACAGGCGTACCGTGAAATCAGTTCTTGCTCAAATATGCAGGACTTTCAGGCACGTCGTATGCAGGCTCGCTTCCGTCGTAAAGGTGCGAAAAAACCAGAGCTTATGCACACACTAAATGGCTCTGGAATGGCAGTAGGCCGGGCGTTAGTCGCTGTACTGGAGAACTACCAACAGGAAGACGGCTCAATAGTTGTGCCTGAAGCCCTGCGGCCTTATATGGGTGGCCTTGAAGTTATTAAGGGCTAAAGTTAACCCTAAATGCATTTAGCCGGTTTCGGCAGGCCTGCAATTCGTGTGGCCTGCTTAGCCGGGCCTTTCGGGAATAATTTGTAAAGGTAACGACTGTTGCCTTTATCTTCTCCCAACTGCTTTTTCATGGCTTTCACCAAAACACGCATAGCCGGACTGGTATCGAATTCTCGGTAAAAGTCTTGTACGAAATTGACAACTTCCCAGTGTGCCGGTGTCATATCAATACTTTCAAGCTCCGCAATATGCAGGGCCAGCTCTTCATTCCAGTCATCAATATTGGCTAAATACTCGTGCTTGTCGGTTTCGTATGTTTTACCGTTAAATTCAATCATGCGGACTACCAGGTCATTTGCTGTTGAAAACTGAGAACCAGTTCAACCCATTCTTCGTCCGATTTTACCACAAGGTAATTAGGTTCGGTCGCTTTTGAGATCTCGATATCGCTTTTACGAGCATAAACAGTTTGCGCTACTGGCGAGCTGTCAGGAAGTGTTTTTAGAGCTTGTTCTGACACTAAAAACGCATCGTCTTGCCCAAGCAGATGGCTGTGCATTTCTAACCATGCTGACAGTGAATTGTCCCGTATCCAATGCAAAGTTTTCATGAGAACTGCAGCACCTCGTCAAACTGATTCAGATGTTGTTTCAGCTTTTCCGTTTTAATAGTGATCACTTCAATATTTGCCGGAAGGGCATCAATGTCTATGTCGGAGTTTGAACACAGAGCAATAGGCTCAGCATCTAATAAGTCCAACATAGCGTAACGCTTTGACGGTGCTTTCACTAATACATCAGTGGCACTGTTAATAAGAACAAGTTGTACCGGTGTGTCGAAGCTTGCCAGTGCGAGGGCCACATCGAGCGCCTCGGTAGCTGTATCTGGATTATTGCTGCTTTGTACTATGGCTATTTTTTTCATGGGACTAAAATTGTAATGTCCGGTCACTGGTGGCTATGGCTTTGGATAGGGCGGTGAGTCCTGTAGCTTCAAAGCTAGGATGAAACTCATCTATACCAATGCGCTCAGCCACGGTATGGCAAACCACCAACGGGATGCCAGATTGGTTTTTAAAATCACTCCATTGCTGAATCAGCGTCTCATTTTCTGCAGGTGTTTGCGCAACGGCATGATCAACCGCTTGTCGGTAAAAAAACAGGCAGGTTATTTCATGTCCTTGCTTAATAGCATTATTTGCAAAGGTTAGAGCATCAAGTGAGCGTTTCTGATTCGACGCCGAGCTTTGCAAAATAAGAGTGAGTTTAGCCACGTTTTTCCAATAGTTAATAGCTTATATACAAAAACGCCCCGCATTGCGGGGCGCATTACATTATGTGTAAATGACGATTACTCGTCGCCGCCAAATGCCATTAGTAATGTTAGCAAATTGACGAACAGGTTATAAATAGACACATACAAAGTAACTGTCGCTAAGATGTAGTTGCGCTCGCCACCGTTAATGATATCGCTGGTTTGCCACATAATCAGCATAGCCATTAGCGGAATCATGATGGCTGACAAGGCTAAGTGCAGCGCTGGCATTTGGAAGAACAGGTTAGCGATAGCAGCAACGATAACCATGATAATACCAGCTGTGACTAAACCGCCCAGTTTTGACATGTCTTTCTTCGTAGTAAGAACATAAGCTGAGGTCGCAAAGAAAGTAAGTGCGGTACCGCCGAGGGCAGTAGCAACCATTTCGCCGCCGCCTGGCATTGATAGGGCCATATTAATAATTGGACCTAAGGTGTATCCCAGGAAGCCTGTCAGGCCGAAGGTGAAAACCAAGCCCATAGCACTGTCTTTGGTTTTATAAACACCAAACAGCAGACCAAAATAACCAACTAGGGTTAAAATCAACCCTGGGTGTGGCCAGTTCATTGCACTGCTAATAGCTGCAACAACGGCACTAAAGGCCAAAGTCATTGCTAATAGGGTGTAAGTGTTACGTAGTACTTTATTGACGGCCAGTGCCGATTCATTCTGACCGACATATACCTGACTGCGATTGTTCATAGATTTCTCCGTGTTGAACTACTGTCTATTAAGACGCTTTATTATTAAAAAAGTTTCCTAAATACTACAGCATAAATGGGGTGTTAGGGCAGTAATTTCCAGTAAAAAGTAGACAGTTTGTCTAATAAACGCCCAAACAGTACCTTTATTTAAATTTTTCCTTTACAAGCGGAATTTAGGTCTTTAATATTCGCATCGTTCTCAACGACACAGTCATTGAAAACAACAATTCGGAGAGGTGGCAGAGCTCGGTTGAATGCACCTGACTTGAAATCAGGCGTGGGTTCATACCCACCGGGGGTTCGAATCCCTCCCTCTCCGCCAAATTTAGATGAAAAAGCCCGACTCATTGAGTTGGGCTTTTTCATTTCTGCCATTACATTCTTGTCATTCCCTTTTTAAATAGTATCCTAATCAGTAATTCAAACAGTTGTTTAACAGGGAAGCGATATGCAGTTTCACGAGACTTTAGCGTTAATTGAGAGTGACAAGAACAACCAAACCATTACCTTGCCTGAAGGCTGGGCACAGGGGCGGGCATTTTTTGGTGGTTTTAGTGCCGCTGTTGCTGCACAATTTCTTCTGCAACAGTTTCCGCAAGACTATCATCTGCGCAGCTTTGCTATTTCTTTTGTTGCGCCGGCAACGCCGGGAGATGCAACTTTAAGTTATCGAGTGCTCCGTCAAGGTTCCTCGGTATTGCAGGTTGCCGTTGAACTGACTCAAAATAATGAAGTGATGCTTGCTGGTTTAGCAAGTTTAGGTAAAGGGCGTCAGTCTTCAGTATCTGTCAGTGGTGAAACACCGCCAGACTTAAAGACTGTTAACGACGGTCCGGGCTTGCCAGAGGCTGATATTGTCCCTGAATTCGCCAAGAACTTTGATTATCGAATTACCTCCGGAGGAATGCCGTTTAGCGGACAACCGGGAAGAACCTTCGGTGGTTGGGTACGCTTCAGAAACGAGCAGCAGAAACTGACCATAGCGGCTATTTTAGCGTTAGTGGATGCGTGGCCCCCGGCCGTGTTGCCACACTTAAAGCAGCCAGCGCCCGCATCGTCGCTCACCTGGACTATTGAATTTCCTGATAAGCCGCTAGCAGACTTCAGTACTCATGACTGGTATCAGTATGAAGCTTTTATCGAGCATGCTGAGAACGGGTACGGTCATAGTCGGGCCGGTCTTTGGTCAGACAACGATGAGTTATTGGCAATAAGCCGTCAAACCTTTACTGTGTTTGCTTAATTTACTCTGACCCGGGTATAACGGCGCACCGCTATGGAAACAACCGCACAATCGATAAAGCAACGCCTTATTGATACCCAACCGGGGTTTGATTTGGTGTTGTTGCAATTGCCTGAGCGTGCGCCTCTTAAACCTTCAAATACGCCGGTCATTGACGCCTTACCGCGAATTATTATTCGGCAAATGCTGTCGCTTAAAGCGTCGGCAACCATTATTGAACGTGCGGAGCAAGCTGCACAGTCGTTAGACCTACAATCGATAGCTTACCTGCCAACCGATAGCTTACTAAATTGTGGAGTGAGTCGTACAAAAGCGGCAGCAATTCAAAGCGTTGCTCATTGTCAGAAAACCGAGCCCGGGCGGATTGAAAATTGGGCAAGCATGACATCAGAAGAGCTGGTTAGCGATGTGACGAAGCTTAAAGGTATTGGTCCCTGGACTGCATCGATACTGGCCATGTTTCACTTTGCGCATGAAGATCTTTTTCCCATTCAGGACTCTTCATTACGAAAAGCTATCAGCCAACTGAAAGATCAGGATGTTTACATTATTCCTGAAAGAGCCACTCCATATCGTAGTTATTTAGCCTGTTATTTGTGGGACATGTTAGATCAAGCAAGACGATAAAGCCCACGCCAAACGTGCTCTGCAAGAGTAGCGCATAAAACCATCGACGTACGAATACTGCAAAATTGCTGGTTATTGTAAAGATTTGTAAAAGCAAGTTGCGAGGCTAATGAAAACCACTGAATATTCGCTCCCGAATTCGGGCAGAGGGGTACGAGTTCATCAACTTTAAGGACAATAATATAACCAATACGCAATAAGGAACATGGCTAATGAACCGTATTATTTTAGCGATACCTAACCCTATCACCAGCGCAGGGATGGCGGCCGTGATACAACAACACTTTCATACGCAAATTGAAGTGGTTAACTCAATGAACGCGCTGAGACAAGCGTGCTACAAATACGATGATGCACTCGTTATATTGAGCAGTCAACTCTCTGGTGTAGCAACCGTTGAGCACTGGCGACGCATTAAAAGACGGCATGTCGACTTACAGTTAATTGTCTGGGGCCGAAACCAGCAAGATATTCTTAACTTTCAGTGCGGTATTAGTCAGGTCGATGGCTATTTACTGGAATCCTCTAATAGTGACGAGCTTGTACAAGCGCTAAAGACCCTCAAAACAGGAAGCATTTATGTTGCCGCTCCGGTTGCTGAATATTTAGCTCGGAACCCGCGCAGCCGAGAACAGCAGGGAATGGTCGATGCGCTTTCAGACAGAGAATTGCAGGTGGCGCAAATGCTAAGTCGCGGCATTCGGGTCAGAGAAATTGCAAAACATTTGTGCATCAGCAGTAAAACAATAAATACCTTCCGCTACCGCATTTTCTCTAAACTTGGCATTGATGGTGATGTACAATTGTCACATATGGCAATTCAATCGGGTCTGGTTGACCTAATTCAGTTTGAAGGTAGATGACAAATAGCAATTCAGTAACCTTTAATTACAAAGACTTTCTTCGGAACCTGACTCATCAACCCGGTGTATACCGTATGTATGATGAGTCGGGCGACGTTATTTATGTTGGAAAGGCGAAAGATCTCAAAAAGCGAGTTTCCAGCTACTTTCGAGAAAAAGTTGACGCCGTCAAAACTCAAGTTTTGGTTAAGCAAATAGCGTCAATGGATGTCACTGTGACCGACACGGAAGCAGATGCTCTTATTCTCGAAAACAGCTTTATTAAAAAATACCGACCGCGCTACAACGTTTTATTGCGTGACGACAAGTCTTACCCTTATATTATTTTGACCTCCCATGAGCACCCTAGGTTAGGGTTCCACCGCGGTGCGCGCCGAGAGAAGGGCGACTACTTCGGACCTTTCCCAAACGGTAGTGCGGTGCGCGAGAGCCTTAATTTGATGCAGAAGTTATTTCCGATTCGTCAGTGTCAGGACTCCTATTACCGAGCGCGCACTCGACCTTGTTTGCAGTATCAGCTCAAACGCTGCCTGGCGCCTTGCGTTAATAAATGCACCGATGATGAGTACAACGAACAAGTCCAGTTGGCAAAGCATTTTCTGAATGGAAAAAATCAGCAAGTTATTGATGAGCTGGTGACCAAAATGGAGCAAGCCAGTGAGGCGTTGGAATTTGAAAAAGCAGCACGGTTTCGCGACCAAATAGCGGCGCTGCGCAAAACTCAGGAGCGCAACTCGGTTACCGGTGCGCAGCAGGAGCTTGATGTTATTGGCATGGCTCGTGGTAATGGCATGACCACGATTCAAATGATGTTTATACGGGATAACCACTTACAGGGCAGTCGCAGTTATTTTCCTAAAGTGCCAGCAGACACCAGTGACGAGGAAGTCTTGCGCGCTTTCTTACTGCAGTTTTACCTATCAGATAATGCGGGCCGGAAAACGCCACGCGAAATTATTCTGCCAGACACGGTAGAGCCCGATGAAGTCCTGGCACAAGTCATGGGGCAGGCGCTCAACCGCTCGGTTAAAATGCAGAACAAGGTTCGTGGTGAACGTAAGCAGTATCAACAGCTCGCCGCTAAAAATGCGGTGAATGCGTTGGAAAGCCGTTTGAATCAGCAAAGCACCATGAACCGTCGTACTTCTGCATTGCAGCAGGTACTGGACTTTGGTGTGCCCATTCAACGTATGGAATGTTTCGACATAAGCCATACCATGGGTCAGCAAACAGTAGCCTCCTGCGTGGTGTTTGATCAAAACGGGCCGAAAAAGTCCGACTACCGACGCTATAATATTACCGGAATTACTCCGGGGGATGACTACGCCGCTATGTCTAAAGCATTGGCAAAGCGCTATGATAAAGCGCGAGAGCAGGGCAACATACCCGATATTCTATTTATTGACGGTGGTAAAGGGCAGCTGTCACAAGCTGAGAAGTATTTCGAGGACTGGGGCAGTGATGCCCCGATGCTTATTGGTGTAGCAAAAGGTGAGTCCCGTAAACCGGGGCTTGAAACGCTGATTATGGCGGGCAGTCATGAGACTATTCCGTTAAGTAAAGACGCCAGTGCGCTGCATTTAATTCAGCATATTCGTGACGAGTCACACCGTTTTGCAATAACCGGACACCGTCAGAAACGCGCGAAAGTGCAGAAAACATCGACTTTAGAGCAAATAGAAGGCATTGGTGCTAAACGTCGACAAACGCTTTTGAAAAATCTGGGTGGATTACAAGAGGTAAAAAACGCTAGTATTAGTAAACTTTCTAGCGTACCTGGTATTAGCCAGGCCATGGCGGAAAAAATTTATTACTCGTTTCGGGATGAGTAAAACCAAATAAGGAATCAGCGGATAATGAAGTGGAATATCCCTAATATTTTGACCAGCTTTCGGATTTTTCTGATTCCGGTGTTTCTGGTGGTGTTTTACTTGCCCTTTGAAGACGCTCGTTTTTGGGCAGCCTTTATTTTTTGGCTCGCCGCTATTACGGATGCGTTGGACGGCTTTATTGCACGTCGCTTTAATCAGTTCACTAAATTTGGTGAGTTTTTAGACCCGGTGGCGGACAAAGCCATGGTTGTGGCGGCGTTAGTGGTGATAGTTGAAGACTTTAATGCCGCGTACATCACTATACCGGCGTTAACCATGATTTGTCGTGAGCTTATTGTCAGCGCCTTGCGTGAGTGGATGGCGCAAAGTGGCAACCGCGGTAAAGTTGCGGTATCAAATTTGGGTAAACTGAAAACTATTGCGCAAATGGTCGCGCTTATAGGTTTAATTTGGAACGCGAATATCTATATTTTCTGGATTTCTATTGTTTTATTCTACGGTGCTTTCGTTTTGACCGTGTGGTCAATGTGGGAATATTTGCGCGGCGCCAGCAAGGAATTGACTAGAAATTAGCAGCTTTGCCGTAAATTTGCGCAAACAGTCATAAATTTGATAAAAAGTCATTGACTGAAAAAGATTAAACAGTAGAATGCCTCGGCAGATGACGGTGCGGGAATAGCTCAGCTGGTAGAGCACAACCTTGCCAAGGTTGGGGTCGCGAGTTCGAATCTCGTTTCCCGCTCCAAATTCTGGCGGGTTGGCAGAATGGCTATGCAGCGGATTGCAAATCCGTGGATCTCGGTTCGACTCCGGGACCCGCCTCCATTATTCGAGAACACTTCTTGTAGTGCCCGGGTGGTGGAATTGGTAGACACAAGGGATTTAAAATCCCTCGCTGGTAACAGCGTGCCGGTTCAAGTCCGGCCCCGGGCACCAATTCCGTATAAAATAAATAAATTTGATGCTAAACTCTTTTGTATCTAATAGGTACAAGGCGTTTCATTATGGACATCAAAGACATCCTTGAAAGCACTAAGCATTTGTCCGGCAACGACAAAGCTAAGCTTGCTCATTGTTTGATCTCTTCTTTAGATACAGCTCAAGATGATAATGTCGATGGCGCTTGGGCAGAACTGGCCGAAGAGCGACTGTCTCAACTTAATAGCGGGGCAGTAAAAGGCGTTTCATGGTCCGAAATTAAAGAGCAAGTAAAAGGCAAGTAATTGAAGCCTCTTACCTTTCACCCTAATGTAGCTCACGAAGTTGGTGCCGCGTATCATTGGTATGAAAGTCATGCAAAAGGGCTAGGGGATGACTTTTTCTCAGAGTTGGAAGCCTCCTATAAAGTCATATCTGAATACCCAGAAGCTTGGCCTACTTTTTACTCTCGTTTTAAGCGCTATGTACTCAACAGGTTCCCATTTTCCATCATCTTTAGTGTAAAAGGTGACTCCATCTTTGTTATAGCGGTTATGAATAACAGGCGGAAGCCGGGGTATTGGCATAGTAGGGCTCAATAGGTAAAAAGCGAGGAAAAAATTCCTCGCCTCTTCAACGCACTCCTTATACTTTATAGTTTCTACCGTTGTTAAGGCTTCTTCTTCCACTGACCATCAACCTTCACAAAATGCCCTGGCTGTGTGCGTTCAATGGCGCGTTTGCCGGCCAGTAGCTCAACATCAGCAACGGCAATGTCGTTTTCTTCGGCTATGCGGGCATACTCCTGACGTCTGGCTTCATTTATTTGCTCGGCTATTTGGCTCGCCTGAGCAGAAGATTCGACAACGCCTAAGTAACCGTTAGGCTGCTCGCCAACCCAGCCTTTGTCTTTAGCTGCTGACAGCTCGTTCATAGCTTCTTGTAAGGTTATTTCCTGTGCGTAACTTACTGTTGACACGCTCATGCCTGAAATAGAGAGTAAGGCGACGAACGCACTAATTGTTAGTTTTTTCATATCAAATCCTTTGAAAGTTAAAATAAACCGCTCGACTCTGAAATAACGTCGTCGAGTGCTTTGTCGACTTTAACGTAAATTTCGTGCTCAATTTTTACGTTCAAATTAATGGTTATCGGCTCTTTCGGAGCCGCCACCTGAACGGTTGGGGTGCAGGCGGACATGAGCAGCACCGATAGTGTAATGACAAGCAATTGTTTCATATCGTCCTCTGATTAATTGACCCGTTGCTGGATCCGTTTACGAATAACGTCGCTGACACTGTTGCTGAGCTGTATGCCTTTAATGAGCGCAGGTAGGTCTTCCTCTAAAGTGACGTTTAATTTTACCTTACGACCATTTTCAACGGCTGGATTATATCCGTTCAGCTGTAACTCTAAGGTTAGCTCACCGTTCTTGTCATAGCCAACGACACTCGACAGCTCTTGGTAATAAAAGTCCTCCAGTACGCTGGCGAGTGTTTTCAGACTTGGGTTTGAACCAACGGCAGAGCGCAACGCCGAAGAGTCTACCCGCAAATGCCCACCAGGCGCGACAGCACTTAAATAGCCTTTTTCGACTGTTAGTTGTTGAGAGTCCCAAACGAGGGGGATGGTTCCCGAAATTTCGCCGTCTATCGCAATTCGGTTACTTGGATACTGGCGCATGAGTTCACCGAGGTTGATACGCTCGAAGACAATAGGAATACGTATTTCGTTAACAAACTTATAAGTTTGTTCTGGTATTCTAACCGAGCCTCCCAGAGCTTTAATGCTATGACTGTTGAGCTGCACTGTACTGTTTCGCAGGTTCTTGAAAGGAATGACGCCGGCAAGCTCAGCTTCTACCGGACCAATAGTAAACCCTTGTTGAATACTGCCGACGGATAAGCTTGCCTGTTGAAAACTCAAACGCTCTGGAGTCGCATTAAATTGAGTGCTCAAATTAGCGTTGGCCACAGACGTTGTGTCATATATGGCATCGATGGACTGTAAGTTTGCGTCTCCTTCATCAATGCTCCATTTTCCTGTTTCTAAATTGCCTGACAGCCTAAAGCCCGCCGTAGCGGTGCCTTTGTTTAGCGTTAATAATGGGAGAGTGTCTTGTATCAGCGGTGACAATTGTGCCTGTAAGTCTGCTTGCGCTAAGTTATGAATGTTTATATCTATATTTGAGGTTAATCTTAAATCTTCTGTCAGCATGCTGCGGTGATTCAACGCCGCACCCTGAGCTAATTCAATAGTGCCCTCGGCGTCAATACGGCCGCTTTTGTAATGGACGTTATGCGAGAGTTCAGGCTTTAAGCTCTGAAAGCCTGCTACTTTTATCGCGACATTATTAACTTCCGTTGTCAGGTTTGCTGTTGCCGTTTCGGGGGCGGTAAAAGGTATTTCTGCAAAGAACGTTGGAATTAAGAAGTCAGCATTGGCAAATTCTGATTCGGCGAAAAACGAAGAGGGGGGCTTTGAGCTAATCATCAGCTTATCGCTCTCGAGCGTTATGTCAGCGTTTAAGGCTAAGTCACTTAACTTATTAAGTTTGAGTGGACTTATGGCGTCAATATTATGTACTACAATTCTGTCGGCACTTAGATTAGTTTTTGGGAGTTCAAGCCGAACAAACTGAGCGTCGTTTTGAACGAAGTGACCCGCCATAGTTACCCTAGCGCGAGAGATGCCTTTGCCGTCAAGCGCTGCACTCAGCTGAACCGGCCAGGCTGTTTTATTCAATATTTGTTGATAGCTTAATGGTTCAAGCGCTAAAGAGTCCTGACTGGTCAGCTGCCACTTTACCGTGCTTATTTCTAAAGGCAGAGCTGGCCACTGTGTCAGGTTGCCACTGAGACTTAAGTCATAGTTTTCAATAACGCCGTTTTTAACGTTGAAACGCATATTTCCGTCAGCAACAGATGTAACGCCTGACGCTGCGACACTCACAGGCTGCTGTAATTTTAAGATAAGTTTGCCGGACGTTGCGTTAATGAAACCCTCTGCACCTGTTAATTTAGTTTCTGGTGAGAGCGAACCTTGGGCATTAAGCAATAGAGCAATGCGTTCGTTTTTTACAAATTCAGATGCTTGAGCAAGTTGCTCGGTTGGAACCTTTGCTGAACCTTCAATGTTCCATTCACCGGTAATAAGCTCGTAACTGGCGTTGAAATGTCCAAGGTTATGCTCTATAACAACCGATAAAATTGAGTCGTCGCGAGAGAGATGAATAGCGAGTGCTTCAGGATGAGAAAGGTTTAAACTGAGGTTAGGGCGCTTTGTGTTTAATGTTACTTCCCCCTGAAGCGGTGAATACCGTTTAAAAAACTCGCCTTTCAACGTGACGTTGTTAAGAATAACCCTTTCAGGAAGCCAGCTTGGCACAGGCGTGCTCAGTAGCTTTTTAATGGTAAGCGGTGCGGCAGCTGAGTTTGAAGGTGAGGATGACGGTAACTCGTTCATTGTCACGCTCAACTGTTCAATGACCACTCGTTCTCTGGACAATGATCCTATGCTTATCGACCAGTCTTCGACACCGACTTTTGCCAATTCACGGTTAGCTATCGACAGGCCGATTAATAGCCCAATGCCAATAAACAGGACAAGTGTCAGTAATACACTGCCGGTAATGGCTGATAGACGCCAAATCATGGGCTTAATATCAGGCATTTACCGACCCTTACCTTACTCTGAAGGTTAAGTTCACGCGGACATTGCCGGTGAGTGGATGTTGGCCGTCTGCGAGCTTTTTTACGCCGTGGTAACGAAGGCGATCGGGGCCGCCCCAGACAAGTACGTCACCATGTTGCAACGTCACTTTTTGTGGACTGCCGCCACGTTTGAGTCCTCCCCAGAGAAAAGTAACGGGTAAGCCAAACGAGAAAGACACAATAGGCTGGGAAAAGTCGGACTCGTCTTTGTCCTGATGAAGCCCCATAGCAGCGCTGGGGTGGTAAACGTTAATTAAGCAGGCATTGGGATAAAACGATTCAAACCCACACTTTGCCGCTGCCTGTTCAGCAAGTGTTTTTAGCGTTTCGGGCATAGGCGGCCAGGGCTTTTCAGTTATCGGGTCTGTGTCTGTGTAGCGATAGCCCTTTTTGTCGGTTATCCAGCCAAAGTCGCCGCAGCTGCTGGTGCGTACTGACATTTTACCGCCCCCGGGCGTCACAAACTGTCTTAGTGGTGACTGTTTAATAACGCCCCTGAGGTGGCTTAAAATAGTGTCTGCCTGAGATGCGACATAGCCATGGAGTAGGTAGGCTTGCTCACTAAACTGCGTGACCTCATAGTTCTCGCTTGCAAATAAGTCGAGTGATGCCATAGCTCACCAAATCCGGTTAGAGTGCACGACTCATAATTAGGCGATCTTCACCCGGACCTAAGTAATCCTGAATGGTTTCGATAACTGAAAAGCCCGCTTGTTTATATAATTTGATGGCAGCGGCATTGTCCGGAGCCACACTGAGCTCAAGTGTTTTCCAACTGCTTTCAGCCGCTGACTTGATAGCCTGCTCCAACAATATGCGGCCAAGCCCCTGAGCTTGAAAGCTTTTACCAATAAGCAAAGACATTAAGGTTGCCCGGCTGCCATCGAGCGGCACGATAAGGCTGTAACCGGCAACTTTTTCGTCACTTTTTATGGTTAAAAAACCTCTAGGCCATTGTCGTAGGGCTTGGTAAAAAAACAAGCTGGAGTAGGCGTCGTTGTCATAAAGCTGCTTTTCAAAAAAAGCGAGCCGGGCAATATCGTCAGAAGCTGCGCTTTGTACTGTCACAGGTACATCGTTTTTACCCGCTTGAGCCAGCGAGCCGACGCACAGCCGGCACTCGCCGGAAGCCGGCGCAGAGCCTTCAACATAACGGAGTTTATGAGAGGCGCTCTCTCTGTTACTGGATACTTGATAAACTCTGTCTCGTGAAGAAGTATGGCTGCTCATAATAACCTTTGTTAGTTAAAAAGGATGAACCCAACTAAGCCAATAAAAATCGAGGCCGTCGTTAGGGCGCTTAATGTCTGCATTAGAATAATGAGTATAGCCAAAGTCAATGCGAGCGTCAGAGTTTTTGCTGAACTGCCAGGACAACGAGATACGATCTTCAAACTGAAACTTGGTTGAGAGCTTTCTGTTACCGAGGCTGGTCTTATCGAAATAACTGCCGCCAATGCCCGCTTCTAAATAAAGCGGCCGCTCTGAGCCGGCTATATGCCAGGAAGCAACAGGGCTTATTGTAAACGCCGTAATGTTGTCAGATGTATCATTCGAGTCCTGCCAATGGTTTAACCCCATATCCACATAAAGCTTAGGCGAACCAAAAAAGCCTGGCATTTCTATAGGAATGTCGGTAAAGCGATAGGCCACACGAGCGCCACGGAATTGATCGGTTGAATAGGAAGCCGTAAAACTGACTTCATCAGCCAGTGCAGAAGCTGGCGTCAAACTACTTGATAATAATAAGGCACTTAGAAGCGAAATACGTCTTAACATGTCGCTCTCTTAATGGTTGATTAAAAGTGCCTTTATTTTACATACATCCATGAATGTATGTAAATGACTTATTGGTTAATTAATTGTAACCACTTAATAAAAGCGACTAGGGCAACTGACTGGCGCTTCCGTTTTTTGTAAAATACCGAGAGTGGCGACTTAATTGGCTGTGAATACTCTCGGAAAGGCGTTAAATGAGATAGTTGAGCGTTCAACAGGCTGCTATCGACTAAGGTCACGGCTTTTTCTGTTTGAGCTAAGTCCAGGGACATGTAAAAGTCATCGCAATGTATAATACGCTGGTTTTTAAGTTTGGACTGGTTTGCTTCGGCCAATTTGGTATGTTCCGGATTATCTGGGTTAATTATCCAGCTTTGGTGATATGGCGTGTCATTGGTTGAGATAGCCGATACCGGAACAAGATCATTTTTCGATAAACGCTGACTTTGCAAGTGTTTGTCGTTTATCTGACCATAGCCAATAGCAATATCCCAACTTTGATGTTGTACGGCAGAGACCATGTCAGCGGCATGTTCACCGGCAAAGTAGTCAGCACAGCGGGTAAAGTTTAATTGTATATGCGGGTAAAGGGCATGAAAGTCCTCGAGCTTATCGGCTAACCAAAAGCGGAAACGTTCAGAGCTTATAGCAACGGTCAGCTGAGTTGTTGTGTTATCACTCAAACTTCGGGTACGCTCTATAGCACGCTCTAACTGATCAAATATTTGCTCAATTTGTGGAGCCAGTTCAAGCGCCACTGGCGTTAAAGAATGAACCCGGTTATCACGCTGGAAAAGTCGCATGTCGAGCTGCTCTTCAAGCGCTTGAATTTGACGGGTAACGGCCGACTGAGTCACTCCAAGTTGTTGTGCAGCCTGCTTAAAAGACCCGCTTCTGGCCGCAACATCAAAGACTCGAAGTGCATTAAGTGAAGGAAACTTTGCTTTTTTCATATTAATTATTTGGTATTTGTAATTAACAAAATGTAACTTTGATTCTCGCAGGTAAGTTACTGGAAAACAAGGAAGGAATACGTTGTCGTACTGGAGTGAGTTTTTAACTATTGCGTTAATTCATTTGTTTGCTGTCGCAAGTCCGGGGCCCGATTTTGCGGTTGTGTCACGCTACAGTTTGAGTTTTGGCAGAAAAGCGGGTTACTGGGTAGCGCTGGGTATCGCGGCAGGCATTATTATTCACGTTGCGTACTCGCTGGTCGGTGTGGCACTCATTATTCACCAAACTCCCTGGTTGTATCAGACCTTGCTGGTGGTAGGGGCGTTGTATCTTGGGTTTATTGGTACTCAAGCGATAAAAGCAAAGCCGCGAACGACGATGTCCAGCGACGAATTTGAGGCGATAAAGCCGAAAAAGCGCAAAGCTTTTATTGTCGGCTTTATCACTAACGGTTTGAATGTTAAGGCCACCCTGTTTTTTCTGACGTTATTTACGACCATTATCGCACCAGAAACTCCCTTTGCAGTTAAGTTTGGTTATGGAGTTTATTTGGTTATAGCAACCGGCGCCTGGTTTTTGTTTTTAACCTGGCTACTAACTCAGCCCGCTATTTTTAAACGGGTTTGGCGGTACAGCCATTGGGTAGACAGAGCCATGGGGCTGGCGCTTATATTGTTGTCTGCTAAGTTACTTTGGGAATGGTTTTTACTTATTGAGCTTATCTGAGCCGGGCTTTCGGGTTATACTGAGTAAAATTTTAGAGAACAGCAAAGAGTCACTTTTTATATGCAGTTATTTGTGAACGACCTTACCGTTATTGATTGCTCTTACCTTTGTCCACAACGCGGCATTGTGGGGGAGAGTTGGATTGTCGATATTGTTCTTGATGGTAACCTGAACGAACAGTCCATGGTGCTTGACTTTGGTAAGGTCAAAAAGCAAGTTAAAGCTATTATTGATGACTCGGTTGATCACAAACTACTGGTTCCTGTTGACCATCCGTACACTAAGGTCACTCATAACGAAGACGACAGTTCCTACTGGGTTGACTTTGAGCGTGACAACTCCCGTTCAATACACCTGTTTTGTCCGTCAGACTCTTTTGCCTTTATCGATGCCGAGGTAGTCAGTATTGAGACGGTTACTGATTACGTCAAAGCAGTGATTAAACAAGAACTACCGGTGAATGTTGAAGGCTTGAAACTCACCTTACGTCCTGAGCAAATTGACGGTTTTTATTATCACTACACTCACGGTTTAAAAAAGCACGATGGCAACTGTCAGCGTATTGCCCACGGGCATCGTTCAAAGCTACAGATATTTATTGACGGTATTCGCCAGCCAGCGTTAGAGAAAAGTTGGTGCGATAAATGGGAAGACATTTATATTGGTACCGAAGACGATATCGCGACTTTTAATGAAATGACGCTATCGAAAGCGGCAAATGGCGTAGACGAAAACACTCACATTGGTTACAGCTACACCTCAATTCAGGGACTGTTTGAATTGGTTATTCCGCGTAGCGAAAACTACGTGATTGAAAGTGACTCTACGGTTGAATGTATTGCGCAGTACCTGGCTTCGACAATAGGGCAGGAGTACGCAGGCAAGTCAGTGGAAGTCAGAGCCTACGAGGGCGTTGGTAAAGGAGCTATTGCTTATGCGTAAGTCTCGTTTTATGGGCGTGTTGATTGGTCTGATTGTATCGGCCCCTCTGCTTGCCAACAGCTCTGTACCTCTTGAAGTTAAAGGGCCTTTTACACAAGGGGCGTTGCATTTAGGTAAAACGGTCGCTGGAGCTGAAGTGACGCTAAATGGTGAAGCGGTGGAAGTGACCGACAATGGTTACTTTGTTTTTGGGTTCGGTCGCAAAGCAGAACTTGAACATGAGCTCAGTGTATCGGCCAACGGAGAGACCCGCACTAAAACCATTAAACTAAGTGAACGGGAATACGATATTGACCGTGTCGATGGTGTGCCACAAAAGACAGTGACACCAGACCCGGAGCAGGTTAAACGAGCTCGAAAAGAAGCTGAAAAAGTGTGGTTGGCAAGACAAAAAGCGTCTAAAAATAAGCATTTCCTGACGCCTGTGGCGAAACCTGCTGAAGGGCGTATTAGTGGGGTTTATGGCAGTCAACGAATCTTTAATGGCGAGCCTCGTAACCCTCATTATGGAGAAGATATTGCTGTGCCAACAGGTACCCCTGTAAAAGCGCCATGGACAGGTAAAGTCGTGCTAGCGGAGCCTGACTTATTTTACTCAGGCGGCACTATCATTATTGAGCACGGCTACAAGGTAAACACCACCTATTTGCACCTGAGCAAGTTGCACGTGGAAACTGGCGATACAGTAAAGCAGGGTGAGGTAATAGGAGAAGTTGGTGCTACAGGCCGCGCTACGGGACCTCATTTAGATTGGCGGGTTAACTGGGGAAATACCAGGCTAGATCCGGCATTACTTCCCCAGCTTTACGAAGACTAACTTTCTACGGTAAGCCATCCATTCAATTTGGCAGCGTCTTTAATCAAGAGCTGCCAGCATGCCGGGGTTGGCTCCTCCCAAATTAAATCTAACGTTAATAGCTCGTCACGTCGAAATGCATGCACGGTAACTTTCTGACCAGGGCGATAACGTGACAAGACAGATTTCACGTTTGCATCCGTCACTTGCAAGTGATCAATCGCAATAATACGGTCTGACGCTGACAAACCAGCGTTGTAAGCTGTTTCGTCATGGTAAACACTTAATAGCTCCAACCCAGCAGAAGAGGCTTTGTACTTTGCGCCTAAATTGACTGGAGCAGGGTCATCAGCAGCTTTCAGTGAGTTGTCATCCGCGGGTACTGAGCGCGTAACTTCTAGTCCAAACTGATTCAATAAGCTTTCTAACGGCAGGCTTTGTTTGACGTACAGTTGCTCGCGTAAAAAGTCGGCAACATCAACGCCTGAATAACTGTCCAAAATGTTAAGGACGGTGTCATCTGCCGTTCCTAAACCGGTTTTCCCGAACTCATGCCAAAGCTTTTTCATGACATGAGCCAATGTCAGCGAATGGTTGCTTTGCAAACGCAGTATTAAATCCAGACTAAGCGCAATAAGCGCGCCTTTTGAGTAGTAGCTGACAATACTGTTCGGCGCATTCTCATTTTGCTGATAAAACTTAGTCCAGGCCAAATAGCTCGACTCTGTCACGCTTTGTTGGTACTGACCGGCGCCACGCTCAACCCGAGCTAAGGTTTCTGACAGAACTTTTAAGTATTGCTCGGCGCCGACAATGCCTCCGGCATGTAGTAGATAGTCGTCGAAATAGGAGGTCATGCCCTCATAAAACCACAGTTGTTCGGTATAGCTTTCTTTATCCAGTTGATAAGGAATAAACGCTTTAGGTTTTAATGTTTTCACATTCCAGCTGTGGAAATACTCATGGCAACAAAGGCTCAAGAAGGTTTGGTAGTCTTCATTAATACCATGGTCATGCTCGCCAATTAGACTTTTACGACTGCACAGAAGGGCGGTTGAGTTACGGTGCTCGAGCCCGCCAAAGCCTTCACCAACAACCATAGTCAGAAAGGTGTAGGACTTAAATGGAGCTTCTCCAAACATTGATATCTGAGTTTCACAAATACGCGCCAAATCGGCACAGATTTTTGAGGTGTCGGCAAAGTGACGACCACTCAACACCAATGAGTGTTTAATTCCGTGGGCAATAAACTCTTCAATAACCAGGTCGCCCATTAAGAACGGATAGTCGATAAGTGCGTCGTAGTTTTCTGCCTCGAAGGTTCCCCAGGAATGAGGTTGACCGGTTAAGCGGGGCATGCCAGTCGCCACTTTCCATTCAAGCGCATCGACTGGTGCGTGCAATGTTAATTGGCAAGCTTCGTCTTCTCGGCCAGCAACAGCAAGACATAAACTGGTGTTGTTAAAGAACCCTTGCAATTGGTCTAAATAGGCAGAGCGAACAGACAAGTCCCACGCGTAGACTTGATACCTAACAGTGACTGTTTTTTCGGCTGTATTCAACCGCCAGCGGTTTTTGCTTACTTGCTTTATTGCTACCGCTTCACCGTTAGCTTCGGCATACAATCCGATAATATGCTTAGAGAAGTCGCGTATGAGATAACTGCCCGGAATCCAGTTAGGTAACCACAGCTCCTGCTCTGGCTCGGGAGTATCGATGGTCAGAATGACTTCGAATAGGTGACCATGTAAATCGATAGGTGTTATATCGTAAGCGATCAAGAGCGTCTCCTTTGCTTGACACTGACTGACATCTAGCGATCATAGTAGCATACAGATAGCTAGCGCGAGACCCGTATGAGCACCAAAAAAATCACCGAACTGGTTCCCGGACAAAGAATTGAAGTACAACTGACTAATTCAAACGTGCCCGCACGGTTTTTTACTGAGTTTATCGGTGCCTTAAAAGATCGCTGGCTTATTCTAAATATGCCCGATGCACGAAAATACAGTGATTTACGGGACTATATCGAGGAAGCGATTCCTGTCGTAGTACGGTTTGTGTTAGAAGCAGGGAACGGTGAAATTTGCGCTTTTCGAAGCGACATTAACTACATTGTTTCTCACCCGACAAAAATGCTGTTCATCCGTTGGCCAAATGAGGTGGAATACCGCGTAATTCGTAAAGGGCGGCGGTTTGATGCCTTCTTACCAATGGTTCTTGAAGGTCAGTCTACCGAAGGAGATAAGGTTTCCCTCAAAGGTCATGTTCTGGATGTGTCAGAAACCGGATGCCGGGTTAAACATGAGCTACCAGAGAGTAATGACAAGATCTTGTGGGAAAACGGCAGTAAAGTCGACCTAGTCATAGAGCAAAAAAATAACCGTAAAGTGACGTTAAAAGCCATTGTTCGTCAGGTTAAACGAAACGACCACTATGAATTAGGCTTACAGTTTTTAGGCAACCAGAAAGACGAAGTGAATGCGTTGTTCTCCGGAAGCTTAGTCGATATTGAAGAGTTGTCTAAACTGGAGGCGTCAGGAAGCGCATGAAGCATTTGTTGAATCAGTGGCAAATGCTGATGGAAAATAGAAACCGGTTCTTCTGGTTGTTACAAGCCGGCGGTTGGATTGGCTACGCGTTAGTGAACTACATTGGCTCACTCATGCATGAAATGCGTGATATTTACACGCTTATTATTATTCTTGGCGCCTATGCCGGCTTTCTTTTGACGGTTCCGTTGCGCTATTTCTACCGGCGAATATGGGAGATGGCACCACCGCTTATGGTGCTTATTGCTATCGTTGCGTCTTATGTTATTTCGGTGCTTTGGGCGATTATTGATAACGCGACTTACTGGGAAATTTATAAATTTGGATTCAGACCTGACAGCCCATTCTTTTATTTAAAAAACAGCCTGGCGAAGTTTTATATTATTTTAAGCTGGAGCGGGCTGTATTTTGGTATTAAATACTACCAAATGCTGCAGGAAGAAAAGCAGAAAGCACTGTTGGCCTCGTCTATGGCCCATCAGGCGCAATTAAAAATGCTGCGTTACCAGCTCAACCCGCACTTTTTGTTTAATACACTTAATGCGATATCAACACTTATTTTGATAAAAGACTCAGACAAGGCCAATAAGATGGTTAATAAGTTGAGTCGATTCTTAAGGTTCTCACTGGATAACGATCCGATTAAAAAAGTACCGCTGGAAAAAGAGATTGATGCGCTGCTGTTGTATTTGGACATTGAAAAGGTGCGCTTTGATGAGCAACTAGAAGTGACTATAAATCTCGAGGAAGAAACTAAGCAGGCATTGGTTCCCAGTTTAATCTGCCAGCCGCTTATTGAAAACTCGATTAAGTACGCCATTGCGCAGGTCGAAGGGGTGGGTAAAATAAGTATTCAATCGAAAAAAGTAAACGATGATTTAGAAATAACCATCTGTGATAACGGCCCCCAATTGGAATCTGACCCTAATAAACTGTTCAGGAAAGAAGGCGTTGGTCTTAATAACACTCAGCAACGTTTACAGTCACTGTACGGTAAGCACTTTATATTTAACATGAGTAAGAACGAAGGCTCAGGTCTTTGTGTCACCATTGTTATACCTTTTGAAACACTGGAGAAAGTATGAGTCAGCGCTTAAAAACGCTCGTTGTTGATGACGAACCTTTAGCACGAAAGGGCTTGTCAGTGCGTCTGGAAGCTTTTGAAGAGCTTCAGCTTATGCCGGAGTGCCCAAACAGTCGCACGGCTGTCGATGTTATCGTCGAAGAAAAGCCGGATTTAGTGTTTCTGGATATACAAATGCCCGGACTGAATGGCTTCGAGGTCTTAAAAGCCGTTAAAGAGCAGGGGGGCGAATTGCCTACTGTTGTCTTCGTTACGGCTTATGATGAATATGCGATAAAAGCCTTTGAAGTAAGGGCGTTAGACTATTTGCTGAAGCCGGTTGATGACGACCGACTGAAAGAGTGTGTAGAACGAGTTATTGCTGAAAACAGCAGTTTCGATACCGAACAACATGAAAAATTGGTGGGGTTAGTTGCTGAAGTGACAGGGCAGAATGCGGAAGATTTGCTGAAAACCTTATCGGAAGGTGGTGATATAGCGACAAACCAGTACCCCGATCATATTGCGATTAAAGACAGCGGTGAAATTACACGGGTGGCTATTAAGGACATTAAATGGATTGATGCGGCGGGCGACTATATGTGCATCCACGCTAACGATGACACTTATATTTTGCGTCGTACCATGAAAGAGCTTGAGAAAGAATTAAGCCCTCAGCTATTTCAGCGTGTACATCGCTCTGCTATTGTCAATGTTAATCAGGTCGAGAAACTGTGTAATCAGCAAAATGGCGAATACCATTTGCAGTTAAAAAATGGACAGCAGCTGAAAGTCAGTCGCAGTTATAAAGACAAAATAAAACAGCTGATTTTAGGTCAGTAATAGGTTATCACTATGCGCTTTCTGAGCTTCGCTTTATTAATTCTCCTGGTGCTGTCGGGCTGCACAGCGAATATCGGCTACCAGTTCGCAGATACGCTAGTTGAATGGCGGGTAAAAGAGTACGTTGACCTCAATGACCAACAAGAAGCGACGCTTGCAAAAAAAGTGGATGAGCTTCATTTATGGCATGCCCAGACTCAAATACCCGAGTATCGCGAAGCGCTCTTCAACTTACGTGAAAAGGTGCATAACCAAACGCTTGAAAAAGCCGATATTGTCGCTTTTGAAGAGACTTTACTGGACTTTTGGCAGAGCGTGTTGAACAGAGTGTCAAAAGAAACCTCGTTAATTAACGACTTGACGGTTAAACAAAAGCAGCAACTGTTTGAAAGAATAGAAGAGAAACAACAAGAGCGTTTCGAAAAGTTTGAAGAGAAACAGTCTGAAAACCCTATTTTGCGACAGCTTGAGCGGGTTAATGAAGTTGAAAGTGACTTGGAAGATATTATTGGTGACCTAACTGAGCAGCAAGATAAGTTACTGCGCGACTGGGTTGCGAAAAGCCCTTCTATACAGGAGGACTGGTTGAATTACCGGGCAAAATGGCTTACAAAGTTTGAAAACGTACTACTGACAGAACCAACCGATACCAAAAAGTTAACGGCTCTGATACAAGACCCTAAGCAACTGCGAACCGAAGCGCTTCAGGAAAAGGTAGAGCAAAGCAGTAATGCAAGAAATACGTTTTTGTGGAATATGTATTTGAGTTTGTCTGACAAGCAACGGAAGGCGGCGGTGAAGAAGGCCGACGAATACATCGACCTTCTTGATAGTATTATCGAAGATTTTAACGATTAACGGACTTCGATAATTTTACAGGTGTTGCTTGAACCAACCGTTTCCATAACATCACCGTGTGTGAGAATCACTAAGTCACCGGTTTTCAAGTGGCCTTTGGTTTTCAGCACGTCTATGGCTTCTAAAATAGGGTTGCTGGTTTTTGTTGAGTCAAAATTAATAGGGTACACACCACGGTACATAGCTGACTTGTTGCGACTTTCCGCATGACGAGACAGCGAGAAAATTGGCAAGTGTGAGGTAATACGCGACATGAGTTTAGCCGTAAAGCCAGACTCTGTTAGTGCAACAATAGCGGCAACCCCACTTAAATGCGTAGCTGCATACATTGCTGACATGGCAGTCGCTTCAGTAATGCTGGAAAAAACCTCTTCCAGATCTTTATGATCGAGCTTCGCTGAGGGGTGCGTTTCTGCGCCCAGACAAATATCAGCCATGGCCTTTACGGTGGCAATAGGGTGCTTACCAGCAGCTGTTTCAGCCGACAACATCACCGCGTCAGTGCCATCAAGCACTGCGTTGGCGACGTCCATGACCTCCGCTCGAGTTGGCATTGGGTTCTCTATCATCGACTCCATCATTTGCGTTGCAGTAATAACAACGCGGTTTAACTGACGAGCGCGAGAGATAATAAGCTTTTGTTTACCAACCAGTTGAGCATCACCGATTTCTACACCCAAGTCACCGCGGGCCACCATAACCGCATCAGAGGCTCGAATAATGTCGTCCAGAGCATGTTCACTGGCAACCGCCTCGGCACGCTCTATTTTGGCGCAGAGCAAGCCCTTGCCCCCGGCATCACGCAGCAGATGACGTGCCTGGTTGATATCGTCACCACTGCGAGGAAAAGAAACAGCCAGATAGTCGACACCAATTTCGGCCGCAGTTTTTATGTCAGCGAAGTCTTTTTCAGTCAATGCTGCGGCAGAGAGGCCGCCACCTTGGCGGTTAATGCCTTTATTGTTTGATAGCGTGCCACCAATAGTGACAATCGTATGCACCTTGGTGCCTTCAATATCAGTTACTTTTAACTGCAGCCGACCATCGTCCAGCAAAAGAATGTCGCCAGGCTTCACATCTTGTGGTAGCTGTTTATAATCAAGTCCCACAGCGTGTTCGTCACCGGCGTCTTTCGCCATTTCCGCATCCAGCGTAAACTGATCGCCAGCGTTTAATTCAACGTAGTCATTTTTAAAACGTGCAATACGAATTTTCGGGCCTTGCAGGTCACCAAGTATGGCAACGTGGGCATTTAATTCTTTAGCAATGTCGCGCACCATAGAGGCTCGTTTAATATGATCGTCAGCGCTGCCGTGCGAGAAGTTGAGACGAACTACGTTGGCACCCGCTTCAATGAGGGCTCGTAAGGTGTCTTTTGAGTCTGTGGCAGGGCCGAGGGTTGTAACAATTTTGGTGCGTCGAAGCATGCTTAACTCCAGCAATTTATTAGTAATACTCAGTTTAACATAGGCTTTATATCAGTAGTATGACAATAAAGTCACAACTCTTTAAGGGGGGGAATTGTTCAATGGCAGATAAAGACTGGAAAAAACTATCGGACGCTGAATGGCGAGAACAGCTATCCGACGAGACCTATTATGTTTTAAGAGAAAAAGGGACGGAAAGACCTTTTACGGGTGAATATTTGGTGGCGGATAAACACGGTGTCTATCGCTGTGCCGGTTGTGGTCAGCCTATATTTAAAGGCGACACCCAGTTTGATTCACATTGTGGCTGGCCCAGTTTCGACGCTGCTATTGATGGTGCCGTACGTTACGAAAAAGACATGAGTCATGGCATGGTACGCATTGAAGTGTTATGCAGCCGCTGCGATGGTCATTTAGGCCATCTATTTGATGATGGCCCTACAGAAACCGGGCAGCGTTACTGCATCAATTCAGTGGCTATGCATTATGAAGATGAGTAACGGCCTTTAAACTGACCATCCTTGATTTGGTCGACAATATCTTCCGCCTGATCGTCCCAGTCATCGTATTCATCTTCTGATGCGGTGACGATATTTTTCATGCTGTTTTTATCCAGGTTGTCCTGGCCAAGCTGCCAGGCAACTTGTGACCAAACATAGGCTTTTTCAGCTTTGCCTTCTTTAAGGTACATAGATACTAACGTCGAAGGTATTTCGGGGTTAATGCGATCACCTTCCTTATATAGGCGTAGGGCGTTGTAAAGCAGCTTGAATGTCTTTTCTGAGTCTTGCTTGGTGTAATAGGTAGCCAGAGCGAGTTGCAGTTCGGGTGTCTGCATACGCTTAGAGCCTTCCATTGCCAACAGCTTATCAAGTGCGTTTGTATCTCCTTGATTAGACCAATGCCAGTAAAGCCAAAGAGGGTGCTCAGAATTTTCGGTTTCTTTTGCCAGCGCTTTTATATTTTTCTGCGAGTTAATGTAAGCTTCAATACGGTTTGACTGTTTTTGTTTCAGCTTTTTATGCTCGATAGTCGACGCTAGCTCAATGCATTTGCTGTATTCCTGCAGGTCCTGCATCAAATAGTATTGGTTCTCGGGAGTTTTGTTCTGACTGACATCGTAACGACTGAATATAAGTTGACGGCGTTCGGAGTTACACCAGTTGTCATCATTTAAGTCACTGCACATTGATGGAGTACCCTGACAAATTTCCCTAACTGTCGGAGCGCTGTCATAACATCCCGCCAAGGGAAGCAAGGCAATAAAAACTGCGTATTTTTTAAACATAATCACCCGTTTACGATATCACTAAAAGCTGATTTTCTCTTAAAGTTGGCTTCATGCCGACCTTTTCAGTACAATACTGCGGATTTTTAAGCGTAGCACTTTATTTGCTTACTGAACACGCTCACTGAACATTAAGTACAGAGGACAGGGCTCAATATGAATGCTAACCAGCAAGATCCAACTCTAGCAAGCTGGCAAGAACGCCAGGAATACGCAGAACAAATGCAGCCGATTCTCGGCAAGCTTTACCGTAACTTTGGTGTTGAAATTCTTGTTTACGGACGTTCTCTTTTGAACGTTTCAACTATCAACATTATCAAGTCTCACCGTTTAATTCGCCGTTACGAAGGCCAGAAAGTTCGCTTGCGTGAAAGCTTCCCATTCCTGGAAGCAATGGCTGAGTTAAAACTGTCTCCAGCACGCGTTGATTTGGGTAAGTTAGCTTATGGTTACCTGTTTGGCGGCAAAAGCGATGACTTGTCAATTAAAGACTATGTTAAGCGCGAACTGACCGACATTATTGACAGAAAAGACGATATTGAGCCGCGTGATGTTGTGCTTTATGGCTTTGGCCGTATTGGTCGTTTACTGGCTCGCCAGCTTATAGAACGCAATGGCGCCAATAACAAAATGCGTTTAAGAGCGATAGTTGTTCGCGGCGGACGCGATGGCGACTTAGAAAAGCGTGCAAGTTTGTTGCGCCGTGACTCTATCCACGGTCAGTTTAACGGTTCTATTACCGTTGACCACGAAAACCAAAGTATTAAAGCAAACGGTACCAACATCAAAGTGATTTACTCTGATGGTCCTGACCAAGTCGATTATACCCAGTACGGTATCGACAACGCGATCGTTATCGATAATACGGGTATTTGGAAAGACGAAGCTGGCCTTGGTCTGCACTTAAAATCGAAAGGTGTAAACAAAGTCTTGCTGACAGCCCCCTCAAAAGGTGACATCAAGAACATCGTATTTGGTGTTAATGACAGCGATATTGAAGACAGTGATGCGATTGTTTCAGCGGCAAGCTGTACAACCAACGCAATTACGCCGGTATTGAAAGCCGTTAATGACAAATACGGTATTCGCAACGGTCACGTTGAAACCGTGCACTCGTACACCAACGACCAAAACCTGATTGATAACTACCACAAAGCAGACCGCCGTGGGCGCTCAGCTCCGTTAAACATGGTTATTACCTCGACAGGTGCAGCAAAAGCGGTCGCTAAAGCATTACCGGAAATGGCTGGTAAGCTTACTGGTAACGCAATTCGTGTTCCAACGCCGAACGTGTCGATGGCTATCATGAACCTGAACTTAGAAAAGACGACGTCTCGCGATGAGTTAAACGACTTCTTGCGTGACACTGCTTTGCATTCTGAGTTGGTTAACCAAATAGACTACACCGCATCAACTGAAATTGTGTCCTCTGACTTAGTCGGTTCGCGCCACGCGGGTGTTGTTGACTCACAAGCAACTATTGTCGATGAAGATCGTGCTGTATTGTACGTTTGGTATGACAACGAGTTTGGTTATAGCTGTCAGGTTGTTCGTGTAGCAGAGTCTATGGCGGGACTTAAGGTTCCGAACCTGCCTAAATAACGTTAAAAAAGCGCCCGCCGGGCGCTTTTTTGTTACAACAGAATTGCTTAATAAAGGGTGAATTATGCGTATTTCTGCTAACTTTGATAGTGGCAACATTCAGGTTATTAGCGCTGACAGCGCCGACAATATCCGACTCGCAATAAATAAAGACAACCAATCCGAGTTTTATCAGTGGTTTCACTTTAAACTTTTTGGTGAAGCCGGTACTGAACACGTCATGGTCATTGAAAATGCATCGGGCTCAGCTTATCCAGACGGTTGGGACGGTTATGAAGCATTAGCGTCTTATGATCGCGAAACTTGGTTCCGTGTCCCGACAGAATACAATGGTAAAGAACTGACCATTCGCCACACACCAGAGCAGGAAAGTGTCTATTACGCCTATTTCGTGCCGTATTCTTATGAGCGCCATCAGGACTTAATTCAGTCGGCTCAGCAGTCAGTAGACTGCTATCACGAATTACTCGGCGAAACCATTGACGGTCGCGAGCTTAACTTATTGGTGATTGGCGAACCGGCAGAACACAAAAACACCATTTGGGTTACTGCGCGTCAGCACCCGGGCGAGTCTATGGCTGAGTGGTTCATGGAAGGCTTTTTAGGTCGCTTATTAGATGATGAAGACGGTGTAGCTCGTAAGCTGCTCGACAATAATGTCTTTTATGTTGTTCCTAATATGAACCCAGACGGCAGCGTTCGTGGGCATTTGCGTACCAACGCGGTAGGCACTAACCTGAACCGCGAATGGGCGGAACCAAGCTTGGAAAAAAGCCCGGAAGTTTTCTACGTTTTAAAACGTATGGAGCAAACCGGCGTCGACATGTTTTTAGATGTGCATGGTGATGAAGCCTTGCCATATAACTTCGTTGCCGGTTGTGAAGGCATTCCGTCATACGATGAGCGTCATAAGGACTTGGAAAACACTTTTAAAGCTGCTTTATTAACGGCGACACCAGAGTTCCAGACCAAGTATGGTTATGACCTTGATGAACCCGGCCAGGCTAATATGACAGTTGCCAATTCAGCCGTGGGCGAGAAGTTTAAGTGTCTTTCGTATACGCTGGAAATGCCATTTAAAGACAATGCTGACTTACCAGATGAGGATTTCGGCTGGTCTGCGCCACGTTCGCAGCGTTTAGGTGAAGACGTATTAACCGCAATATTGGCAGTATCGCCAAAATTGCGTTAAAACTAGAGTGAATTAACAATAATAACAACAAGAGGGGGTCTTCCTTGGAAGCGCTCAATAATTTTCTATTATGGATTGATGGGTTCTTAGGCTCTGCAGCCTATTTCCCATTCATTCTGCTGGGTGTGGGTCTGTTTTTTACGTTATACCTTGGTTTCCCACAAGTTCGTTACTTCAGACACGCATGGCGCGTTCTAGCCGGTAAATTTGACCGCAAAGACTCGCAAGGCGACACCAGTCACTTCCAGGCTTTGTCGACAGCCCTGTCCGGTACAGTAGGTACCGGTAACATCGGTGGGGTTGCACTGGCTATATTCTTAGGTGGCCCAGCCGCTATTTTCTGGATGTGGATGACGGCATTCTTGGGTATGACCACCAAGTTTGTCGAGGTGACCTTATCGCATAAATACCGTGTTAAAACCGAAGACGGCACTATGGCTGGTGGCCCTATGTATTACATGGATCGCCGCCTTAACATGAAATGGCTAGCCGTTATTTTTGCTATTGCCACTATTGTTAGTTCTTTCGGTACGGGCAATATGCCGCAAATTAATAACATTGCTCAATCGATGGAGCAGACTTTCGAGATTGATCCTGTCTGGACCGGGGCTATTTTGTCGATACTGTTGGCGATGGTTATCATTGGCGGTATTAAACGTATTGCAGCGGTAACTTCAAAGATTGTTCCTATTATGGGTATTCTTTATGTTATCGGCTCTTTAAGCGTTATCTTCTTCAATATTGATAACATTGGTGAGTCATTCGTCTCTATTTTCAGAGATGCCTTTACTGGCTCAGCGGCTGCCGGTGGCTTCTTAGGGGCAAGCTTCGCGTACGCCTTTAACCGAGGGGTTAACCGTGGCTTATTCTCGAACGAAGCGGGTCAGGGTTCTGCGCCAATTGCTCACGCCTCTGCGAAAGCGAAAGATCCGGTTGCTGAAGGTTTGGTATCGATTCTCGAGCCTTTCCTGGACACCATTTTAATTTGTACTTTAACCGGTTTGGTTATTCTCTCTTCTGGTGTGTGGACGGAGAAGCATGAGAATAACTTTGCTCGCAGTGACCTCGACTTTATTGTTGGTCAGTACAATGACGTTGATACTGACGACCGTGAAGAGCTTTATAAGTACTTGAACGGCTTCAGTGACACTGAAATTGAGCGTTACTCCGGTAAGCTGGAAGTGGTTGATGGTGAAGCGCAAACAGGTGGTGAAATTACTATTTTGCATGCCCGTTCAGTAGCTGAAGATGTTCGTTTTATCATTGCCGGCGAAGATGCCTATAACGGTACCGTTGAGATTAAGAACGGTAACTTAATAAAAGAAGACATCGAAGTGGTTGGTAAGTCATTGGTGCACTCCGCTGCGTTGACTTCATTAGCCTTCGCTAACGGCTACTTCGGCGATTACGGACAATATATTATTCCATTAACGCTACTGATGTTCGCGTTTTCGACAGCTATTGCCTGGTCTTACTATGGTGACAGGGCGGTTGTCTATCTAGTCGGGCAAAAGGGCGTTATGCCATACCGTATCCTGTATGTTGCTGGCTTCTTCTGGGCGTCTTTCGCAGATACCACACTGGTTTGGACGGCGTCGGCAGTTGCTATTGTACTGATGACGCTACCTAACTTGCTGGGTATGTTATTGCTTCATAAAGAAATGAAGTCGACTGTTAAGTCTTATTGGAAAGACTTTGGTGACGCTGACAAGAAAAAATAAATTCTTTTGAGTCAGTTAAAACGGCCAGTTCTTACTGGCCGTTTTTTATTTTCTTATTCACTATGCTTGAAATTCAGCGCAAAAGCCTTATATTGCAAGGACTGCATAAGAGGTAGGTTATAAAATTATGGCGTTAACGAAATGCCCATCTTGCAATAAACGAATTTCATCAAAGGCTCGTGAATGCCCACATTGCCAATTTGTTTTGGCGGGGCAGAGCAAAGAAGACATTCAGCGCGAACGGCGCCGCTTGAACCAGGAAAAATCAGATAAGCTGGTTTCTCGCTCAATGTTGGCCTTAATTATTGCAATAGCCGCTTTTACCTATTTGTTTATGCAACAACCACAACCTCAGTCATGGGGCTATAATATCGCTATTGGCGGTATTGTTGTTGGCTTAATATGGTTTGTTATAAACCGAGTTCAGTTGATGTTCCTGAAAAAGAAACGGTAACCCATGCAGTTCGATGACTTAATTAATAGCATGACGCCTGAGGTGTATGAACGCTTGGTTCAATCTGTTGAGACTGGCCGGTGGCCTGACGGCAACAAACTAACCGACGAGCAACGAGAAAATTCGCTGCAGTTGGTTATGGCGTACCAAGCTCGGTTCGGTAACTCTGACGAGGCGTATACGGTGGGTCCGGACGGCAATATTATTTCTAAGTCTAAGCGGGAATTAAAAGATCAGTTCCGCTCTGACAATGACACGGGTTCAATAGCCCGTTTCAAGCTCGATAACTAAGTTGAAACTACTATGAAAGCTAAGTTGTATTCCGACCTTTTACGCCAGTCTCAAGCTATTACAGAAGGCGAGCCTAACCTAATAGCTAATCTAGCCAACATTTCTGCCTTGTTGTACGACACTGTCGATGACATAAACTGGCTTGGGTTTTACCTAACCGACTCCGATAATGAGCTTGTTTTAGGACCATTCCAGGGCAAAGTGGCGTGCGTAAGAATTCCGTTTGGAAAAGGTGTTTGTGGTGTTGGTGCACAGTCCCAAGAAACGCAATGTGTTAAAAACGTGCATGAGTTTGAAGGCCATATTGCTTGCGATTCAGCATCAAATAGTGAAATTGTGGCACCTATAGTTGTGAACGGCACAACCGTCGCTGTTCTTGATATTGATAGCCCTTCTATTGGTCGTTTTGACAATGAAGATGCAGAAGGCTTTCAAAAAATAGCTGACTTCTGTAGCACGCTGAACTGGTCGAAGTAATGTTAATGTTTGCAGAATTCGATATTCATAGTTATTTGGTGACGCGTGAGGACGCTATATTTTTTGAGGATTACGCTGAGGAAGCGTCTGATCAAATTAACGAAATGTTGCATCACATTAACGCATTGAGAACTGAAGACGATACAACAGAACAGCTTGAAGAGATGGTTCGTCGAACTTTGTTCGATTGGATAGAGGAACCGGCTCTTTTAGAATTATCATTTGACGAAATGGACGAATACGTTCAAAACCTAATGGACGACGTTCGAGAACAGGAAGAAGAACAGAATGAGTGAACCGGAAAAACTAACGAAAAGCAAAGACGTTATTGCCTATCTAGCAGAACAGTTTCCTAACTGCTTTTCGTTAAAAGGTGATGCCAAGCCTCTAAAAATCGGCATTTTTGAAGATTTGGCCAAACGCTTAGAAGACGATGAAAAAGTCAGCAAGACACGCTTAAGAACAGCGCTTCGTCACTACACAAATAGCTGGCGTTACCTTTACAGTATTAAAGCCGGTGAAGCTCGAGTTGATCTTGACGGTAACGAAGCCGATAAGGTCACTGAAGAGCATCAGGAACACGCTCAAGAGTCATTAAAAGAATCTAAAGCGAAAGCAGCACAAAAAGCGAAAGAAAAAAATGCTGCAAAGCCTAAAGCGCCGGCGAAAAAGAACAAGCCTGAGGCGAGCAAACCTAGCAAGCCTAAAACCGCTAAGAAAAAGCCAAAACCAGAGCTTAAACTGGAAGAAGCGGAACTTAGCAAGCTTTCTGTAGGTCAACAGGTACAGGTAAAAGCTGGAAACCAACCCATGACGGGAACCATTACTGAATTGGACAAAAGTGATGTTCAGGTTCAGTTGGCAAATGGTCTCAGCATGAAAGTGAAAGCTGATAAGATATTTTTGCGCGCTTAGGAGCATTGAATGAAACACTTGGCTGTAAAAAGTTATTTATTGGCGTTGGCTGTCGCAGTACCTGCAGCTTACGCTATCCCTCCAAAACACAGTGTCGATGAGTTGCCGGAATTAGAGCAAGAGTCTCAGCACGATACAGCCAGTGAACGCATTACATCCTATTTCACTCGTTATCACTTTAGCGGAATGACGCTGGATAACGAGTTGTCTGAGCAAATTTACGACCGCTACTTCGAGATGATCGATTACAGCAAAATGTTTTTGCTGAAAGAAGATGTTGAAAGTGCCTCTGAATATAAACACTTATTCGATGACATGCTGAAAAGTGGTGACCTCGATGTCGCCTACGACATTTACCAAAGTAGTCTGAAACGTCGATTTGACCGGTATACTTACGCGTTGTCTTTACTCGATGACGAAAAGCCAATGGACTTCTCGGAACAAAGCGATAAGTATTATTACGATCGCGAAGATGCTGAGTGGGCTAAAACGGAAGAAGAGCTCAATGAACTTTGGCAAAGCCGCGTTAAATATGATGCTCTTAATTTGAAGCTTGCCGGTAAAGAGTGGCCTGAAATCGTTGAAACCCTGGGTAAGCGGTACAATAGTGCACTTAACCGTTTAACGAAGTCTAAGAGTGAAGATGTATTTCAGACGCTAATGAATGCTTTTGCTCGCTCTGTGGAGCCGCACACCAGCTACTTATCGCCCTCGAATTCTGAGCGCTTTAAACAGAACATGAATTTAGAGCTTGAAGGTATTGGTGCTGTTTTGCAGTCAGAGTATGACTACACCGTTATTCGTAGCCTGGTTCCTGGCGGTCCGGCTGATAAAACAGGTAAATTATCGCCCGAAGATAAAATTATCGCGGTTGGTCAGGGCGAGGGCGAAGATAAAGAAGAGTTTGTTGACATTATTGGCATGCGTCTGGACGACGTTGTTGAGCTAATAAAAGGCCCGAAAGGCACCACTGTGCGCCTTCAGGTCCTTAAGTCCAGCCAAGGGGCAGGTGGCACGCCAAGTGTTGTTAAGGTTACTCGTGACAAAGTTAAACTAGAGGACAGAGCCGCTAAAGCAGAAGTGAAAACCATTGAAGAAGGCGTTTATGAAGGCCAGAAAATTGGCGTTATTGAAATACCCGGTTTCTATAACAACCTGACGGCTGACGTTCAAAAGCTGATTAAAGACCTTCAGTCTGAAAATGTGGAAGGTCTTATCATCGATTTACGTGGTAACGGCGGTGGTGCCCTGACAGAAGCTATTGGGTTAACCGGTTTGTTTATCGATAAAGGCCCTGTCGTACAGGTAAGTGACGGTCGTGGTCGGGTTGATGTGAGTGAAGATAAAGACGGTAAAGTATTTTACTCCGGACCTCTGTTTGTCATGGTTGACCGTTACAGCGCGTCAGCTTCCGAAATATTCGCAGCGGCAATGCAAGATTACGAGCGCGCGCTTATTCTGGGTGAAAATACCTTTGGTAAAGGCACTGTTCAGCAGCACCGTGGGTTAGCGCGTCGTTTCGACTTTTTTGATGAGCCTCTGGGCAGTGTACAGTACACCATCGCTAAGTTTTACCGTATTGACGGTGGTAGTACGCAGCTGAAAGGTGTTCAGCCTGATATCGTATTTCCTTCGTATGTGGAGCCATCAGAATGGGGCGAAAGCAAAGAAGATAATGCGCTACCGTGGGACAAAATCAAAAAAGCAGACTTTAAGCCTGTCAATAGAGTTGATGATTCAGAAGTTGAAGTGCTGCAAGCGCGTTTAAATAAGCGCATTGAAAAAGCGCCTGAGTTTGAGTTCATCTTTGAAGATATTGAGCGGTACCGCCTGGAAAAAGATAAAACCTGGGTCAGTCTTAATTCGGAAGAGCGTAAGAACAAAGAAGACGAGCAAAAAGCTCGCCAGCTTGAACGAGTCAATGCGCGACTAAAACGAGCGGGCAAGGAGCCGGTTGAAGATATCGAAGACGCTCCTGAAGAAGTGACAGAGGTTGACCCTTACCTTGATCAGGCATTGCTTGTAGCGATGGACTTCATTAACGGCGAGGAACTTGCCGCGAATAACTAATGGACATTGTTTCACTGAAATACCGCCTTAACTGGCGGTATTTTTTTAATACAACCGACAACAACAGAAGCGGTTGTGATATAACTCAATAAAATAACAACAATAACTAAAATACGATGACAAACAATCAAACAATCTCAAGCCGCTGGTCCAGCCGGTTAAGTTTCATTTTGGCATCCTCCGCAGCAGCCGTTGGGCTGGGCAACATTTGGAAGTTCCCTTATGTCATGGGGGAAAATGGCGGTGGCGCTTTCGTTCTTATTTATTTGCTGTGTATTCTTGGCATTGGCATTCCTATCATGATAGCCGAGGTCATTATTGGTCGTCGGGGCCGTCATTCACCTGGATATGCAGCAAAGTCTGTCGCCCTGGAGTCAGGGAAAAGCTCGTTTTGGCAAAGTGCTGGTTGGCTGGGAATGCTAACAGGGTATTTGGTTTTAAGTTTTTACGCGGTTATTGCCGGCTGGGCATTAGCCTACGTTTTCAAAGCAGGACAGGGGCTGTTTGAAGGCGCATCGGCAGAACAAGTGGGTAACGTTTTCACCGGGCTGCTTTCATCGCCGGGCGAGCTAATGCTATGGCATAGCCTTATTATTGTGGCGACGGTTTTAGTCGTTGGTAATGGTGTGAAAAACGGCCTGGAGCGATCAGTCAGGCTGCTATTGCCAGCGATGATCCTATTATTGGTTGGTATCGCTATTTACGTTGGTAATATTGGTGACTTTTCAGCGGCAATAACCTTCATGTTTGAGCCAGACTTTAGCAAGCTGTCGGTGAACGGCGTAATGATTGCTCTGGGTCATTCATTCTTTACATTAGGCTTGGCATCCGGCGTGGTGATTATGTACGGCGCTTACTTGCCTCGGGAAACATCGATTGTTCAAACCAGTCTGTGGATAGCTGTAATTGATACCATCGTTGCGCTACTTGCCGGTTTGGCCATATTCCCTTTGGTTTTCGGTTTCGGGCTTACGCCAAGTGAAGGGCCAGGTCTTATCTTCACTACATTACCTCTGGCGTTTGCAGAAATGCCTGCGGGGACGTTACTTGGCACTGTCTTTTTTGTCATGCTGGTCATAGCCGCATTCACATCAGCCATTGCTATGATAGAGTCATCGGTCGCTTTTGTGGCAGAGAAGTTCTCCTTAAGCCGCTGGCCGGCTACATTAGTTTCAGGCCTCGTTTTGTGGTTGCTGGGACAACTCACCATTCATTCATTTGCCGGTAGTGAGTGGGCGCAGCTTAGCGGCGAGTGGTTAGGTAAACCGATTAACTCAATTTTTGATATTATTGACCTTCTGACGTCAAGTATTCTTTTGCCATTAGGCGGTTTACTGCTCGCAATTTTGGCAGGCTGGGTGATGAAAAGAGAGCATAGCGAAAATGAGCTGGACAGTCATAAACCCGTTTTTGACATCTGGTTGTTGTGCGTTAAATACATAGCGCCTGTAGCCATTATTATTATTTTCTTACAGCTAATTGGTTTTATAAAACTTTAGGTTAAAAATTAATGAGTCACACAACAAAACAACCGAGTTTGCTCCAGGCGCTTATTCCATTAATCGCGCTAATTGTCATGCTGGCTTCATCCGTTTATTTATTCGGAGAAGATTCTTCTTACGGACCTAACCAAATAGCACTATTAGTGGCAGCGGGTATAGCCGTTATTATTGGTTTCCGAAATGGCTTTAGTTGGTCACAAATAGAAGAAGGTATTACCGAGGGGATTTCAGTCGCCCTAGGCGCTATGCTGATAATTCTTGCAGTTGGCTCATTAATTGGAACCTGGTTGCTTTCGGGCACCGTACCAACACTTATTTACTTTGGCTTAGAGTTGCTGAATCCCGGATTATTTTATGCGGCCAGCTGTATTATTTGCGGTATTGTCGCTCTGTCAATTGGTAGCTCCTGGACAACCGCAGCTACCATAGGTGTGGCGCTTATGGGGGTCGCTTCAGGCATGGGGCTTGAGCCAGCTATTGCAGCCGGTGCTATCGTTTCTGGTGCGTATTTTGGTGACAAAATGTCACCGCTTTCCGATACCACAAATCTTGCTCCCGCCGTTGCCGGTACAGAGCTATTTGCGCATATCCGTTACATGGGCTACACAGCCGGCCCGGCGTTTGTTATCTCAGTCATCATCTTTTTAATTCTGGGCTTAAACGCAGACACCAATGTGAGCTTACAGCGTCTGGAACAAATGCAAACACAGCTTCACGGAACCTTTAATATTGGTTGGGAAATGCTGGTACCACTTGCCGTACTTTTATACTTAGCGGCAACACGTAAACCGGCGCTACCCACCGTGTTCTTTGGGGCGCTACTAGGCGGCGTCTGGGCGCTCATTTTCCAGCCTGAAATGGTCACGCAAATTGCCGGAGAAGAAGGTTGGATAGCATCGTTAAAAGTGGTTTGGCTGGCATTGTCTGATGGCACAACCGTCAGTACCGGCAGCGCTAACTTAGACTCTCTGTTAAGCGGTGGAGGCATGGTTTCTATGCTCAATACCGTTTGGCTTATTCTGAGCGCCATGACATTTGGCGCCATTATGGAAAAAATTGGTCTGTTAGAACGATTTATTCGCGGTATGTTAAAGGCGAGCAAATCTGTCGGTTCACTCATTACCGGTACTATATTCACCTGTTTTGGTGCCAACGTTTTAACCGCTGACCAATATATGGCGATTGTCTTGCCAGGTCGCATGTTCCGCGAGGAATATGAGCGCCGTAACCTTGATCCTCGCGTGCTGTCTCGTACGTTAGAAGACAGTGGTACTATCACCTCAGCATTAATTCCATGGAATACCTGTGGTGCTTATATGTTCTCGGTGCTTGCGGTAAGCCCATTTGAGTATGGTATCTTTGCGTTCTTCAACTACTTAACACCGTTAATTGCTATCGTGTTTGCCTACACAGGCTGGACCATTCTTTATAAAAAGCCAGAGCAAAAAGAAGCAACGGCTTAATCAGTAACGAAAGGAAGTTATGACACAGTTACCGAAAGCGAAGTATAGAAAAGATTATCAACAACCTGAATTCACTATTTCAACGGTTGACTTAACCTTTGAGTTACACCCTGAAAATACTCGGGTCACTAATGTCATGAAGGTTGAGCGCCAGGGCAATCACAGTAAGCCGTTGGTGCTTGATGGCGAAGACATAACTCTGGATAGCGTCAAAGTGAATAATGAGGTTATTCCAGCCGAAAAGTGGAAGGTTGAAAATAACCAGTTGGTACTCGAAACAGCGTTCGATAGCTTTGAACTCACCATTGAGAATACAGTTAACCCAAGCGCCAATGAGGCGCTTGAAGGTTTGTATTTAGCCGAAGGAACTTACTGTACGCAATGTGAGGCCGAAGGGTTCCGTCGCATTAGTTACTTCATGGATCGCCCCGACGTTCTGGCAAAGTACCGCACAACGGTTATTGCCGATAAAGAAGGCTACCCATACTTGCTATCAAACGGTAACCGCGTTGAATATCGTGAGATAGAAGGAGGTAAGCACCTGGCCGTGTGGGAAGACCCTCATCCGAAACCCAGTTATTTGTTTGCCTTAGTTGCTGGTAATTTCGACTTACTGGAAGATACTTTCACAACCAAAGATGGCAGAAACGTTGAGCTTCAACTGTTTGTCGATAAAGGCAACCTTCATCGAGCCCCACACGCTATGGAATCGCTCAAAAATGCGATGAAATGGGACGAAGAGCGTTTTAACTTGGTTTATGACCTCGATATTTATATGGTCGTTGCCGTCGACTTCTTCAATATGGGAGCTATGGAGAATAAGGGCTTAAATGTCTTTAATGCCAAATACGTATTGGCGAATCCAGAAACTGCGACTGACCAGGACTTTCTCAACATCGAGTCGGTTATCGGCCATGAGTACTTTCATAACTGGACGGGTAACCGAGTGACGTGCCGTGACTGGTTCCAGTTGTCGCTGAAAGAAGGCTTAACTGTCTTTCGAGATCAAGAGTTTAGCTCTGACTTAGGCTCTAGAGCAGTAAACCGCATTAACGATGTCAAAGTTATTAGAAGCCATCAGTTTGCTGAAGACGCTAGCCCAATGGCGCACCCCATACGTCCGGATAAAGTGGTTCAAATGAACAACTTTTATACCGTTACGGTATATAACAAAGGTGCAGAAGTCATTCGCATGATTCATACCTTGTTAGGCGAAGAAGGCTTCCAAAAAGGCATGGCGCTATATTTTGAGCGCTTCGATGGACAAGCCGTTACCTGCGAAGACTTTGTTGCGGCGATGGAAGATGCCAACGGAGCAGACTTTAAACAGTTCCGAAATTGGTATTCACAAGCGGGTACACCAACAGTTTCCGTCGAGCAAGATTATGATGCTCAGCAACAAAAACTGACTATTACCTTGCGCCAGGAAACGCCTGCAACGCCCGGACAAAGTGAGAAGGCACCATTCCATATTCCGGTGAAATGGTCAGCGTATTCCGTAAAAGGGCAGCCATTGGAGTTGTCTGATGAACAGCTGATTCATCTTAAAGATAAAGAGCTAACGCTAAGCTTCGAAAATGTTGCCGAACAGCCTGTTTTATCGCTGTTTGAGAACTTCTCAGCACCGGTGAAAGTGAAGCGGGACATCAGTGACGATGAATTACGTGTTCTAATGGCTCACAGCCAAGATGAATTTAGTCGCTGGGACGCTGCACAAACCTTGTTTTCACGTAAGGTTGAGCAGTCTATCTCGAGTGAAACGGCGCTAGAGTTAGACGAACAAACGGTTACGTCTTGCCGAAACTTACTGCTTGGAAACAGCGACCCGGCTTTAATTGCTTTAGCGTTAACATTACCCACGCCTGCAACCATCGCTGAAAACTTTAATGTGATACCTGTTGAGCGAATTAACGAAAACCTCGATGCGCTTAAACAGCAGCTCGCTGAAGCGTTAAAAGAAGACTTTATTAGTGTTTACAATAAGTGTTCAACTAAACACCCTTATGAGTTGTCGGCACAAGACATTGCGGCGCGACAGTTGAAGAAAACCTGCTTAAGCTATCTGGCCTTAACCAGCAACAGCGATGAACTGCTTGAGCAAGAGTTTAATCAAGCGGACAATCTGACTGATCAGCTTGCGGCATTGCAGGCTGCTGTTTGGTCAAATCATTCGCTGGCGAAAACTCTCCTGGAGGCCTTTGATAAGCAATGGCGGGGGGAAAAACTGGTGATGGACAAGTGGTTCAGTACTCAAGCGCTTGCCAATAACGAAGCGACCGTTGAGCGGCTGACTGAGCTTATGTCGCACCCGGATTTCAGCATTAAAAACCCGAATCGGGTTTATTCGTTACTGGCTGCTTTTACCCAGAACCAAGCGCAGTTCCATAGAGCTGATGGTAAAGGGTACCAACTGGTAGCTGAGCAAATTAAAGTGTTGAATGACTTTAACCCTCAGGTAGCGTCGCGCTTAGTGTCTGCGTTTGTCAGTTGGCGTCGCTATGACGAAAAACGTCAAGAGCTAATGAAAGCTGAGTTGAAAGGCATTCAGTCTTTACCAAACTTAGCCAGCGACTTGTTTGAAAAAGTAGAAAGTTGTCTAACTGAATAATTATTTAAGGTAGGCGAGTAACGTGATCATCCAGTATGTCTTTAGTCTGTCCATGAGCTATCAGGAATACTGTGATGTTTACTACAACAAGGGGTTTCAACAGGTCGTAGTAACCACCGACAATGGCACGCGGGTCGCTATTCCCGCGGGCCGTTTCATTAAGTTTATTGACAGTCAGGGCATAAGAGGGCGCTTCCGCCTACAAGTCGATGAAAATCAAAAATTTGTTGATTTAAGTCGCCTCTAAAGACTTCCATTCATTTAAATAACATAGTTATTTCTCAATCCCCGAAATATCTGGTCTAAACACTGGTTTTTAATGCGAAATAGCGTTGAAAGCCTATGATAAATGTCCGACAATAACATCAATCATAGATTCATTGGCCGCGGGCCGCATTTGGCTTGCCTGCGACGTTTCACCAACAACCTCAAGGACTCTGTAATTATGTCGTTGGTCGATAGTCAATCTCCGGTTTTACTGGAAAAAGTCGTTGAATTGATAAATAAGAAAGTTCCAGCCTCTCAGGCGCATTTAGTTGCAGATTTTGCCAAACGGTTATACCGAAACATTGCGAGCGACGATTTAACCAATCGTCACGATAGCGATATGTACGGTGCTGTTTTAGGACTTTGGCACAGCTTTAACGAGTACAATCCTGGCGATAAGGCACTCATTAAGGTCTACAACCCAGATGTCCCCACTGACGGATGGGAGTCGCCGCATACCATTGTTGAAATTATTCAAAGTGATATGCCGTTTATGGTCGACTCCGTGCGTATGGCGTTATCTCGTCTGGGAATAACCTCGCACTTACTGCTGCACATGCCGATTAGTCACAAGCGGGACAAAGAGCACCAAGTTACAGAGTTACAAAAACCCGGTACGCGTAGCAAAGATAATTATGTCGATACCGTGTTCCTGATAGAAATTGACCGTCAGACCAGTAAAGAAGAAATTAAAACGCTGAAAAAAGAGCTGGTCTCAGTTATGGATGAAATTAGTCTTGCGGTTCAAGACTGGAAGCCAATGCGTGAGCGCTTGCAAGAAGTTGCTAAAGAGCTTGGTAACGATTTTTACCCCGGCGATAAAGTCTATAAAGACGAGGCTAAGAAATTCCTTAAGTGGCTGGCAGACGACAACTTTACGTTAACGGGTTATCGTGAATATGAGCTCAGCCCGGTGAAAGGCGACTATGAGCTAAAACAGATTAAAGAGACCAGCCTTGGCTTAATGAAAAATTCGGTCAGCGATAAAGGTCGTTTGGTTTCATCATTGCCGGAAGATGCTCGCGAAATCATTCAGAATGATCGCCTGTTACTATTGACCAAAACCAATTCTAAATCGCGTGTTCACCGTCCTGCGTACTCGGACTACATTGGTATTAAGCGCTTCAATGAAAAAGGTGAAGTTATTGGTGAGCACCGCTTTATCGGTCTTTACTCAGCTAGCTTCTATAATAACAGCACCTCAGATATTCCTCTGGTTAGTGAAAAAATCGAGCGTGTTTTGGAAATGTCTGGTTTCGCACCACAGTCTCATGCTGCAAAGGCGTTACTGAATATTTTAGAAACCTACCCACGTGATGAAATTGTTCAGGCTGAAGAGGATGACTTATTAGAAGTCGGTCTGGGTGTGCTGCAAATGCAAGAGCGTGATATGACTCGCGTGTTTTTGCGCCGAGATATCTTTGGGCGCTTCATGTCATGCATGGTTTACGTGCCGAAAGAGCGCTATAACACCTTACTGCGTGAGCGTACGCAAAGTATATTGGCAAGAACGTTCAAAACGGAATACGACGTTGACTTTACGACGTATTTTTCAGAGTCATCATTGGCGAGAACACACTATACAGTCCGTTTAAGTGATGGTCATCAGACGATTAACGTGAAAGATTTGGAGCAAAACTTGATTGAAGCTGCACGCACCTGGGAAGATAATTTCGAGAGAATTTTACAGTCTACATACGGTGAAGCTCAGGCAACGCGTCTCAACAAGCGTTATTCTTCAGCTTTTCCTCGCTCATATAAAGAAGATGTGTTGCCATCAGTAGCTATCTCTGACATTAAGCAACTTGAGTCGCTAGACGATGATCACAAGTTGGGCATGGTGCTGTATCGTGCGCAAGAAGAGAAAGACGACAGCAAACACCTGCATCTGAAACTATTCCATAAAGACGAACCCATTCATTTGTCAGACGTGCTGCCGATGCTCGAAAACTTTGGTTTACGAGTTATTGGTGAAAGCCCGTATCAGATTAAAACCAGCGATGGTCATATTTTTTGGGTTCTTGACTTCCAAATGCTTCACACGGCGGGCTCGCTGGACTTAGATGAAAGTCGCGAGACCTTCCAAAATGCCTTTGCTAAAGTATGGGACGGACAGCTTGAAGATGACGGATTCAACCGTTTAGTACTCGGTGCCGGTATGAATGGTCGCCAGGCAACCATTTTGCGTATGCTCGCTAAATACATGCGCCAAATTGGTACAACATTCAGCCAAAGCTACATTGAGAGTACCTTTAGTAAGTATCCGCTGCTGGCTAAATTGGTTGTGAAAATGTTCTATACCAAGTTTGAGCCGGGTACCAAAGATGTCGAGAAAAAGCTCGAAGCGTTGCACACACGCATTAACACCGAGTTGGATAACGTTGCCAACTTAGATGACGACCGCATTATTCGTCGTTACGTTGAGCTCATTGATGCTGCACTTAGAACAAACTTTTTCCAAACCGATGAAAGCGGCAACGATAAGCCTTATATCTCATTGAAATTCCTACCGGAAATGGTACCGGAAATGCCGCTGCCATTGCCTAAGTTTGAGATTTTCGTTTATTCACCGCGTGTTGAAGGTGTTCATTTGCGTGGCGGTAAAGTTGCCCGTGGCGGCTTGCGCTGGTCTGACAGACGAGAAGACTTCCGCACCGAAATTTTAGGTTTGGTCAAAGCACAGCAAGTGAAGAACACCGTTATTGTGCCGGTTGGCGCAAAAGGTGGCTTTATTTGTAAAGCGCTGCCGGAAGACCGTGAAGGCTTTATGGCAGAAGGTCAGGCATGCTACAAAACGTTCATTCGCGCACTGTTAGATATCACAGATAACATTATTGAAGGCGAAATTATTCCACCGAAAGACGTTGTGCGTCATGACGAAGACGACCCATATTTAGTGGTCGCGGCCGATAAAGGCACTGCAACGTTCTCTGACATCGCTAACGGTATCTCTGCCGAATATAATTTCTGGTTAGGCGATGCGTTTGCGTCCGGTGGTTCTGTGGGTTACGACCACAAGAAAATGGGTATTACCGCACGCGGAGCCTGGGAGTCTGTTAAACGTCACTTCCGTGAAATGGGCATTGACTGTCAAACCACTGATTTTACCTGTGTTGCTATCGGCGATATGGGTGGTGACGTATTTGGTAATGGCATGTTGCTGTCTAAGCACACGCGTTTACAAGCTGCGTTTAACCACATGCACATTTTCATCGACCCAGAGCCAGATGCAGCAAGCTCCTGGAAAGAAAGAGACCGCTTATTTAAGTTACCGCGCTCTACCTGGGACGATTACAACAAAGAATTGATTTCTAAGGGCGGTGGTGTTTTCTCAAGAAGTGCCAAGGCCATTGAATTAACGCCAGAAATTAAAAAGATGATTGGTACCAATAAGAAGTCGATGACGCCAAACGAGCTGATAAAAGCCTGTTTGACGATGGAAGTCGATCTTATTTGGAACGGCGGTATTGGTACTTACGTCAAAGGTAAAGCGGAAACCGATACTGACGTCGGCGACCGTGCTAACGACGCACTACGTGTGAACGGTCGCGAGCTCAAAGCGAAAGTAGTGGGTGAGGGCGGTAACCTCGGGTTCACTCAACTTGGACGTATCGAATTTGCTCAAAAAGGCGGTCTCGTAAATACCGACTTTGTTGATAACGTCGGTGGCGTTGACTGCTCGGATAATGAAGTTAACATTAAGATCTTGCTGAACGGCTTGGTGACCAGTGGCGACTTGACACAGAAGCAACGCGACAAATTACTGTACGACATGACAGAAGAAGTGGCTGAAATTGTGCTGGATGACTGTAATCGCCAAACTCAGTCGATTTCAGTTACCGCGCTTCGCGGCGCTGATCAGATAAAAGAACTGCAGCGCTTTATTCATCAGCTGGAACGTGACGGTGCGCTGAATCGTCAATTGGAGTTTTTACCAGATGATGATGAATTGGCGGAACGTCAGGCGTCGAATCAGGGGTTAACTCGTCCAGAGCTTTCCGTATTAACCGCTTATGGAAAAATGGTTCTGAAAGAACAATTGATCACAGACGAGATCACTGAAGATCCTTACCATGCTCGTGAGCTATTTGATTCGTTCCCGGTACCACTGCGTGAGCGCTTCGCTGAAGCAATGACATCGCACCCGCTGAAAGGGCAGATCATTGCAACCAAGCTGGCCAATAACATTGTTAATGACATGGGGCCAAACTTTGTATTCCGTAAGCAGGAAGCAACAGGAGCTAGTGTTGCAGAAGTTGCCTCAGCTTATGTCGTTGCACGTGAGTGTTTCAAAGTTGAAGAGCTTACCGACAAAATTGAAGCGCTGAACAATAAAGTACCGGCTGAGGTACAAAACGACGTATTGTTCCAACTTCGCCGCATGGTCCGCCGCGCAACCCGCTGGTTCCTGCGCCACAGAAATCCAACGTTGAATGGTATTCAGGAACACCTGGATTTCTACATGGGCGCATTTGATGATCTTCGCAAAAACAGTCTGAAATATATGATTGAAGACGAAGCGAAGCTGATTGAAGAAACGATAGAGAAATACAAAGAACACGGCTTCCCGGCTGAACTAGCGAAGCACGTTGCCAGCTTGAGCACCATTTTCTCTGCTATGGATTTAGCTGAAGTGGCTAACGAAAGCGGGCAAAACCTGAAAACGGTCGGAACACTTTACTTCCGTTTAGGTGCTGAGCTTAACTTACACTGGTTCTTAACGCAGATTAATAACCAACCGGTTGCTAACCACTGGCAAGCACTGGCTCGCGCCGCTTTCCGCGAAGAGCTGGATTGGCAGCAACGCTCACTGACGCAAGTGGTATTAAAAGCAACCTCAGACGCGAAAGACCCAGAGAAGATGATAAGCGAGTGGGTAGAGAAGAACGAAACACTGCTGTACCGTTGGCAGCAAATGCTTTCTGACTTTAAAACTACTAAGAGCCATGAGTTTGCTAAGTTCTCAGTCGCGTTACGCGAGCTGATGTTACTTAGTCATAACTGTGCACCAAAAGTATCCAGCTAATGTACGGAATTATTCGTTCATGGCTGTTTCGCCAAGACGCCGAGCGCACGCATGAGTTTGCGCTCGGTATTTTAAAGCGTTGGCACAACACCCCGTTGTCGCTGTTTTGGAAACAGAGTGTTCCAGATAAACCGTGCAAGGTGATGGGTATTCGCTTCCCTAACCCGGTGGGTTTAGCGGCAGGTCTTGATAAAAACGGCGAGTGCATAGATGCTTTTGGTCAAATGGGCTTTGGTTTTGTTGAAATAGGGACTATCACGCCGGTTGCTCAACCGGGTAATGATAAACCTCGCTTATTCCGCTTGGTAAGTGATGAAGCCATAATTAACCGGATGGGCTTTAATAACGAGGGTGTTGATAAGCTTTTGGATAATGTTAAAGCCACTTCTTATAAAGGCGTGCTTGGCATTAACATTGGCAAAAACAAAGTAACTCCCGAAGAAGAGGCTATTAACGACTACCTTATTTGCCTTGAGAAAGTCTACCCGTATGCAGATTACGTCACCATTAATATTTCATCGCCCAATACGCCGGGTTTACGTAATTTGCAGCACGGCACTGCATTAGATGACTTGCTCAGTAAGCTAAAAGCGTCCCAAGCTGAGCTGCATAAAAAGCACGATCGCTACGTACCTTTAGTCGTGAAAATTGCCCCGGATCTAACAGCAGATGAAGTCACCGTAATGGCGAAATCACTGCTCAATGCCAACATTGACGGTGTTATTGCAACTAACACAACACTTGCCCGAGATAATTTAACTGACTTGCAAGCGTCAGAAGCCGGCGGTCTTAGCGGGCGTCCGTTGCAGGATAAAAGCACAGATGTTATCCGTCACTTAAGCAACGAGCTTCAGGGAAAAATGCCGATTATTGGGGTAGGGGGCATTAATAGTGCAGCTGCGGCTAAAGAAAAATTAGCTGCCGGAGCAAGTTTAGTTCAGGTTTATACTGGGTTTATTTATCACGGTCCCAAACTTATTAAAGAAGTTGTTAACGGCTTGTAATAGATACCTGAGTCTAGTATCTTTACCCGTATATTATTTAGTCGCATTCGAATCATTTCGCTCATATTATAAGAATAAAGGGCAACAGCGTGGAATCACAACCGCATTGGTTATGGCTATACAATCAAGAATCTGGCGAGCTTTCTGTTAAGCTCTCAGAAGAAAACTCATGCCAAATAGCGTATAAACCAAGCCAGCTGGTCAACATTCATTTTGAACGTTCTGAATTGGATATTGAGGATGCGACTGTATTTCAGTCAACAACCGAACTCCTCGAAGGCTATCCAAGCGACAAGCTCCCATGTGCTATTGACGATGCTGCATTACATGCAATGGCCTGGAAGCGTTTCGGCCGTCCTCAAATGCCACAAAGCTGGCACTTTCAAAAATCAGATATTACTGAATGGCCAGAAGAGCGTCGTTTATGTGAGCTCAACTCAGGGTTCGATCAAGGCTTGTTTATGATTATAGATGCGGATGATGAGTTTGCATCCTGTGTCTTGCTTGACGAGTCTATGCAGTTGTCTGCCATTAAGACCATGCGCCAATTTCAAGTAATAAAAGTGACCTTAAATCGGTTACTACCCGCCACTATCGACTTAGCAATGTCTTCACAGTCGTCCTGGGGACAGCGTTTAGCATAAAGTTTTTGTGTTAGCTTTCAGGTATTCTTTTTGGAAGTAAATTTCAGAAGATTATTTAAAGGAGTTACTTTAGAAAGGATAATTGGTTGCGGGGGCAGGATTTGAACCTACGACCTTCGGGTTATGAGCCCGACGAGCTACCAGACTGCTCCACCCCGCGTCCGATGAGGCGAATACTATACCTGTCCTTTCCATAGCGCAAGCCTTATTTCACTTAACCGCCTACTATTCAGTCAAATTGGAGTTAAGTGCTTATTAATTACTCATTTAAGGTTATTTCCCGGGTTATTAAAGACAGCCAAGTGGCTCTCCGTTATAATTGCGGTTTACTGAATGAACAAGTCGGAATTTATGCATCGTTTTTTTATCGCCTGTGCCAAAGGGCTCGAAGAGCTACTTCACGAAGAATTACAGGCTTACGAATTACCTTATTTAAAACAAACATTTGCCGGTTGCTATATCGATGCTCCTTTAGAGCAGGCCTACCGCATTGTTATGTGGTCTCGTTTGGCAAGCCGTATGTTGCTCCAGTTAGGTGAACACGAACCCAGCAGTCTGGACGACATAAAACTGACACTGACTCAGTTTAACTGGCAAAGTGTCTTTAGTAATAATGAAACCTTTATCGTGGACTTTTCCGGTGGTAATGACGATATTCGTCATACTCAGTTCGGTGCACAATTGGTAAAAGACTGTATTGTCGACTACTTCCGAAATAAAGGTCTGGCAAGACCGAACATAGAAAAAGAGCAGCCCGATATTCGTATTGCGGTTCGCCTGCATAAAGGAAAACTGGTGTGGTCGTTAGACTTCTCTGGTGACGGTATGCACAAACGTGGTTATCGGACAGAGCAGGGCGCAGCGCCGTTGCGCGAAACCTTAGCGGCAGCAATTCTTATTCGCTCTGGTATTAAAACCGAGCTAGAAAAACCTCAACCCGCTATTTTTGATCCCTTTTGTGGCTCAGGCACTTTGCTTATTGAGGCTGCGATGATGGCCTGTGATCACGCCCCCGGCCTTGGCCGCGGACACTGGGGCTTCCTGCGCTGGAAAGGACATGACACAGCTGCATGGCACAGTGTGCTAGATGAGGCGGAAGAACGCTTCAAGGTTGGCAAGGCTGCTTTCAAAGGCGTCATCAAAGGTTCTGATAGTAGCGGACGAATGATATCCATTGCACGCAGTAACGCGAGTCGCGTACTACTGAATAATGTTATTGAGTGGGAAGAGCGAGACGCAACAGACCTGGAGGCGCCTGCTGAATCCGGCTTGTTGGTCACAAACCCGCCTTACGGTGAGCGTTTAGGTGAAGTCGTTGAGACCTTATTGCTTTACCAGCGTTTCGGACAAACCTTAAAAGAAAACTTTCACAACTGGCAGCTATCAATACTTGCCGGTGACGTGCAACTACTGAAGCGTTTACGACTTAGAAGTCATAAGAAATATTCGTTACTAAATGGTGCCATCCCTGTCACTTTAGCGCTTTATGACTTAACTAAAGAGCAGCCAGACTTTACAGAAAGTAAAAGTAATGACCTTTTAAATAGACTTAAAAAGAATTATTCAAAACTTCGTAAGTGGGCTGACAAAGAAGAGCTAGATTGTTGGCGCGTCTATGATGCCGATATTCCTGAATACAATGCTGCGATTGATATATACGGCGACTACTTAGTGGTTCAGGAATATGCAGCTCCTAAAACAGTACCCGACGGGGTCGCAAATGATCGCCTGTGGTTCATGCTGGAAACCTTAAGTGAAGCCCTACCATTTGATGAAAGCAATATTGTCTTAAAGCGCCGCCAGCGCCAAAGCGGTCGCCAGCAATATGAGAAGCGCTCGCAGGAAAGTAAGGTACTGACGGTTCACGAATACGGTGCACGTTTCGAGGTTAACTTAACCGATTATCTCGACACGGGATTGTTTATGGATCATCGCTTAGTTCGCAAGGAGCTTTTGGACAAATGTAATGAGCTCGATGTCTTAAACCTGTTTGCTTATACCTGCACAGCATCGGTGCAGGCCGCCAGAAGCGGGGCGAAACGTGTGGTTTCGGTAGATATGTCGAACACTTACCTTAAATGGGGTGAACGCAACTTTGAGCTCAACAATTTGCGTGGCGACTATGACTTTATTCAAGCTGACTGCTTTAGCTGGATGCGGGAGCAAAGAGGGAAGCAAGCATTTGATGTGATCTTCCTGGATCCACCAACGTTCAGTAATTCTAAGCGAATGACGGGCACACTGGATATACAGCGTGACCACGTTGGGTTGATAAAAACTGCAGCAAACTTGCTGCACGAAGACGGTGTCATTTTGTTTTCTAACAACCGCAAGAAGTTTAAAATTGATGTCGAAGGCTTGGAAAAAGCCGGCTTTGAAGTTAACGACCAAACGCAGGCGTCTATACCTGAAGACTTCAAACGTCATAAAGGCATACACCATTATTTTATTATTTCCCGGGCGCACTAATGTCGGCAGTTTACCTATTAACTAAGCCCAATTGCCCGTTATGCACACAAGCGTTGCAAATGCTGCATCAGTTGGTATTAGAGGAGCCTGTAGAGCTTGGGGTCGTCGATATTTCGGAACAAGATGACTTACAAGAAGAATATGGCTGGCTTGTGCCTGTATTCGTGAAAGCCAACGATGACAGTGAACTTCGTTGGCCATTCGATGAAAAGCAACTATTGGAGTTTATTGAGCAATGAGTTTGTTGCGAGTTCAGGATGCTCATTTAGCCTTTGGCGCAGATGCCATTCTTGATGGCGTCGATTTTACCGTTGAAGCCGGTGAGCGCATTTGCCTGGTTGGTCGCAATGGCGCAGGTAAGTCGACATTACTAAAGACAATTGACGGCGAAGTTACTTTAGATTCGGGTAGTGTGCAGTGGATAGGTGATACCAAAGTGTCACGTTTACCTCAGGACCCTCCTGCACAGTCTACGCAAAAAATTTATGATTATGTTGCTGAAGGCTTAGCCGAAACCGGAAAGCTATTATCGGAATATCATGAGCTTTCCGAACAGCTGGCTGATGCAACGCATAGCGAAAAGGTGTTACAAGACTTAGAAAGAGTTCAGACCGCTCTTGATGCCTGCAACGGTTGGCAAATGGCCACTCGTATAGAACAAACATTAACGCGCTTGCAGTTACCTGCTGACGACACCATGGCCTCATTGTCTGGTGGTTGGTTAAGACGTGTTGCTTTAGCGCGCGCTTTGGTTGTTGACCCAGACTTGTTATTGCTGGATGAGCCGACCAACCATTTAGATATTGAAATGGTCCGTTGGCTGGAGGAACAAATTGTCGCCTTTAAAGGGGCTGTGTTGTTTATCAGTCACGACCGCGCATTTATTCGACGTCTGGCCACTCGCATTATAGACCTCGATCGCGGCATACTCACCAGCTACGTAGGTAACTACGACAATTACTTGGTAAAAAAGAACGAAGCGCTGGAAGTTGAGGCTGCCCAAAACGCCGAATTTGACAAAAAACTCGCACAAGAAGAGGCGTGGATCCGACAGGGCATTAAGGCGAGACGAACGCGCAATGAAGGCCGAGTTCGAGCGTTACAAGACTTGCGCAAGCAGCGACAACAGCGCCGTGAACTGCAGGGTAAAGCAAACTTATCGGTTAATAAGTCACAGCGTTCCGGTAAGAAAGTCTTTGAAGGCGAAAATATGTCACTGGCGTTTGGAGAACAACAAATCATTAGCGATCTCGATTTGTTGCTCATGCGTGGTGACAAAGTTGCTTTTGTTGGCCCCAATGGTTGTGGAAAGAGTACCTTGGTTAAGGTTATTTTGGGTGACCAGCCGGTGGATTCTGGCGTCGTGCGCTTAGGAACAAACCTGGAAGTCGCTTATTTTGATCAACATAGAGCACAGCTCGACCCAGCCCAGTCTGTAATGGACAACGTGGGGGATGCTAAACAGGATATAGAGTTCCAGGGGCGTCCACGACATATTCTAAGCTATTTACAGGACTTCTTATTTACACCGAAGCAGGCGCGGACGCCGGTTAGTGCGCTGTCAGGTGGTGAACGTAACCGAGCTCTTCTGGCAAAAATACTGCTAAAACCAAGCAACATTTTGGTACTCGATGAGCCTACCAACGACTTGGACATTGAAACGCTGGAGCTTTTAGAGCAGATTATTGCGAATTACGAAGGCACGGTACTCTTGGTTAGCCACGACCGTGAATTTGTCGACAACACCGCAACCAGTGTCTTGTATTTCGAAGGTGAGGGCGTCATAACCGAGATAGTGGGTGGTTTTACAGAGCTTGAGCATTACCTGAAAAACAAAGCTCCTACAACTAAGGCAGATTCTTCTAAAACTAAGGGAACCAAAGCCCTAACAAAAGAGTCTGACTCGAACGAAAAACAAGAATCGAATACACAAAAATCGGTTAAAGGTTCAGCCAAGCCGCGTAAAAAGTTATCCTACAAGCTACAACGTGAACTGGAAGCTTTGCCGCAAGTTATTGCTGAAAAAGAAGCACGACTGGAAAAGTTACAAGAATCAATCAATGAAGCCGGGTTTTTTGAACAACCACTAGAAAAGACAGAGCCTGTGATGAACGAAATTACTGAGCTGGAAGAGCAGCTCATGCAGGATCTTGAGCGTTGGGAAGAACTCGAAAACTTATCAGAATAGAGTAGTTATTAATAATGAAAACATTTACAACAAAAGCTGTTACTGCCGCTATTTTGTCATCGCTGTCACTGTCAGCTGCCGCTGACTTGTATCAGGTAGAAGAAGTGCCGACAGCGGACAACTTCCGTCATAGCTTTGCCAGAGATATTAACGCTCAAAATTTTGTGGTGGGTGTTTCGCGCTTACCAGAAACCGCAGAAATTGACTTTGAACGGTTGGGTGTAGAAGACCCTGACACTCTAATTGACGAGCAAATTGTTAACTTTATTCGTAATCTTGCAAACGAAAGCTCTTCAGAAACGCAAAGACAGCGTATAGGGCTTAATCAAGCGTTCTACTTTGATACGACAACCCAGGCGGTAGAACCTATTCCGCCGACGGGTGAGCAATGGGCAGATAGTACTGACAGCTTTTTCTACAGTATAAACAATGCTAACTCGGCTGTGGGTTACAGTACCGCGCCTTACGAGCTTATCGAGTATACCTATACCGATGGCGACGGCGAGGAGCAAACGCAAGAATACTTTGTCTCTGACTTTATTACTCGTGGAGTATGGTTTAACAATGGCGAAGTAACTCAGGTAACGCCACCAGAAACGCAATACTTAGGCGGTGAAACAGCGTTAATGGACATTAACGATTCAGGCTTAGCAGCCGGTTATGCGAGTGTGGCAGTCAGTCCTTTAGCTGAAGAGCGAATTGCTGACTGTACGCCTGAAGACGAAGAAACGATAGTTACCAAACCAGTGCAGGTCTGCGCATGGGAAAGTTGGTACACTTTGAAAAATAGCACTGCTGGTAATATTGAACCCTTTAGCTTCAGCTTTTATTCTCGAAGAAGCAGCGGCTCTTTCGGCGCTAACCGCTCTATCTACGACGTTCGCGGCTTCTTATGGCAATTAGACGCCAGTGGCAATGTCATTGGTGAACCACAGCAGCTTGGCACTTTAATGCCTCGTGAAGAAGATGATGAAAACGACTTTTCGAGTTACGCATACACGGTCAACAACAACGGTATAGCCGGTGGTCAAAGCTGGACGTATCACCCAGACTTAGACGCGATAAAAATGCCGGCTATTTTTGTCGAAGGCGAAGCCTTAGCGGTAACAGAAGACACAAAATATCGTTGGGGTTCGGTCAATGATATTAACGATAATAACGTTGCGACGGGTTACCTTGCCGAAGTTATTTCGTCTAAGCTGAGAACTACCGGCTTCATTTATAGTGTGGACAACGAACAGCTTACAACCTTACCGGGGTTCTTCACTGGCTCATCTACAGTCGCTAATGCTATTAATGATGACGGTATTGTGGTCGGGACTGGAGAAGTTGAAGCAACCTTAGCGACTCGCGACAGAGCTGGCTTTATGTTCGACTCAACAGAAGAGGGCGCTGAGTTTATTAATTTGAACGATACAATAAGCTGTGACGCTCCCTACAATATTATTGAGGCGAACAGTATTAATGACAGCGGCGTTATTGTTGCAACCGCTTTAAAAGCTGAAGAGTACACTGACAGCGAAGGGGAAACTCAAACACGCGACGTGGTCGTTACGGTGAAACTTGACCCTTCGGCAGCTGATGGCGAGCTAAACGACTGTACCCAACAAGAAAACCGTGTTGAAAGACAAGGTGCAAGTTTAGGTCTTGGCACGTTGCTCGGCTTTATGGGTTTAGGCGCACTTATTTCTGTATTTCGCCGTAAATCAAAAATTAATAGCTAAACGTTCTATATAAAAAAGTGGCACAGTTTCAATTCGTTAAAAAATGTCAACTGAGACTCTGCCACTTTTACAATTGAACTCTCTCCAAATAAGTCTATCAATAGTAGAGAGGCATTAATAAAAAGCCTCTTTAAAAGAACAACTGTGAACAACAGGCGAGGATAGATTTATGAAAAGACAAAAACGCGATCGCTTTGAAAGAGCTCACACTCAAGGCTTTAAAGCCGGCTTACATGGGCGTTCGAAAGATAACTGTCCTTATCAAACTCAAGACGAGTTTAGGTCGCATTGGTTAGGTGGCTGGAGAGACGCCATGGAAGCAAGGAATACCGGCTTGTTTCGCTAATTTGTCATTCCTTTAAAGGAGAAACGCCGATAGTTGTTGCTATCGGCGTTTTTGTTTTAAGCAAACTTATGTCGTGCAATTAAAACGTTGAAGTATCGGTAAATAATCCGACTTTTAAGTCTTTCGCGGTATAAATTTCACGGCCATCAACTTCGACACGACCGTCGCCAACGCCCATGAACAGCTTGCGTTTTATAACGCGTTTCATATCAATGTAATAACTGACTTTCTTATGCTCAGGCAGAATTTGTCCCGTAAACTTAACTTCGCCAACGCCTAATGCACGACCGCGACCGGGGCCGCCTGACCATGCCAGGTGAAAGCCCAGTAATTGCCACATTGCGTCTAAGCCTAAGCATCCCGGCATGACTGGGTCACCAATAAAGTGACACTGGAAAAACCAAAGATCAGGGTTAATATCTAATTCTGCGTGAATATAGCCTTTGCCATGAGCGCCGCCATCTTCGCTAATCTCCACGATTCTATCCATCATTAACATATCAGGGGCGGGTAGCTTGCTGTTACCTGGACCAAACATTTCACCACGGCTGCAAGCCAGCAGCTCTTCACGAGTAAAGCTCGACTGATTCATAAACACCTTAAGTAATTGAAAAAACTGTGCAGCAGTTTAGCGTACAGCTGTACGCTAAACAAATCCGACAAGTGTTTATGAGGGGGGAATTAAGAAAAAAGTCGACGCCAAAAGCCAATAGGTTGACCTGACTCATCATCTTCTAAGGTATTTTCTTTTACCTTTTGGAAAAAATTATCCGCCCTGCAGGAAGAGAGTATCTCTAATGCTTCCTCGACGTGAGCCACAGCATAGATGTGGAAGTTCCCTTGTTTTACCGCGTCAATGACTTCCTCGTTCAAGTTCAGTTGGTGCTTATTGGAAACAGGAATAATGACGCCTTGTTCGCCATTTAAACCACGCTCTTTACACAGAGCGTAGTAGCCTTCAATTTTTTCGTTAACAGCCCCAATAGACTGCACATTACCGAACTGGTCCACAGCGCCTGTTATGGCTAACGTCTGCTTCAGCGGAATATTTGCCAGAGCCGACATCAAGCAACACAGTTCTCCTAAAGAGGCGCTGTCACCATCGACCTCATAGTAAGACTGTTCAAAGACGACTGTCGCCGACACCGACAGCGGCGCGTACCGTGCAAATTGGTTTGCTAAATAAGCACTGAGAATCATCACGCCTTTTGTATGAATATTTCCGGACAAATCCGATTTACGCTCGATATCAATAATATCGCCGTCGCCATAATGGATAGTCGCGGTAATTCGCGAAGGTTCGCCAAACTCGCTACCACCGATAGTTACAACCGTAAGGCCGTTTAGCTGACCAATTGCCTCACCATGTGTATCAATACGAACCTGTTGCTCAAGTATGCTGCGACGGCTAAGCTCAGCTAAATTGCCTTCGCGGTCACGCTGTTGTTGTAAAGCGTCATCAATAGCTTGCTTATCAATTTCCGTTTGTTGACGCTCCAAAGCACAGCTGTTCGCTTCTCTTAATACTTGTAACAAGCGCACGGAGTTAAGCGTTAGCTCCTGCTGATAGTCAGTGTATCGCGCGCAAACCTTTAGTAGTCCCGCATAGCCACTTTGGCTCAAAGGTAAAACATCAGCAATTTGCCAAACGTAATTAAGGTAATCGAAGTAGGGGGCAACAGGCTCATTCTGAGTGGCATAATGCCCATGAAAGTCCGCCAGAAATGGAAAGAAATGATCAAAGTCTTCGTCGTACTCACGCAGCTGGGCATACTCATTACGAGAGCCTAATAAAATTACTTTTAAGTTAACCGGAACCGGCTCAGGACGATAGAAGAACGCTGTACCAGAGTCAGGTTTTGCTGTTGACCATTCCAGCTCACTGCACTCAATCACGTTTTTCAAACGCTTCCAAAGCTTAATGTCTTCTAAAAGCTCTGCGACTTCAATGGCTAAAACGCCACCATTGGCTTTATGAATAAGCCCAGGCTCAATAAGGTGAAGCTCTGAACGAACAGTCCCTTCAATAGCCTGTACGCCAATGTGGCCGAATAACCGTTCCTCAGTAACTCGGTCACAATAGTAATAGGGAGCAGGGTGCTCGTGTGCGACTAAAATACTGGCCAGTTGTTCGCCTTGTATGTCTGCGGGCGCCACATCTCGTATTTGTTGCATATAGTCACGCAGTTTGTGCGTGTCATAGGTTTGAGTTATTTCTTTATAGGCTTCTTCGCGATTGTCCTTGGGTAAATTAATGAACGCCCAAACCGCTTCTAAAAATGACTCAGCAGAGCCTGACGGAATATTAACCGCAACAGGTCGAAGTGCATCTTTTGGATTCGCCATATAAACCCAGTCGTACCAGCTTGAATACTCCCACTGATGCTCATTGAAATAGGCGTTAAGTACATCACGTTTTAAAATGCCAGGCGAAAACAACGCATAGATATTTGAATACGTACCATGCTGCTGCAGTGAATCGCCAAAAGCCTTAGTGGCACGTGACTGACCAACCAAAGGGTTCTCACTCAGCTCTGCAGGAAAACTCTTCAACCAGGTTTCAATATCCGGCTGTAACGCCTTGTAGTCTAATTTCATAAAACCGTCTCTTTATTATCTATGAGCGCATGATACCAGAATTCCTGAGTAACCGATGATTTGGGCCGTAAAACGCCATATTATACAATTGCGTATAATGTATATTATGTTAAATAAGATATATAAATGGATAATCAAGGCGGTAAGCGCTAACTTTAAAACGTGTGCTCTGCTACTTCAGGAAGTTTTTCAGCAAGAAAATCTATTAAGGTTCTTACCGCAGGTTTCAGTCCACGGCGATGAGAATATGTCATGTGCATAATGCCAACCGGTAAGTTCCAGTTTCGTAGTAACTGAACAAGCAGCCCTTCAGATACCGCTTGCTGTCCTATGTAATTTGGCAATGCGACAATTCCCTGGTTATTAATGGCGGCTTCTTTTAACAGCATCATGTCGTCACTAATAAGCTTGGGCTGGAAATTAATTTGCTGCTTATCACCTTGTTCATTGGTTAGCTGATAATGGTAACGACCGCTGGTGTAATGCAAACTCAGTTGTGGGTGTTGTATTAAGTCCTGGGGCTCTTTAACCGGCTGCGCGTTTAACAGCTCAGGAGAAATAAACAAACTTGATGGTGACTTTGTTAACGGCCGCGCAATTAACGAGGAGTCTTCAATATACGGACGTACGCGAAGCGCAATATCGATATTTTCATCAATGAGGTTAACCGGCCTATTGGTAGCAATGACATTAAGCTGCACTTCGGGATATTTATCCATAAACTCTGGTAGTACTTTGACCAGTAAACTTTGGCTGATGGCATACGGACAGCTAATATTCACACGACCTCTGGGCTTTTCTAACAATGCCTGAGTCACCATTTGCGCAGACTCAGCCGCATCAACTAATGACTCGCAATGCACCAAAAATGCTTCGCCAACGTCGGTAAGCTTTAACCCTGAACGCCCCCTATTTACAAGGCGTACGCCCTGCTCTTTCTCTAATTGGCTGAGCCTGCGGCTTATGGTCGACTTCGGTTGCTCTAATTCTCTTGCCGCCGCATTAATACTGCCGGCACGCACCGTGCGGGCGAATAAATAGTAATTGGCAATATTAGGTATCGACATAAGTGTTCTAATTTTGGAACGTTTAATCCCATTTTATCGTCTTTTTATTTAATTCGGAACACGTAGTATTAACGCCAACATTATGAATAAGGTAAGACTTAAAGGAGCTACCCTATGAACGTATTACATTTAGACTCTGGTATTTTTGTTGAAGGCTCAGTGAGCCGTCAGTTAAGTGCTGACATTATTAAGAAGCTACAAGCAGAAAGCGATATTTCGGTAAAACACCGCGACTTAGTGACTGACGCTATTCCACACTTAGGCGCTGATGAATTGTTAGCTGAAGATAAGCCATTAATTAACGAACTGATTGAAGAGCTCAAAAACGCCGATGTTTTAGTCATTGGCGCACCTATGTATAACTTTACCATTCCTACACAGCTTAAAGCCTGGATCGATCGGGTATTGCAGGCAGGCGTAACCTTCCGTTATACCGAAAATGGTCCTGAAGGTTTGCTGGAAGGCAAAAAAGCCTATATTGCTTCGGGTCGTGGTGGTGTCTACTCAAGCGGCGACGCAAGTGCGCTTGATCATCAGGAAGCTTACCTAAAAACCGCACTGTCTTTTATCGGCATTACCGATGTTGAAGTCGTTCGTGCTGAAGGCTTAAATATGGGTGATGAGGCACGAGAGCAAGGTTTGTCGAATGCTCAGTCACAAATAGCAGACATTGCCTAGTTTGCAAACGGTCGGCGAATTGTGAAGGTGACAAAACCAACCAATTCGCCACTTCGATAAAGTTATTTATAATTAACATTAGGTAAATTAAATAACCACTTTTAGATGGATAAGTTAAACCCAGCTACAAAAACCTGTCGCCAGATAGTTTTGTGAACAACCTTGCCAGATTAGACGTTAAGCACCATAAATGGTGGTTTTATCAGCAAGTTCTTTGACTTTGGTCTACTTTTCTTTGTGTAAAGAAAAGGTAAATTAAGACGATATAAAGACATACTTTAAAAGTTAAGGAACGGCAATGAAGTTAATACAGCGTCTTAGCATCACACAACGGCTTGTCACTTTGTTGGGAATAGCGGCTTTTGGTACCGCCCTGATGGTGGCGTTTATGATGTTTATTCTAAACGGACTTCTGATAGACGAAGAAAAGCGCAAGCTGGATGCTGTATTAGATTCGGCTCACACCATTGTTAACTATTATTACGAACAAGCTGAAAGCGGCGACTTAACCGAGGAACAAGCTCGACAACAAGCGTTTAACAGACTGGACGATATTCGTTACGAAGGTTCTGAGTATATTTTTACACTGAATCGTAAAGGTGAGATGGTTCAGCACCCTTTTACTAAGTCGCTGGTGGGTGAAAACGTTCTTTCTTATGAAGACCCTGAAGGTACCCAACTTTTTCAGGAAATGGTCGAAAAAGCACGTAATAACGACCGGGGCACTGTCGAATACATTTGGCAAAAAGGCAGCGATGCCAATAACTTAGTGCCAAAAATTAGCCGAATTAGAGTCTTTGAACCTTGGAATATTATTCTGGGAACAGGTCAGTATACCGATAATATTGCGGCTATTTTATGGCAGGAGTTCTTTAAGCTTGCAGGTCTTGCTCTTGTGCTTGCTGTTCCTTTGATGCTCTTATTTATATTCATTATTCGCTCAATTACCCGCCCGCTAAAAACCATTAACAGTGCTATGGTGGATATCGCTGAAGGTGAAGGTGATTTAACCCGTCGTTTGGACGATTCTGGATCAGACGAGCTTGGCAGATTGGCTGCTTCGTTTAATACCTTCGTGCATAAAATTCAGCAGCTCGTGCAAAGTGTTCAGGAAAGCGCACACAGTGAAAGTGAAGCTGCTAAAAAACTGACTGAGCTTTCTTCAACCAGTCGTCGTCAAAGCGACGAACTCAGCTCGCAAACAGGCTCGGTTGCTACGGCTATTACAGAGCTTTCATCGTCTGCTGCAGAAGTGGCTGAGCACGCACGTCAGGCGGCAGATTCAGCGAACACGGCCGATGAAGAAGCCGGCCGCTCTGCTGTTATTGTGCGAGAGTCGGTCAATAATATCGAGGCACTGACTAATGAGCTTAAGAAAGCCGGAGAGCAAGCGCGCCTGCTTCAGGACGGCTCGGAAAAAATCGGCAATATTCTTGGAGTCATAGTCGCTATTGCCGAACAGACCAACTTATTGGCACTAAATGCCGCTATTGAAGCGGCGCGTGCCGGTGAGGCCGGTCGTGGATTCGCGGTTGTTGCTGACGAAGTCAGAACGTTAGCAACTCGAACACAACACTCAACCGATGAAATTTCCGGCATTGTTGACAGCATTCAGGGCGCCATAAAAGACGTCAGCCAAATCATTACGGACGTTGAAGGTCGTTCTGCTTCAACCAATGAGGAAGCGCTAAAAGCAGAACAGGCTATTAGTCAAATCCAGGAAGCTGTTGCAAACATCTCGACCATGAATGTTCAGATAGCTTCGGCCACAGACGAACAAAGCCGAGTCACCAAGGATTTGAACGAAAACATCACTGGTATTTCTGATCTTTCTCACGCAAATCAGGAAGCAAATGCCCAAGTTGCTGAAGTCAGTCAGGATCTTAATAAAAACAGTGTTGATTTAAGTCAACTTGTTAGCCGCTTTAAAACGCAATAACCTTGAAAGTTATGGGGATACTGGCAATATCCCCCTGTACCTTTTTGAACATAAAGCGTAAAATGAAGGTACTTTTACAAGGAGTGTGTCTGGTAAAAGTCTCCTTTTTCCTGATCTTAATCATTGCGGATTTAAAAGATGAGTCAAACTATTCCACAACAACCGAACGAATATAATATGAAGGTCGTCCGGCAGTTTACTGTCATGACCATTATTTGGGGTATCGTCGGTATGGCGTTAGGTGTGTTAATTGCAGCCCAGCTCGTCTGGCCTGAACTTAACTTTAATACACCTTGGCTAACCTACTCACGTCTTCGCCCTCTTCATACCAACGCCGTTATTTTTGCGTTTGGTACCAGTGCGCTTTTTGCCACCTCTTATTATGTGGTGCAAAAAACCTGTAAAGTGAGTCTTTTCTCGGACAAACTTGCTGCTTTTACCTTTTGGGGTTGGCAAGCCGTTATTGTTGCCGCAGTTATTACGCTGCCACTCGGTTTAACCAGCACCAAAGAATACGCTGAGCTTGAATGGCCAATCGATATTCTTATCGCGATTGTCTGGATTGCTTACCTCATCGTATTTTTTGGGACTTTAGCCATTCGTAAAACCTCGCATATTTATGTTGCGAACTGGTTCTACGGCGGCTTTATTGTCGTTATTGCGATGCTACACATCGTTAACAGCCTGGCAGTACCGGTGGACTTCACTAAGTCATACTCTATGTACTCTGGTGCTGTCGACGCTATGGTTCAATGGTGGTACGGGCACAACGCTGTTGGCTTCCTATTGACCGCAGGTTTCCTGGGTATGATGTATTACTTCGTACCTAAGCAAGCAGAACGTCCGGTTTACTCATACCGTTTATCCGTTGTTCATTTCTGGGCACTTATTTCACTGTATATTTGGGCTGGCCCTCACCACTTGCACTACACCGCTTTACCTGACTGGACTCAGTCGGTTGGTATGGTCATGTCGGTTATCCTGTTCGTGCCATCTTGGGGCGGCATGATTAACGGTATCATGACGCTTTCAGGTGCTTGGCATAAACTACGCACTGACCCAATCCTGCGCTTCTTAATTGTGTCATTGTCGTTCTACGGCATGTCGACCTTTGAAGGTCCAATGATGGCAATTAAGTCGGTTAACGCCCTGTCTCACTACACAGACTGGACGGTTGGTCACGTACACTCAGGCGCGCTTGGCTGGGTTGCAATGATAACCATTGGCTCTATGTACTACCTAGTACCACGCCTGTTTAACCAAAAGGAAATTCACAGCATTAAATTAGTGAACGTGCATTTCTGGTTGCACACTATTGGTGTTGTTTTCTACATCGTATCTATGTGGATTTCAGGTGTTATGCAAGGTCTAATGTGGCGTGCAACTAACTCTGACGGAACTCTCACCTACAGCTTTGTTGAAAGTGTTCAGGCGTCTTACCCGTTCTGGACTGGCCGCTTCATTGGTGGTGTCTTCATTGTCGTAGGTATGCTGTTAATGGCATATAACTGTTATAAAACCATTCGTGCTGGCCGTCGTGAGACTGCCGCAGGCAACGTCGTACAAACAGCCTGAGGGGGAAGAAAATGAGTCGCTTTAAACACGAATTTGTTGAAAAGAACTTAGGCTGGCTGTCTATTTTCATGATAATCGCAGTGTCAATTGGCGGTTTGGTTGAAATTACACCGCTGTTATTTCAAAACCAGACTAACGAGCCGATTAAAGGCTTAAAGCCATACACTGCGCTTGAACTTGAAGGTCGTGATATTTACATCCGCGAAGGCTGTAATAACTGTCATAGCCAGATGATTCGTCCATTCCGTGCGGAAACTGAACGTTATGGCCATTACTCATTAGCCGGTGAACATGTTTGGGAGTTCCCTCACCTATGGGGCTCTAAGCGTACCGGGCCAGACTTAGCTCGCGTTGGCGGTCGTTACAGTGACGAGTGGCACTATGTTCACTTAATGAACCCACGTAACGTGGTGCCTGAGTCGAACATGCCTGCGTTTCCCTGGTTAGATGAGAATAAATTAACTGGCGAAAAAACTGCGAAGAAAATGGAAGTAATGCGTTCTCTTGGCGTTCCGTATACCGATGAAGATATTGCCGGTGCAAAAGAAGCTGTTCAGGGCGAAACTGAAATGGATGCGCTTATTGCGTACCTTCAGTCGCTGGGCACCGCTTTACAGCAGGCTGATAAATAATGGATTACGGAACTTGGCGCGGCGTGTTTAGCCTGATCATCCTGGCAATTTTCATTGCCATTGTGTTCTGGGCTTTCAGCCGCCGCAGTAAAAAACAATTTGATGAAGCCGCTAACTCTATTTTCGAAGACGAGGCTTCATCAACGACTAATAGCGACAAACCGGAGTCGAAGAAAGATGAGTAGCTTCTGGAGTGCATGGATCATTGTTTTAACGCTAGGCCTTTTATTCGTTCTAATCTGGCTGTTGCGTTGGAACATGAAGAACTACACACACATCGAAGAAGGTCAGGAAATGGACCACGAATTCGATGGCATTGTAGAAATGAATAACCCTCTGCCTAAATGGTGGACGTATCTGTTTTGGGCGTGTTTTGCCTGGGGCTTTATATACTTAGCGCTGTACCCTGGCCTGGGTAACTTCCAGGGTCTACTGGGCTGGAAGAGCTCGAATCAGGATATCCAGTCATTGGAAGAGTCACGTCAGGCAATGCAGGCGTCTCAGGACAATGGGATGATAGTAGAGTACGACCGCGCGGTACGTGATGCGGAAGAAAAGTATGGTCCCATCTTTGAAGCCTATGCTCAGCAACCTATTGAAGAGTTGGCTCATAACGAAGATGCGCTCGATGTAGGGCAACGCTTGTTCCTGCAAAACTGTGCTCAATGCCACGGCTCTAATGCTATGGGTGGTCAAGGCTTCCCTAATTTAACGGACAATGATTGGCTGTATGGCGGAGAACCACATAACATCAAAACGTCTATTTTAGATGGTCGCCAAGGAAATATGGCTGCCTTTGGTGAGCAGTTTAGTGACCAGCAAATTACAGAGCTTGCTAACTATGTTGCAAGTCTAAGTGGTCGCGACCGTGACCCTGACTTGGTTGAAGCTGGCAAAGCAAACTTTGCGGTTTGTAGTGCCTGCCACGGTGCTGATGGTACCGGTAACCAGCAGTTGGGTGCACCTAACTTAACAGACAATGTCTGGCTTTACGGTGGCTCTATTAATAAAATAGAAGAAACCATCAAATATGGTCGTAATGGCGTAATGCCTGCCTGGAAAGATATTCTGGGTGAGGATAAAATACACGTCATATCGGCTTATGTTTACTCGCTCTCTGACGACGAGTAAAAGGAAATCACAAGCCCCGCTACGGCGGGGTTTTTTGTAAGAGGTTTACTATGCAACAACCTTGGTATAAGCAGTTCTGGCCTTGGTTTCTCATCTCATTACCTGTCACCGTTATGATAGTCTGCGGCGTTATTATTTACCTTGCTATTAGCCAAGGTAACTTCCAGATGGTCGTAGACGACTATTACAAACGCGGCAAAACTATTAACGCTATCATTGAACACGTCGAGGAGGCCCAGCGTCGTGGCATCAGTTTTGAGTTTACCGCACAAAACGGTACGTTCGAGTTACGTTATAAAACTGGAAAACCAGAAGAGCTCAGTGCGTTAAAAGTGCACTTTGTTCACGCTACCCAAGCGTCAAAAGATTTCGACATAATGATGACAGGCGGTGCGGACGGAACCTACCGAGCGGACATTCCGGAAAATATTGATGGTAAATGGACCATTACGGTTGAACCTTTCGATGGTGTATGGAAAGTCAGCGAAAAATACCAGTTACCTAAGTCCGAATTTACCCCGCTACGCCCTCTTCTTTATGGCGTTTAAACGATGGAATGCTTTCACTGTTTACAGCCCGTTCCGAAAGGCGTTGACTTAACCGTCAGTTATAAAGGCGAAAAGCACGCTGTTTGTTGCGCGGGCTGTCAGGCCGTTGCTAATACCATTATTCAGCATAACCTCGATGCCTATTATCAGCATCGCGATGAGCGACCATTAGAAACACCTTTATTGCCCGATGAGTTAAAGCAGCTAAGCCTATACGACCATCCAGATATTCAAAAAGAGTTTATTCGGGACGCTGGTGACAATATTCAAATTGCCACCCTGACCGTTGAAAATATTACCTGTGGTGCTTGTGGCTGGCTAATAGAGCAAGAGCTGATGCGACTAAGCGGCATTCGAAAAGCGGTCGTGAATGTCAGTAGCCGACGTTTACAGGTTCATTGGGACGATGGTGCCCTAAAACTCAGTGAAATACTGCAAGCGCTTGCACGCATTGGCTATAAAGCATTGCCCTTTCAACCCAATGAAGCAGAGCACCAGTACGAAAAACAGAGAAAGAGTTACATTAAACGCTTAGGCGTTGCTGGCATTGCAACAATGCAAGTGATGATGGTGGCTTTTGGGCTTTATTTTGGAGTGGGTGGCGACTTGTCTGCAAGCTTGCAGCGCTTTCTTTGGATTGTCAGTTTAGTCTTTGCAACACCCGTTATTTTGTATAGCGCTCAACCTTTTTATGCCGGCGCATTAAGAGGCCTGCAGGCCAGCAAGTTGAATATGGATATTCCGGTATCCATTGCCTTACTAGGTGCATACAGCGCTAGTGTGTACGCCACTATTACCAACACTGGAGAAGTTTACTTTGAGTCTATCTCAATGTTTACGTTCTTCTTATTGACTGGCCGCTTTCTTGAGTTACTGGCAAAAGAGCGAGCCTTACGCTTTGCAACCAACCGTTTAACCTTGCTGCCTAAATTAGCTGTCCGTGAAACCTCTGACAGTACAGAAGAGGTAGCGGTTCGCCAACTAAAGGTTGGCGATGTTATTCGTGTTAAACCGGGAGAAACGCTACCGGCAGATGGGCATTTGCTCAGTGACAAAGCTCAAGTGGATGAAAGTCTTCTGACCGGTGAAAGCCGCCCTGCTGCAAAAATAAAAGGTGACAAAGTGGTCGCCGGTAGTTTAAACCAAAGCTCCCCTATTCGCTTGGAAGTGACCGAGGTGGCTCAGCAAACGGTGCTTGCTGGAATTATAGCCATGCAAGACGCTGCTTTAGCTGACAAACCCAAAGTACAACAAGTCATTGATAAAGTGGCAGGCTATTTCATTGCCGGCATTCTTTTAACCGCAACGGTTACCTTCTTAGCCTGGTGGTTCATCAACCCCGAGCACGCATTATGGGTCACCTTAGCCGTCCTTGTTGCCACGTGCCCTTGTGCGCTGTCGTTAGCTGCTCCAACCGCGCTAACGGGCATTATCCACCGCCTGAATAATGATGGCATCTTATTAAAAAATGCAGATGTTATTGAGTCAGTAAAAAGCTTGAACACTGTATTTCTGGATAAAACCGGTACCTTAACCGAAGGTAAGTTTCAACTACTCTCCAAGCTCGATCACACCAATAATACGCACAACGATGCATTAGCCGCGGGTCTTGAAAGTCATTCAGAGCACCCTATTGCAGCGCCATTGAAATTACTTTCAGAGCACCCTGTGGCTTTTAATAGTGTCGAAAATTATCAGGGATTTGGGTTAGAAGGTATAGCAGAGGGTATTCGCTACCGCATTGGCAGTCGTGCTTTCATTCAACAGTGGCACCCGCAGTACCAACCTAATGGCGAGCACCAGGTTATTCTTGCGAACGAGTCTGAGGTTTTAGCCGAATATCATGTTGATGATCAACTTCGGCCAGAGGCAAAAGAGACAATAACAACCCTTCAGCAGCAAGGATATAACCCCGTTATTGTCAGCGGCGACAGTAAAGACAGAGTGGAACGAGTTACTCACGCGCTGGGTATCAAAGAGTGGCACCATGAGACAAAACCGGAAGACAAGCTGAGTTTAATAACTGACGCGCAAAAGAACGGTCATACGGTCTGGATGATTGGTGATGGTATCAATGACAGTCCTGTACTTGCGCAAGCTGACCTTTCCATGACATTTTCCAACGCCTCAGATCTGGCTCAGACATCGGCCGATGTTATTTTAATGGGCGAATCGCTCTGGCAAATTGAAACGGTGATTAAAGGTGCGACAAAAGTACGAAGCATTATGCGGCAGAATTTTACCTGGGCATTGCTGTATAATGTCAGCATATTACCGTTTGCGGCATTTGGCTTTGTTGCGCCATGGGCAGCCGCATTAGGGATGTCCTTAAGTTCCCTGCTGGTTATCGCCAATTCATTAAGGCTATACAAGAAATGAGTGTTATCTACGCATTAATTCCGGTGGCAATTATTTTCGTTATTATTGCCATTGCTGTCTTCTTCTGGGCTGTTCGTTCCGATCAGTTTGAAGACATTGAGCGACAAGGCCTGAATATTTTAATGGATGACGACAAGCCTAACAGCACCGATAACAAAACGCCTCAGGACCAAGCTGACAAAGAGCAAGAAAGTGATAATGACGCAAAGCGCTGATTATATAACGGCCCTGATGATGGGCTTAGCCGGTGCCGGGCACTGCTTAGTAATGTGCGGTGGCATAGCCAGTGCCATTGGCGTTCGCTCTAAGCCTTATATTGTCTGGGTTTATAATTTTGGGCGCGTTGCCTCTTATGTTTTGATTGGGGCGCTGGTAGGCGCAGCTATTGGTTTAATATCGCCCGATGGTTCATACACCACAGTCGTACTCCGTTGGCTTGCGGCACTGTTTTTATTGCTGCTTGGTTTATACTTTACCGGCTGGTTCTCCGGCCTGGTTTATATTGAAAAGTTGGCGTCACCGCTCTGGCGAAAAATTCAGCCTCTCGCAGGACGTTTAAAGAACAACCAAGGTGTTTTGAATACTTTTCTGGCCGGCGCATTATGGGGCTGGCTTCCTTGCGGAATGGTTTATACAGCACTGAGCTGGGCGGCGATTAGTGGCACGGCTCAGGGCGGTGCGTTAACTATGGCATTTTTTGGGCTAGGCACCCTCCCCGCAATGATAGCCGCCGGCCATTTCAGCCAATTCCTGCATAACTTCTTAAAGGCTCGTGGCGTTCGTACTGCTATGGGAATTCTCCTTATTGTTTATGCACTTTGGAGTTTCGTGACACTGATCAAACCTTTTTTCCACGTATCCGGCCATTAAAGGCTTCAAATTCACTGTTCATCAGCTATTCTTAAATAAAGAAACATGACTTTTGTCGCGTTCAAGTTAAGGAATAAAGATGAATAGCTTTAGTAAGTTACTGGTCGTTTTAGACCCTGCCGACGAACAACACAAAGCACTCAAACGTGCGCTGCACATGGCACGTCTTAACCCCGATTGTAAACTCACATTATTTCTGTCTATTTACGATTTCTCATACGAAATGACAACGATGCTGTCGAGTGAAGAGCGTGACATTATGCGCTCCAACCTTATTGCTGACAGAAAAGCCTGGATTGATGACTTACTCAGTGAGTTTGACACTGACAGCATGCAAATCGAAAAAGAGGTTGTTTGGCATAACCGTCCTTTTGAAGCCATTATTGAAGAAGTTTTGAAAAATAATCATGAGCTTCTGATTAAAGGCACCCAAGTGAGTCCAAGCTTTCAGAACCTGCTCTTTACACCAACAGATTGGCATTTATTGAGAAAGGCGCCTTGTGCCGTGTTATTGGTAAAAGAACACGAGTGGCCAAGTCACGGACAAATTATCGCAGCCGTCCACACGGGCTCAGAGGAAGAGCATCACCAAAAGCTTAATAAGCGAATAATTGAACATGCTCAGGCAATGAGTAAAACACTCGATGCCAGTGTTCATTTAGTCAATGCTTATCCCAGTGCGCCGGTGAATATCGCTGTTGAAATTCCTGAATTCGATGTCACTGAATATTCAGATGCACTGGAACAACACCACATTAATAGAATGGCGGCGTTAGGTCGTGAGTTTGGTATATCCACTCATGCACAGCACCTTTCTCAAGGCTTGCCAGAGCAAGTGATACCAGACTTTGCCAAACAACTGGACGCCGAACTTGTTGTGCTTGGCACTATCGGCCGTACCGGCATTAGCGCTGCCCTACTCGGCAATACCGCAGAGCATGTGCTCGACCAAATAAACTGTGACGTACTGGCCATAAAACCGGAAGATTTCAAATGCCCCCTCGCTTGATGCGAACCGCTTAGGTATAATCCGCGCGTTATTTTAAGCATGTCGGGTAAACGGGAGCCATAATGGCAAATAGCAGTCAGTACAGCTTCAATAAGTTACAGAAGCGAATTCGCCGAGAAACGGGTAAAGCCATTCAGGATTTTGGCATGATTGAAGACGGCGATCATATTATGGTTTGCCTGTCCGGCGGTAAAGACAGTTATACACTGTTAGATACCCTTATGTACCTTCAGCGTGTTGCGCCTATTAAGTTCTCTCTCGTAGCCGTTAACCTCGACCAAAAACAACCGGGCTTCCCTGAGCACGTTCTGCCAAACTACCTGGATTCACTAGACGTTGACTATAAAATTGTCGAAGAAGACACCTATAGCATTGTCAAAGACAAAATTCCCGAAGGGAAAACGACTTGCTCACTTTGTTCTCGTTTGCGTCGTGGCATTTTGTACCGTACCGCGAAAGAGCTAAAAGCAACAAAAATAGCACTAGGTCATCATCGCGATGACATGATTGAAACGCTTTTCTTAAACTTGTTTCATGGCGGTAAGCTCAAGTCGATGCCTCCGAAACTTGCCAGTGACAATGGTGAGCACATCGTTATTCGACCACTTGCATACAATAAAGAAAAAGACATTGAGCAATACTCTCAAGCTATGGAGTTCCCTATCATTCCTTGTAACTTGTGCGGTTCACAGGAAAATCTACAACGTAAACAAATAAAGCAAATGCTCAATCAGTGGGACAGACAGTTCCCGGGTCGGGTCGAAAGTATTTTTACCGCTATGCAAAATGTGGCTCCGTCGCATTTAGCTGACAATAACCTCTTCGACTTTCTGTCTGTCATGGCAGACGGTGTTGCTAAAGAAGATGGTGACAAAGCCTTTGATGACGAGCCTATTCAAAATAAGCAGTTTGTAGCGCCCAATGACTATGAAGATGGCAATGCCGGGGTACAGAGCATAAGTATTAAACAGCTGGCCTAAAAAAGCCCCTTTCGGGGCTCTTTATATTTCTAGTATAAGTTATTGAGGTGCAGCTTCACTACTCGTTTCAGCGTTTAGCTCCTGGCGCACTTCTCTCACAATAGGACGGTTAATCCGTATCATAGCGCGTAACTCTTCAATATATTCAACACCACGTTCAGAATAACTTTCCAAACCGACAATTAAGTCATTTGCCGTTATATCTTCATTATCTAAACGCTTCTGCTCGCGTAGCAAACGTAAGTCTAAATAAGCACCGTGGGTATTAATGTTTCGCATGTAACTTTTTACCGAATCATTCACTGAGTCAAATTTAGCGACTTCGTGACGGCCGTCTTCTTCGCGGCCTCTGGGGACAAGACCACAGCCTTTCACATAACACCATTGGCCAAACAAGTTAAGGCCCATCCGGGAGAAGCGAGAAGTTCCCCAGCCTGACTCATTAGCCGCCTGAACCAACACCATCATTTCAGGAATGATATCCATACGACGTTTTAACAAGCCGAATAAGTTGTCATCAATGGCTATGTCTTCTTCTAAACGGTAATACTCGATCCAGTCATCAATCTTTTGTTTATCGTCAGCGGTTAACTGGCCTTCTTGAAAACGCCCATAAACATCTTTTAAATAGGCACGCTCATGCAAAATGCGAATATTCTCCGCTTCAACCATTGGCAGTAAAAACCGGAAAAATGATTCCTTTTTCTCCGACACATCCGTCATTGCCGAAAACTCTGGCATCGTCGTCTGCGTTTTCACCTCTGGAATTGGCGGTAAATGCGCAACCACTGAAGCGTCTTCCTCTTTAGCAGGCTCCTTTGGAATAAACCAAGGCGTTAACAGCGCCGCAATACAAAGAACAATGAATAAAATTATCGTAACTATTCGCATACATTCCTCAAATAAGCCTTAAATAGAAATATTGTCAGACGGCTCTGGGTCATCGTTATTAATAATAGTTACGCCAATAATCTCTTTATAGACCACACCAATCAGGTTATAAATCATTGGCAACATCCAAATCAAACCTAAGCCAAATGGAATAATCGCCAAAAACAAAGCCCCCATAATGAGTAAAAAGAGCACAATAAATTTTGGCAACTTGTAGTGGGTAATGCGGAAAGAGTAATACAGTGCATTCAATGGGCTGGTACCACGCTCGATAACCAACGGCATAGCTAAAGCCAGAACCACGGTTAAATACAGCGAGCCAAGTAGCCCTAAATTCGGGTGTAACTGCCCCAGTAACAAAGTCAGAATAATATTTAAAACGGTCGCAATTAGTGAGACTACAATAAGCGGCATTAAGCGCTGAAAACCGTCAAATACTTGTGTCGCTTTTGTTTTTATATCAACGCTGTGCTTTATGCCCATCAGCATAAGGCCACCGAGCAATGGCGCATTAATAACCGCTTGAATAATACTGGTGACAAACTGCAGTTCCAGCGAGTTTTCAAAACTTTCCAGCGAAAAGAAATTAATCAGTACCAGCACCATTAACACGTTAATGCCGAATAAAATTAAAAAGCCGCCTAACAAAGAGCCAAGATGGCTCTTTGTGACATTAAATGATTGCTCTATGACACTTTTTAACGAAAAATCGTACTTACCAGTTAACGCATCGGTTAATGAGCCGCCTACTATTAGCTTGTTATCATTCACAAAAATTACCACACTTTAATTGCTGAGTCGGTTAAAATAGCGCCCGCTATACTAGAGCATACGCATCGACAATCCAATAAATTCGATAACCCCTGAAGGAGTATCATGCAGAAAAAGCGTAAAGAACGTCCTGCGAACCCCAAATTGGTCTTGCTTAATAAACCTTACGGTGTTCTATCGCAATTTAGTGGTGAAGCTGACGATGATACCTTAAAAAATTATATTCCTCATAAGGATGTTTATCCTGCCGGGCGTCTCGACAAAGACAGCGAAGGCTTGCTGCTGCTTACCAACGACGGTGTCTATCAGGCGAGACTTGCGAACCCCAAGTATAAGGTATGGAAGACATACTGGGTTCAGGTCGAAGGCGAACCGACTGAAGAGCAACTGGAGCAATTGCGTAACGGTGTTGAACTCAAAGACGGAATAACGCGCCCGGCAGAAGCTTTTGTTATGCCCGAGCCTAATGACTTATGGCCTCGTAACCCGCCTATTAGAGAGCGAAAGTCTGTACCCGATACCTGGCTTTGCATAAAAATAAGAGAAGGCAAAAACAGACAGGTTCGTCGCATGACAGCACACGTTGGACTACCAACGTTAAGGTTGATAAGAGCCGCAGTCGGCCCTTTTCAGTTAAAAAGATTACAGCCAGGACAATGGCGTGAAGAGCCGCCGGTTTGGTAAACCTTTGACTACCGCTGTGACGGTGAAAATGATAGAATACGCGCCAATTTTAGTACGCCAAAACGTCCGAGCAAATTTATGAGTGATGCAGTAAAAAAAGTCATTGTCGGAATGTCCGGAGGGGTCGACTCCTCTGTCTCAGCTTATCTTCTAAAACAACAGGGCTACCATGTTGAAGGCCTGTTTATGAAAAACTGGGAAGAAGACGACACGGACGAGTATTGCGCGGCCGCCGACGACCTGGCTGACGCAGAAAAAGTTTGCGAAACCCTGGGTATTGAGCTGCACACCATTAACTTTGCCGCTGAATACTGGGATAACGTGTTTGAGTACTTTCTGGAAGAGTACAAAGCCGGCCGTACCCCCAACCCGGACATCATGTGCAACAAAGAGATTAAGTTTAAAGCCTTTCTTGAGTTTGCCGCGGAAGCGTTGGACGCCGATTATATCGCCACAGGCCATTATGTTCGTCGACAATATGACGGCAAAAAATGGCAAATGCTGCGTGGCTTAGACAATAACAAAGATCAAAGCTACTTCTTGTATACACTGAGTCATGAGCATATCGCGCAGACACTATTTCCGGTTGGCGAACTGGAAAAGCCTGAAGTTCGACGTATTGCCGAGGAACAAGGCTTAGTAACGGCGGATAAAAAAGACTCTACCGGTATTTGTTTTATTGGTGAGCGTAAGTTTAAAGATTTTCTACAACAGTATCTTCCGGCTAAGCCTGGTGACATCGAAACCGTCGATGGTGATGTTCTTGGGCAACATGAAGGCTTGATGTACCACACGCTTGGTCAACGCAAAGGTTTACATATTGGTGGACTTGCTAACGCTTCTGACGACCCTTGGTATGTGGTCGATAAGGACGTTGAACGTAATGTACTGATTGTTGCACAGGGGAAGAACCACCCTCGCCTGTACTCTAAAGGCTTAATTGCCGGCCAGCTGCATTGGGTGAACCGTGAAACGCCTGCGGAACCGTTCCGCTGTGCCGTAAAAACACGTTATCGCCAGAACGATATCGCCTGTCAGGTAACCCCATTAGATAATGGCGATGTTCATGTTGAGTTTGACGACCCCGTTGCGGCAGTAACGCCAGGCCAGTCAGCGGTGTTCTATATCGATAACGTCTGCCTTGGGGGCGGTATTATTGAAAAACGCCTTACCGACTTTGAGGTAAAACTATGAACGACTGGCAACAGCGAGTTATTGCCTTAGCCGGTATGTCATTAAGTGCCGCTGCAGTACAAAAAATAGCGCGCAGCGGCAGTTTGTATCCAGAATCCATTACCGACACATTAGTTCATAGTGTATTACAACAGTCGCCCGACTCCATCGAGCAGGTTTACGGCGGACTAGCGAATATCCAGCCCGGTTTACAGACACTTGTGCGCCAAATTGGCAGCAGTTCTCAGAAAGATGTTGAAGTCACTCGCTATTTAATAGGGATGCTGCACCTTTCAAGACGTTTATTAAAAGAACCCAAAGTACTGGACGAGCTGGGTCAGCGCATTTCACAAATAAAGCGCCAAAAAGAAGAGTTTGGCTTTGAACAATACCGCATTTTAGAAAGTATGGCTGGCGTATACCGTGAGTTAATAAGCCCATTAGGTCAGCCTATTCGAATCAATGGTAAACCAGAGGTGTTAAAGTCCGATGCTAATCAGCATCATATCCGTGCTCTGTTACTCGCTGGCGTACGCAGTGCCATACTCTGGAATCAAGTCGGTGGTAAGCGCCGCCATTTCATTTTTTCAAGAAAACAGATGCTGAAAGCCGCTCAGCAGCTACTTCAACTTGCTTAATATAACTCGGAGAACCTTGTATGTTGCCCTTATCTTCACTCACTGCAATATCCCCTGTTGACGGTCGATATGCGTCAAAAGCTGAAATGCTACGCCCTATTTTCAGCGAATATGGTCTTATCAAGTTCCGAGTAACCGTTGAAGTACGCTGGCTACAATTGTTAGCAACTGTCGACGGCATTAAAGAAGTTCCCGCATTAAGCGACGAAGCGAATGCAGTACTCGACGGTATTGTTGAAAACTTCTCTGTTGAAGATGCGGAACGCATTAAAGACATTGAGAGAACGACTAACCACGACGTTAAAGCGGTTGAGTACTTTCTGAAAGAGTCCGTTGAACAAAGCGATGAGCTCAATAATGTCTCCGAATTTATTCATTTTGCGTGCACCTCGGAAGACATCAATAACCTGTCTCATGGTTTAATGCTGGCAACGGCACGAGACGACGTACTGGTGCCAATGATGACGCAGCTCCTCAATGACGTAAAAGTCAAAGCCAAAGAGTACCGAGCAGTGCCAATGATGGCTCGCACCCATGGTCAACCGGCAACGCCAACGACCATGGGTAAAGAATTCGCCAATGTAGCCGTTCGCTTAGAACGTCAAATTGAGCAATTTAAAGCGGTTAACATTATGGGCAAAATCAACGGTGCGGTGGGTAACTACAATGCTCACCTTGCCGCTTACCCGAATGTCGACTGGCATGGTATTTCTGAGCGTTTTGTTGAGTCTTTAGGCTTGAACTGGAACGCTTATACCACTCAAATCGAACCGCACGATTACATTGCTGAGTATTTTGACGCCCTGTCACGCTTTAATACTGTACTTATCGATTTTGATCGCGATGTCTGGGGTTACATTGCTCTGAACCACTTCAAACAAAAAACGATTGAAGGCGAAGTCGGCTCTTCAACCATGCCTCACAAAGTTAACCCAATCGACTTTGAAAATTCAGAAGGCAACCTGGGCATTGCCAACAGCATTATGCAGCATTTAGCGCAGAAGCTACCTATCTCACGCTGGCAGCGTGACCTGACTGACTCAACGGTATTGCGCAACTTGGGCGTCGGCTTAGCTTATGCGGTAATTGCTTATCAGGCGACACAAAAAGGTTTGAGCAAATTGGAAGTGAATGACGCCAAACTGGCCGCCGAATTGGATGACAACTGGGAGCTAATGGCAGAGCCAGTGCAAACCGTTATGCGCCGCTACGGTGTTGAAAAGCCTTATGAAAAGCTCAAAGCGTTAACTCGCGGCAAACGCATTACCCCAGCTGACTTAAGCGACTTTATTGATGCGTTAGATATTCCTGACGCAGCAAAGGATGAAATGAAAGCGCTAAGTCCGGCAAACTACATTGGCCGTGCGGTTCAGTTTGTTGATGATTTAGTATGACATTAAACTACGATATAGCAGACTTTCTGGCGAATAGCTGGCAGAAAAAGCCTTGTTTAATTAAGCAAGGCTTTGCTGCATTTTCAGATCTTATTAGCCCTGAAATACTGGCGGGCTTAGCCATGGAAGAAGGTGCGGATTCCCGTATTGTGCAGACAAATGCCAATACCGATTCAGGCTGGCAGGTCATTCATGGTCCCTTCGAAGAATATGAATCATTTGGTGAGTCGGACTGGACGCTATTAGTTCAGTCCGTTAATGAGTGGGTGCCAGAAGTTGGCGAACTCCTGCAACCCTTTCGCTTTCTGCCGGACTGGCGCCTGGACGATGTCATGGTTAGCTTTTCCTGTGAAAACGGTGGTGTTGGTCCACATGTCGATCAATACGATGTTTTTATTATTCAGGGCGCAGGTAAGCGACGCTGGCGCGTGGGCAACCGTCAACCGTTACAGGAGTTGCAACCCACTGAGGATCTTTGCTTAGTCAATAATGATTTTAACGTCGTTATTGACGAAGAACTCGAAAGCGGTGACGTGTTGTATATTCCGGCAGGCTGCCCACACGACGGCATAGCACTTGAGCCGTCGCTGAATTACTCCGTTGGCTTTAGAGCTCCCTCTCAAGCTGAGTTGCTGTGGCAACTGGGCGACAGCGCTATGGCTAATGACGTGCTAACCAAGCGCTACACAGATCCAGACAGTCAAGCACCATCGTCTGGCTATGAGATCACCGAACAGCAGCTAGACGCTGTTAAGTCATTATTAATAGAAGCAATATCATCGGACGAGTCCAGTGACTTGATTGCCCGGTTACTATCGCAATCGAAGCGTCCTTTGGTAGAACCTGAGTTACCTGTAACAGCAGAGCAAATACCTGCAATGCTGGAGCAAGGCGCTGCTTTTATTGAGCGCGCTCCCGGTGCCCGATTACTGCGCTTAAATAATGACACTTTTTATTTAAACGGTGAAAAACTCGAGGTGCCTGAAGCGGCACAGCAAGCCGCTACGCAACTGGCTAAAATGCACGGCAGCGCTCATGTTACAGAGCTGAAAGCCACCTTCTCAACGCCGGAAAGTCAGGCTTTTCTGGCCGAGGTCATTAACCTGGGTGGTTACTATTTCTTCATTGATGAAGCACCTGAATAATTCTGTAAAGAGAAGTTGATAAACACCTGTTTGAATACGCGTATTTATTGATTTTATTCAGTAGCGAACGGTTGCCCTACGTGGTAATGTTCGCGCAATTTTTTAAGCAATAAGGAATTGAAATTCATGTCTCTATTCGAGCATCCTGAATTTGATAATCACGAGCAAGTTGTATTCTGTCACGACCAAGAGTCTGGCTTGAAAGCTATTATTGCCATTCATGATACAACCTTAGGCCCAAGCCTTGGTGGTACACGCCTTTGGAATTACAGCTCGTCAGGTGAAGCTTTAACTGACGTACTACGTCTGTCTCGTGGCATGACCTATAAAAGTGCAATGGCAGGCCTGCCTTTAGGTGGCGGTAAAGCGGTTATCATTGGCGACGCAAAAAAAATTAAAAGCGAAGAGCTATTCCGTGCTTATGGACGCTTCATCGAGTCGTTAAGTGGTCGTTACATTACCGCAGAAGACGTCAACATCCGTACTGAAGATATAGACATCGTTGCAAAAGAAACCAGCCACGTAGCAGGTACTGCTGACAAGGCCGGCGACCCTTCTCCGCATACAGCTTTGGGCACTTACCTGGGCTTAAAAGCGGCAGCAAAACACCGTTTAGGCAGCGAAGACTTAAAAGGCGTAAAAATTGCTGTGCAAGGTTTAGGCTCGGTCGGTTATGACTTTGCTAAGTACTGTGCAGAAGACGGCGCTGATCTTATCGTTACCGATATTAACGAAGAGTCTGTTGAGCGTGCGGTTAAAGAATTAGGCGCAAAAGCGGTTGGTTTGGATGAAATATACGGCGTTGAAGCTGATATTTACGCACCTTGTGCATTAGGCGCAACCATTAACGATGAAACACTGAAGCAACTTAAGGTGAAAGTTATTGCCGGCAGCGCAAATAACCAGCTGGCAAACCCTAAGCATGATCAGGCTGTTAAAGACATGGGTATTTTGTATGCGCCCGACTACGTCATTAATGCCGGCGGTGTTATTCATGTCTGCTCTGAAGCGGCCAACATGAGTCTGGAAGAAACGGATAAGCGTGTTCGCGCTATTTACGACACTCTGGACAAGCTGTTTGCGCGTGCTAAAGAGGAAGATCGCCCAACGGGTGTTATTGCTGATGAGATGGCAAGAGAAATCATTGCCAAAGGCAAGCAGTAAGTACGCTTATAAAAAAGCCTGGTGATTAAACCAGGCTTTGCAGGATAACTTCGAGCGGGTGTTTCACCCGCTTTTTTTCTACCCGTTTTACTTGCGAGCGGCAGGAAAACCCCGTTACCAAGACTCCTGAACTACCGTAACGTTGAACAGCGTCGTGCCAACCCATGTGATACAAGCCCATACTGTCATCCAGGTTTTTAACCTCATGACCAAAAGTACCGGCCATACCGCAACAACCGACATTAACAATATCCAGGGTAAGGCCCAGCTTAGCGAACAGCGTATGCCATTGTTTCGCTGATTCAGGAACGAAGCTTTGTTCAGTGCAGTGCAGGAGCAGTCCATAGTGACTTGATCGCTTTTGATCTTGCGTCTCAAAGTCTACAGACATAAGCCATTCAATCACGGTGCTGACATTGACTGATGGTAATTCGCCATTACAGGCCTTTCGATATTCATCCCTAAAAATCAGTGCTGTCGACGAATCGGGGCCAATTAAAGGAATACCCGCCTCTGAAAGCGGTTGTAACTGTTCAGTGACCTTGCGCGCGGTTTCATCAAAGTCTTTTAAAAAGCCTTTCACATGTTGCGCTTTACCATGCCCAGCAAAAGGCAGTAGTACTGGTCTATAACCCAACTTCGATACCAAGTGACCCAAAGCTAAAACAAACTCAGCTTCGTAAAAACTGGTAAATGGATCCTGAACAATAACAACAGTCTTGCTTATTTCCGTTTCACTTAACGCCAGAATATCGCCGGTATCTAAAATATCGAAGCCGTTTTGGCTCCACCCCGTTAGTAAGTCCGGCGTCGAGAAGCTCGGCGTATCAACATAACCCACAATATGTTTAAGCGCCCAGCGAGATGCCGGGTTATTAATCAACATATTACTAGCGGTTGGGAAACGACTCGCCAGACGTCCGGTTTTTTCAACGTTCTTAACCAGGTAGTCCTTCAGTGGACGGAAATACCGGCTGTAGTAATGCTCATAAAACCGAGCACGAAACGTCGGCACATCGACTTTTACCGGGCACTGATTGGTACACGCCTTACAGGCTAAGCACTTATCCATGGAGTCTTTCACTTCATGGCTAAAGTCATCCGATAGTTTGAACTTACGCGATAACTTTTCAAAAAAGCCGCTTTGTTCAGGAGCCTGTGTCGCGTCGTACCCTTCTTTTTGTGTGAGCCGCAGCCACTCACGCACTAGTCCTGCTCGGCCTTTCGGCGAATAACGCCTGTCGCGTGTCACTTTATAAGACGGGCACATAGCCGATGCAGTGTCATAGTTAAAGCAAAGACCATTACCGTTACAGTCCATCGCGTTTTGGTAACTCTCGCGCGTAGCTACAGGTATTTGCCGGTCATAGTAGCCACGCTTTATGGCATCCACTGAAACTAATTGAGCTTCTGTGCTAATTGGCGTGCAAATTTTGCCTGGATTGAGCTGATTATTGGCGTCAAAACTGGCTTTTATTTTTTGCAGCTCTTTATATAACTCGTCACCAAAGAATTTAGGCGCATATTCGGAGCGATACCCTTTACCGTGTTCGCCCCACATTAAGCCGCCGTACTTTTGCGTCAGTGCAGCCACTTCATCGCTCACTTCTCGCAATAAGCTTTCGTCTGCGGGTTCCGTTAAGTCAAGCGCAGGTCGAACATGCAAAACACCAGCATCGGCGTGACCGAACATGCCATAATCTAAGCCCTTGCTGTCTAGCAAAGCCCTGAATTCATTAATAAATGGTGCCAGTTTTTCAGGTGGTACGGCTGTGTCTTCGGCAAAAGCAACGGGTTTGCGTCGTCCTTTTGTTGCTCCTAACAAGCCGACTGACTTTTTACGCATTGCATATATCAGCTGTATGCTCGGCAAGTCATCACAAATTTGATAGCCGATAACTCCCTGGTTGTCTTTACTCTTAATGAGTTTGTCCAGGCGCTGACAAAGCGTATTGACCTTAGTATCTATGTCATCTTGGTCAAGTCCGGTAAACTCGACCATATTAATGCCGTCCATGCGCTTGCCTTCAACGTCTTCAAGCAAGTGTGACACAGACTTCCAGATGATATCTTCCCGCGCAAGGTTCAGCACTTTACTGTCAACAGTTTCGACCGACGTCGCATTTGCCTTTACCAGGAATGGTGCATTCTCTAAGGCAGCCTGAAAGTTTGAGTATTTTACGTTAACCAGCACGCGGTGTTTGGGAATTGGCGTAATGTTCAGCCGGGCTTCGCTGACGAAGCCTAACGTCCCTTCTGAACCGGCAATAATTCTCGAAACATCAACAACCTGCTCTTGGGGGTCATAAGCGTGCTTCAAGTCATAGCCCGTTAAAAAGCGATTCAATGGCGGGAATTTATCGGCAATTAAGTGCTCTTCACCAACGCAGGTGTCTATAACCTGACGGTAAATTTTTGCTACCCTGTCGCTACCTTGAGCAATGGTTTCAGCCTGTTCAAGAGACACCGGGCCACTGTCAAGAACCTTTCCGTCAAGCAATACGGTTTTAAGCTCGAGAATATGGTCGCTGGTTTTTCCGTAAACCAAAGAGCCCTGCCCGGAAGCATCGGTGTTAATCATGCCCCCCAGTGTTGCCCTATTACTGGTTGATAAGTCAGGCGAGAAGAAATAGCCATGCGGGCGCAACGCATCGTTTAACTGGTCTTTTACCACTCCGGACTGCACGCGAACCCAGCCTTCTTCGGCATTCACTTCCAGTACTTTATTCATGTGTCGACTCATGTCGACCACAATGCCGGAGGTTAATGACTGACCATTGGTGCCAGTACCACCGCCTCGAGGAGAGAATTGAATATCAGAAAACTCATCCTGGCCGGCTAACTTCATCACCAGAACAAGATCAGATTGCTTTTGAGGGTATAAAACTGCCTGAGGTAACTGTTGATAAACGCTGTTATCGGTAGCGGCAATAAGCCGCCCCGAATAACTCACATCTATTTCGCCGGAGAATCCAGAGTCTTTTAATGACTTTAAAAAACTCTGGTAGTTTTCCGGTAACGCACTTTCCGCTGAAACTTTCGGTAATGCGGTCATACTTATAGGTGTTCCGACAAATACATCCAGGTTTCAATAACGGTGTCAGGGTTCAATGACACAGAGTCAATGCCCTGTTCAACCAACCAAGCGGCAAAGTCGGGATGATCCGACGGCCCCTGACCACAAATACCAACGTATTTACCTCGCTTCTTAGCCGTTTGAATGGCCATAGCAAGGAGCTTTTTAACGGCTTCATTGCGTTCATCAAATAAATGCGCAATCACACCCGAGTCACGATCAAGCCCCAGGGTTAACTGAGTTAAGTCGTTAGAGCCAATAGAGAAACCATCGAATATATCGAGGAATTCGTCAGCGAGCAGTGCATTCGACGGCAACTCACACATCATAATGACGCGCAGACCGTTTTCGCCTTGTTTTAAACCCTGCTCTTCCAGAAGCTCTATAACTTTGCGACCTTCTTCAAGAGTTCGCACGAACGGAATCATAATTTCGACGTTGGTCAGTCCCATGTCGTTACGAACCCGTTTAATGGCTTCGCACTCTAATGCAAAGCAGTCACGGAATTCTTCAGAGATATAGCGGGAAGCACCGCGGAACCCAAGCATAGGGTTCTCTTCGCCCGGTTCGTACTGACTACCGCCAATAAGGTTAGCGTATTCGTTGGACTTAAAGTCAGACATGCGAACAATGACACGCTCGGGTGAGAATGCGGCACCTAAGGTGGCAATACCTTCCGCCAAACGCGCAACATAGTATTCGCGTGGACTGCTGTAGCCAGCCATCATTTGGTCGATAGTCGCTTTCAGGTCATCACTTTGTGCGTCATAGTTCAGCAGTGCTTTCGGGTGCACGCCTATCATGCGGTTAATAATGAACTCTAAACGCGCTAAGCCAATACCCGCATGAGGTAAACTGGCAAAATCAAACGCGCGGTCAGGGTTACCAACGTTCATCATAATTTTCAGCGGCAACGGTGGCATAGCATCAATGCGTGACTCGGTGACGTCAAAATCAAGCTGTCCCTGATAGATATAGCCGGTATCACCTTCTGCACAAGAAACGGTAACTTCCTGACCATTCGCAATATGATCTGTCGCATCGCCACAACCTACGACCGCCGGAATGCCTAACTCACGGGCAATGATAGCCGCGTGACAAGTACGACCACCGCGGTTAGTAACAATGGCAGCGGCGCGTTTCATAATCGGTTCCCAGTCAGGGTCAGTCATGTCAGTCACTAACACATCACCCGGCTGAACCTTGTCCATTTCACTAATGTCATTGAGAACTCGTGCAACACCACGACCAATGCGCTGACCGATAGCACGGCCCTGGCAAACTACGTCACTCTTGCTTTTCAGAGCAAAACGCTCAATAGCCTGGCCTTTCTGATTAGACTGCACCGTTTCAGGACGTGCCTGAACGATATACAGCTTGCCATCAACACCATCCTTCGCCCATTCTATATCCATTGGACGACCATAGTGCTTTTCAATGATAAGCGCCTGTTTGGCCAGAGCTTCAACTTCGTCGTCAGTAATTGAGAACGTGCGGCTTTTCTCTGTGTCGATGTCTTCAATTAATGTCTGCTTACCGTGCGCACGATCTTCTGAGAAAATCATCTGAATTTTCTTGCTACCTAATGTGCGTCGCAATACCGACGGGCGCCCTGCGTCTAACGTTGGCTTATGAACATAGAATTCATCAGGGTTTACAGCGCCTTGCACGACCATTTCGCCCAGTCCAAAAGACGAAGTAATGAAGACAACATCTTCGAAACCTGACTCGGTATCAATACTGAACATAACGCCCGAGGACGAAATATCACTACGCACCATACGCTGAATGCCCGCCGAAAGCGCAACACCACGGTGGTCATAGCCCTGGTGAACTCGGTAAGAAATTGCCCGGTCATTAAATAATGAAGCGAAGACATGTTTAATGGCTTCCATTACATTGTCTAAGCCACGAACGTTCAGGAATGTTTCCTGCTGTCCGGCAAATGACGCATCTGGCATGTCTTCAGCCGTCGCTGAGCTACGTACAGCGAAACTAAACTCGTCGTTGTTTTCGCTCAGCGTTTCAAATGCTGATTTAATGGCATTTTCAAACTCGCTCTGGAATGGTGTGTCGATTATCCATTGGCGAATTTTTTGACCCGCCTGAGCAAGCGCTTGAACATCATCGACATCGAGGCTGTCGAGCAAGTCGTGAATGCGATCGTTAAGACCACTTTGCTCCAAAAACTGATTATAAGCTTCGGCTGTGGTTGCAAAACCTCCGGGAACTTCAACACCGGCGCCCGATAAGTTGCTGATCATTTCACCCAGAGAGGCGTTTTTGCCTCCCACTCGATTAACGTCCTGCATTCCCAGATCTTGGTACCACACTACGTATTCTTGCACGTCACAGTCCTCAATTAATTTTTTAGGCATGGAAGTGGCCGGTATTTTACACTTTATAGCTCAACAAGTTAATATCGCTGTATTAATCCTTTGTAAAAGAGACTTAACGTGCGCTACGCCTTTTATATTTCTGACGGTACGGCACTGACCGCCGAGGCCTTTGGTCATGCCCTGCTGTCCATGTTTCCGGTCAACTTTGAGCATAAAACCCTGCCATTTATTGATACCGAAAAAAAAGCAGAAGATGTCTGTAAAACTATTCAAAAAGCACAAGAAGAAAGTGGCGAGCCACCACTTATCTTTCATACGTTTGTTAACGAGTCTCTAAAATCAAAAATAACCCACTGTGGTGGTGTTTGCTATGACTTTCTCGACCACTTTGTTGCCCCTGTTGAGAAAGAGCTTAACGTTAAAGCCGAACCGAAGACCCACCGCACTCATGGTGTCCATAAGAATTATAATTTCCGAATAGATGCCATTAACTATGCGCTGGATAACGACGACGGTAAGCGTCTTAACCAACTCGATAAAGCCGATCTTATTCTGGTAGGTGTATCGAGAACCGGAAAAACACCAACCAGCCTCTATTTGGCGATGCAATACGGCATTAAAGTGGCTAACTACCCTCTTACGGACGATGACGACTTTGAGCGGCTGCAATTGCCAAAAGAGCTCAAAATGCACCGTCACAAAATTTTTGGCTTAACGCTTAGCTCTCAGCGCTTGCATGAAATACGCAGTCAACGCCGAGAAGGCAGTCGTTATGCGTCGTTAGCACAGTGTCGATTTGAATTAGCCGAGGTTGAAAAGCTGTACCGCCGGGAAGCAATACCTTTTATCAATTCAACGCATTATTCGGTCGAAGAAATTGCTGCGAAGATTCTTGCGAAGACCAACTTAGAACGGCACCGCTATTAGTGCCGTTCCGTTATTAACGCTTATTTTGCGTTTGTACTTTCAAAGATTTTGTCTGCAGACGCCGCAACAAAACCGGTGTAGAGCTTACCAGGTTCTATTTCATACCGTTTCGCAAACTCATAGAAACAGCTGGGAATGCTGACCGTTTTATCAGAGAACTCAACATCATGGCGGTCAGCCATAGTCGATGACTGCTCAAGATAGACTTCAGGAGACCCTTTGATTTCACCACCAGAGGTGTTCAGGGTAAAGCCGTTGTCTTTTAGCTTCTGATTAACCTGTTCCAGTGACTCGTAGCCCGGAAGTTGGTTAACGCTGACAGTAAAGTGGTTTGCGCAATAGCCGAACGCCGACATCCAAGCAGCGTATTCACTTTCTTCTAACAGCGCCTGATAGTCTTCATGGCTGACTTTCCAGTGGGTTCCTGAGTACAAAAAGTCAGGTTTCTTAGTGTCTTCTGCAGAGACTTGCGCAACCATATCCTTCACTTTAGCTTGCAACTCGTCAGAAAACTCGCTGGTCATTAACTCACTAATAAAGACTTTTGGCAGCTCAGGGTCGTCATGCTCAAAATGTTTAGCGCGAAGCTTTTTCGCTTCAAAGTGATAATCGCCGCCTTCCTTGTAACCTAAATCAAGAAAGTGCTGTGCCAGAACTTCTAAGCCAACCGGAGCAATATCGAATGTTCTGAAAGCCACGTGATCGTTAATGATCGGGTGTCCTTCACCCAGAATTTTATGTACTTTTTCTGCCGATGGCGTGCGCGATAGGTAATCTTGCCACAAATTCTCAAATAACTGCTCTACCTGCTGTGACATACAACGGTTGTCCTCTTATAGATTCAATGAAATAGAAAATTTAGCCTTCGCCATTGCGGGCTGCTTTCAGCGATTCGGCCACTAAGAATGCCAATTCTAACACTTGATCGGCATTAAGTCGTGGATCGCACTGCGTACGGTAGCGGCTCGATAAGTCTTCTTCGCTGATTTTATAGGCGCCACCAGTGCACTCAGTTACATCTTCCCCGGTCATTTCCAAGTGAATTCCGCCAGGGTACGTACCTTCAGACTGATGAATGGCGAAGAACTGTCTCAGTTCCTTATGAATGGCGTCGAACGATCGCGTTTTCAAGCCATTGTCAGCTTTTATAGTGTTTCCATGCATTGGGTCACTCGACCAGATAACATTGCGACCCTCTTCTTTTACGCGACGCACCAGGCGTGGCATGTTATCCGCCAGATTGTCTGCGCCCATGCGGGTAATGAGTGTTAAGCGCCCTGCTTCATTATCCGGATTAAGCGCATCGATAAGGCGAATAAGCTCGTCCTCCGGCATTTTCGGCCCTACCTTCACACCAATGGGGTTATTAATGCCGCGCATAAACTCGACATGAGCATGATCCAATTGGCGCGTGCGTTCTCCTATCCAAACCATGTGTGCCGAACAGTCGTAAGGTAAACCTGTAAGAGTGTCGGTACGTGTTAAGGCTTGCTCGTATGGCAGTAATAAGGCTTCGTGCGACGTAAACAGCGACGTTTCATGAATGGTTGCATTGTTATCGGCATTAATACCTAGCACTTCCATAAAGCGCAGAGCTGATTGTATTTCTTCCGCAATTTGCTGATAACGTTCTTTCAGCGGATTTGAAGCTATGAAGCTTAAGTTCCACTTGTGAACCTTATGTAAGTTTGCCAAACCACCCTGTGCAAACGCCCGCAACAAATTCAACGTCGCCGCCGAGTGATGATACGCCTTAAGCATGCGCTCAGGGTCTGGTTCACGGGAGGCTTGGTTAAAATCAGAGCCATTAATAATATCACCGCGATAACTTGGCAGGCTGACACCATCAATTGATTCGAAGTCGCTTGAGCGAGGCTTGGCATATTGCCCAGCCATTCTTGCAACTTTGGTCACCGGACATGAGCCAGCAAAAGTCATAACAATGGCCATTTGCAGAATGACTTTAAAGGTGTCTCTTATTTTAGGGGCATTAAAATCACTAAAGGACTCGGCACAGTCACCGCCTTGCAACAAAAAGCCATTGCCCTGACAAACATCGCTGAGCTGATTTCTTAGTGCCCGAATCTCTTCTGCAAAGACTAACGGTGGGAACTGACTTAATTGCCTCTCGACATCATGCAGCTGCTGTTCGTTTTGATAGCTGGGTTGTTGTTGAATTGGCTTATCGCGCCAGCTGCGCGCACTCCACTGTGCCATAAAATTAACTTCCGATTTTTTTGCTCTGTAAGAGGTACGAATGTACGGTGTCCGCCGCTGAAAAGCAACGACTAACGCCGTTGCTCCAGTGCATGAATACGCTCTTCCAAAGGCGGATGACTCATAAAGAGTTTACCAATCGTTGAGCGTTTTCCCTTAATGCCGAAAGCTAACATGGTACCGTCCAGTTCTGATTCGCGGCCTTGCTGCAAACGACGCAACGCCGCTATCATTTTCTGTTTACCTGCTATGTCTGCGGAGCCTGCGTCGGCTCTGAACTCACGCTGACGCGAGAACCACATCACAATCACGCTGGCCAGAATACCAAAAACAACTTCCAGTAACATGACTAAGCCATAATAAGCCAGACCACCACGCTGATTATCACCTCGTGCTGTAGCGCTGGCGATAATGCGGGCAAAGAACATCACAAAGGTATTCACCACACCTTGAATTAATGTCAGTGTGACCATGTCACCATTAGCAATGTGACTCACTTCGTGCGCCAGCACCGCTTCCACTTCATCCGCGTTCATGCTTTGTAAAAGACCGGTACTTACCGCAACCAATGAATGGTTCTTGCTGCGCCCGGTCGCAAAGGCATTAGGTGATGGAGACTGGTAAACCGCTACTTGTGGCATCGGTATGCCTGCTTTTTGTGCTTGCTGCTGAACTGTTCTTATCAGCCATTCTTCTGACTGGTTCTGAGGCTGCTCAATTACCCGCGCTCTGGTTGACCGAATGGCCATCCAGCGCGAGATCCACAGTGAGACAAATGCACCACCAAAGCCAAACAATGCACAGAAAATCAACAGCCCAGCAGACCCACGAGCATCGATTCCGGTCGCCGCAATGACAATATTAAAAACAACGCTAACAACCAATAAAATAGCTATGTTAGTTGCTAAAAACAGCAGGATTCTTTTCATCCTAGTCTCCGTTAAAAATAGTCACAGTTACCGATATGTAGGCGCTTAGTATTAAGTTCAATACACCAGTGAAAATTTACTGGCTAAATTTTGTGTCTGCCAACCAGGAATATAAGGCAGCATAGCTATCGGTTTTGACCGCAATACAACGCTTAATGTTTCCAGGTTCTCAGTTTGTCTTGGCATAGGAGTTTCAGTCGTTTGCACAGCAATCCAGCCTGCTAAATCACACCCAGACGCTTTAATAGACTGTGCGCTAAGTAACGCGTGATTCAAGCACCCTAACTTTAAGCCCACCGTTAGAATAACTTTTGCAGACAAGCGCTTAACCAGCTCTGGCATAAAGTGAGAATTAGATAAAGGCAACTGCCAGCCCCCTGCCCCTTCTATGACTAAAGCATCCACGTTACTTTGACGAATTTCGTCAACCGCCTGTTGAAGCTTATCCAAAGATATTTCTACATTTTCATCAGCAGCGGCAATATGGGGCGCAATTGCAGGTTTAAAGGTATAAGGATTAACCTGCTCATAGGGTTGCTCAACGTTGGCAACCTTCATTAACGCTAAGGCGTCTGAGTTTTTTAGTTGCCCGTCGGTCATATCGCAACCGGAGGCAACTGGCTTCATTACAGCGACTCTTTGTCCGCGCTCCACTAAGTACTTAACAAAGCCGCACGCTGCGACTGTTTTACCTGCATCTGTGTCAGTACCAGTTATAAAATAGATATCCATATTAACTATTAATCAACCATGCTTAATTAAAACTATATTAATAATGTGCCATTCCAAGGGTAATCCATCGCTTGTTCTGTAGGTCTCATAAGCAGTTTCTAAAGTTTGGAACTTAGATTTTGTCATCAATCCTGAGTTGTTATCTCTTTTTACCAAGCTGGCTCCCACCCCTTTTATGCTTGTTAGCAATGCACGTAAGTTAGGAAAATACTGAACGTAATTATGCGTATAAAAGGTTTTATGCAACCACGGGAATGCTTCTGTCGCTTGGGTAATATTCGCGAGCGTTGAAAAGCTATTGATGTGAGGTTTGTTGTCGACCTCAGCCCAGCTGTTTTGTAAAGAAGAAAAGGTCCCCGGAAGCAATGTGTTGACGGTGGCAATACCAACGGGTTTAAGCACACGGTCAACTTCCGCAAACGCCGTGTTTAAATCATCCACCCACTGCAGTGACAAATTTGCAAATACCCAGTCGACACTCTCATTGGCTAAAGGCAGCGCAGTCCAATGGCCCTGTAACCAGCTCAAGTGAGGGTTTAACGTCTGAGCCTGTGCCAACATCTCTCTTGAAATATCAATACCAAGGTATTGCTGGCTGTAACGCTCAAGCCGCGTTGTTTCAGCGGCGGGACCACAGCCAATATCAACAATGGTTTCCGGACTGATAAGCTTGACTGCGTTGGCGTAGCCTAATAAGTCGTGAGCGGCTTTTCTTTGAATTTCGTCATGCTGAGCATAGCTCGTCGCCGCACGATCAAAATGCTGTGCAACGGCTTTATCAAAATTAAGCGGCTTCATAATGCGTTGTCACGCTCCAGTAACCCATCCACCACATGCCAAAACTGACTGATATGAGCAGGCTGCATATTGCTGTTTAAACTAAAGCGAATTCGGGGTGAATGCTTAGGTACCGTGGGGTGAACAATAGCGTGGCATAAATAGCCCAAGCTGCTTAACTCGCCAGCCATTCGCTTGGCGGACTCTTCGCTTTCAAACAGCCAGCTTTGAATCGGAGTTGAAGACTCAATATAGACTAACCCGCGACGAGACATCTCTAATTGAAACTGCTGCGCCAATTGTGCCAAGTGCTCTCGCTTCTCGCGCCCTTCCTGGTCCTTTATGACCATTAAGGCGGCGCTTGCTGCGGCCGCTTGTGCCGGTGGCATTGCGGTTGAATAGATGTATTCTCTGCAGAACTGAATCAGCGCTTCAATAGTGTCTTGGTCTGCACAAACAAACGCCCCGCCAACGCCAAAAGCTTTGCCGAAAGTCCCTGTCATGATGTCAGCCACGCCCAAATCATTCGATAATGCGCCTTTGCCGCTATCACCAAGAACACCAATGCCATGCGCATCGTCCACCATAACCGTGGTGCTTGGCTTACGTTTTTTCAGTTCGATTAATTGTGTAATGCCGGCGTCATCGCCGTCCATGCTGAAGACACCTTCTGTCACCAGCCAGTCGCCGGGCTTCAATGCCTCAGCAATTGTCAGTGGTTGACTGTGGGCATAGCGCTTAAACCGCTGAGAAGTTTGCTTTATACCGTCAATCAAAGACGCATGAACCAGTTTATCCGCATATATTTTGCTGGTGTCACCAACCAAAGTGTTCAGAACCCCGACATTTGCCGCGAAGCCAGAAGAAAAGAGTAATCCAGCCGGCTTCTCCAGCCACTCTGAAAGCTCTGCTTCGAGCCGTTGGTGCGCCAAGCTATAACCACTTAATAACGGAGAACCCGTGCTTCCGACGCCCCATTCATTAGCCGCATCAACGAACTGTTTCTTAACTTGGGGGTGCTGACTTAACCCCAGATAATCATTTTTAGAAAAGTCGAGTACAACACTGCTTTCCCTTGCTGCTCGGCAGCGCCGCCGTCGCATTTGCGGCGACGACATTCGTTGCTTAAGTTTGTGACGTAACGACTCGTGCATGGCTTATTGTTTTAAGACGCGTCGTAGAAACGAACCGGTTGCTCTTGTTCAGCAATGGCATCTTCAATCACTGCTGTGTGTACCTCGTCATCATAGCCATCGGTCTGCTCTGGCGTAATGCCTAAGCGCTCGAATAAACGAAGGTCAGCATCTGCTTCGGGGTTAGCTGTGGTCAGCAGTTTTTCACCATAAAATATCGAGTTAGCCCCTGCTAAGAAGCATAACGCCTGCATTTCATCATTCATATCTTCACGGCCAGCCGACAAGCGAACATGCGATTGCGGCATTAGAATACGGGCAACAGCAACGGTACGTACGAACTCAAAGTTATCTAGGTCTTCGAGCTTAGCGAAAGGCGTTCCTTCAACTTTCACCAACATATTAATGGGTACACTTTCAGGGTGCTTAGGTAAGTTAGCCAGCTGCACCAACAATGAAGCGCGATCTTTCACACTTTCTCCCATACCAACGATGCCGCCTGCACAAACTTTCATACCAGCGTCACGAACATTGGTCAGGGTATCAATGCGGTCCTGATAAGTTCGTGTGGTAATAATGTCGCCATAAAACTCCGGCGAGGTGTCCAGGTTATGGTTATAGTAATCAAGCCCGGCCTGTTGCAGCAGCTTCGCTTGCTCTGCACTCAGCATGCCCAGTGTCATGCAACTTTCTAAGCCCAGCTCTTTAACGCCTTTAATCATTTCCATAATGTAAGGCATATCTCTGTCTTTCGGGTTACGCCATGCAGCCCCCATACAAAAACGGCTGGCTCCTTTGTCTTTCGCCGCTTGCGCTTCCTGCAAGACACTTTCAACAGCCATCAATCGCTCCCGGTCAAGTCCGGTATGGTAATGCGCGCTTTGCGGACAATATTTGCAGTCTTCAGGACACGCCCCGGTTTTAATAGAAAGCAGCGTACTGACCTGTACTTCATTCGGGTTAAAGTGCTCTCTGTGAACACTCTGGGCTTTAAACATTAAGTCATTAAACGGAAGCTGTAGTAAATTCTGGACTTCTTCAATGGTCCAGTCATTGCGAATGGCAGACATATCAATAATCTCGTCATTTGAACAGTTAATGTCGCATAGAATATGCGTTATCATTGCTCTGTCAATTTACACAAGAATAGAAACTTTACAACTGGGTAATTTATGACCTCATCAAGCCGTTTAAGTAATGAAGCCTTCGACCACCAACATTTATGGCACCCTTATACCTCAATGAGCCACCCGCTACCGTCCTATGAAGTGAGCTCAGCAAAAGGTGCCACTATTACCCTTAAAAGCGGCGCGCAGCTTATTGACGGAATGTCCTCCTGGTGGGCGGTCATTCACGGTTATCGTAACCCACGGTTGGATAAGGTTGCCCATCAACAAATAGATACCGTCAGCCATGTGATGTTTGGGGGGCTGACTCACGAGCCGGCAATTAAACTGGGGCGACAACTGGTTGATATGCTGCCCGCTCCGTTAGAGAAAGTGTTTATTGCAGATTCAGGCTCGGTCAGTGTCGAAGTGGCCATAAAAATGGCCCTGCAGTACTGGCTGGCGCAATCACGACCTGAAAAGTCAAAACTGTTAACCATAAAAGGCGGTTATCACGGTGACACCTTCAAAGCTATGTCGGTGTGTGACCCGGAAAATGGCATGCACAGCTTTTTTAATAAAGCCATTGCTACGCAAATTTTTGCTGATGCCCCTGAGTTAACACCCGACGATGAATGGGATGAAAATTCTGGCCAGCAGTTGACACTATGGTTCGAACAGTTCCATAAAGAATTAGCCGCCGTTATTCTTGAACCTATTGTTCAGGGGGCCGGAGGCATGCGTTTTTACCACCCTAACTACCTGAAACTTATACGAGCGCTTTGTGATAAATACGAGGTGCTGCTCATTGCCGATGAAATTGCCACTGGCTTTGGTAGAACCGGAAGATTGTTCGCTTGCGAACACGCCGAAGTAACGCCCGATATCATTTGTCTTGGTAAAGCGTTAACGGGTGGCTATATGACGTTAGCAGCAACCGTCACGACCGCAAAGGTCGCTGAAACTATCGGGCAAGGCCCTGCTGGTGGCGCGCTCATGCACGGACCTACTTTTATGGGGAACCCCCTGGCTTGCGCTGTCGCATCAGAGTCATTAGCCATAATTAGTGAAGGCAATTGGCAGCAGCAAGTGAGTACCATAGAGAAACACCTCAAAGAGAAGTTACTGCCTTTAAATGAGCTAAGCTCCGTGCGCGAAGCACGAGTTTTTGGTGCTATTGGTGTGTTGGAGATGGAACAGACAATCGACGTCGCTGAAGCGCAGCGTTTATTTATAAAACGCGGTGTTTGGATACGCCCTTTTGGTCGGCTGCTTTATATTATGCCGCCTTATATTATTAGCGAGCAGGAGTTATCAACGTTATGCTCGGCAATGGCTGACTACGCAAAAAGCGTTTAAAAGCCGAAGAAATAAAGTGATAAGCCACCCAGGCAGCTTAAAATAAGTATCACCAGGTTCACCCAAATATGCTGTTTATGCTGCCTGAAGAGCACAAAGTTGAGCGCCAGGCTTATCAGGCTAATCACTAAGCCAATGCAAAGTGTGATAACAAATAAGTCGCCTAGTGTTATATGCCAGTAATCCCGAACCGGAATACCAAAGATTTGTGTCAGTATGGTATTGCGCTCGGGCTTTGCGTAATTAAAAACAATAGTGGCAATAACAAATATGACCCAGCCAGAGATGCATAATAAGCCAAGCACCCTTGACCAGAATGGTACTTTTTTCAAGTCGTCTATAGAGCCCCTTTTCATAATTTTTCTCTCTGTTAACGGGGTTATACTTGAGTCTGCGCCAATCCGAGGTAACATAGCAACCTTTGATTCGCAAAATAGTGTAAATTTCGGAGAATAGAAACCCATGTCGTATGCTTCTGTAGTGGATATTCTGGAAGGCAAAATTCCCGTCGATGAAACGGTAACGGTTCGCGGTTGGGTGCGTACGCGCCGTGACTCAAAAGCGGGTATTTCGTTTATTAATGTGCATGATGGCTCCTGTTTCGAAGCCGTTCAAGCCGTTGTTCCTGCTGAGCTTCCTAACTACAGTAATGAAGTGCAAAAGCTGACTACGGGTTGTTCTGTTGCTATTACCGGTGTGGTCGTTCCTTCTCAGGGGCAAGGTCAGTCGTTCGAGCTGCAAGCGACGAAAGTCCACGTTTATGGTTGGGTCGAAGATCCAGACACCTATCCGATGGCGCCGAAACGTCACAGCATGGAATACTTGCGTGAATACGCCCATTTGCGCCCAAGAACCAACATTACCGGCGCAGTGATGCGTGTTCGTAACTCTTTGTCGCAAGCTATTCACCGCTTCTTTCACGAAAACGGCTACTTATGGGTTAGCACCCCTATTATCACCACGTCAGATTGTGAAGGCGCTGGTGAAATGTTCCGTGTATCAACGTTAGATTTACTCAATGTACCGAAAACAGAAAAGGGTGAAGTCGATTTTTCTGAAGACTTCTTTGGTAAAGAAGCCTTTTTGACCGTATCGGGTCAGCTAAACGTTGAGTCTTATGCGTGCTCGTTGTCTAAGGTCTATACCTTCGGGCCAACGTTCCGCGCTGAGAACTCGAATACCAGCCGCCACTTGTCCGAGTTTTGGATGGTCGAGCCAGAGCTTGCTTTCGCATCACTTGATGATGTCGCTGACTTGGCTGAAGACATGCTTAAGTATGTTTTCAAAGCAGTCCTTCAAGAGCGCCCTGACGACATGGAGTTTTTCGCTAAACGCATTAACTCAGAAGCCGTCAGTCGTTTAGAAGCCATTGTGAACAGCAACTTCGTTCACATGGATTACACAGACGCTATTGAGATTCTGAAGAACTGCGGCAAGAAATTCGAATACCCGGTTGAATGGGGTGTTGATTTACAATCTGAGCACGAACGGTATCTTGCAGAAGAGCACGTTGGCGCCCCGATTATTCTGAAAAACTATCCACGTGATATTAAAGCCTTTTATATGCGTCAAAACGAAGACGGAAAAACCGTTGCGGCAATGGACGTATTAGCCCCGGGTATTGGTGAAATTATTGGAGGTTCTGCTCGCGAGGAGCGCTTAGATATTCTTGATAAGCGCATTGAAGAAATGAACCTACCAATGGAAGAGTATGAATTTTATCGTGACCTTCGCCGCTACGGTACCGTCCCGCATGCGGGCTTTGGGCTTGGTTTTGAACGCTTAGTTGCTTACGTCACCGGCGTACAAAACATCCGCGATGTCATTCCTTTCCCACGTGCTCCTAAAAGTGCTGAGTTTTAACTCAGCACTTTATCTTTTGCTGACACAAAATACGGTTCAGCATCCTTTTCAGGTTTTATTGGCGTAGGTACAGCAGGCGTACCTACGTATAAAAAGCCTACAATAGCGTCGTCTTCAGCTAAACCCAGCTGCTCTTTGACGTAGTCATCTTCCGCAGTCCAGCCGGTACGCCAAATTCCCCCAAGACCCTGAGCAAAAGCCGCTTGCTGCATACTGTGTGCTGCGCAAGCTACTGTACACAACTGCTCTTCACGTGGAACTTTCGGATGCTGCTGATACTTCAGACACGCCGCAATAACGAGTGGAGCCCGAAATGGTAATTGTCCAGCCTGCTCAACAATGGTTTCAGAGAAGTCATTAATACGTGCCGCCTGCTGATAGATGTCAGCCAGAATTCCACGGTCCTTTCCCTGAAATTGTATAAACTCGTACGGCGCTAACGACATATGATCGGGTGCTCTCACCGCTGACTTTTTTATTAGCTCCAATTGTTCGACACTGGGCCCAGGCTCTATCAGCCGTGGCATTGAAGAGCGCGTTGTTAATAATTCTACTGCATCCATATATCAACCTTTATCATTATGTAACGGTTCGTTACATTCTCCGGCTAGCTTGCATAGACCACTTTCGATATGCTTAAGACATTTCTTAAATAACAATGAGTGATAGCTATGCGTTCAGTGAGCTCAATCTTTAAATATATTTGGCGAATAATCAACGGTACCCGAAAGGTCATTATAAATTTAGTCTTCTTTATTGTGTTGGCTATTTTCCTGGCCAGCATGATAAGTGGCGAAGACCCTATCGAAGTGCCTGAAAACGGCATACTGGTGCTTAACCCACAAGGTATTCTCGTTGAAGAAGAAACCTGGGTCGACCCTATTGATAAATTCTTTTCAGAAGCCTTAGGCAGCGGTGATGATATTCCCGAAGTACTAGTCGCCGATGTTGTAGAAAGTATTGAGATGGCTCAGAACGATGAGCGTATTGGCGCGCTTTATTTAGATCTTCAGGATCTCTACCCAAGTGGTATTAATAAACTGAGCGCTGTTACTGAGGCATTAGAAGAGTTCAGAACCTCAGGTAAGCCCATTATTAGTAACGCCGATTACTATGCGCAACATCAGTATTATATTGCAGCCCACGCTGATCAGCTTTATTTAAACCCAATGGGTGGTGTCGTTTTTGAAGGCCTTGATTACACCCAGGTTTACTTTAAAGAGTTGCTTGAGAAGCTCAAAGTTAAACCGCACGTTTTTAAAGTCGGTAAATTCAAGGCAGCGGTTGAACCCTTTATTCGTAATGACATGTCAGACGAAGCGCGAGAAGCCAATGAAACGCTATATAGCGAACTATGGGCTGAGTTTCGTAATAGCGTGACTACCACTCGTAATATCAACCCTCGCTTAACCAGTGGCAAAATTGATGATTACATGGCCGCGTTTGACGAAGCAAACGGCGACATGGCGCGCATGGCGTTAGACAACAACTTAGTCGATGCACTGAAAACACGCACTGAGGTTCGTAATGAGCTTATTAATTTGGCGGGGCTTGACGAAGAGAAAGAAACGTTCAAGCACATTACTTTTGATAACTACCTGACTGCGCAGAAACCACCAATGCCGGCACCAAAAGCAAAAGACGAACCGAAGATCAGTGTTGTTGTTGCGCGAGGCCAAATTGTCGACGGTTCTCAAAAAGCCGGCATGATTGGTGGCGACAGTACCGCTAAACTTATTCGCGATGCCCGTAATGACGAAAACACCAAAGCCATTGTGCTTCGCATTGACAGCCCGGGTGGCAGCGCTTTCGCATCAGAAATTATTCGTCAGGAGTTATTGCAAGCAAAAGAAGATGGTATTCCGGTTGTAGCATCAATGAGCTCAGTCGCGGCCTCAGGCGGTTACTGGATTGCCGCAGATGCTGATAAAATCATTGCTTCCCCTACTACCATTACCGGCTCTATCGGTGTGTTTGGATTACTGATGAACCTGGAAGACAGCCTTGCTGCTATTGGTATTCACAGTGACTCTGTCAGCACCACTGAAATTGAATCCATAAACCCTATGGAAGAAATGACAGACTACCAGCAAACGATGATTCAAAAGTCGGTGGAAAATACCTACGACAACTTCTTAAGCCTTGTCGCTAACGCCCGTAATATGAGCAAAGATGACGTACATGAAATAGCTCAGGGCCGTATCTGGACAGGTCGTCAAGCAATGAAACGTGGTCTGGTTGATACCTTAGGTGACTACGACGACGCCATTAAACTAGCAGCAGAGCTGGCCTCTATTGAAAAGTATGATGTGAATGTTGTTCAGCAGAAATTATCACCACAAGAGCAGTTCTTTGCTGAACTATTTAACAATAGTGCGACAAGCGACCTGTTGCCTAAAGTCAGTCGGGATAGCGGAAGTGACTGGTTGATGAAACTATTCAGTGATGTGCAGTCAGAAACTGCCGTACTGAGAAACTTCAACGACCCGAAAAACATCTACTCATACTGTGCACTGTGTCCGCAACCGCGTTAGAATAATCGACATTCGTTACTAAGAATGTCGACAGGAGACGCAAGTGCCTCGTAAAAAGATATATGTCGCTTATACCGGCGGAACCATAGGTATGAAAAAATCGGAACAGGGATACGTTCCGGTTGCGGGGCACTTAAGTGATTGCGTACAAAAAATGCCGGAGTTTTTCAGGGAAGAAATGCCGGAATTTGTTATTCATGAATACTGTCCTTTAATGGACTCCTCAAACATGACACCGGCTGACTGGGTCACAATAGCCCGGGATATTGAGGACAATTACTCGGACTATGACGGATTCGTCATCCTCCATGGTACCGATACCATGGCCTATACAGCATCAGCGCTATCGTTCATGCTGCAAAACCTCAATAAACCGGTCATTGTTACCGGCTCACAAATTCCTTTAGCAGCACTGCGTTCCGATGGTCAAACGAACTTGCTGAATGCCCTTTACGTTGCTGCTAACTATCCGATTCCAGAAGTCGGCCTGTTTTTTAATAACACCTTATTTCGCGGAAACCGTTCAACGAAATCGGATGCTAATGGCTTTAATGCGTTTTCATCGCCCAATTTCCCTTCGTTACTGGAAGCTGGCATACAAATTCGCTTAAATGCCGGTCAACTTTCCGAAACAGATGCCAAACCGAGTGAGCTCAACGTGGTTGAAATGACGCCACAGCCTATCGGTGTGGTGATGCTTTACCCGGGCATTTCACCCGACATAATCGACAACCAGTTAAAACAGCCAGTGAAAGCACTTATTCTACAAAGTTATGGCGTCGGCAATGCGCCGCAAAACGATGCTCTGCTCTCTGTTTTAAAGCGCGGTATCGATAACGGCATTACAATTTTAAATTGCACACAGTGTTTCCGTGGGCGTGTCGATATGGACGGTTATGCTACCGGCAATGCGCTGGCAAAACTTGGCTTAGTGTCCGGCTCCGATATGACCATTGAAGCCGCGCTAACCAAGTTACATTACCTGCTGTCGCAAGACATTTCTCACAGTGAGATACAAAAACTGTTACAGAAGAATTTACGCGGCGAATTAACTCCGCCATAATCGAGCACTGACTCAAATCAATAATAATAACAATATTACTATGGCTAAAAATACGTCTCCGGCTTTTGCCTCACGATTAGGCTTTATTCTCGCTGCTGCTGGCTCCGCCGTTGGAGTTGGCAATATATGGGGCTTTCCAACCCAGGCGGCCAGTAACGGCGGAGGTGCCTTTTTACTGGTTTACCTCATTATGATTGCCATTCTCGCCTACCCTATGCTTGTGGCAGAAGTCACTATCGGCCGAATTCGTCAAAACAACCCAATTGAAGCGTTAAGAAATTTATCAGATAAAGCCTTCTTCAGAGGAACCGGAGCCATAGCCGGGGTCGTCGGGCTTATCGTCCTTAGTTTGATTTTAAGCTTTTATGCCATCGTATCCGGCTGGCTTATTTCGTATATGATATCGCCGCTACTTATCTTTGTTGGCCTGCCGGACACTGCCGCATGGTTTGTCGAATTTTCAGAAGCCAGAAATATGGCGACCATGGTCTTCTTTATGCTGTTAACCGTCTACGTGGTGCGTTCAGGTGTCAATAACGGCATAGAACGCTGGTCACGACGGCTCATGCCAATGCTGTTTGTCCTCTTAATTGGTATGTCAGCATACATTCTGACTCAGGAAGGCGCTCTTGAAGGCCTTAAAATGTATTTAGTCCCTGACTTTTCCCAAATTAGCGACCCTCAACTTATTATACGCGCCATGGGCCAGGCCTTTTTCTCATTATCGCTGGGCGTATGCGTAATGATGACCTACGGCGCCTATCTTTCAAATAAAGAAAATATTCCGAAAACAGCAGCCTGGGTTGCCGGAATTGACACCAGCGTAGCATTTTTAGCCGGGCTTTTAATTCTACCCGCTATGTTTGTAGCTCAGTCCAATGGCGTTCAAATATACGCCGATGACGGTACCCTACTCTCGGCAGACACACTGGTATTTACCGTATTACCCGCAATGTTTGACACGCTTGGAACGGCAGGCTTATTCGTCTCGTTCGGCTTCTTTTTATTGATGGTTATAGCAGCCATTACATCCTCTATTTCTATGCTGGAAGCACCGGTAAACGCATTGCGCGAAGAAGCACGCTGCGACAGAAGCTCAGGGGTGTGGATAGTCACTCTTATTGTTACCGCTATTTCGACTACAATTATTTATAATTTTGAGGTCTTATTCGGGGCGGTAGTCACATTCAGCACCGTTTATATGCAGCCAATAATGGCTCTGGTGTTCGCTATTATGCTGACTTGGGTCTTACGCCAGAATCACCTGCTGAAAGCTTTAAAGCAAGGTTCACCGGATATCGATAAGAGCTGGTTCTGGAAAATATGGCCCTGGTACGTCAAATTTGTTTGCCCGATACTTATTCTTTTGATTATTTGGCAGGGCTGAATCGCTTTAATAATAAAGGCTGTCGCAAATGACGACAGCCTTTATTGCCATTAAATAACCCATTTATCCATAAAACTATCGACCGGCATTTGATCAAACGAGTCGTTTTCAGTACACAGTTTAAATATCTCATTCGCCTGACTTGCCGGGAACCGCTTACTTAAGCTCGCTTTAAATTTTTCTTTGAGTACAGGAATACCCTCGTCACGACGGTTACGATGTCCTATTGGATACTCCACTGCCACTTTTTCTGTTTTCGTACCATCTTTGAAGAAAACTTGGACCGCGTTGGCAATGGAGCGCTTATCTGGATTCAGATAATCTTCACTGTACTGACGGTCTTCTTCGACGACCATTTTTTCCCGAAGAGCATCGATTTCCGGATGTGCCTGATGAAATCCATCTTCATAGTGATCAGCATTCAGTTCCCCCCAGATTAAGGGCACTGCGGTCATATACTGCAAGCAATGATCCCTATCTGCGGGGTTAGCCAGCTCCCCTTCTTTGGAGATAATACGAATCGCAGATTCATGTGTCGTAATAACGACTTTCTCTATGTCGTCTACCTTACCTTTTACATCGGGGTGAAGCGTTACTGCAGCTTCACACGCTGTTTGAGCATGAAACTCTGCCGGGAAAGACAGTTTAAACAGAATGTTTTCCATAACGTAACTGCTGTAATCGCGCTGAAACTTAAATTTCCGATCTTTTTCGTCTTTCAGCTTCTGATCTTTATTTGTCTTACTAAAGAGAACATCGTAAAAACCCCATTGTGGCGCAGTCAAAGCGCCGGGAATTCCCATTTCACCACGCATCGTTATATCTGACAGACGCACTGCCCGAGAGGTGGCATCCCCCGCTGCCCACGATTTACGGGAGCCCGCATTGGGTGCATGCCGATAGGTCCTCAATGACTGACCATCTACCCAAGCCTGAGACAGCGCTGCCATAATTTGCTCTTTGCTGGCACCCATTAGCCAACTAACAACAGCTGTTGACGCCACTTTTACCAGTACAACATGGTCAAGCCCAACTCGGTTAAAGCTGTTTTCTATTGCCAGGTTACCCTGTATTTCATGGGCTTTTATCATGCCTTCCAGCACGTCTTCAATAACAAGAGGCTTAAGCCCACGGCTGCGTCGCTGCTGAGAAATGAAGTCGGCGGTCGCTAAAATGCCACCTAAATTATCAGACGGATGTCCCCATTCTGCCGCCAGCCAGGTATCATTGAAATCCAGCCAACGAACAATGCAGCCTATATCCCACGCAGCTTTAACAGGGTCTAAAGAAAACTGTGTACCAGGAACACGAGCGCCATTGGGAACCTGTGTCCCTTGTACAAGCGGTCCCAAATGTTTGGCACATTCCGGATAACCTAATGCCAACATACCGCAGCCCAGCGTATCCATAAGGCAGTACTTCGCGGTACTCCAGGCTTCTTCGCTTGTGACGTTATAGTTCATTACATAGTCGGCGATATCGACAATGACGTCGTCGTAATCGGGACGTTTATTTTGTTCGACAGTCGTAGGCATTATGACTCCTTAATTCAAAGGGTGACTCAAATAGCTACGGAGCTAATCGGTTGATTGATCGCTCTTTTCGTTTATTTTGGATAAAAAAAACCCGGAACCAATCCAGATTGTTCCGGGTATAGGGGAATGGCTCATGGGATGAGCCGTGCGCTAACTCATGATAAAACAGTCTCATTTATCCTGCTTAAAATTCATCCAACAATTTTTAGTTTAGACAATAATCGAAGGATGTCTAATTTTTTTACAGTTTCTTTTAACTTTATGTTTTTGAACAATTAAAAATGTTTTATCGACAAGTTATACACAGCTCATCAAGATGCTTTAAACAGCTTATAAAAGTTCTCAGTGGTCACGCGTGCAACCTCTTCCAGCGTAATACCTTTAACGTCTGCTACGCATTTTGCGACATCAGTCACGTAGGCCGGCTGATTCACTTTGCCACGATGAGGCACCGGTGCTAACCAGGGGCTGTCAGTTTCAATAAGTAGTTTATCTAAAGGCAATGCTTTAACTGTGTCTCTTAATTCCGATGCATTTCGAAAAGACGCAATACCAGAAATGGAAATATAAAAGTCTAATGAGTCGATGGCTTCTTTTGCCATTTCGTAAGACTCGGTAAAGCAATGTAAAACACCGCCAGGTTTATCCGCGTGGCCTTGTTTTAACATAGCCAGGGTATCTTCACGGGCTTCCCGGGTATGAATAATAAGAGGTTTATTCAACTGCCCTGCTACAGCAATGTGCTGCTCGAAGTTGTTTTGTTGTTTCACTTTCGAGTCCGGATCATAAAAGTAATCCAACCCTGTTTCACCAATGGCAACAACCCTTGGTTCGCTGGCTAGCTCTGTTAACTTTGCCGCCATTTCATCAGCGCCCATGCTCTCTTCATTGACGTAAAGGGGATGCACACCGCAGGATATAGAAACATTGTCATACGCAGAAACGGTATCGCGCATTTGCGGGTACTCATCAAGCGTGACACAAACACACAGCATATGCTCCACATTATTTTTGCGGGCATTTTCTACTAATCCAGCCAAGTCTGTACCGACTTTCTCTGGGTCAATACGATCTAAATGACAATGCGAATCAACAAACATCCAGTGCTCCGTTGCAATTAAGTTGCGCAAGAATTTAATAATGAACGGAACAGTTTACCATATTCAGACTTATGCTTGTGAGTCAGATAGTTTAATCGATGCCCTGTCGCCAGGTCTTTGGGGAGCAAGGTTAAAACGCAGGGCAACTGCCTGTTTTCAAACAGCCAGGTCACTTGTGTGCTGAAGTAAAAAGGACACGGCCGATCATGCAATGTCAGCGACACATCAAGTCTTTCTCCCAACTTATAGTAATGTTCACTGGTTTCAGGCATTAAAAATGATGTGTATTTAAAGAGTGGCACCATTCGCGTTGCCAACTCGTGAGCAGACTCAAGCTCAACAGATATAACGTGGGACATAAAGGCTCCGTTTATTGCAACAGGAGCCTTATTCTTCACCCAGCAGAAAGTGTGACCAGCGGCTCCAGATAAGGGTTAATAATAACGGCAAATTAACGCCGGGGGAGCCCTGATATGTCTGACGTAACTGTCGGCATTCCGATACCCATTGACTGAGATGCGACGCAGTCAACCAAGAGCATTGCGTTAATCGTTCATACCGCTCTCGCACGCCAGGAAAGTAAAAACGCTCAGCGGGAAGCCGGTTTAACTGAGCGAGCATATCGGATACTAAGCGCTCAGACGTATTCAACCACTCTGCCGCAACTGCTTTATCTTTTAGCTCAGGTAGTGGGGTCAGCTTATACAAAGCGTCGAATAGCTCCGCAGCTTGCGCAGTTTGTTCATCAGTTTGTTCGGCTTCAGGGTAAGGAATGCTGAGCCACTGCATGCGACTTCGCAATGTTGGCAATAATTGTTCAGGCTCTTTCGTTGATATTAGCCAACAGGTATCAGCAGGCGGCTCTTCAAGTACTTTCAGTAAAGCATTAGACGCCTGCTCAGTCATTTTTTCAGCTTGCAAAATAACGGCAACTTTAAAACCGCCCTGGTTTGCCTTATTCACAATGTTTTTTTGTAGGTCTCGAACCTCATCAACCCCAATGCGACTGGCTTCTGTGCCATCGAGTGTCCAGGTATCCGGATGGTTTCCCGCGGCGTACAGCAAGCACGATTTACATTGGTTACAAGCACTTTTCCCTTTCGACTGGCACAGCAAATACTTGGTGAACTGCTCAATGAAGCTGTTACTGCCTTTATCCGGGTAGTGTTTTAAATAATACGCATGGGCTAACCGATTGCTTTCAAAAGCAGTCACTAAACGTAACCATGCGTCGCGTAACCAGGGAGCGGCCATTAAAACAAATTCTCCTCAAGGGTTCTTAGAATGGCTTTATGCACTTTTAACATAGGTTGATTTGCATCTATCACAAAAATCGACGGATCTTTCGCCGCAATGTTCAGGTAAGCCTGCCGTGTTCGTTTAAAAAACGCCAAGTCCTCTTCTTCTATTCTATCCAGCTCGCCTCGCTCCCTGGCTCGCTCAAGACCCACTTCCTCATCAACATCCAGTAAGATGGTCAAATCGGGATAAAAACTGCCTAATGTTAACCCACGCAGTTTTTGTAAAAGTTCATCGCCAAGCTGTCTGCCACCACCCTGGTAAGCCCGCGATGATAAATCATGACGGTCACCAATAACCCAAGTACCATTCATCAGGTGTGGTTTAATAACATTTTCGACTAGCTGCACACGACTAGCGTACATAAGCAGCAGCTCGGTTGTCGGGACTAGCGTTTCATCCCACTTTTTCTTAACCAAGTCACGTAACGACTCAGCCAACGGCGTTCCACCGGGTTCTCGCACGGCTTCAGTTTCAATACCTTTAGCTTGCAAATGCGTGATCACATTGGCGATAGCAGAGCTTTTACCTGCTCCCTCCAGACCTTCAATAACAACAAACTTCCCTTTCATATTTACTCTTTATTTAGTTGGTAGCGGCGCACAGCTTTATTATGTTCTTCCAGCGTTTTTGAAAACACATGACCACCGGTGTCATCAGCAACAAAGTAATAATACGGTGACTCATCAGGGTTTGCGGCTGCTTCTAACGACGCCCGACTTGGCATAGCGATAGGTGTCGGCGGTAACCCATTAATTCTATAGGTGTTATAAGCCGTTTTCTCACGTAAATGTGCGCGTGTTAGATTACCGTCGAAGTTTTCAACACCGTATATTGTTGTCGGATCGGACTGCAACCGCATGCCAATAGCAAGTCGGTTTGCGAAAACGCTGGCAACCAAACTTCTCTCACCCGCTATGCCCGTCTCTTTCTCAATAATTGACGCTAAAACTAATAATTCATAAGGCGAGTCAACCGGACAATCGCCTGAGCGTTCATTCCATACGTCAGCTAATGTGCGCTGCATTGACTCGTATGCGTCTCTTAAAATGCTCTCAGCTGACGAATACGCTCGATAAGTATAAGTTTCGGGCAATAGAAGACCTTCTAACGAATCATAAGAAGCTCCTAACTCAGCTCTTAACCTGTCAGCAGCCGCTTGCGCGTCACCCGTTAAATAAGTTACCTCGTTCAACTTCAATAGCCACTGTTCCAGTGTGTGACCTTCCACCAGAGTAACCGAAAACTGAAGCTCGTCGCCGTTTGCGAGTTTTCTCCATACATCAAACCAATTATGCGTTGGCTTAATCTCGTAAACACCAGCTCTCAAATGACTTACCCCGCCAAGTAAGCGGCTAAAACCATAACTCAGCTGTGTATTATTCAAAACGGATTTATCAAGTGAGTAATGCTCAGTAACTTGTGCAACAACGTAGCGGGCATGCTTTCCTTTAGGAAACTCAAGCACAAGTGGTTCACTTTGATTGGCATTTCCAAAAGGCTGAGATAAATAATAGTAACCGTAGCCAAGCGCCCCTGCGCCAATGACAATAAAAAAAAGAGCGATTAAAAACAAACGTTTAAGTAAAGTCATAAAGCCAGGCGTTGTATCTTCTTGGGTAACGGATTCTTTTCGAATACTTTACCATTAAATGAGTGAACAGGAACAGCGCCTCGGACACTGTTGCAAATGAAAATTTGCTCTGCGCACGCCAGTTCAGTCGCTGTACAATCTTTTACTCTAAGGTTAGCGAGCGCATTGCTTTCTATGATGTATTGCCGCATAACGCCATTAACCCCAGCCGTTGTCAGTGACGGTGTAAACCACTGGTTCCCCATCCGCCAAAATACATTACCTTGAATAGCCTCTATAACAGTGCCGTCACTGGTGCAAACAATTAAGTCATCAACGCCTTTTTTCGACTTTTCAGCACTGAGCAACACTTGTTCTAAGCGATTTAATGTTTTTAGTCCCGCAAGCATAGGCTGTTGCGCCAAAACAAAGTCAGCCAACTCAATATCTAGAGGTTTTTGAGGTGTCGGTAATGAGCTTACCTGAATGTATTCATTGGCTTCTGCGCGGCTATCAAAGCCATAACCCTGGGCACTATTTCCCCGAGTTATAATCACCTTACACACCCCTTCCCCAACCTCTGCTGCCAATGTCTTCAACCGAGCCTTCAAAGTGGTTAATGCAGGGTAATGGATGCGTAAAACGTCGTTGGCATGAACCAATCGCTCAATATGTGCGTCTAAGTGCTCTGGAACATTATTAACAATACGAAGAGTGGTGAAATGGCCATCACCAAACTGAAGCCCTCGGTCAAGAGCATCGGGATTAATTGGGTGAGTATTAAAAAACTGTTTTATCAGTGTCATAACGAAAATAGGCGGAACCAAAGTTCCGCCTATTGTCTCAATAATTCTCTGAAAAATTAATCGTCAGAGTGATTATTTACGTAATCAATTGCTGCTTGAACAGTTTTGATTTTTTCAGCTTCTTCATCAGGAATTTCAGTTTCAAATTCTTCTTCCAAAGCCATAACCAATTCAACTGTGTCCAAAGAGTCAGCACCCAGGTCATTTTCAAATGACGCTTCAGGCTTAACTTCTTCTTCTTTAACACCCAGTTGCTCAATAATGATTTTCTTTACGCGTTCTTCAATAGTACTCATTTATAATATCCCTCAAATAGTCGTCGCGAGAGTGAAAGTTGGCCGTAGTTTAGTGAAACCAGCCCCATTAATAAAGTAAAAATTCCGATAAAATTAAGAGGTCGTACCGCTGACCGCTTAAACCATCGCCATTCCGCCATTAACGTGAATGGTTTCACCGGTAATATAAGCTGCTCCATCTGACGCCAAGAATGTCACCGCAGACGCAATTTCATCTGGCTTGCCTAATCGTGCAGCAGGAATATTAGCAAAAATACTTTCTTTTTGCTCTTCCGTTAATGCTTTTGTCATATCCGTATCAATAAATCCTGGTGCCACACAGTTCACGGTAATACCTCGTGCTGCCACTTCTTTGGCCAAAGACTTACTGAAACCAACCAGCCCCGCTTTCGCGGCGCAATAGTTAACCTGCCCAGGGTTCCCTGTGGTACCAACCACTGAACTGATATTAATAATGCGACCATTACGACGTTTCATCATGCCACGAACCACGGCTTTACAGACACGGAAAATAGCCGTTAAATTGGTGTCGATAACAGAGCTCCATTCGTCGTCTTTCATACGCATCATTAAGTTGTCGCGAGTAATGCCGGCATTATTGACCAGAATATCGATACTGCCGAACTCTTTTTCAAGCGACTTTACTGTTTCCTGAACGCTATCAGCGTCAGTTACGTTCAAAGCAATACCTTTGCCTTTATCACCAAGGTAATCGGAAATAGCGGCGGCCCCTTTGTCTGAGGTTGCGGTGCCTATTACTGTTGCTCCTTGCTGAACAAGCTGCTGCGCGATTGCTTTGCCAATGCCACGACTAGCTCCTGTTACTAACGCAACTTTATTCTCCAAGCTCATCACTTATTCACCTTTTAAATTGAATTCAATGCTTCAGCGGTGTTTAACGCTGAACAATTAAATGATTTAGTTATACGTTTATTCAAGCCCGTTAATACTTTCCCCGGACCGACTTCGAATGCTTTTTCCACGCTCATATCAGCGGCTTTCTCAACAGACTCTGTCCAACGCACCGGACAATAAAGCTGTCGGACCAATGCGTCTTTTATCGCTACCGGGTCTGTCTCAACCATGACATCAACATTGTTGATAACGTCAATTACCGGTGACTTCACGGTAATACTTTCCAGTTCCTGCTTTAATTTTTCGGCTGCTGGCTTCATTAACGCACAGTGCGAAGGCACGCTAACAGGCAGAGGTAAAACACGTTTAGCGCCTGCTTCTTTCAACGCTTCGCCGGCACGGGAAACTGCTGAGGCATGACCGGCAATAACGACTTGCCCCGGTGAGTTATAATTTACCGGAGTGACAACTTCGCCCTGGGCCTGCTCTTCACAAATTTGCTTAATAACATCGTCATCTAAACCGATAACGGCTGCCATTGCCCCTTCACCGTCAGCAACAGCTTCCTGCATAAACTTGCCGCGTGCTTCAACGAGTTTAACTGCATCTTTAAAGTCGATAGCACCTGCACAAACCAACGCCGAATATTCGCCCAGGCTGTGCCCTGCCATGACCAGGTCATCGCCTAGACCTTTGTCTTTAGCAACACGATATAACGCAACGCTGGCAGTCAGTAACGCAGGTTGAGTGAACTGTGTTTCATTGAGCTGGTTATTGGGGTCTTGCTGCACAAGCTCCCACACGTCATAGCCAAGTGCATCGCTTGCCTGTGCGAACGTCTCTTTTATGATCCCAAACTCGTCGGCTAATTCACCAAGCATACCAACGCTCTGAGAGCCTTGTCCCGGGAAAAATAACGCTGTCGTCATAACTACCCTCTTAATATCGAATTAATGCTGAGCCCCAGGCGAATCCACCACCAAAGGCTTCTAATAATAGGTTCTGCCCACGTTTAACGCGACCATCTTTAACTGCCCAGTCTAACGCAATTGGCACCGATGCGGCAGATGTATTACCTGTTTTGTCCAAAGTAATAACCACTTGTTCCATCGACATGTTTAATTTTTTTGCCGTCGCTTTAATAATTCGCAAGTTTGCCTGGTGTGGTACCAACCAATCCAATTCTTCCGGTGACATCTTATTCGCCGACAATGTATCGGTAACCAAGCTACTCAGTTTTGCCACAGCAACTTTGAAGACTTCATTGCCTTTCATGTACATCCAGGCATCGTCTTGCGGGCTAGCTTTGCGGTTTGCCTGTTTCGCCCCCAGTAAATGACTGTATTCACCCGCGCTGTACAAGTGCGTTGAAACAACACCGGGCTCTTTACTCTGCTCGAGTATGACCGCACCGGCCCCGTCACCGAACAGAACCAAGGTGTTTCTGTCGTTGGGGTTACACAGTCGCGCCAGAACATCGGTGCCAATAACTAAAGCACGCTTATATTGACCGGTTTTAATAAAATTATCGGCGACCGATAGCGCAAAAATAAAGCCTGAACAAGCCGCACCAATATCAAATGCGGGAATATTTGTGACATCGAGCATTCGCTGAATTTCGCAGGCAGCACTTGGAAACGCATGCTCAGCTGAGGTTGTCGCCACAACGATAACGTCGATATCCTGAGCTTTTAGCTGACTACTTAATAAGGCTTGTTTCGCAGCTTCATAGCCAAGCGTTGCGGCTGACTCATTCGCAGCTGCAATTCGTCGCTCTTTAATGCCGGTACGTTCAGTAATCCATTCGTCTGATGTGTCAACACGGGTGGCAAGATCATTATTTGTAAGACGTTGTTCCGGTAAATAATGACCGGTACCAACAATTCTCGAGTATGTCATAACAACTCTGCATTTTAAGGCTGTTCAGATAAGACCGCTTCGACCCTGTTCTTGATTCGGTCAGGAAGCTGCTCGTGCGCCTCTGCTACAGCTTGCTGGATAGCGCTGTAGAATGCTTCCGCATTGGCACTTCCGTGGCTTTTAATCACCACCTGGCGCAATCCTATCAAACTTGCTCCGTTGTAGTGGTCGGGCTTCAGCCTGTCCCACGATTTATGTGTGCGTCGTTGTAAGAATTTGAAGAAAAATCGATACAGCCAATGAGAGTTAAGTGTGTCTCTCATTTGCTCAATAATAAAGGTTGCCAAGCCTTCGCAGCTTTTTAACGCAATGTTACCGACAAAGCCATCGCAAACGATAACGTCGGAGCGACCACTGAATAAATGATTGCCTTCAATAAAACCGTTGTAATTTAAGCCTTCACACTGAGAGAGTCTGACTGCAGCATTACGAACCACATCACTGCCTTTAATTTCCTCTTCACCCATATTGAGCAAGCTTATTTTCGGTTTTTCTATGTTAAGTAGATGCTCTGCAGCAACCGAACCCATTACACCAAACTGGAACAATGTATCGGAGTCGCAGCTAGCGTTTGCGCCTAAATCCAATAAAAACGACTTACCACCGACACGGTTAGGAATAGCGGTCATCAGCGCAGGCCTTAAAACTCCGGGTAAGGTTTTTACCGTAAAATACGCATTAGTCATTAAGGCGCCGGTATTACCACCGCAGACCATTGCATGGCATTGTTCATTGGCAAGGGCCTGCAGTGCAAGACGCATAGAAGAATTAGGTTTGCTACGTAACGACTGACCAGGTTTGTCGTCCATGAGAATAGTCTGCTCAGCATGAACAAGGCTGACAGCAGTGCTTTCATTGAGGTTGTATTGCTTTAATAGCGGATTTATTTGGTCTTTGTGACCAAACACTGTGAAGTGGGTATTGGGATAAGTTGAAACAGCTCGTTCCAGAGCTTCAATAACAATAGAGGGGCCATTATCGCCCCCCATTGCATCAATCGCTATATTAAGTTCAGGCATAGCCTGTCTTACTTATTAACGACCTTGCGACCTTTATAATAACCGTCGGCTGTTACGTGGTGACGACGATGCGTCTCACCCGTAGTTGAGTCAACCGACAGTGTTGGGCCGTCTATCGCATCGTGTGAACGACGCATGTCGCGTCTTGAACGACTTTTCTTACTTTTTTGAACAGCCATTTACGCTATCTCCTGATTATTTACGCTTTAATTCTTGTAATACGGCAAATGGGTTATCAGATTCGTCTTTATCAGACTCGTCGATTTCGCCCCATGTCATCGCATCACGGTCTACCTGACAAGACTTAGCGTCGTGCTTAGGTACTAAAGGCATTGCCAGAATTAATTCATCTTCGATAAGCCCATGCAGATTGATTTCACCGAATTCATTCGCCTCGATAGCTTCATAGCTTTCAGGGAAGTCATCAGCCACCTGCCGCTTAGTGACAGGAGCATACGCAAATTGCGCAAAAATATCAACTGCTAAAGGCGTATTGCAGCGTTCGCAACGTACTTGAACATGTACCTTTGCGTCACCTGCAAAATAGCTTATGCCTTGTTCATCAATACCAAACTCAACTTTGACGTCAGGATCAGGACATGACTCTACGAGCAACTCCTGAAACCGAGTTAACGTTTTTGCTGGTACTAAGCCCTCGTAAATGACCTTTTTATTGGCACATTTTACGGGGTCTACCGTTACGGGAATACGAACCTTTTGCATAGCGCGCGAATGTTACCTTAAGTTGGTGTTCAGTGGCAAGATAAATCGGACGTTACCGACAATTATCTACAATTAATTAACTCAGTGGATTAATCCCCTGAGATCTTAGCATATCCAGTAGCGCAATCGTCGGAAGTCCAATAAGAGTATTAGGGTCATTCCCTTTCATTTCACTGAACAAACTGACGCCCAGGCCTTCACTTTTAAAACTGCCGGCACAATCAAGCGGTTGCTCTAATTCAACATATCGAGCTATTTCATCAGCCGTTATATTATCCCGAAAGGTTACGAAGAACGGTTCAATTCGTACTTCGCACTGAGAAGTTTCGGAATTTAATACAGCAAGCCCTGTATAAAAGGTCACCGTTTTGCCCACAAAGCTTTTTAGCTGCTCAATGGCTTTTTCCTCGGTACCCGGCTTGCCAAGAATTAAGCCGTCGCATACCGCGACTTGATCGGAGCCAATAATAATAGACGGTTCACCATTTAGTTTTCTCACCACAGCTTGCGCTTTTTCTTCCGCTAAACGCCCTACCAGCTGCTCTGGCTGCTCTTCATTAACTGCAGACTCATCAATGTCTGGCTTTACGACGTTATAAATTAAGTGCAGTTTGTCCATTATAGCCCGACGGTATTTTGAACCAGAGCCAAGCACTAGGGGGAGTGTCATAACCTCTCCTTTAAAATAAAGTTCGAAAGTTCAGTCAGAGATGACGCAATATATTCAGCGCCTGCCGCTTTTAGTTGGTCGGCCCGGTGCGCGCCCATAGTCACGCCAATAGGGAAAACACCAGCGGCACTGGCCATTTTCATATCATGTATTGAGTCGCCCACCATAACTGTATTGTCAGGCGAATAGCCTGCCTCATGCATTAATTCTATGAGCATATCTGGGTTCGGCTTGCCTTTTGATTCATTGGCGCAACGGGAATAAGGAAAGAACTGGGCCATATTCGTTTCCTGCCACACTCTGTCCAGGCCTCTTCGAGCTTTGCCAGTTGCAACCCCAAGTTGCACATTGCTTGAACGCAACGCTTCAAGCGAGTTAACGGCATCGTCAAACATGGGCGATGCTACTGTGTTCAGTGTGACGTATTCGTCTTTGTAACGCTCTAAAAAGGTCTGTTTTTTTTGGGAGTCCAAAACACCCAAAAGCCTCTCAATAGCAGGCTCCAGACTAAGCCCTATGATATCTTTTGTCGCCTGCTCTGAGGGCACTGCTAAACCAACGTGTTCGGCTGTCCGCTGCATTGACGAAACGATACGGCCAATGGAATCCATTAAGGTTCCATCCCAGTCAAAAACAACGAATTGAAATTTCGACATTACGGCAACCTACATCATTGTTTCGTTAGCTTCGACAGCGTCGCGCTGAGGTTTTCATCTAAGGGCGCTTCGAACTGTACATCTTTTTCCGTTTCAGGGTGCTTAAATGAAAGCTTCCAGGCGTGTAAGAATAGTCGCGTCAGTCCTTTAGACGCCATTAACTCGTCAAAGTCAGTGTCACCATATTTAGGATCTTTAGCGATAGGGTGTCCTGCGTGCAAGCAATGCACTCGAATTTGGTGCGTCCGGCCAGTCAACGGCGATGCTTCTACAAGGGTCGCCTCGGCGTAGCGCTGGTAAATACGAAAACGCGTTTGCGACGGTTTACCTTCTGCACTGACACGAACAACCCGTTCACCAGATTGAAGCGTGTTCTTTTGTAGCGGCGCTTCTACCAAACGCACCCGTTTTTGCCACTGCCCTCTAACTAACGCCAAATACTGCTTATTCATTTCTTTGTTGCGCAACTGTTCATGCAGTAACTTCAGCACTGAGCGCTTTTTCGCAACCAAAAGAATGCCACTGGTATCCCTGTCTATTCGGTGCACAAGCTCTAAGTGTTTGTCATTAGGCCTTAGTGCCCTAAGTCCTTCAATTAGCCCGAAGTTTAGTCCCGAACCACCATGCACAGCAAGACCCGAAGGTTTATTGACGACAATAAAAGACGCATCTTCGTACAGAATATGCTCTTCCAGCCGGGCTATTTTATCGAGTTTAGCCGAAGGTAAAGGTGCCTTTTCAGCAACTTTTACCGGCGGAATCCGAATTAAGTCGCCACTATTTATTTTATAGTCTGGCTTAGCCCGTTTTTTATTAACCCGCACCTCGCCTTTACGAATAATTCGATAAACCAGTGACTTTGGCACTTTGTTTAATTGGGCAATAAGGAAATTGTCCAGGCGCTGCCCCGATTCATCGGTCAGTACGGTATGCCAGCGGACTTTTTGTTGAATGCTTTTCATGGCGGTATTTTAGCACGCTTCCTAGCAATATTCAGTGAAATTAGCGCTTGTATTTTCGGCGTTTTTCGTGAAATAATTAAGTGTCAAAGTCCATCGTGGATGGCAGACAAAGAAACTAATTCGCGCAATCGTGTCAACAGAGCGACGCATTATCCACATCAGCATACGGTTGAAAAGTCTTAATCAAAGAGAATAAGCAAAAATCCGAGATGTTGATGGCACGGAAAAAGAACAGAGAAACCTCGCTCAAAAGAAAGAGCGATTGCAGACGTAACATATAGCGACAATATGACACCGGATGTAATGGTGTTATCGGCACAGTCAAAATCATTTTAACCACACGTTTCAATGACGGGTGGCACAGGCGCTAAGCCTGTACAACAGACGAATTCGATAATCGCACGAGCACCAGAGTGTGTGTGTCATATTGTGGCCCGGAAACATTGAGTCACAGTAATGAAAAGAATGCTAATAAACGCCACGCAGCTAGAAGAGTTGCGTGTTGCGTTGGTCGACGGCCAGCGCCTTTACGATCTGGATATTGAAAGTCCAGGACATGAACAAAAGAAAGCGAATATCTACAAGGGTAAAATAACCCGTATAGAGCCCAGCCTCGAAGCCGCTTTCGTCGATTATGGCGCAGAGCGTCATGGTTTCCTTCCTTTAAAAGAAATTGCCAAGACTTACTTTCCAGAGGGATATACCTTCCAGGGACGTCCAAACATTAAAGACGTTGTTTCTGAAGGTCAGGAAGTCATTGTTCAAATCGACAAAGAAGAGCGTGGTCAGAAAGGCGCGGCACTAACAACCTTTATTTCTTTGGCAGGCAGTTATCTGGTATTAATGCCAAACAACCCTCGTGCCGGCGGTATTTCGCGCCGTATTGAGGGCGACGAACGCTCTGCCTTGAAAGAAGCCCTGTCGGAAATTAACGTACCGAAAGAAATGGGCCTTATTGTCCGTACCGCAGGTGTTGGCAAATCAAAAGAAGAATTAGAGTGGGACTTAAACGTTCTTATTCATCATTGGGAAGCTATTAGCAAAGCGGCTACCGAGCGCCCTGCTCCATTCTTGATTCACCAGGAAAGTAACGTCATTTTCCGCGCCCTTCGTGACTATTTACGTCGTGACATTGGCGAAGTGCTTATCGATAGCCCGAAAGTCTACGAGCAGGTACGTAATCATATTCAAATTATTCGTCCTGACTTCTTGCAGCGCGTTAAGCAATATGAAGGCGATGTTCCATTATTCAGCCATTACCAAATTGAGAGCCAAATTGAGTCAGCTTTCCAACGTGAAGTTCGTCTACCTTCAGGTGGTTCAATTGTTATTGATCCGACCGAAGCTCTGACTTCAATAGATATCAACTCGTCACGCGCAACTAAAGGCGGCGATATTGAAGAAACGGCGCTGCAAACAAACCTGGAAGCGGCTGAAGAAATTGCGCGTCAACTGAGACTTCGTGATGTTGGTGGCTTAGTCGTTATCGACTTTATTGACATGACACCCGCCAGACACCAACGCGACGTTGAAAATCGACTACGTGACAGTCTTGCACAAGACCGTGCCCGTATTCAGGTGGCTCGCATTTCGCGTTTTGGCTTAATGGAAATGTCTCGTCAGCGTCTGCGTCCGTCACTTGGTGAGTCGGCAAACAATGTATGTCCTCGCTGTAATGGTCAGGGTACTATTCGCTCTAGTGACTCGTTAGCCTTATCTATTCTGCGTCTCATTGAAGAAGAAGCGCTGAAAGACAACACCATACAGGTTCATGCACAAGTACCGGTAGACGTAGCAACGTACTTGTTGAACGAAAAACGTCAGTCGCTAAATCATATTGAGAAGCGTCATGATGTTAAAATCGTGATTATTCCAAACCATCACTTAGAAACGCCACACTTCGAAGTATTGCGTATTCGTGATGATGAAGTGCCAGAAGCGGCAAGCTTTGAGTTGGTGCAAAAGCCAGAGCAACACGAGTCATCGGTTTCTATCACCTTAACTCAAGAGTCCGCTAAGTTTGACGAACCGGCACTAAAAGGTTTACAAGCGCCAAGTGCAGCGCCGACCCCTGCTCCTGCACCAACACCGAAACAGCCTGAGAAACCGTCTTTATTAAAACGCTTATCGACTTGGCTGGGTAAACTTTTCGAGAGTGAAGAAGAAACCGATAAGAACAAGCAAAGTTCTAATCAGCGTAGACCAAACCAGCGTCGAAACAACAATAACCGCCGTGGCCGTGGTCGTCGTCCTGCTAATCGTCAGCAGCAAGGTCGTAATAATACGGCGGACAAAGCGGCTGCAGATTCTGCGAAATCGGATAAGAGCGCAGATGAAACGAAAGGTTCAAATAACAAGCCGAACCGCGGTAGAAACGATCGTAGACGTCGCGGCGGACGTAATCGTAACCAGCAACAGAATGCTCAAGGTGCTAATGCTCAGGTGAAGCAAAGCGCTGAGCAAGCGCCGCAAACTGAGGCAGCGCCTGAGAAACCGAAAGAAGTTAAGCCTCGCCGCCAACGTAAACCAATGGAAAAATCCGTTCGCGTTAAAGGCGATGGTTCAGTTGAGAACCAGGCATCACAACAGCCAGCTCCTCAGGCTCAGAAAGATAATTCTGTCGCTAAAGAAGCTGAAGCGAAAAAGCCAGTTGAGCAAAATGCTGAGTCATCAGCACCGGTAGAGAAAAATACCAATGAGCAAACTCAACAGCGTACTTTAGATCCTCGCATTCAGGCAGCTGCTGAACTTGTTGAAAACAAAGAGCACTTACCGGTTAACGAGCAAAAATCTGCTGAGGAACCTGCTCCTGAAGCCTCAGAAGCTCCGAAACAGGAAGAGCAAGCTCCGGAAAACCAGGTTCAGACTCCTGAGCCAAGTGCCGAGGAATCACAGCCTGAGCAACCGGAAACTGTTGCAGCAACAGAAGCTAGCGATACGACAGAACCTGCTGAAGTGGCGAAGACTGAATCAGAGTCAGTTCCTTCAGTGGAAAGTGAAGCTCCGGAACCAGTTGCGGAACAAGCTCAAGAAGACGTCTCTGAGAAAAAAGCGCGCAACCGTTCACGCCGTTCTCCAAGACATCAAAGAGCAGCGGGACAGCAACGTAAGCAAAACCGGGAAAATAAAGCGTCTAACGAGACTCCGATAATTCCAGCTCGTGATCTTAGTGGCTCAGCCTTTTCTCCAATGACTAAGGCATCTGCCGTTGAAAGACAAACGCCTTTCCAGGCTCTGAATGTTGCCTCAGGAGAAAGTCGTTTAACGTTCGTCAGAGATGAACAAACGGCAGGCTATGCCAATGCCCGTTCCCGTTCATTTGCTGAAATGACGAAATGTGACTAGCACAAAAAAGCCAGTAAACAATCCCTGTTTACTGGCTTTCTTTTTATCTTCATTACTGCTAATTCAAGCGAATATTCGAGCGGTTTTTTTCAAGTGTTTTAAGGCCTATACCTTTTACATCAAGTAACTGCTCTACTTCAGTAAAGCCGCCGAGCTGCTCGCGCACTTCAATCAGTTTTTCTGCTTTCTTAATACCGATACCCACTAACGCTGATGCTATTTCCTGAGCCGATGCCGTATTGATATTTACACCCGTCTGCGCTTCAGCTTGTAATGCAATTGGCGAAGGGGAAACTGTTGGCGTTGCATGAGCTGAAAAGCCGATAAATGACGCCAAAACAATAGGTAGCATTTTAAATGTCATAGTATGTTCATCCTTTTTGATAACCACTGCGTCACTGCAGTGGCCATACTATAAACGCTTTTTGCCGGCACTCTCTTAAATTACGATTTATAAGACAGTTCAATACGCCACTAAGCTATACTTGCCAGTATGTTCTCGACAGCTTGTGCCGGATTAGGAGACTGCGTAATAGGTCGTCCTATCACCATGTAATCAACACCGACCGTTACCGCTTCAGCAGGCGTCATTGTGCGACGCTGATCATCTTTGCTGCTGCCTTCGGGCCTTATGCCGGGGGTCATTAATTTAAAATCGTTACCGCAAGCTACTTTTAGCATTTTTGCCTCCTGAGCAGAACAAACAACACCTTTCAGGCCCGATGACTTAGCCAGTTTCGCTAAATACTCAACCTGCTCGTTGACGCTCTTAGAAATACCCAGCTCTTTTAGGTCGCTTTCATCCATACTGGTCAACACCGTCACACCAATAAGCAAGGGCGGGTTATCCGTTTCTTTCAGCGCATCTGCAGCTGCTTTCATCATACGGCTGCCACCACTGGCATGAACGTTAACAACATCAACCCCAAGCTTTGCGGCCGCAGTGACGGCTTTAGCGACGGTATTAGGAATGTCGTGAAACTTTAAATCCAGAAAAATAGAAAAGCCCTTTTCTACCAGGCTCGCAACCCACTGTGGTCCGGCTGAGGTGAATAATTCTTTTCCTACCTTTAAACCTACTTTCCCTGACGGTAATTGTTCAATTAACGCATCTGCGTCCGAAGCATTTTGATAATCTAGCGCCACATAAATTTTTGGTAATTCCATTCGATTATTCACCATCTAATCCAAATATCGGTTTTGTTGTTGACCAGCTCTTACACGACGGACATTGCCAATAAAGGGTATGTCCTGAAAAACCACAGTGATAACACTTATAATTTGGTCTCTGCACAATATGCTCATGTACCATTCGCTGCAGACGCTTAAGACTGTCTCGGGCACTGCCCACGTCGGCTGCTTTTATATGCAGACCCATTAAGTGATGAAAGCCGCGCATGGTTGGATGCTTCTCCAACGCGTTTGCCATGAAACTTTCAGCATCTTCAATGCTCTGTGACTCAGCCATTTTCTCTGACAGCTTAATAACCGCACTAATTCCCGCTTCTTGTTCTACACAAGTGTGTAAAAAGTCGATAAAGCCATGGCTGTTTCTCTTCGCTTCATAGGCTTGCTCTAGTAACGGAATTGTTTCACAAACGTAGGCTTTGTCCTGGTCTATTATTTGGGTGAGGTACTCTATTGCCTGGTTATTATCGCCCTGCTCCAGATAAATGCGTCCCAGGGACAAAGATGCCCGTACACAGTTTGGATCCTGCTTTAATGCCTTATTAAAATACTTCACTCTTACTGACGAGTGATCGGCCGTGTCAGCAACCTCGCAATACAATTGTCCCAGAATGACTTTTATCGATGCGTTCTGTTTAACCAGTTTTAAAGCAACAATAATGGCTTTATCCCATTCATGAGTTGCTTCATAAAGCTCAAGCAAGTGCTTTTGACTGCGCTCTTTAAACAGCTTATTACTTTGCAGCCCCTGGAACATTTTCTCTGCGCGATCATAAATACCGGCAGCTAAATAATCTTTGCCTAACTCGTACATAGCGGTTAGGCGATCACTTTCAGATAAATTAGGGAGTGAGGTAAGATTCTTATGAATTTTTATTGCCCGCTCGACTTCACCTCGGCGGCGAAATAATTTGCCCAACGTCCAGTGAGTCTCAATAGTTTCACTATCAACGTCAAGCAACTCTACGAATAAATCGACAGCCTTATCGGGCTGATCGGAGAGCAGTAAATTAATACCTGTCGCGTACTGTTTTGAAAAGCGCTTTTGCTCTCTCCTCTCTTCTGAACGCACACTGTTGCGACCCATGAACCAACCATAGGCGGCAGCAATTGGCAGAAGTAAGAAAAGAAGCTCTAACATTTAATTCTGTCTCATTGGTTCGACTGCTTAGCAACTAGTTTCGACAGTTTTCGGCAGCGATAACGCCAGTAAAGGTTAGAAAGTAACATGGCCAATAATCCCACAAGAACGCCGCCACCAAAGAAAATTGCTAACAGCGACGCAACGGTCATATCAGCATTCAGAACCAGTAGATTGACGTTAATAACTTGCGTATTTTGGGCTCCAAACGCCATGGCTAAAAGGAATATAGCCAAAACGGGAATAAGAATAAGCAACTTCCTGAGCATGTTCGCTTACCTGTTATTTATAAAAAAACGGCATGCCAGTATAGCATGCCGTTTTTATCAATCGAGCGTAAAAAACTACTTTATAAATCGACGCGCTCGCGCAGTTCCTTACCCGCTTTAAAATGAGGAACGTATTTCCCATCTAAATTAACCGGGTCACCGGTTTTCGGGTTACGACCAACACGTGGCGCACGATAATGCAAAGAGAAGCTTCCAAAACCTCGAATTTCAACGCGTTTCCCCTGAGACAGGGACTGCACCATTTGTTCAAGAATTTCTTTAACAGAAGCCTCAACTTGCTTAGGAGGCAACTCATGTTTCAAAGTTAACCGTTCAATTAGCTCTGATTTTGTCATAACTTACCTCCTGATAAAGCCGTTTATTACGACGAAAAACTGTCTTAGTCGTCAGTTTTCGCCGCTTTGAACGCGTCAGCCATAGCACTGTTGATACCAGAGCTGTCTTGCTGTTTGTTGACGCTTTCTACCGCTTCTTTCTCTTCAGCTTCGTCTTTCGCTTTGATAGACAGGCTCAGAGTGCGGTTTTTGCGGTCAACGCCCATGAAGCGCGCTTCAATTTTATCACCAACGCTTAACTCAGTGCTTGCATCTTCAACGCGGTCGCGTGCGATGTCTGCTGCACGTACATAACCTTCAACGCTTTCTGCTAATTCAACTTTAGCACCTTTAGCGTCAACTTCAGTTACTGTACCTTCAACAATAGCACCTTTTTTGTTAGCTGCCAGGTAATTGTTAAACGGATCTTCTTCTAATTGCTTGATACCTAGAGAGATACGCTCACGTTCTGCGTCAACTTGCATAACAACAGCGGTAACTTCTTCGCCTTTCTTGTAGTCGCGAACCGCTTCTTCACCTGGAGTGTTCCAGCTGATGTCAGACAAGTGAACCAGACCGTCGATACCACCGTCCAGGCCAATGAAGATACCGAAGTCAGTGATTGACTTGATCTTACCAGTAACTTTCTCGCCTTTATTGTGGTTCTTAGCAAACTCTTCCCAAGGGTTAGGCTTGCACTGTTTAAGGCCAAGAGAAATACGACGACGTTCTTCGTCAATTTCCAGAACCATAACTTCAACAGTGTCGTCAAGGTTAACCACTTTAGAAGGATGAACGTTTTTGTTAGTCCAATCCATTTCTGAAACGTGAACAAGACCTTCAACACCCTCTTCGATTTCAACGAAGCAGCCGTAATCAGTCAAGTTCGTAACACGACCAGTTAAACGGTGACCTTCTGGGTAACGGTTTGCGATATCTGCCCAAGGATCTTCGCCCAATTGCTTCAGGCCAAGAGATACACGAGTGCGCTCACGGTCAAACTTCAATACTTTAACAGTGATTTCATCGCCAACGTTCACGATTTCGCTTGGGTGCTTAACACGTTTCCAAGCCATATCAGTGATGTGCAACAGGCCGTCTACGCCGCCTAAATCTACGAATGCGCCGTAGTCAGTCAGGTTCTTAACAATACCTTGTACTTCCTGACCTTCTTGCAAGTTCTCAAGCAACTCTTCGCGTTCTGCACTGTTTTCTTTCTCGATAACAGCACGGCGAGAAACAACAACGTTGTTGCGCTTCTGATCAAGCTTGATAACTTTGAATTCTAAGTCTTTGTTCTCAAGGTGCGTTGTTTCACGTACTGGACGTACGTCAACCAGTGAACCAGGCAAGAACGCACGAACGCCGCCAAGGTCAACTGTGAAGCCACCTTTAACTTTACCAGAGATATAACCAGTAACAGTTGCGTTTTCTTCGTGAGCTTTTTCCAGCTGCAGCCAAGCTTCATAGCGCTTCGCTTTTTCACGAGAAAGCACGGTTTCACCGAAGCCGTCTTCAACAGCGTCAAGGGCTACGTCAACTTCGTCACCGACGTTGATTTCCAGCTCACCTTCAGCGTTGCGGAATTGTTCTGCAGGAATCGCACTTTCAGACTTAAGACCGGCATCAACTAATACCAAGTCTTTTGCGATAGAGACGATTGTGCCTTTTACGATCGAGCCCGGACGAGTTTCGACTTCTTTCAGGCTTTCTTCAAACAGCTGTGCAAAATTTTCTGACATAATAATTAACTTCGCTTAATAAATGACGTCCACTGAAATTCCGTATGCAGCGGGGTTATTAAAAATGTTCACCTGTATCCTTACTGTGAACCCCTAATTAGGGCCAAGCCCTAGCTAGTTTCTGAGAGTTTGCTGTGGGCAAACGTCAATACTTGTTCCAACACGTCATCAATAGGCGTGTCGGTAGAATCTAAATACAAAGAATCCTCCGCGGGCTTCAATGGCGCCACAGAGCGATTCATATCGCGATCATCGCGTTCTTTAATTTCGTTCACTAATTGATCAATATTAGCATCAAAGCCCTTTTCCTTCAATTGATCAAAACGTCTTTGGGCACGCTCTTGCGGCGACGCAGTTAAAAACACTTTGGCGTCTGCGTCGGTAAATACCACTGTCCCCATATCCCGGCCGTCCGCCACCAGACCTGGTAAGTCTTTAAAGCCGCGCTGGCGACGCAACAACGCCTCGCGTACACGCGGTAAAGCCGCAATTTTAGAGGCCATATTACCCACTTCTTCAGTGCGTATTGTCATGGTGACATCTTCGCCTTCTAAAATAATATGCGTTAGTGACTTTTCTTCGTCTGCTTCAAATTTAACATCCAAATGAGCGGCTAAAGCCACCAGGCTTTCCTCATCTTCCGGCGTGAAGTCATGATGAATCGCAGCCAAAGCCAGTACACGATATATCGCACCGCTATCAAGCAAGTGCCAACCCAGCTTTTCTGCGAGTAACCGACTGATAGTGCCTTTCCCTGCACCACTAGGACCATCAATTGTAATGACGGGGATATGCGTTGCCATAAAATCCTCAATTTGCTCTGCGTATTGCAGCTTTTAGCGGCGCAATTATACGCATTTGTGAAAAAATTGCATTAATCAGGAGCACGAAATAACGGGAAAGCTGAGTTTACTCAGTCACTTTGACAAATTCGTGAAAACTCTTGGAAATAAGTGGGGTACGTTTTACGGCAACAGTCGGGATCATTAATAGTTACGCCTACGGGCGAAAATGCGGCCAGGGAAAAGCACATTGCCATACGGTGGTCATTGTAGGTGTCTATTTTAGCATTTTGCCAGTGCTGAACAGGATATATTTTTAGGAAATCAGCACCCTCTTCCACGTCGGCGCCCAGTTTTCGCAGTTCTGTCGCCATCGCCGATAACCGATCCGTTTCTTTAACCCGCCAGTTGGCAACATTACGAATAATAGTCGGCTTGTCTGCAAAAAGTGCTAAAGGAGCAACCGTCATAGCTGCGTCTGGGATAGCATTAAAATCTTTATCCAGTCCTTTTATAACCCCTGAACCAGTCACTGTCATTTGATGCTCACCTATGTCTACAGTGCCACCCATTGCCTGAATGACTTCTGTAAACGCTTTATCACCTTGAATAGAAGAAGCACCCACACCTTCAATAGTTATCGGCCCGCCACCGAGCAATGCTGCTGCCATCCAATACGAAGCGCCACTAGCATCGCCTTCAACATGATAATTACCGGGAGATACATAAGACTGTCTGCCTTTTACATGAAAACGGCTTTCAGAGACACGCTCTATTACGATTCCAAAGTCAGCCAACATTTTGAGCGTTAACTCGATGTATGGCTTAGAGACTACGTCTCCTACTAAGGTTAAGGTAGAGTCTTGTTTAAGCAGTGGCAGCGCCATGAGCAACGCCGAAATAAACTGGCTGGAAACCGAGCCGTCTATGGAAAAATTGCCAGCTTTAAGTCCGGGCTTAATTAATACCGGTGGATACCCTGGTGTTTTTTGATAGGTTATTTCGGCGCCTTGCGCTTGCAAAGCTTCGACCAAATGTTGAACAGGCCGTTCCTGCATACGAGAGTCGCCGGTGAGCTCGACCTGCTGATTCGCACTTAACGTTGCCGCCAAAACTGCAATTAACGGTCGCATGGCGGTACCCGCATTACCTAAATGCAGCGAGGTGTCATTCAGTTGCCACTGCCCCGAACAACCGGTAACAAGTGTCGCATTATCTGACTTTTCACAGCTGACGCCTAAGCTCGCCAATGCCCCCAGCATATGCTCTGTATCTTCACTGTCGAGCAAGTTATGCAAGCTGACAGGCCCAGAGCAAAGCGCTGACATCAGCAGCGCTCGGTTAGCAATGCTCTTAGACCCCGGAAGAACAATAGTTCCTCGACACTGCGCCCGGGGTTTAAGGAAAATCGATTCAGCCACGCAGTTTTTTCATTGCCTTAATAAAGGCTTCATTTTCTTCGGGTAAGCCAATACTGACGCGTAAGTGATTCGGCAGCTCATAGCCAGTAACCGGACGCACAATAACCCCTTCGTGCAGCAACTCATCGTAAAGCTTCTCTGCATCTGGGCCGACTTCAATAGTCAGGAAGTTACCGTAAGAAGGAATGTAGTTAAAGCCTGCACCTTCACAAAAGTCAGTTAGCTGTTTCATGCCGTGCGCATTAACTTCAACCGCTTTTTGCAAGTAAGCATGGTCATCCAACACCACTTCTGCCGCCTTTAAGGACAGTGAATTCATATTAAATGGCTGACGAATACGGTTTAGGACATCGGCAATACCTTCATGGCTTACTGCATAACCTGCGCGTAATCCTGCCAACCCGTAGGCTTTTGAAAACGTACGGCTTACTACAAGGTTGGGATACTCTTTAATCCATTCAACCGATGGCGCTCGCTCCGCTTCAGGTACGTACTCGTAATAGGCTTCGTCTAATACGACAATGACGTTTTGAGGCACTTTGCCCAAGAACGCTTTAATTGACTCTGTCGTCAAAAAGGTTCCGGTTGGATTATTTGGGTTTGCGATGAAAATCATCTTCGTCTTGTCGGTTATTGCTGCTGCCATGCCATCAAGATCGTGACCGTAGTCAACCGCTGGTACTGCAACAGGTTTTGCACCAATAGCCTGAGTGACTAGCGGATAAACCACAAACGCATGCTGTGAGAAAATGACTTCGTCCTGATCTGACACGAACGTCCGTGCCAAAATTTCCAACACATCGTTAGAGCCATTACCCAGAGTAATTTGTTGCGTTGTCACTGAGTTCAACTCAGCCAAACGACTTTTCAGGTAGTACCCGTTTGCGTCCGGATAACGAACCAGATCGTTAAGCTCGGCTTCCAGCGCCGTCTTTACTTTCTCACTCAAACCGAGAGGGTTTTCGTTTGACGCTAATTTAACAACGTGCTGCAAACCCAATTCGCGCTGCAATTCAGACACTGGCTTGCCCGCTTGATAAGGACGGAGCTGTTTTACACCGGGGTTAACTAATGACAATGCATCAAAATTACTCATAATTCTCGTAAGCCTTTTGTCTTATTATTTTTGGAACTTAACTCTATTTTGAGCCTAGCTTTGACTTCTCTCAAAGTCCGCCATAAAGCTGAGTAACGCTTTAACACCGGCTACCGGCATTGCGTTATAAATACTGGCTCGCATACCGCCTACAAAACGGTGCCCTTTCAAGCCTTTGAAACCTGCGGCTTCGGCCTGAGCTAAAAACTCAGCATCCAGTTTGTCATCAGCAAGCTGGAAAGGAACATTCATAATAGAACGATACTGCGGGTTAACGGTATTTCGGTAAAAGTCAGACTTGTCGATAAAGTCATACAATAACTGCGCTTTTTCATGGTTGATTCGGCCCATTTCGGACAAACCACCTTGTGCCTTAAGCCATTTGAACACCAACCCTGCTAAATACCAGGCAAAGGTATTGGGGGTGTTATACATAGACCCGTCCTTAGCCTGTAACTGATAGTCCATAATCGATGAAACCTGCTTCTGCGGTGACCCCAGCAAATCTCGCTTAACGATGGCAATAGCGAAGCCTGACGGACCTATATTCTTTTGCGCGCCGGCGTAAATAACGCCGAACTTAGACACATCCAGCGGCTCTGACAAAATATTTGACGACATGTCCGCCACAATAGGCGCACCGACATTAGGAATATCGTGAAGTGCAATACCATCCACGGTTTCATTAGGACAGTAATGAAAATACGCGGCATTGTCAGACAACTGCCAGTCGTCCGGAGACTGAATCTCCTTGCCTTTAACGCCCTCTTTCACGTGTCCAGCCACATTTACTTTAGCGACGAACTTCTCAGCTTCTCGTATAGCAAAACCAGACCAAATACCGGTATCTAGGTAGTCGACCGTTGAATCAGGCGAAGCGATATTTTGCGGAACGGCTGAGAACTGGCCGCGCCCGCCACCTTGCAAAAACAAAACTTCGTAGTCGTCCGGAACGTCCAGTAAGTCGCGTAAGTCTTGCTCCGCTTCACGCGCCATGCGTACATACGCGGGGTCACGGTGCGACATTTCCATGACGGAAACGCCTTGATTATTCCAGTTAAGAAGTTCTTCCTGAGCTTGCTTTAACACATCGACCGGCAACATTGCCGGTCCTGCTGAAAAGTTAAATACGTCACTCATTATTCTTCAGAAGCTCCTTCTTCGTTGGCTCCGTCTTCTTCGCCATTATCGGCAACAACTTCACCTTCAATCAGCTCTTCGTCTTCATCAATTTCATCAATGCGCTGCAAGCCAACGACTTTTTCGTCATCGCCGGTGCGAATTAAACGCACACCCTGAGTGTTACGGCCAACTGTAGACACTTCGTTAACACGAGTTCTAACCAGTGTGCCTTTATTACTAATAAGCATAATTTCGTTGCCATCGATAACTTCCATAGCACCGACCACAGAGCCATTACGCTCACTCACTTTTATAGAAACGACACCTTTGGTTGCACGACTTTTCGCTGGGTATTCAGTCAGCGGCGTACGTTTACCATAACCATTCTCTGTAACTGTCAGAACGGCCGCTTCCTGGTCTTCGTACTCACGCGGCACTATGAGTGACACAACACGCTGATCTTCTTCCAGACGAATACCGCGAACACCCGTTGCAGTACGGCCCATTGAGCGAACTTGCTCTTCCGCAAAGCGAACAACTTTACCGGCATCAGAGAACAGCATGATGTCACCATTACCATCAGTAATATCAACACCGATAAGCTCGTCATCTTCCACCAGGTTCAGGGCAATAATACCGCCGTTACGTGGGCGGGAATACTCAGGCAATGGCGTTTTCTTAATCGTACCCTTCTTCGTTGCCATAACCACGAACTTGTCTTCAGGGTAGTCACGCGTTGGTAGAATAGCGGTAATGCGCTCATCCGCTTCAAGCGGCAGCAAATTAACAATAGGCTTGCCTCGTGACGCACGGCTGGCTAATGGTAGCTGATACACTTTCATCCAGTAGATACGGCCACGAGTCGAGAAGCACAAAATGGTGTCGTGGGTGTTAGCAACCCACAGACGTTCAATGAAGTCTTCGTCCTTCATTTTCGTTGCCGCTTTACCTTTACCACCACGGCGCTGGGCTTCGTATTCAGTCAGTGGTTGATACTTCACGTAGCCTTCATGAGACAGTGTTAGTACAACATCTTCCTCGTTAATAAGGTCTTCCATGCTGATGTCGTGCGCTGCGGCAGTAATATCCGTCTTACGCTCGTCACCAAAGTTATCGCGAATTTCGACTAACTCTTCACGAATAACTTCCATTAGGCGCTCTGAGCTACGCAAAATATGTAGCAATTCAGCAATTTGCTCTAACAGGCCTTTGTATTCGTCAAGAATTTTCTCGTGCTCTAAGCCTGTGAGTTTGTGTAAGCGTAAATCAAGAATGGCTTGCGCTTGTGCTTCGGTCAGATGATAGTTATCACCTTTAATGCCGTACTCTTCCGGTAAATGATCCGGGCGTGCCGCATCAACACCAGCCGTTTCCAGCATGGCTGCAACATCACCCAGCTTCCAAGCGCGGGAAATAAGACCGGCTTTCGCTTCCGCAGGTGTTGGAGAGCGACGAATTAATTCAATAACTTCATCTATGTTCGCCAGCGATATCGCCAAGCCTTCCAAAATATGAGCACGCTCACGCGCCTTACGTAACTCGTAAACCGAGCGGCGAGTCACTACTTCGCGACGGTGGCGAATGAAGCAGTCCAGCATGTCGCGCAGATTAAATAGGCGTGGTTGGTTTTTATCCAGTGCCACCATGTTAATACCAAACACCACTTGTAATTGGGTATTTGCGTATAAGTGGTTAAGTACAACCTCGCCAACGTCACCACGGCGTATTTCAATGACAATGCGCATGCCGTCTTTATCAGACTCATCGCGCAGTGCACTAATACCTTCAACACGCTTCTCTTTGACTAATTCAGCAATTTTTTCAATCAAGCGCGCTTTGTTCACCTGGTACGGAATTTCCGTAACAATGATGGTCTCTTTGCCTGTTTTCTCGTCGACTTCCACTTCTGCTTTAGCACGTAAGTGAATGCGACCACGACCCGTTTTGTACGCTTCAACAATGCCGCTGCGGCCTGAAATTGTTGCAGCCGTTGGAAAGTCCGGACCCGGGATATATTCCATTAACCCATCAACATCGATGTCCGGGTTGTCTATCATCGCCAGTGAGCCGTTGATGACTTCGGTGAGGTTGTGCGGCGGAATGTTCGTTGCCATACCAACCGCGATACCGGAAGAACCATTGACTAACAGGTTAGGAACACGGGTTGGCAGTACATCAGGAATGCGCTCAGTACCGTCGTAGTTATCGACAAAATCAACCGTTTCTTTGTCTAAATCGGCCAGTAATTGGTGAGAGATTTTGGCCATGCGAATTTCGGTATAACGCATCGCCGCTGCAGAGTCACCATCGACCGAGCCAAAGTTACCCTGCCCGTCAACCAACATGTAGCGTAATGAAAAGTCCTGCGCCATACGAACAATAGTGTCGTAAACCGCGCTGTCACCGTGTGGGTGATATTTACCGATGACATCACCGACCACACGCGCTGACTTTTTATAGGGTTTGTTGTAGTCGTTACGCAACTCGTTCATTGCGAATAAGACACGTCTGTGTACCGGTTTTAGTCCGTCCCTGACGTCAGGCAGCGCACGCCCGACGATAACGCTCATCGCATAATCGAGATAAGAGCTTTTTAATTCATCTTCGATATTAACCGGTGACACTTCTCTGGCTAGATCGCTCATAGTTCAGTCCCTAAAATAAAAATCCGCATATCTTTGTTATTTTGATGCAGTCATTGTACCCATCCGAAACGAGTCTCGCACCCTCTTTTTCTTATTCTTTAGCTAGGGTAGACTAGCCGCGTTATTTATCGCTCACAACAGTGCACTCCATGACACAAGAAAACAAAAATACTGAACAAAAAAACGTCGATTTAGAAGAAATCGCTAAGTTCTCTGCCCTCGCCTCGCGTTGGTGGGACCCGGAAGGCGAATTCAAACCGTTGCACCAAATTAACCCGGTTCGGCTGTCTTTTATTGAGCAACACGCCAATGGATTATTTGGAAAAAACATTCTTGATGTTGGTTGTGGTGGTGGTCTGCTAAGTGAAGCCATGGCCGAGCGCGGCGCTAAGGTTACCGGTATCGACTTAGCCGAAGAGTCATTAAAAATAGCGCGCCTACATGCACTGGAAAGCGAAGTCTCTGTTGATTACCAATGTGTCGCCGTAGAAAATCACGCAGCCGACCATAAAGGTCAGTATGACGCAGTTACCTGTTTGGAAATGCTGGAACACGTGCCCGACCCTGCCTCTATAGTTAAGGCATGCGCAGAAGCGGTTAAACCCGGCGGCTTGGTGTTTTTCTCAACTCTAAACCGTAACGTTAAGTCCTGGCTGCTGGGCATTTTGGCTGCTGAACATATACTTGGTTGGGTGCCCAAAGGCACACACCAGCATCAGCGTTTTATTAAGCCGTCAGAGCTCTTCCGTATGACCGATGAAGCTGGGCTTAATGAAGTTGATATTAATGGGTTAATTTTCCATCCATTAAAAGGGTTCACTCTGTCGAGCACCGATATCGATGTGAATTACATTACTGTTTTACAAAAGCCGCTAACCTAGGCCATGACGAATTTATCTAATAGCTGCAAACTCCCTGAAGGCGTGATGTTCGATCTTGACGGCACCTTGCTTAACACCGCCCCTGATCTTGGAGCCGCACTCAATAATGTGTGCGCTTTATACGGGAAAGAACCTGTTCATGAAGACACCTATACCCCTGTTGCTTCACATGGCTCCAGAGGCTTATTGAAACTGGCTTTTTCAAAAGAACTGGAAACCCATGAAAGTGAGTTAAGAAAGGCTTTCTTAGACGCCTACTCGAACAGCATTGCCGCTAAGACCCATGTGTACGAAGGTGTTGTACCGCTACTGAATGCTCTGATTCAAGCACAAATAAAAGTGGCCATTGTTACCAACAAACCTAAGCAGTTGACCCAAGAGTTGCTGCCAAGCTTTCCTGAGTTTGATGTCTTTGAATCAGTTGTCTGCGGGGACACTTTGAGTGTATCAAAGCCTGACCCTGCGCCTTTACTTCTGGCCGCAGAACAGCTGGGGGTAAACCCTACAAGCTGCATTTACGTAGGTGACGCTGAACGTGATATTCAGGCTGGCCGCAATGCTGCAATGACAACGGTACTGGCTCATTATGGGTATATTAGCGACAGCGACTCACCCGCTGACTGGAAGGCCGACTACGGCATCAGCACACCGCTTGAGTTACTGAATATTATTGGGCTACCACAACCTTGATCTATTAACCCATTTTTAAAGACAAAAAAGTTATAAAAAGCCGAGGTCCTCGCAAACTCACGTCTATTAAAGGCTAGAAAAAAATCAACAATTAAACGCTAATTTTCTTTTGCTTTTCTCGAGAATTTCACTTGATCAAAGTCTGACTAAGACCTAGCATACTGAAAAATCAAAGACACTAGATATTGTGTGAATTTCACTCTGTATAACTAATGACCACAATATCTTGTGGCTACATCTCTATAACAAAAAGCTAAGAGTTGGCGCAAAATGAACGAGCAACTGTATGTCACCAAACGTAGCGGCGAACGCGAACCGCTCAACTTAGATAAAATCCATCGAGTCATCATGTGGGCAGCAGAAGGTCTGCATAATGTTTCCGCTTCTCAAGTCGAAATTAAGTCCCATATTCAGTTTTATGATGGCATTAAAACCGAAGACATCCACGAGACCATCATCAAAGCTGCGGCGGATTTAATCTCGGAAGAAGCTCCTGACTATCAGTACATGGCAGCCCGTTTGGCCATTTTCCATTTACGCAAACGCGCTTATGGAAAGTTTGAGCCACCTCGTTTATTTGATCACGTCAAGAAAATGGTGGCAGAGCACCGTTATGACGAGCACTTGCTGGAAGACTTCAGCGAAGCTGAGTTCGACCAAATGGATGAGATTGTCGACCACTGGCGCGACATGAACTTCTCATACGCTGCGGTCAAGCAGCTTGAGAATAAATACCTGGTTCAAAACCGTGTGACAGGCGATATTTATGAAAGCGCCCAGTTCTTGTACATTTTAGTTGCAGCCTGCTTGTTCGCGAACTACCCAAAAGCAACGCGCATGGATTACATCAAGCGCTTCTATGATGCGACGTCTGAGTTTAAAATTTCACTACCAACGCCAATTATGTCCGGCGTTCGTACACCAACGCGTCAGTTCAGCTCATGTGTATTAATTGAAACTGGCGACAGCCTGGATTCTATCAACGCCACCGCTAGCGCCATTGTGAAATACGTTTCTCAACGCGCTGGTATTGGCATTAATGCCGGTCGCATTCGTGCGCTCGGTAGTCCAATTCGAAACGGTGAAGCGTTTCATACCGGTTGTATTCCATTCTACAAATACTTCCAAACTGCGGTTAAGAGCTGTTCGCAAGGCGGTGTTCGTGGTGGCGCGGCAACCCTCTTCTATCCATTGTGGCATTTAGAAGTAGAAAGCTTGCTGGTACTTAAGAACAACCGGGGTGTTGAAGAAAACCGTGTTCGTCATTTGGACTACGGTGTTCAATTTAACCGCTTAATGTATCAGCGCTTAGTTAAAGACGACTACATTACCCTATTCAGCCCGTCTGACGTGCCTGGCCTGTATGACGCTTTCTTTGAAGATCAAGAGAAGTTCGAGCAGCTGTACGTTCAGTACGAGCAAGACGAAAGCATTCGTAAAAAACGCATTAAAGCTATTGAACTATTCAGCCTGTTTATGCAGGAGCGTGCCAGCACGGGTCGTATTTACGTACAAAACGTTGACCACTGCAATACGCATAGTCCGTTTGACTCGAAAGTTGCCCCTATTCGTCAAAGCAATCTGTGTCTGGAAATTGCTCTGCCAACTAAGCCGTTACAGCACGTCAACGACGAAGAAGGTGAAATTGCGCTATGTACCCTGTCAGCATTCAACCTGGGTAAAATTAACGACCTGGGCGAGTTTGAAGAGCTGGCTGACTTAGCCGTTCGCGCTCTGGATAGCCTACTCGACTATCAGGAGTATCCGGTACCTGCGGCTTACAACGCAACTATGAATCGTCGTACTCTGGGTATTGGTGTCATTAACTTCGCTTATTACCTGGCTAAGCACGGTGTTAAATACTCTGACGGCTCGGCAAACAGCCTGGTTCACAAAACCTTTGAAGCTATCCAGTTTTACCTGATGAAAGCCTCAATGAACCTGGCGAAAGAAAAAGGTGCATGTCCGAAGTTTAACGAGACCACCTACTCACAAGGTATTATGCCAACAGACACCTACAAGAAAGACTTGGACGCTGTCTGTAATGAACCATTGCACCTGGATTGGGATCAGCTGCGCGCCGACATCAAACAGCACGGTATGCGCAACTCTACCCTGTCAGCGTTAATGCCATCTGAAACGTCATCGCAAATTTCAAACGCGACCAATGGTATCGAACCACCGCGCGGCTTTGTCAGCGTAAAAGCGTCTAAAGACGGCGTTACTAAGCAGGTAGTGCCTGACTACGAGACGCTTAAGGATAAATACGAGCTACTGTGGCAAATTCCGAACAACAAAGGCTACCTAGAGTTGGTGGGCATTATGCAGAAATTTGTCGACCAAACCATTTCTGCCAACACCAACTACGATCCAAGCAAATTTGACGCGGGCAAAGTGCCTATGAAGCAGCTATTACAAGACCTGCTAACGTCATACAAGCTGGGCGTTAAAACACTTTATTATCACAACACGCGCGACGGTGCGGCCGATAACCAGTCGGATATCGCAGCACGTCAACAATCAGAAAAGCCTGGTGCACAGCCATCTGAAGTCATCATCGAAGAAGATGACGATTGTGCCGGCGGCGCTTGTAAAATTTAAAAGAAGGATTTTGCGAAATGTCGTACTCAACGTTTAACCAGGAACAAACGAATCCATTAACCGAACCTATGTTTTTAGGTAACTCGGTTAACGTGGCTCGATACGATCAACAAAAGCACAGTATTTTTGAAAAGCTTATAGAAAAACAAATCAGCTTTTTCTGGCGCCCTGAAGAAATTGACGTAAGCCGCGACCGAGTCGACTTTAATAAACTCACTGACAGTGAAAAGCACGTGTTTATTTCAAACCTGAAGTACCAAACACTGCTGGACTCTATTCAGGGCCGCTCACCAAATATTGCGCTGTTGCCCATTGTATCCATTCCAGAGCTTGAAACCTGGATTGAGACCTGGTCATTCTTTGAGACCATTCACTCACGCTCGTACACGCATATTCTGCGTAACTTGTTTACTGACCCGAGCGAAGTGTTTGAAGACATTGTTATTAACGAGCAAATTAAAATTCGTGCGAACGATATTTCACAATACTATGACGACCTTATTTTCTACACTCAGCTGTGGCAAACCCACGGCGAAGGTGAAGTAACGGTCAACGGTGAAACATACAATGTGACTCAGCGCGAAATTAAAAAGAAACTGTTCTTGTGCATTAACTCGGTGAACGCACTGGAAGCCATTCGCTTCTACGTCAGTTTCGCTTGCACATTTGCCTTTGCAGAGCGCGAGCTGATGGAAGGTAACGCCAAAATCATTAAGCTGATTGCGCGTGACGAAAACGTCCATTTAACCTCAACTCAGCATATTCTGAACCTTTGGCAATACGGTGAAGATGACCCGGAAATGAAAGAAATTGCCGAAGAGCTGCGTGACGAAGCTTATGAAATTTTCATGACCGCAGTGAAACAGGAAAAGCAGTGGGCTCACTACCTGTTCAAAGACGGTTCAATGATTGGCCTAAACGAGAGCATGTTATGCCAGTACGTTGAGTACATCGCCAACTTGCGTATGCAGGCTATTGGCTTTGATGCTCCGTTCGAAAATATGCGCTCTAACCCATTACCGTGGATGAACAAGTACTTAGTTTCAGACAACGTACAGGTCGCTCCTCAGGAAGCGGAAATTACCTCTTACCTGGTTGGCCAGATAGACAGTGAAGTTAATGCCTCTGATCTTGGGGACTTTGACCTCTAAGCTATGACTAAAACCTTTAAAGTCATCGTTAACGGCGGGCCTGAGCTTGCCGTTGACGCGATTGAAGGAACCCTGCTCGAAGCGCTGGAAAAACACCAGCTGGAAATGCACTACCATTGTCGTAGTGGATTTTGTGGTGCATGCAGGACTAAACTAAATTCCGGTCAAGTACGTTATACCACTGAGCCGTTAGCTTACGTTCGAAAAGGCGACATTCTGCCCTGTTGTTGCGTGCCAGAGTCTGACTTAGATATTGAGCACTAGCACCGAGCGTATTGGCTATTCACAGAATCGATTACAGTCATCGGTAAGACCCATTTGTTTTTATGCCTAAAAAATGGATAATTCCCGGTAACACTGATTAAGGAAGAGGTATTTCATGTTTACAGTAATTTTTGGACGTCCTGGTTGCCCGTTCTGCGTACGCGCAAAAGAAGTTGCCGATCAATTAAAAGCAGACCGCGATGACTTCGATTATCGCTACGTTGATATTCACGCAGAAGGTATTTCTAAAGCGGACTTAGAAAAAACCGTTGGTAAACCGGTACACACAGTACCTCAAATTTTTGTCGACGAGTCACACGTTGGCGGCTTCACAGAATTTGAAGCTTACGCTAAAGAAAACTTAGGTTTGTACACTGCTTAATGTTGTAAGTGTTAGCGTAAGAAAGGCGGCTTATTTCAGCCGCCTTTTTTGATCGCCTCTATTGCCTGCTTCACTCGCTTCTCAGACACCGGATACTTCGTTCCTAACGTCTGAGCAAAGAACGAAACTCTCAGCTCTTCTATCATCCAGCGAACTTCAGCCACATCTTCAGGAATCAAAGCGCCGGTTTTATAACGTTTTAGGACCGCACTATAGGCTTCCTGCAAATTACTCAGCGCTATGGTCATTAAGCGGTCTTTATTCGGGTCCACCGGCAGCTTTTCCAAGCGCCGCTGCATGGCTTTCAGGTAACGGACAATATCGTCTAATCGACTTTCACCGAACGCCGACACAAATCCCGGAAAAATGAGGTTATCTAATTGGTCCTGAATATCCCCCCGGGACTGAATTTGATCGAGCGGAATTTTACCTTTCAGCGCTTTGCGAACATCCTGCGAATGTGTCAGACATTGCTCAACCCTAAGGGCTATCTGTTCAACCCGTTCGTTCAATTCGCCTCGTACTTGCTCTTTTAAGCGCTCAAAGCCTTGTTCGTCTCTTAGCTTATTTCCCGCATCAAGTTGCTCGTTAATCACCGCATCAACAGCTGCGGCAATACAGTCTTCAATCAGAGTTTCTACCTTACCCCAGGGGTTAAAGTACATCGCCAGCTTCGCTTTATTCGATAGCGACTTTTGCAAATGCTTTACTGGTGATGGAATTTGCTTTAACAACAGTCGACGCAAGCCCTGTCGGTGCTGCTGTTCGGCCTCCTCTTTCGAGTCAAACAACTGCAACGCAACCTCACGGCTCCCTTTAATCGCTAAGCCAGGATAAGCCTTAATTTCAAACCCCTGCTGCGCTTCCGTCACCTCTTCCGGCAATTCATCAAAGTCCCAGCTTTCAACGTCATCGCGGCTGATGTCATCACCGGCAGCCTTTTCCAGACGTTGCTGAACCTTACCGGACAGCTCGTCCTGTAACTGTTGTAGATCTCTGCCCTGCTTTACGAGTTTTTTTCCGTCTAATACTTTAAAGTTCATGCGTAAATGCACTGGCAAACTGCTTTCGTCCCAGCTGTCATCCGGTACGGTAACACCCGTCATACGGCGCAGTTTGTGCGTCATAGCCTCTAACAACGACGTTTCAAAGGGCTCAACGTCGGCCATTATGGCGCCAGCAAAATTAGGGGCAGGCACAAAATTTCTGCGCAACGCTTTTGGTAGTGACTTAATTAAATGAGCAATGCGCTCTTCGCGCAATGCCGGTATATGCCAATCAAAGCCTTCTGGTTTTACCTGGTTCAACACACCTAATTGAATATTGACGCTCACCCCATCATCAACCGCATTGGGCTCAAAGTGATAAGTTAGCGGCAAACGCAAGTTACCCTGTCGCCAGAACTCCGGATAATCGTTTTCGGTAATGTGCTCAGTTTCACCGGCAATGAGATCATCTCGTTCAAAAAACAATAGCTTAGGCTCTTTTTTGGCGGCTTTATGCCACCAGCCGGCTAACAGCTTTTCGTTATAAATGCCTTCCGGTATGTGCCGTTCATACGCTTCAAAAAGGACCTCCTCGTCCACCAGGATATCGCGGCGGCGCGACTTGGCTTCCAGAGCCTGAACATCTTGAATCAGTTTCAAGTTGTGTTGAATAAACGGCAACTTACGTTGCAATTGACTGTTCACTAAGCCTTCGCGTATAAATATCTCACGCGCCTTCGCCGGCGCGACCGGTCCGTATTGCACACGCCGTTTAGGCACCAGTACCAGACCCAACATAGTGACCTGTTCGTCTGCCACTACACTTCCCTTTTTCTTCTCAAAGTGTGGCTCTAAATAGCTTTTCTTCACCAAATGAGAAGCCGCTTCCTCAACCCATAATGGTTCTATATCCGCATTAATGCGCGCATACAGCTTCGAGGTTTCGACAAGCTCAGCGGTCACCACCCATTTAGGCGGTTTACCAAAGAGTCCGGAGCCCGGGAAAATATGAAATTTAGTTTGTCGCGTGCCCTGATATTCATGCCGGTCTTCTTTCATACCCACTTGCGACAGCAAGCCGGAAATGAGCGCGCGATGCACCTGCTCATAAGTCGCCGGCTCTTCATTAATCGAAAAACCCAGTTCCCGCACCGTCTGCCGACTTTGTGTGTAAATGTCCTGCCACTCTCGCAGCCTCATAAAATGAATAAACTCACGCGCCACTTGCTTGCGAAACTGATTACCTGACAGCTCTTTTTGCTTGTCTTTTATGTAATTCCACAGGTTGAGGTACGCCATGAAATCGGAATGTTTATCGTGGAAGCGCTGATGCCACTCATCGGCTTTTTGTTTAAACTCGTGCGGGCGCTCACGCGGATCCTGTATGCTTAACGCTGCTGTTATCACCAGCATTTCCCTAACACAGCCATACTGCTTGGCGGCCAACACCATTCGCGCCAACCGCGGGTCTAACGGTAAACGAGAAAGCTGCCTTCCTATCTCGGTAAGCCTTGGCTTTTCCCGCTTTTTACCCGGCTCTATGGCGTTAAGCTCTTCCAGCAAATTCAAACCGTCTTTAACAAAGCGTTCATCCGGCTTTTGCACAAACGGAAAATCTCGAATATCGCCGAGGCGCAACGCCGACATTTGCAAAATAACGGCCGCTAAATTCGTCCGTAGTATTTCCGGGTCGGTATATTCCGGGCGCTGTAAAAAATCGTCCTCACTGTACAAGCGAATACAAATGCCCGGCCCAATACGTCCACAGCGACCTTTACGCTGATTCGCGCTCGCCTGTGAAATTGGCTCAATAGGCAATCGCTGGACTTTCGTCCGATAACTGTAACGACTAATACGTACTGTTCCCGGGTCAATAACATAGCGAATGCCCGGCACCGTCAATGACGTTTCCGCCACATTAGTAGCAATGACAATACGGCGCTGAGAGTGTGACTGAAACACTCGGTTTTGCTCGTGAGAGGACAACCGGGCATAAAGCGGCAGTATTTCGGTGTTTCTCAGTTTTAAATCACCAATAGCGTCGGCATAATCACGAATTTCCCGCTCACCGCTCGCAAAAATGAGAATATCGCCGACCCCTTCACTTTGCAGCTCTTCTACCGCATCGCAAACACCTTGCAGAATATCCGTTTCAGAGGTTTTATTCCCTTCTGACGGGTCGCGATAACGCACTTCCACCGGATAAGTCCGGCCGCTAACCGTTAATACCGGTGCATCATGAAAGTGCTTAGAAAAACGCTCGGTTTCAATAGTTGCCGAGGTAATAACAACTTTTAAGTCCGGACGTTTGGGTAGCAAGGTGTGTAATACACCCAGCAAAAAGTCGATATTTAACGAGCGTTCGTGCGCCTCATCGATAATAATGGCGTCGTATTGCAGTAATAACGGATCCTGCTGCAGCTCGGAAAGCAGCATACCGTCCGTCATTAGCTTAATAGCAGTAGTCGGTGCCGTTTCATCCTGAAAGCGGATTTTGTAACCGACTTGCTGTTTAGAGTAATCCTGAAGCTCTTCACCAATGCGCGCGGCAACACTTCGGGCCGCTAAACGTCGTGGCTGCGTATGGCCAACGACACCTTTGCGACCATAGCCAAGCTCCAGCAGCATTTTCGGTAACTGAGTCGTTTTACCAGACCCGGTTTCACCCGCGACAACAACCACCTGGTTGTCCTCAATGGCCTTTTTTATATCGTCTCGCTGCTGTGCAACCGGCAGGTTTTCAGGGTATTCAATATGAAAAGACTGCTCAGAGCGCTGTAAGTAATTCAGCTCCGCCTGCTCAATGTCTGCCTTAATGGCACTGAGCACTTTTTGCTGCTTCTTTTCATCTTTTATTTTAACCAGCCCACGCAAACGACCGCGCAGTTGCGCGGCCTTTTGGTAAGTACATTGCTCGAGCTGAGACTGATACTGCTTAACGAAAGGGTTGGTATTCGTTTTGTTACGACTCATAAACTCCGAACTTATTCTTCCTCGTTATAAATAGCAATGTGCGTGTCACCGTCACCTTTAAAGTAACCGCGGTACATTCCTTCGGTATTGAACGGCATTGCCACGTTGCCGTCGGCGTCGATAATAATCACGCCACCAGTGCCACCTGCTTGCTCCAGCACGCCATGAATGACTTCGTCGCCAGCCTCACTGACCGACAGGCCTTTGTATTTAACCCGCGAACAGATATCTGCCGCCACGTGAAAGCGAATAAAATACTCACCGTGTCCAGTAGCGGATACCGCACAACTGTCGTTGTCCGCCCAAGTGCCGGCGCCAATAATGGGTGAATCGCCTATTCTACCATAACGTTTTGCCGTCATGCCGCCTGTTGACGTACCCGCGCTTAATAGTCCGTTTTTATCAACCGCAACTGCGCCGACAGTACCGTATTTATAGTCTAAGTCGAGATATTCCCAGGCTTGCTGTTCAGGCTGCTCACTGGCCTTAATTTTTTCCTTGGCTTTTAACAGCTGTTGATAACGACGTTCAGTATTAAAATAGCTGTTATCAACCTGCTCTAAACCTTGTTGCTTAGCGAACTGCTCAGCCCCTTCGCCACTGAGCATGACGTGTACAGACTCTTCCATCACCTCACGTGCCAGTTCAATAGGACTTTTCACGGTTTTTACACCAGCCACCGCGCCGGCGTTACCTCTCTCACCTTCCATTAATGACGCATCCAGCTCATGTTCACCGTCCCAGGTATATACAGCTCCTTTGCCGGAGTTAAACAACGGGGACGCTTCCATCACTTGGATAGCCGCAATAACCGCAGTGGTGCTGTCACCACCGTCTTTCAATACTGCCCGGCCCGCTTCTAACGCTTCGTTCAGTTTGTCTTTGTAGGCTTGCTCTTGTTCATCCGTTAAGTTTGCACGCGTAATAGTACCGGCACCACCGTGAATTGCCATTGCGTATTCAACACCGTGATCATCCGCCTGCAGCGGCGCTGATCCAATCAGTGCGCCAGCCAGTATCGATAATAGAAATGTTTTTTTCATAATAAATGTCCCCTGCTTTTTATTGTATTTCGTCTAGTCTTATTAGAGGGGATAAACACGCATTTAGCAATGCGATTGATGGAGGGATTATGCCAACTTATCGTGTTAACTATGAGCACATTGGCTCGAAAGGCGACATTACGGTTGAAGTACCAACCGAAGCTGCATCGGGCGACAAGCGCCAACTAGAAGACGCCATTGCCCGTCGCGTAGGCGAACGCGTGCTGCCACACGCTGAGCTTGCCTTTCGTCATGACGACAACAGAACACTGACAGAAAAATTGAAGAAAGCTTACGACTTAATTATTGAGGGGTATGAGCGCGTTTAAAGCGCTGTTTTGATGACCTGGGCTTAATAAGTGACTGAATTTAGTGTCGAGCTCATGTATAGTTTTTCTTTTATACAGAGTAGCTTAAGCTTAGGTTATGGCACAAAACGAACTAGAAACCTTTTACTGGCACGATTATGAGACTTGGGGGGCTAACCCGCTGGTTGACCGTCCGGCGCAATTTGCGGGGCTTCGCACCGACACTGATTTTAATGTGGTTGGCCGCCCGTTAACGCTGTATGTTCAGCCCACGCCTGATTTTCTGCCGAACCCTGAGGCAACCTTAGTTACCAGAATAACGCCGCAGCTCGCATTAAAGCAAGGTGTTAGTGAGGCTGCGTTCAGCAAAGCCATTGCCCAAGAGTTTCAACAGCCCAACACCACCATTATTGGTTACAACAATATTCGTTTTGACGACGAAGTAACCCGCTCCCTGTTCTATCGTAACTTCTATGACCCTTATGAATACAGCTGGCAAAATGGCAACTCACGATGGGACTTAATTGATGTTACTCGTGCCTGCTTTGCCTTACGCCCTGAAGGTATTAACTGGCCAGATAACGATGATGGTCAGCCCAGCCTGAAACTCGAACACTTAAGTGTGGCGAATAACATTGAACACGGCCAGGCGCACGATGCAATGTCCGATGTTTACGCCACCATTGGTCTGGCTAAACTCATTAAAGCAAAGCAGCCAAAGTTATGGCAGTGGGCGTACAGTATTCGCCGTAAGCAAAAGCTGCTTAACCTTTTTAACTGGCAAGCACCCGAGCCTCTAGCACACGTCAGCGGCTTTTACGGCACCGTAAACCGGTATTTGTCCGCCATATTGCCACTGGGCTTTCATCCTAAGCAAAACAGTAACGTCATAGCCTGGGACTTACGCATTGATCCTAAACTCTTTGCCGATAAGTCGGTCGATGAACTCGTTGAACTGACTTACACCAGCCGCAATGAGCTGGAAGCTCAAGGGCAGCAAAAAAGTGGTCTACAAAACATTCATTTAGGCCGTAGTCCGTTTCTTGCTCCTATTAAAACAATCTCTGAGGATGCTTCTGCACGAGCTGACCTCAATATGGAAACCGTAGCTGCCAATGCGCAGTGGCTGCAGGAAAACAGTGCGTTCAGAGACAAGTTAATGCAAGTGTTCGAGCAAACCAAAGAGTTTGCCCCAAGGACCGATGTTGACCACCAAATTTACGACGGATTTTTCTCGCCGCAAGACAAAAAGCACATGGAAATTATTCGAGCGTCCGAGCCGCAACAATTAGCTGGGTTAGATTTAGCCTTTGAAGACCCGCGTATGGAAAAGCTACTGCTGAGATACCGTGCTCGTAACTATCCGTCGACATTAACGGACAAAGAGCTGAACCAATGGCGTCAATTTTGTCAGCAACGCCTTATTGATCCTCCGGAAGGTATGCTCTCTGCGGACGCTTTTGCGCTGCGCCTGGAAGAGCTGGCTAACCAGCATCAGGAAGACGCCCACAAATTGCGTCTTTTAAAGTCACTGTATGACTATGTCTCTTCGCTCTAATACAGAAGAGTCTTTCGACTATATTATTGTCGGTGCCGGCTCTGCCGGCTGTACACTGGCCAATAGGCTTACTGAAAGCGGTAAACACAGCGTTTTGTTATTAGAGGCCGGAGCATCGCATGGTGGGCTGTTTTCTGACATGCCATCGGGTTTTGCCCGCTTTATGCACAGTCGCAAATTTAACTGGCTGTATCGCGCTGAAAACGAGCCGCATTTAACCACGTCTAAAGGCAGCTATACGCCGCGCGGAAAAATGCTGGGTGGCAGCAGTGGTATCAATGCCATGATATACACTCGCGGTCTTGCATCAGACTATGATCACTGGGCCGCCTTAGGCAACAGCGGCTGGAGTTATAAAGACTTACTGCCCTACTTCATCAAAAGTGAAAACAACAGTCGTGGAGCTAACGCTTATCATGGAGCTGAAGGTCCGTTACATGTTTCTGATGTCGCGCCTTATTACTCGGTTTCCACGCAATTTTTAAATGCCTGTGGGGAATACGGCTTACCCGAAAGCCCTGACTTTAGCGGGGAGCAGTTAGAAGGCTACGGCCCTTATCAGTTCACTATGAAAAACGGCAAGCGATGCAGCACCTACCACGCTTACCTTAAACCTGCCTTGCATCGCCCCAACCTCAGAGTATTGACCGGATGCCTGACTGAACGTGTTTTGTTCTGTGGAAAAACCGCCACCGGCATTCGTTATCAACACTCGGGCCGCGATTGTATTGTCAAAGCGAATAAGGAAGTTATTTTAAGCGCTGGCGCCTTTAATTCGCCGCAGATTCTACTGCGCTCGGGTATTGGCCCGGCTAGCGAATTGGAGAATGCAGGCATTAACGTCGTTCATGACTTACCCGGTGTGGGCAAGAACTTGCAAGAGCACGTTGATATTAGCCTGCACTACAAAAATAAAGCCAAAGATGGACTGACCCTGACCCCCTGGAATTTACTGAAGCTCTCAGTGCCTTTCATAAAGTACCTGTTTACTCGAAAAGGTCAGTTGGCTCACTCAATTGCTGAAGTCGGTGCTTTTTATTGTTCGTCAAATGCGGTTAAAGAGCCCGATATACAAGTGCACCTACTACCGGTCATGTTCAACGACAGCGGTTATGACTGGTTACCCACGCTAACCAATGGGTTCACTTGTCACGTCTGTCTGCTACGTCCAACGGCTCGTGGTGAGGTTCAGTTAAACCCGGATAACCCAATGGACAAGCCAAAAATCACCTATGGATTTTTAAGAGACAAAGAAGACCAACAGGCGCTGTTAAACGGTATAAAAAAAGCCTTTGAAATAATGGCGAAACCGGCGCTCAAAAAACATAATGGTGGTCGTTTGTTTCCAACTGAAGATGCGACAAGCGACTCGCTATTACTCGAGGAAATAAAGTCGAAAACGGGGCTTATTTACCATCCGGTAGGCACCTGCAAAATGGGACCCGACAGCGACTCACAAGCGGTTGTCGATGCGTCACTGAAAGTGCGGGGGCTTGAGAATTTACGTGTAATAGATGCCTCAATTATGCCCACCGTTATTAGCGGTAACACCAACGCACCCACTATCGCTATTGCAGAAAAAGGCGCCGACTTAATAAAAGCCGACGCCTAGTTTTTTTCCGTCATTTACCGGTTAACAGCAGTTACTTCTCGTTCTTACTGCCAACCCGGAATAAACGTGCCAGTGCCGGAATAAGAATAAGCGCGCCCAACATATTCCAGAGGAACATAAAGGTCAGCAATATGCCCATATCCGCCTGGAACTTAATTGGCGAGAATATCCAGGTTGCGACACCTATGGCCAGCGTTAGGCCGGTGAAGCCAACCGCTTTACCCGTGCTATCCAACGAGTATTTATAAGTGTCATGCAGCGACATACCCTGCTGTAAGCCCTCTTTTACCTTGCTGTAAATATAAATGCCGTAGTCGACACCAATACCAACACCCAGGGCAATAACCGGCAAAGTAGCCACTTTAATACCAATACCCAGCACCGCCATTAAGCCTTGGCTCATTACGGTCGTAAAGGCAAGAGGTAAGATAATACAAGCAACCGCTCGTAAACTGCGGAAACTAATGAAGCACAGCACAATAACGACACCATAAACCCACAACAACATTTTATGCTGGGCTTTTTCAATAACGGAGTTCGTTGCCGCTTCAATACCGGAATTACCGGCAGCCATTAACAGATCAAGACCTTCCTGTTGGTAGCGCCCATTAAAGCTTTCCACAGAGTCTACGACTGTTTGCAGCGTTTTGGCTTTGTGATCATCAAGGTAAATGATGATTGGTGCCATTGAGCAGTCGTTATTAATTAAACCATCTGGAATGCGGCTTAATGAGGCGTTAATAACATACTTGTTGCGGTTAAGACTGAACCACTTCAAGTTCCCCTCATTAATACCGAACATGCCCATTTTTGACACGTAGACGACTGATTTAACGTCTTGCACACCTGGAGTGTTCTCCATGTGCCAGCTGAAGCGCTCCATTAGCTCTAAGTTGTCGTAAGCAATGCATTGCTCTGGGGCTGAAGCTGCCATAACAACAAAAATATCAGTACTTGAGCTGTAGTTGTCGACAATAAAGGCGTTGTCCTGGTTGTAACGACTGTCAGGACGTAATTCCGGAGCCCCCTTGTCGAGGTCACCAATTTCCATGTTCTGGCTGTTTATTAAGCCCCAGGCCAACATCGCTAATGCAACCGCTACTGCGGAATACGCCCACTTGGGTTGGGTAAACTTGGAAAACAGCTCAAATATTGGATGACGCTCGCCTTCAATGCGTTTCTCATACTCAACACCATTTTTTGAGGTGCCCAGGTATGACATAAGAATAGGTAACAAGCCGAGGTTGGTCAGAACCACAACAGCCACACCAATACTGGCGGCAATGGCTAGCTCTTTAATGACTTCGATATCAATGACCATTAGCGTGGTAAAGCCAATAGCGTCACTGGCAAGCGCCGTTAAGCCCGCCACGTACAAACCGCGGAACGCCAGTTTAGCTGACTCAAGCTTGTCAAAACCTGCAACTCTATTATGGCTAATGGCGTTGATGACCTGAACGCCGTGCGAGACCCCTATAGCAAAGACCAGGAACGGCACGAGCATGGAGTACGGGTTAATACCACTACCAATAAGCTTAATAATACCCAGCTGCCAAAGTACCGCGATAATAGAGCAGCCTAGTACAGTGAAAGTGCTACGCCAGCAACGGCTGTAGGCATATAGCATGGCTAACGTAATAGCGATGGCCAGCAAGAAGAACAAACCGACCTGCTCAGCGCCCTCGATAAGGTCACCAATTAACTTAGCAAACCCCGTAATGTGAATACCGATATCATCGCTTTGATATTTATCGCGAACCAGAGTTTCCAGCTTTTCAGAAAACTCCTGATAGTCCAGCTTCTCCCCTGTTTCAGGGTGAACTTCGTCAAGCGGAACATAAATAATGGTGGACTCAAAGTTATTCGCCACCAAGTTGCCCACTTCACCAGAGCGCAGTACGTTTGTACGCAGCTTTTCTAACAACTGTTCACTGCCATCATAGCCATCCGGAATAACTGGACCGCCCACAAAGCCTTCCTCTGTTACTTCCATCCAGCGAACATTGGGCGTCCACAGACTTCTCAGCCCTGAACGGTTAACACCAGGAATGAAGAAAACTTCATCAGTTATTTCCTGAAGCTTCTTTTGAAAGTCAGCGTCAAAAATATCGCCATTTTTGTGCTCAACAGCAATACGAACCACGTTGCCCAAACTGGCTAAGTCATCCTGATACTCAAAGTAGTTTTGAATAAACGGATGATGCGTTGGAATCATCTTGGTCAGGCTTGCGTCCGGGCGCACCTGAGCGGCGTTGTAACCCAGAAAAACAGTGATCAGTAAAAATATGACCAGCCAGGGCGCTCGAAAACCAAAAAGTAACTTCTCAATAATTCCCGCCGGCTTTTTTGATATTGGATTATCCATTGTTACTGCGCTCCTTGTTGAGATGCCAACGCTTCTTCTTCGGTGACTTTAGCGGGCCAGTGTAATAGACCACTGCGTCCTGTCATGAGCCATTCGCCGTCATTGACCACAACAATATCAGTCATTACCGAGCCGCTTGGGTGTCTTAACAATTCAACGTTAAGAGCTGCATCCACTTTTAAAATGGTTCCAGAGTGGCCAACTATCAGTTGTTCTCCTGAGTCTGTTGCTACACCAGCCGATAAGTTCACGCTAGTACCGGTTTCTATTTGCTCAAATGACTGTCCTTTGTCTTCCGACACATAAGCGTTGCCACGCAAGCCATACACCCATAAGTTGTTGGCATTATCTAAGTGCGCCCCAAACAAGGAGCCTCGATACGGTGATTCTAAGCGCGTCCAGTCTTCTCCGCTATTCTCACTACTAAACAGCAAGCCCGCCTCTCCAACAATGAAGAAGTCACTGTTGCGAGCAATAATCGCATTTAAATGGTAACCACCCGGGTTTTCCAGCTTGTCAGAAATAACCTGCCAGTTAGCACCACCGTCAGCGGTTTTTAAGAAGGTGCCATAAGCTCCTATTGCGAAAGCTGTTTGCTCATCTACCGCTAAAATATCCAAAAACGGTTTGCTTGGGCCTTCTTCTTCAGCAACTTCAATATTGCTGATTTGGAATTGCATTTCTTCTAGCTGCCATTCAAGTTCGCTGATAACCTCTTTATCTTCTTCGGTTTCCAGACGCTCTTGAAGAGTAGCTACTTTTTTCTGGTAAAACGCTTTTTCCAGCTCCATTAACTGAAAGCCGTCCAGTTGACGCGTCCAAGTCTGACCGCCGTCTTCAGTTGTTAAAATAACGCCGTGATGTCCGGTCGCCCAGCCCTTTTCTGCGCTCGCAAAGTCCACACTGGTAATTAATACGCTGCTATCCACATTGGCCTGTATCCAGCTACCGCTCTCGTCCTGACGAATCACATTACCGTGTGCGCCAACAGCAACCAATTGTTGACCATTTGATGCGATTTCAATGAGAACTTCTCTTTCTATTTCATCAGACGACAGTGCCGGTGCACTGATAACCTCGTAATCAGTGTTTGTTGTTGTATTGCCATCCTGGGCATATACTGCGGTGCTAAACAACGCACCCAACAACAGCCCGAATTGGGCAAAAGACGAACGCATGGAACCTCCTGGGTACTCAAAATGTCATAGGATTGTATAAGCTCAAGATAATTTGAAAACCTTTTTTCGTTAATTTCGTGCTTTTTTTCGTTAAAGTGTTGCCTGAGAGGTCAGTCCTCTGGCAAAGTGATGTTGGAAAGTAGAACAACAAGGAAAATCATAATGAATAAACTGATGCTAAAAGCTGGCGTATTCGCCATGTCGGTGATTTCCGCGAGCGTTGCGGCTAAAGTATCACCTGAAGAAGCCGCACGGCTTGGTCAAGACTTAACACCAATTGGTGCTGAGAAAGCGGCAAATGCCGATGGTTCAATCCCTGCGTGGGACGGTGGTTACTCTGATCACTCCGTTGAAGTTGTTCGCGGTAACGACCCTTTCGCCAATGAAGAACCGTTATTTACTATTACTCACGACAACCTGGACGAATACAAAGACAACTTAACGCCAGGTCAAGTGGCTATGTTCGAGAAATACTCGAGCTACAAAATGCACGTTTACCCAACTCATCGCACAGCCACCTACCCAGATGAACTATGGCCAAAAATTAAGTCAAATGCGGAAAACGCAGAAATGGTTGCCGGTGGTAACGGCTTAGAGAATTTCGATACCACCATTCCATTTCCTATTCCGCAAAACGGTCTGGAAGTGGTTTGGAACCACATTACTCGTTACCGTGGTGGTGCTGTGACTCGTAACATTGCACAGTTCCCGGTACTTTCAAATGGCGACTATGTGACGGTAGAGCTGAAAGAAACTCTGGCGTTCCCTGAGTACCTTGAGACCGGTCGTCAGGAAGCCGATGACAACATTCTGTTTTATTTCATGCAGGAAGTTGAAGCGCCTTCTCGCTTAACCGGTACTGTTCTGTTGGTTCATGAAACCATTAACCAGGTAAAAGAAGGCCGCCGCGCATGGATTTACAACGCCGGTCAGCGTCGTGTCCGTCGTGCACCTAACGTCGCCTATGACGGTCCGGGTACAGCGGCAGATGGTCTGCGTACTTCAGATAACCTGGATATGTATAACGGTGCCCCAGACAAGTACAACTGGGAGCTTAAGGGCAAAAAAGAAATTTATATCCCTTATAACAACTTTAAAATCATGGATCCTGAGTTGGAGTATGAAGACATTATCCAGGCAGGTCACATGAACCAGGATCTTATCCGTTATGAAAAACACCGCGTTTGGGTTGTGGAAGGCAGCCTGAAAGAAGGCGAACGCCACATCTACTCAAAACGTACTATGTACATTGACGAAGATAGCTGGACAGCGTCTATCATCGACCATTATGACGGTCGTGGCGAACTATGGCTTGTTGGTGAAGCTCTGAATACTCAGTTCTATAACCAAGACGTACCATGGATGGCTGCCGAAGCATTGTACGACTTAAACTCTGGTCGTTATATCTCGCTTGGCTTGGGTAACGAAGAAGACCCATACATGGAGTGGGATATTGAAGTAAGCCGTGACGAATTCACGACTAACTCCCTGCGCCGTAAAGGCTTTAGATAAGCCGATACTGGTGATAAACCACTAAAAAGGAGACTCACATGAGTCTCCTTTTTTATTGCCAGATGCTCTTTTTTGACATCTCACCTGATGCAGTAGCATCAGGCCACCGCGGTTAGATTATTTTTCCAGGCGGGCCAACAGACTTGAAGTGTCCCAGCGGTTGCCTCCCATTTTCTGAACATCGGCGTAGAACTGATCAACTAAGGCTGTTAACGGCATAGAAAGACCTTGTCTGTCGGCTTCGTTCAATGCAATTTTCAAGTCTTTGCGCATCCAGCCGACCGCAAAGCCATGCTCATATTCGTTATTCCACATTGTTTTATAACGGTTTTCCATTTGCCAGGAGCCAGCGGCGCCCTGGCTGATAGCCGCAATAAGTTTGTCCGGGTCTAACCCTACCTTGCGCGCAAACTGTAGACCTTCAGATAACCCTTGTACCACACCCGCAATACAAATTTGGTTTACCATTTTGGCTAACTGCCCGGCTCCCGCTTCACCCATCAGCTCACGCGTTTTGGTATAACACGCTAACGCGTCGCTAACTTCGTCAAAAGCAGACTGTTCGCCGCCGATCATAGCTGTCAGAACACCATTCTCTGCACCTGCCTGCCCGCCCGATACGGGCGCATCAAGGAACTGACCATCTTGCTTTTTCACAGCTTCGTTAAGTTCTCTGGCCAGCTCTGCTGACGCCGTCGTGTGATCAACCACAATGGCCCCACTTTTTAAACCACCTAAAATGCCATTGTCGCCATAGAACACGCTACGCACATCGTCATCGTTACCCACACAGACTAAAACAATATCCGCATTTTTAACGGCTTGTGCCGGTGTTGCACCATAACGCCCCTGATACTCTTCAACCCAGGCTTTTGCTTTACTTTCAGTACGGTTATACACGCAGGTATCAAAGCCTTTCGTTTGCAAGTGTCCGGCCATTGGATAGCCCATAACACCTAAACCAATAAATGCGCACTGTGTTGTCATTGTTCGTTCTCCGGTTTCTTAATCAACCAATGTTGGTAACGCCCTAAATCACGATAAGGCGGCTGCTGATTATATTTCAGTTCAATGGCCAGCAGTTCGTCAAAGCGCTGCTGATCATCCAGGTTTCTCAGATAGTCATGAAAACAGCGAACACCGGTTTTTTGAATAACCTCGAGTCCAAGCTCTTTCAGTATGTTTTGAACGTCGTCCGGCACTAATGGGTTCTGCGGGCTTAACCGCACTGTTTTCTTAACCTTTAACCCTCGTTCTATGTAATCAAAATTACCGTAAATTGCATTAGCAAACAGCTTTGCATTGCGGTTATAGAACATAAGCGAAAGTGTACCGCCCGGTGCTAATAACGTCTTTAATTGGGTTAACGCTGTCTCGGCATCTGGCATCCATTCCAAAACCGCATGGCAGAGCACTATTGGGAATTGGTCTTCATTACTTGCTAACGTCGCTAAATCGGCCGTTTGGTAGCGACAGTTATCGGCTAACCCTAGCTCTTTGTGGCGCAAGCGAGCGGCTTCAACCATCTCTTCTGAAATATCAGTGTGCAAAACCTCGAAGCCTTTTTCCAGAAACCACTCATTGGCTTGCCCCAGGCCGGCACCGACATCCAGTACCCGACAAGGCTCGCCATTTAATAGCGGTTGTAAGTCTTCCTTGAGAACCGCCATTCTCAAGCGGCCTTTCGTACTATCGTAAATGTTTTTCGAGAACTTTTTACTGATACCGCTAAAGTCGCCACGCGAGCGTTTTTCATTTTTCATTTACGTTCCGCCTAAGCTGGGCTATCTATATCAATAAATTGAACGTCCAGGCTAAACTTTTGAGCAATATGTTCACCTAAGGCCTTTGCTCCGTAGCGCTCTGTCGCATGGTGGCCGGCCGCATAAAAACCGATACCTTGTTCGCGGGCGCTATGAATAGTTGGCTCTGATACTTCGCCGGTAATAAACGCATCGGCACCCAGCGCCGCCGCACGGTCGATAAAGCCTTGTCCGCCACCGGTACACCAGGCTAATTTCCTAATAGGCTGAATAGGCTCTACCCAGCAGGTCAGTGGCCGCTCGAGTTTCTGTTCAAGCTCCTTCGCCAGCAGCTGCCCTGTCATCGACTCTTTTAATGCGCCCATGACTAAAGGGCACGCCGGATCATTCGCATCTACCGGCCCTTCCATTTGCCAACCCATAAGCTTTGCCAGCTGGGCGTTATTACCCACCTCAGGATGAACATCGAGCGGTAAGTGATACGCAAATAAATTAATGTCGTGCTTCAGCAGTTGTTTGATACGTGCTTTTTTCATGCCTGTTATAGGCTCAGGCTCGCCCTTCCAGAAATAACCATGATGCACGAGAATGGCGTCAGCTTGCTCATCAACAGCTCTGTCAATTAACGCCTGACACGCTGTCACTCCGGTAATAACTTTGCCTATAGACTCAGAGCCCTCTACCTGTAACCCGTTTGGGCAATAGTCTTTTATCGCCCCGCTGTTCAAATACGAATTCAAATAATGGTGAAGTTCAGAACGCTTAATTGTCATACTGCTTTCTCGCTTAAAAGGCCTGAAAAAACGTTATATTAACGTAAATTAGACAATAATCCGAAAAAACGGTATAAACGAAGTGTGAAGCTTTTTTAAGCAGAGTTTTAAAGTAACCCTTGAATAAAGGAAAATTTGCATGAGCAAACTGGATAAAGAAAAGGTACTGGCAGAATATACCGAAGCTTATGAAAAAGCTCATGGTAAAAAGCCAAAGATTGAAGCAAGTAATGGCTGGTACAGCGTTGACGGCGGTAAAAACGTTCGTCTTGCGCAGTTGGACGAAGAAGCGAAAGCTTTAGCAAAAGGCAAACCGGCTAAAGCTGAAAAAGCATCAGACAAAAAAGCGGCGCCTAAAAAGGCGGCTGCAAAGAAAACCGAAACTAAGTCTGATACTAAAAAAGCTGCGCCTAAGAAAACAGCAGCTAAGAAAGAAGCGCCTAAAAAGGCAGCCGCTAAAAAGCCGGCTGTTAAAAAGTCAAACTCTGGCGGCTTAACAGCAAAAGAGCTGTGGAAGCAGAAGCTGGAAGACAAAGGCACCGACTGTCGTTTACCGCGCGGCTCTGCTTAATTTTTGCTGCTCAGAAACGCAAAAAGCGACATTATTACAATGTCGCTTTTTTAATACCTTGCTCATAGCTAATGCTATAACACGTCGGGGTTTTTACCCGCTACGCGATCAATAGGCACCTTAATTTTACGGTAACGGTGCACTAAAAAATCACTTCGCTTGAAAATTACCTGTTCAGAGCCAAAGTCCGCCTGAGATACCAGGAAACGTTCGTTGTCCATTACCTTGGCAATAATACCCAGCTTTCCCTGATGCGGGCCACGCTTAATGAATACAGTTTGTCCCTGTATACGCGGGTTATTGTAAGTAAATGACGGATAATTAATTGCCACAGCCGATTCCCAGATTACGTTTAACTTACGTGCATTATACGTCTGTTATCGGCTTATGACAGCGTTTCTTAACCTTTATTTTTTACCGATATAAAGCGTGATTTCACCAACCGGAATACCCCACTTATACATATTAGTGCGGTTGATCATATTGTTCTCATCCACTAAATACAGCCAGTCATCAAGAGTTAGAACCAGCGGCTCTCCGTCCATCTCCACCTCTAACTGATACTCCCAGTTAAGAACGTTACCGGCAGTAGTGCCTTTTGCGACGCCTTCGACGTCGTCAGCACGGCCTTCATAGCTGTTTTCACCAGTTTTGGTAATGTACCAAATACGACGCTGCTCGCGGCCATCGGCATAGGTGAAGTATTCATCCAGTTTACCTTCGTTACCGTCCCAGGTTCCGGTCATTTCAACAGTAAAGCGCTGTATCACTTCACCGCTGTAGTCCTGAACCATGCCATAAGACACTAAGTCGCCTTTAAAGAACTCTTCCAGCTTCAAGACGGGCTTAGCTGACTTGTAAGTATCAATACCGGTTGAGCAAGCCGACAACAGCGCAAAAGCGCTGATAAGAAAACAGGTTTTTATGAGTTTAACCATTATTTTGCTCCTACAAGTTCGTTGCGCTCGTCTTCAAAGCGGCTTTCCGGTGACAACCAAATGGCTAAGAACTGGTCAGTAAACACCTGGCTCTCAACTGTGCCTAACAGCTCTTCGCCCTGATAAAACTCAGCATAGCCATTATCACTTTCCACCAGAAGAAGGCAGTCGCCTTTTTTGATGTTAGGCCAGATGTCCTTTAACTTTGCCAGCCAGCCCTCATGCTCCGAAGAGTCTAGCTTTAGTTTTTGCCACTCTTCTTCGGTCGTCTCGATAAGATCGTCCGCGTCAATGTCTCGTAGATAGTTTAGGTTGAGCGCCTGCCGTTCACTCTTTTCATACTCACCGGAAGGGCTGTACAACGTTGCGTCATAAACATCCCAGAACAAAACGCTCAGGCGGGTTTCACCAACCTTGGAGAAGTCTCCGGGAACTGACGCTTCACAGCTTGCCGCAAACGCAGGAGTGCTCAATGCGCTCACTAGCAAAGCCGATGCCGCTAGCATAAATTTTCTCATGGCAATACCTCCTTACGTTCGTTAATTTTGCTCGTCATAAGGTAAACGAAATAGCCCATCATCAATGACCACACAATGGCATAAGTCACGACAGTTATAACGGTTGACTCAATAGCCGCTGCGCCAAATTCAACGCCGGTTATGTAGGTAATAGGCCCGGACACGGCACCCGCCAGCAATGCTAACCAAGTTTTCTTGGCTAACCAGTCGAGTGCCACCGGCGCCATTGCCGCAAAACCCAGCCATAATAAAGCCAGCCATGGCGGGAAATAACCGCCAACAAAATCAATAACGCCCAGACTGATACTAATAGCCTCAAGTAACAGGCCTACAGCAAACAATCGTGCTACGAGAGTCCAGTGAACCTTCCCAATACGTAGACTATAAACGACCTGTACCAGCACTAAGGCAATTGTCAGCCAAAGGTAGTCACCGCGCCCAAGCACAGCACTAAACCAAATACCGTTAAACAAAACAAAGCTGATAATTTTGTGCATAAATACCTTCCGTTTCAGCGCCCGGGTTACAGCTGGCTTTTGTCCGCAACAACTTGTACAACCGATACACGCTTTTCTAAAAAGCCACCTTCGCAGTAACTGAAATAATAATTCCAAAGTCTTGAAAAGCGCTCGTCATAACCAAATTTGGCTAACTCTTCGGCTTTTTCATTAAAGTTTTGCGCCCAAATATTCAAAGTTTTGGCGTAACTAAAACCGAAATCAAAAGCGTCTCTGACGACCATGTTGGTGTTTCTTTTGAATAACTGAGTCATCTGGCTCAAAGACGGTAAAAACCCGCCCGGGAAAATATGCTTCTGAATAAAGTCGACCGAACGGGCATAAGCTTTCTCACGTTGGTCCGCTATGGTAATTGCCTGCAACGCCATTTTTCCGTGCGGCTTTAACAGCCGGTTACAGGTTTTAAAGAAGGTCGGTAGATACTGCTTACCAACCGCTTCTATCATTTCAACCGACACCAGCTTGTCGTACTGCCCTTCTAAGTCGCGGTAATCGTTTTTAAGCAGCGTTATTTGCTCTTCCAGTTCTTCTTGCTCAACTCGCACTTTTGCGTACTGGAATTGTTCTTCAGAAATGGTTGTGGTGGTGACTTTACAGCCATAGTTTTTCGCGGCAAACACCGCTAAACCGCCCCAACCCGTGCCAATCTCAAGCAAGTGGTCGTCTTTTGTCAGCTCTAAAGAGTCGCATAGGCGCTTCATTTTGTTCTTCTGAGCGGTGTCCAGCGAGTCACTGTCCGTTAAAAACAGAGCGCTGGAATACTGCATCGCATCATCTAAGAACCGAGTGTACAGCTCGTTACCTAAGTCATAGTGAGCCGAAATATTCTTCTTTGCTTGCGATTTATGATTTCGGTTTGACCAATGCTGGTACTTATTGAACGGATACGTCAGCCACGCCAGGCGCGTTTCTAGTTTGTCCAGTGCAGGCAGGTTGCGAGCAAACACGCGAATGACCGAGGTTAAGTCACCAGTTTCCCAACTCTTATCAATATAAAGCTCGGCCGCACCAATGCTTCCACCGGTCACTAAGCGGCGATAAAAGTCCGCGGACAGCACGTTAATTGTCGCGCTTAGATCAGAGTTTTTTTCACCAAAACGTTCAATCGTGCGTCCGTTTTCGGCAATAACCAGCTCGCCTTTTTCTAAATGGCTTAATAGTTTAAACGCCACATGGCGAAATTGATTATTCCAAAACCCGCGCTGAGTTCGAGTTTCTAATGCCACCTCACTGCCAGGCATAACGCTTTTCCTTTACTAAGATTATTGTCCTGGATGACCGTAAAACGGTACCCGCTTTATAAATAGCTTTAACGCTTCCCAATAAATACCGCCTATTATTTTTAAAGCCATAACAGGCGTTTTCTTTAATACGCGGTGGATGCCTTCTTGGTTTAGCGGTGAGTGCGATAAATTCATACCAGCGACAAAATCTTTCTCGTTCTGATGCGCACTTATTTGCACAAACAAATTTTCAGCCGGCGGTTTTATACGCCAGTGGTAAGTCATATCGATAGGATTAAACGGAGATACGTGAAACACCTTTTTACTGGTCGGCTCTTTTTCACTTAAGTCGATTAAATAATAATGCCGCTGCAACCAGGGAGTATTACTGACTTCCGCCAGCATATAGGTGTACGTACCCTGCTGCTCGAGAAAATAGAGGTTAACAGGGCTAAAAAACAGTCCAAAAGTCCGAATGTTGCCGACAAATACCACGCGACCTTCGAGCTTTTCATTGGCCAGTTCGGACATTTTTGCCAGAGCTGCCTGTTGCAAGGTTCCCGGTACATTTTTCAGGTAATCTTTACGACGAAACCATAGCGGTGCAAAGCCCTTGCAGGAGAACCAACGGCTCAACTTGTGCGCTTCTTCCAGATCCGACAAGTCTATTGCCCACTGGAAAAACTTGTAATGAAACTCATGCTTTTTAGGCTTGTATCGGGCGTGGTATAAGTCCCCCCAGTAAATACCGCTTTTCATTGGTTAGGAACCTGCTCTTTATTCAAGCGATTAACCACATCAAGCGCACTGCGCACGCCATCTTCATGGAAGCCGTTGTACCAGTATGCACCGCAAAAATGTGTGTTTTTCTGCCCGCAAATACGGTTTCGCTGACTACGCGCTTCCATTGACGCCACAGAGTACTGCGGGTGATCAAAGGTCATGGTTTTTAAGATTTTTTCCGGATCTATCATTGCGGTGTTATTCAAAGTCACGCACAAGGTCTCTTCGCAGTTTATGCCCTGAAGAATGTTCATGTTATAGGTCACAGAGCTGGGTTGTTGTTCAGCACCCTCGTCTGTTCTTAATAAATAGTTCCAGCTCGCCCAGGCGCGCTTTTTCTTAGGTAACAGCGAGGCATCGGTATGTAACACGACCTCATTAGGCTGGTATGGAATATTACCTAATACACTTTTTTCATCCTCTGTGGCATCGCCCAATAGTTGTAATGTCTGGTCACTATGGCAAGCGAAAACCACTTCATCGAAGAACTGCTGTTTACCATCGGCAAAGTTCAGGGTTACCTGATCATGCTCTCGTGTTACCGATGTTATTTCACTGCCCAAATGAATACGCTCGGCATAAGGTTCGGTCAGCATAGGAATATAAGCTTTAGAACCACCAATGAGCGTGTGCCACTGTGGTCTGTCACTGACATTTAATAAGCCATGATTATTAAAGAAGCGCAGAAAGAAACCGAGCGGAAAGGCTTCTGCGTCAGCCAGTGTTGACGACCAAATAGCAGACACCATGGGTAATAGGTAATAGTCAGACACTGCCTGCGGAATATCGTGCTCTTTTAAGAACTCGCCCAAAGTTACCTTGTCGAGGGTTTCAATGTCCTGCTCATACGCTTCTTTTGCCGCTTTATTGAAAGTCAGAATGCCTGAAATAAGTTGGTAAAACTTACGGCTGAACAAGTTTCGACGCTGGGCAAATAAGGTGTTTAAGTTATGTCCGTTATACTCTAAACCTGACTTAGGATCGGTGACACTGAAGCTCATTTCAGTGTCCCGCCAAGCCACTTTTAACTCGCGTAACAAACGCTTAAAGCGCGGATAGGTTTTGTCATTAAACACGATGAACCCGGTATCAACAGCGTACATCGTGTTGTTAATTTTTACGTCATTGGTGCAGGTATGGCCCCCAATGCGGTCCCGCTTTTCGAACACACTCACTTCGTGTTCGCGACTTAAATAATAGGCACAGGTTAACCCTGCAATACCACTACCTATAACTGCTATTTTCATTTACTGCTTCCTTGCCATATATTCGGAAAGCTTCACCTGCATGCCTTCCGGAAGAAGTCCCATAAATTTGAGCATACCACTGAAAAGCTTCGGAAATGCGATATCTCTTTTATTTTTCTCAACGCCGTTAATAATAGCTTTTGAAGCCTCTTCGACCGTTACCCGCATTGGCATTTCAAAATCGTTTGCGTCGGTCATAGGGGTTTTTACAAAGCCTGGAGATACGCTTTGAACACGTATTCCTCGTTTTTTTAGGTCAACCTCAAGGCTACGCGTTATGTAATGCATAGCCGCTTTTGAGCCACCGTAAGCTTGTGCTTTGGTAAACGGCAAAAGCCTTGCCAGACTATCAACAATAACCAGTCGCGAGCCTTCCTTCATTTTAGGTAAAGCAGCCTCCACACAGTTCATGGTGCCAAACACATTCACCCGGAATACCCGCTCAAACATATCTGCGTCGAAGTTGTTAGTATCCAAATATTCACAGACACCCGCGCACAAAATGACACTGTCTAACGCTTCAACAGTATTCAGCGCTTCTATGGTTGCGTTCTTGTCGGTAATATCGAACGCCAACGTGTCAATAAACTCAGGATACTCCGACTGCACTTCTTCAAGCGCACTCTGGTTACGCCCGCAAACAATGACACGTTCACTTTTCTCGGCATAGTCCAACGCCAGCTGACGTCCAATACCGGACGAAGCACCCGTAATTAGAATACTCATTCGCCTACCAGCCTGCTTTTAATTTTATCTATCACGTAGCCCACTAGTGGTACGTGTTCATAAAGCATTGCGCCTAAGTCGTAGTAGTCGCGTTGCTCTCTAATTTTGCCGTCTTCAAAACTAATATAAGACACGCCGGGTAATATCACTTCCATACCATTGCCAATTTTTGGGTGTGCGTAGCGCATCTGCCAGGACAAATAGGCTTTATCTTCACTAACGCACTCGTCGTCAAACGTGAAGTGGCAGTATTCGACGTTTTCCATTGTGCCTTTGAAGTACTCTTTTAAGTCTTCTAACCCAACAACCTGATGAATAGGGTCTGTGAAACTCACCTCGTCGTGATACATGTCGTCCATGTCATCAAGGTTGTCGGTTTTTAATTCGTCATAAAAAGACTTTAGTGCGTCGACCAACTCTTTGTTATCCATGTTTCACCTGCTTAAAGGTTGCTAAAAAACGTTCGCGAGCGGCTTTGTGCTCGACGATAGGTGGGCAATATTCATTTTGTTGATTCTTACTTAACCACTCATGTGGCCAGTGAATGTGTTTGTCCGGCACATTCTCCAACTCTTTAACCCAATTACGAATGTACGTACCCTGCGGATCAAATTTCTCGCTCTGTTTTACCGGGTTAAATACTCGAAAATAGGGCACCGCGTCAGTGCCTACAGACGCACTCCACTGCCAACCACCATTGTTTGCCGGAAAGCTTCCGTCAATTAAGTGTTGCATGAAAAAAGCCTCACCTTTGCGCCAGTCAATGAGTAAGTCTTTGACTAAAAAATTAGCCGTTATCATGCGTAGACGATTATGCATCCAGCCGGTTTCTTTCAACTGACGCATACCGGCATCGACAATGGGGTAGCCGGTTTTTCCTTCGCACCAGGCCTTAAACCCTTCTTCGTCGTCGCGCCATTGAATACTGTCGGTTTCTTTCTGGAAGCTCTCCCCTTTTGACAGTCTAGGCTCAAAGTCCATTAAGTGCTGATAAAACTCTCGCCAGGCAAGCTCTGTGAGCCAGGTATCCGGTCCCTCCGGTAAGCCATAAGGAAACTCTGGCGAGAATTGCTGTAACGCTCTCGCTGCTGTGACGGGAGAAATAGCTCCAACTGCAAGGTAGGCTGAAAGCTCAGATGTATGGCTTTGGTCAGGACGGTCGCGCCCCGACTTGTAGATCTCTATAGAGTGACCAACAAACTGTCCGAGCTTACTCAATGCCGCATCTTCTCCTGCCGGATAGTGCGACGAGTCTTCTGTTTTTAACGAAATGTTCGGTAAAGGTTCGGCGTTAATGTTCGGAAAAGAGTTCGGTTTAAGCGGTGTTACGTCAATTTCCTTCGCTAGAACCGCCCGCCAGCGCTTATTGAAAGGTGTGAACTTTTTATAGTATTCACCTTGCTGGTTTTTAACTATGCCAGGCTTAATTAAAAGGTTACCGTGATGCTCACTCACCTTTATACCGTCATTCTCCAATACCGCAGTGACCGCCCTGTCACGATTTTTCTCATCGAGTGCGTATTCGGCATTAAAGTAAAGCTTATCGATACTGTGTTCTTTGCAAAACTCCCGAAGCTCACCACCAGCATTTGAGAAGCGCCCGGCGTTCTTTACATGCAGTTTAATACCCAGAGCCGCCAAATTTTCATTTAACACTTCCAACGTGCGCCACAAAAAGTCCTGCTTGATAGGTGCCCAATGATGACGCTGCCAGGTGTCTTCGCACACCAGAAAAATAGCTTCAGGAGCACTTTCAGACTGACAAGCTAGGTACAGCGCTTCGTTATCCAGCGTTCGTAAGTCGCTTCGAAACCAAATTGCCTTTTTCATTATCTTTAGTCCTTACAACCCATAACGAAGCTTCAGATCAACCGGATAAGGGTTCAAATACCACTGGCTTTCCAGGTACTCTTTCGGGAATTCACGTAAATAGTGCTTTATAAGCGTTAACGGCGACATCAACGGCAGAATGCCATCGTGATACTGCAAAATAATATCGCTGAGCTCTTCGCGCTGTTGATGCTCTAAATCGCCTTTAAAATACCCCTGAATATGTTGCAACACATTAGTGTGGTTACGACGCGATGCCGGCTCTGATAATGCTTCCATTACGTCCCGGATATACTGCGTAGCAAACTCAGCATCGACAGTATCTGCCTCGCCCAGTCGTTTCCCCAGCTCTCTGTAGCGTCGCTGGTTGTGTGCTAATAGCAAAAGCTTGCAGGAACTATGGAAACTCAACAGATTATTCTTCGTTGGTGTGTCCTCAATTTGCTTCCATTGTCCATACACATAAACCCGCATAATGAAGTTTTCGCGTAGATGAGGGTCGTTTAAACGACCGTCTTCCTCTAGCGGCATGGCCGGATTATTTTCTCGCAGGCGAGAGGCAAAAATACCTGTGGCTTCTTTGCGAGCATGGCCAGTTTCAGGGTCATAAAGCTTCACACGCTCCATTCCACAACTGGGTGACTTTGCGCAAAGAATATAGCCGCTCAAATCTTTTGCCTTAATCTGAATTTTGTCGGCAAACTCAGACAGCTTCGTTGTGACTATTTCACCGGTTTTAGGCACTACCGCTTCAACGGTCTCACTGCTGTCGTTAGCGTGCTTCTCCAATCGAATCGTGGGTCTGGGCACCGGCATGCCAATGCCGACTTCGGGACAAAAACGAACTAAATCAATGTGGCGAGTCAATTCGTCCGTGGCAAACGCAGACCGTTTATGTCCACCGTCAAACCGTACTTCATCACCCATAAGGCAGGAGCTAATACCAACTTTCAAACGCACTGTACTTCCCTCTTGTAGCATCGTTCCAGTGTTGTGCTGGTTTAATTTACGACGCTTTGTAAAAAATAGTTTCGTTTGTTGTAACAAAAATAGATCCAACTTTGATTTAACGCACGTAGAAGAGGGTAATTCATACGAATTCAACGAAATGAGGTGTTATGTCGTTGTCTAAGCAGTTACCGATTTTCCCCCTCACCTCTCAAGTGTTGCCTGAGGGGCGCATGAAACTGCGCATATTTGAGCCTCGTTACATACGGTTGGTAAAAGACTCGCTTCAGAACGACGCCGAGTTCGTTATTGCCATGTTTGACAACGATAAGTCACCGTCAGAGGACGACTACATCCGTCCGTACGGAACATCCGTCAAAATTATTGATTTCGAGCCGCGCAACGACGGCTTACTGGGCATTACTGTTGAGGGACAAAACCGCGTTCATATTCTCGGACACTGGTTAGAGTCAGACAACCTTCGGGTCGGCAACGTTGAGTTCTTGCCGCCATGGCCACAAGCGGAACTCCCCGAAACCTGCAAAAACTTAATGGAAAAGCTTCAGGAGGCTTACGAAACCTACCCTGAATTGTCTGAATTATTGCCCAGCTTAAATTATGAACGACTTGACTGGCTTTGTTCTCGCTGGCTTGAGATTCTGCCACTCGATACAGACACGAAACAAACCTTAATAAAAGAGGAAAGTTGTCTAAAAACGCAGGAATATTTGCTAGACTTAATGGGCAAATAAATAAATTTCTGTCATCGAGTGATCTGAATACTCAGGTCGTAAGTATTAATTAGTACATTGTGGAAAGATAGCAGGTCTAATTATGCAGATGGTGTCAGGAAGAACATCGACCCGGGGGTCTATGAATACCACCCAAACAGACGCTGCAGAACGTGCAGCGGAACTGCTTGCAAGTATAGCGGAAACGCGAAGTCGAGCGGCATTTAGTGAGCTGTTCCGACATTTCGCTCCTAAACTGCAATCTTACGCAACACGGCAATTTGGCAACGAACAAACCGCCATGGATCTGGTTCAGGAAACCATGACTAACGTTTGGCATAAAGCGCATTTGTTTAAGCCCGATAAAGGTTCGCCGTCGACTTGGATATTCACCATTGCTCGTAATATTCGCTTTGACCTTTTACGCAAAAATAAAAAGCGTAAAGACGACATTAGCGCCGATGAATTATGGCCTATTTTGTCAGAGCAAAACGATAGCTTAGACGATGGTTACAGTTTGGATAACGATGTGTTGATGCAGGAAATATCGCAATATTATGCACAACTTCCAGACGCTCAACGTATTGTCATTGAAAAAATTTACATTGAAGGTAAGTCACAGCAGGAAGTTTCTGATGCGCTTGGCGTGCCTTTAGGGACTATCAAGTCCCGAACTCGTTTAGCACTTAAGAAATTAAAAGAGTTGATAGTCAATGATGATTAAATCGCACCCGGGCGAAGCCCTTTTATACCAATACGCTGCAGGTGATTTAAGTGCAGCCATGACGATAGTCGTAGGGACTCACGTCGATATGTGTAAGGCGTGTCGTCGAACGGTGTGCGACATTGAACAGAAATTGTGTGAGGATAACCTGGACACTATTGTCAATGTGGCTAACCACGCGATGACCAAAAGTCAGTGTGACCAAATGCTCGAAGCTATTTTTCAGTCTTCGGTTTGCAGCAAAGTAGAAAACGAGCCTAACGATATCTTATATCTTGAAGGTCGCCGTTTCACACTACCGAGAACCTTGGCGCACAACAGTCACCGTATTGGCGACTGGTCAAAATTGGTTGGGAAACTATGGCGAGCGCCGCTGACGCTTGAAAATGGTAACCAGACGAATCTAATTTATATGGCGCCTGGTGCCAAAGTTCCTGAGCATACACACAAGGGTCAGGAAGCAACACTGGTGTTGGATGGTGTGTTCAATGACGAGAAAGATGAGTACAAAGATGGTGATTTTGTGCTGCTGGATCCGTCTAAAACACATACGCCTGAAACTCAGGAGCAAGACTGCCTGACTCTGGCAACGCTTGATGCCCCGCTGCATTTCACTTCTGGTGTCAGCAGACTGCTAAACCCCTTCAGCAGCTTGTTCTTTAGAGCTTAACTGCTTCCATAAAAAAGAGCCTGATTTTACTCAGGCTCTGCATTTTCTACACGACTCTTAAATTTCTGTCCTGGTTTAAAGCTCACCACACGGCGAGCTTTAATTGGAATTTCTTCACCCGTTTTAGGGTTTCTTCCCGGACGTTGGCCTTTAGTTCGCAGCTCAAAGTTACCAAAACCTGATAACTTGACCTGCTCACCACTTTCCAAAGCAGCGCGTATTTCCTCAAAAAAATCTTCAACAAGCGCTTTAGCGTCTTGCTTACTAATACCGTGTTTCTCGAACAGGACTTCCGCCAATTCTGCTTTGGTTAGCGCCATAGTTTAATCCCTCAGTGTTGCATTAAACTCACTTTTTAAGATCTCTACAAATTGAGTCATTATTTCGGTAACGTCTGCCTCTTCTAACGTTTTATCGGCATCCTGTAATGTTATAGACAATGCCAAACTACGTTTGTTCTCCGGCACACCGTCACCTTCGTATACATCAAACAAGTTTAGGTCAACTAACTGTTTTACGCCAATATTTTCCATCGCAGCTAAGAGTTCACCTGCCGCAATATGCTTATCAACGATAACGGCTAAGTCACGACGAATACTCGGATAACGCGACACAGGCTGCGCTACCGGAATACGACGTACAGCTATCGCGTCCAGCTCAATTTCAAACACAAAAGCACGCTGATTTAAGCCTAGCGCCTTTTCATGCTGCGGGTGCAAAGCACCCATGAAACCGACTTTACGTTCACCTTTATAAATTGCCGCAGACTGTCCTGGGTGTAATGCATCGTGCTGGTCAGCCACAAAGCGGAATAAATGCGCCTCGCCTGTCTTTTCCAATAAAGCTTCAACGTCGCCTTTTACATCGAAAAAGTCGACAGCACGCTCACCTTCTGACCAGTGTTCCGCATGTGCTTTTCCGGCACGAATACCGCCGAGCACCGGTTCCTGACGAACGCCATTTTCAGCACTTTCATCTGGAATAAAACGTAAGCCTGTTTCGACAAACGCCAATACAGCTTGCTGGCGTTTCTGGTTGTGCGCAACAGCGCCAGCTAAACCCGGCCAAAGGCTGACACGCATAGACGACATATCGACCGAAATTGGGTGCGGCAAGGTTAATGCTGCGGTTTCGTTAAACAACATGGCCTGATGTTTAGGATCAACAAAGCTGTAAGTAATAGCTTCCTGATAACCACGCTCAACCAGCGCATTCGTTAAGGTATGGCGGCTAATCGAAGCTTCTTTGCGATCAGTCATGCGAAGCTGTGCCGCCGGCGCCGCTGCCTTAATCGCATTGTAACCGTACACACGCGCCACTTCTTCAATTAAGTCTTCTTCAATAGCGATGTCGAAACGGTATGACGGAACCTGAACCTGCCATTCGCCGCTGTTATAGGTTGCTTCCAGGCCCAGACGCTGAAGAATTTCTGTTACTTCGTCATCGGCAATTTGCACGCCCAGCACTTTGGCCAAACGAGCGCTGCGTAATTTTACGTTAGCACGCTCGGGCAGGTGCTTCTCAGACACCGCTTCAGTAACCGGCCCTGCTTCGCCGCCACAAATCTCCAGCAATAACTGCGTTGCACGCTCCATAGCAGTACGTTGCAATTGCGGGTCGACACCACGCTCATAGCGGTGAGATGCATCCGTGTGCAGGCCGAAGCGACGTGCTTTACCTAAAATAGCGTCCGGCGCAAAAAACGCACTTTCTAAGAAAATGTTTTTGCTTTCAACAGTCACACCACTGTCTTTACCACCGTAGACACCTGCCATGGCTAAGGCTTTTTGCTCATCGGCAATAACCAGAACATCGTCGTCGAGATTCACTTCTTCACCGTCTAGCAGTGTCAGCTTTTCTTTCGCTGCTGCCAAGCGCACGTGAATATCGCCTTGCAGCGTATCTAAGTCAAACGCGTGCATTGGGTGGCCCAACTCAAGCAATACGTAGTTGGTAATATCCACCACAGGATCAATACTACGGATGCCACTACGGCGCAGCTTTTCACTCATCCAGATAGGCGTTGGACGTGACACATCAATACCTTTAATGACACGACCTAAATAACGTGGGCACTGCTCCGGCGCGTCTAAATGAATCGCCTTTTGCTCATCAATTTTAGCTGCTACGTCGTTAATTTCGGGCTCGTTAACATCCAGTCGATTCAATACACCCAACTCACGAGCTATACCGCGAACACTTAAACAGTCACCGCGGTTTGGCGTTAAGTCGATATCAATACTATGGTCTTCAAGACCTAAATACTCTCGGTAATCTTTGCCAACCGGTGCATCTTCCGGCAGTTCTATAATACCTTCATGGTCGTCAATTAAGCCCAGCTCTTTGAATGAGCAAAGCATACCGTGCGACGGATGCCCACGTAGTTTTGCTTTTTTAATTTTGAAGTCGCCCGGCAGAACTGCGCCAACCTTAGCAACAACCACCTTAATACCCTGACGACAGTTTGGCGCACCACACACAATGTCTAGCAGCTCACCGTCGTTAGTATTCACCTTGGTGACTTGCAACTTGTCCGCATCGGGGTGAGGACCGCACTCAACCACTTCACCCACCACAACCGTATGGAAGTCAGCTGCTACGGGCTCGACACCGTCAACTTCAAGGCCAGCCATGCTCAGCTGCTCGCTAAGCTCGTTGCTGTCTACGGCTGGGTTAACCCACTCTCTTAACCACTGTTCACTTAATTTCATGCTGCAAATGCCTTCTGAATTCTGTATTAGTTGAATTGTTTTAAGAAACGTAAGTCGTTTTCGAAAAACGCACGCAGGTCGGTTACGCCGTAGCGCAACATGGTTAGGCGCTCAACGCCCATACCAAAGGCAAAGCCGGTGTATTTTTCCGGGTCAATGCCAACCGCTTTCAACACGTTAGGATGCACCATGCCGCAGCCCAGTACTTCTAACCATTTACCGTCTTTACCCATGACATCCACTTCTGCTGAAGGCTCTGTGAATGGGAAGTAGGACGGACGGAAACGCACTTGCAATGACTCTTCAAAAAAGTGAGTCAGGAAATCTTCTAAAATGCCTTTTAACTGCGTAAAGGATACGTCAGTGTCTACCATCAAGCCTTCGACTTGATGAAACATTGGGGTGTGGGTCTGATCGTAGTCGTTACGATAAACGCGACCAGGCGAAATAATACGCAATGGTGGCTTTTCCACTTCCATGGTACGAATTTGAACACCCGAAGTCTGAGTACGCAGCATCGTTGAGGGAGTAAAATAGAAGGTATCGTGGTCTGCACGAGCCGGATGGTTCGCCGGAATGTTCAATGCATCGAAGTTATGGAAACCGTCTTCCACTTCAGGACCTTCTTCAACACTAAAGCCCAAATCACCAAAGAACTGTTCAATACGGCGAATAGTCTGCGTAACCGGGTGGACACCACCAACCGCAGAGTTGCGTCCAGGCAATGTGACATCAATACGCTCTGCTTCTAGCTTGGCTTTTAGCTCTTCGGCTTTTAGCAACTCTTTGCGTGCATTGATGCTGGTTTGAACCTGTTGCTTAGCTTCGTTAATTTTTTGGCCGGCTTCGCGACGCTCTGACGGGTCAAGTTTTCCTAAGCCTTTTAACAGCTCTGTTAATTGGCCTTTTTTCCCCATGTATTGAACACGAACGTCATCCAACGCTTGCGGGTTATCCGCATTGGCGATGGCCGCTTCGGCTTGTGCGACGATTTCCTCTAATTGCATTGTTTCCCTCAACACTGACAATAGGCTTTTATAGCGTGATTTTTAAAGGCGTTATTCTATCAGAAAAACGATCAAAAAAGGGAGCCTAATGGCTCCCTTTGAAATCTGTTTAAACGAACTTAAAAAGTCGTTGTTTACAGTGCGCCTTTCGCTTTCTCAACCAAAGCAGCAAAGCCGTTTTGATCGTGAACTGCGATATCAGCAAGGATCTTGCGATCGATTTCTACTGATGCTTTCTTAAGGCCGTTGATAAAGCGGCTGTAAGACAGACCGTTTTGACGTGCCGCAGCGTTGATACGCACAATCCATAATTGACGGAATTGACGTTTCTTGTTGCGACGGTCACGGTATGCATATTGACCTGCTTTAGTGACTGCCTGTACCGCAACGCGATAAACGCGACTACGGGCACCATAATAACCTTTCGCCTGCTTCAGGACTTTCTTGTGACGCGCTCTCGCGATTACACCACGTTTTACTCGTGCCATTTGCTAATCTCCCCTTATGCGTACGGTAACATACGATCGACTAATTTAATGTCCGCTTCGTGGACCATGCTCTTAGCACGCAGCTGACGCTTACGCTTAGGAGTTTTCTTAGTCAGAATGTGACGCAAGTGAGATTGCTTGCACTTATAACCGCCTGAAGCAGTCTTTTTGAAGCGCTTAGAAGCGCCTTTGTTTGATTTCATTTTTGGCATGAAATTAAACTCCGCATTGTTGATTGAAAGTGTGAAAGGGTGAGACAGCGAGCTGCCTACTTGTATACCACGATCACTTCTTAACCGGTGCCAGAACCATAATCATCTGGCGACCTTCAGCCCTTCTAGGGAACGACTCAACAGTTGAGATTTCTTCTAAGTCCGCTTTAACACGGTTTAGCAATTCAATACCCAACTCTTGGTGTGCCATTTCCCGGCCACGGAAACGGATAGTGACTTTAGTTTTGTCACCTCCCTCGAGGAAGCGACGCAGGTTGCGCAGTTTTACCTGGTAGTCGCCCTCATCTGTGCCAGGTCGGAATTTAACTTCCTTAACCTGAATCTGTTTCTGCTTTTTCTTTTGCTCTTTCTGTTCTTTACTCTTCTCGAAGAGGAACTTGCCGTAATCCATTAAGCGGCAGACAGGTGGCTCCGCGTTAGGGCTCATTTCCACCAAATCAACACCAGCTTCTGCTGCTGCATCAAGAGCCTCGTTAATACTGACGACACCAGCTTGTTCACCATCGGTTCCGATTAAGCGAACTTCATCAACGCCCGTAATTTGGTCGTTGATACGGTTTTTATCTGCAGCTTTTTGAGTTCTTTTTCCGCCTTTAATGGTTTATTCCTCCAACTAATTATTAAATTTTGCGTGTACGTACTTCGTCTTCAATTTTTGCAATGAAGTCTTCCAGAGCCAGTTTACCCAGGTCTTCACCGCTACGAGTACGAACCGCAACCTCGCCAGCTTCGACTTCTTTATCGCCGACAACCAGCAAATAAGGAACTCGTTTAAGAGTATGCTCACGGATTTTAAAGCCAATCTTCTCATTTCTCAAGTCAGCCGTGGCACGAATTCCCTTTTCATTCAGTGATTTTACCACCTTTTTCACATAATCGCTCTGATTATCGGTGATATTCATCAAAACAACCTGCGTCGGTGCTAACCAAACCGGGAAATACCCTGCGTATTCTTCAATAAGAATACCCATGAAGCGCTCCAGCGAGCCCAGAATAGCGCGGTGAATCATCACCGGAGTATGACGCTCGTTGTCTTCACCCACGTAGGTCGCTCCTAAGCGGCCTGGTAGTGCAAAGTCCAGCTGAATCGTCCCGCACTGCCACGCACGGCCTAAGCAATCGAACAAAGTAAATTCAATTTTCGGACCGTAGAATGCGCCCTCGCCTGGCAGGTATTCAAAGTCGATATCGTGCGCTTTCAGTGCGTCGGCCAAGGCTTTTTCACTGCGATCCCAAGTTGCATCGTCGCCTAAACGCTTTTCAGGACGCGTTGACAGTTTTACGTCGATTTTGTCGAAACCAAAAGTTTCATAGGTCTCGTAAACCATTTTGATACAGGCTGCAACCTCAGGCTGCACTTGGTCTTCAGTACAGAAAACATGCGCGTCATCCTGAGTAAAGCCACGTACACGCATCAGACCATGCAATGCCCCAGAAGGTTCATTTCGATGGCACGAGCCAAATTCTGCCATGCGCAACGGTAAATCACGGTAAGACTTCAAACCCTGGTTAAAGATTTGTACGTGCCCCGGGCAGTTCATAGGCTTAACGGCATATTCACGGTTTTCTGAAGCGGTTGTGAACATCAAATCAGAGAATTTCTCCCAGTGACCCGACTTTTCCCACAACACACGGTCCATCATCATTGGACCTTTTACTTCCTGATAGTCGTACTCACGCAGTTTCTCGCGCACAAATTCTTCGAGTTCACGGAATATAGTCCAACCATTGTGATGCCAGAACACCATACCTGGCGCTTCTTCCTGCCAGTGAAATAGATCCTGATTCTTACCGATTTTACGGTGGTCGCGTTTTTCGGCTTCTTCCAAGCGTTTCAAATAGGCTTTTAATTGTTTTTTGTCTGCCCAGGCAGTGCCGTAAATACGCTGCAACATTTTATTGTCAGAGTTGCCGCGCCAATACGCACCCGCCATTTTCATCACTTTAAAATGCTCGCAGAACTTCATGCTAGGTACATGCGGACCACGGCACATATCAATGTATTCTTCGTGATGATAAAGCGCCGGACGCGAGTCGGTCGGAATATTCTCGTCTAAAATCTCAATTTTGTAGGGTTCGTGACGGTCTACGAAAGTTTCACGCGCCTCTTTCCAGCTGACCTTCTTTTTAATGACTTGATAGTTGGTTTTCGCCAACTCCTTCATCCGCTTTTCAATTTTCTCTAAATCTTCGTCGGTGAAGGTATGGTCAACGTCGATATCATAGTAAAAACCGTTGTCGATAACCGGACCAATCGCCATTTTCGCGTCCGGCCACAGCTGCTTAACCGCATGACCCATTAAATGCGCGCACGAGTGACGAATAATATGCACGCCGTCATCGTCTTTCGGTGTGACAATCTCTACTTTAGCGTCGTGTTCAATCTTATCGCAGGCGTCGGCCAACTCACCGTCGATGCGACCAGCAACAGTCGCTTTCGCCAGACCAGGCCCGATATCCATAGCGATATCCATGATTGAAACCGGTTTATCAAATTCGCGTTGACTTCCGTCAGGGAGAGTAATTACAGGCATGAAACTTCCTTCCTATCCAGTGGTGACACCTACCAAGTGCCACATGCTCTATTTATTGAAATTTGGTGCGTTCGGTACCATCGAACGCAAGACGCTACTATAATCGACCGCTTACTTTTGAGCAACCTTAGAGCCTACCGCGCCGCTCTTTTTAATACCTATTTCTTTTCTGAAAAAACAACGAATTACTGCTCGCTCAGTCACAGGTGCCTTAGTCTCATTAGGCGGAATTGGCATTTTATTTCTATAGTTACAGAAAGACTCAATGAGCAGGACAAAGCAATGAACGAAGAGAACCTAAAAAGTGTGCCAGTGAAATGTCCGCATTGCGGCCATAATACCTTTTTAGATATTGATGCTTCCGAGGGAAACCAGGACTACCAGGAAGAGTGCTCCGCCTGTGGTGATCTCATTCACGTGCAATTACAGGTCGATGAAATCAACCAACAGGCGCGTATTAAAGTCGACGGCAATGACGAACAGTTTTACTGACGCTTCGCCAGAACACGCTCAACCGTATCGACCGTTGTAATGGTTTGCTGGTCAAGCTCAATGTTGACTTCTGAGCCCGCTTCGCACTCACCTAAGTTGGTAATGCGCAACGTTTCTGGAATAAGGTGCAATGAAAAACAATTTCCCTTAACCTGGCCAATGGTCAAACTGGCGCCATTAACGCTTATAAAGCCCTTATCGAACAGGTAACTGCTATGCTTTTCTGGTATTTGAATCCACATAGCACAGTTGTTTTCCGACAATTCCACGTCAGTTACTTTACCTGAACAATGAATATGTCCCGATACACCATGGCCGCCAATTTCGTCACCAACCTTCAGTGACCGCTCAAAGTTAACCTTGTCACCTTCTTTCAACTTGCCTAAGTTCGTTAAACGCAGGGTTTCATCGATTACATCAAAATGCACTTGCGTATCACTGAATTCAACGACCGTTAAACAACAGCCGTTAATAGCAATACTGGCACCAATGGTTAAGTCTTTTAAAAATTTAGGTTCAGTTCCGACCACAATATGTCGAAAAGAAGCTTGGTCAGAGACCGAAAATATCGTAGCTTGTGTTTGTACAATACCTGTAAACATGAACCACCCGTGTGACAAGGAACCGGAGAAATGACTCGAAGTGTACTTATTTTTAGGCCCGTTGGCTATGCACTCATTGCCTTTAGCGCACTGGGAATGGTCGCTTGCTCAGACAATCCCGGGTTAACCGAGTACGCGGACAAACTGCACAGCGACGTGCATGACACACTCGAGTTACCGGCCCGCTCCATCACTCCAGAGAAGCCAGTGCTGCAGTATCCTGCAAAAAGTGAGTTAAAGCGTGATGTTGAGCGCACCAGCCTCGGCTTTATGGACAGTATGCGTCTGAATCATTGTCGGCTGGGTCAGGAAATTGCCGAAAACAACAGCTCGCTAGGCAAGTTAAAAGACGGCTTCAGTAAATACCATGCAGATTTAACCATGATACAGGCGTTGGAAGACTGCATTGAACACCCTGAGTCCGCTAACGTAAAAGCACAACTAGAAGAAGCACTAGCACATAAAAAGTCGCAGTTAAACGCAAGCCTGGCCAATGCCTTCGCATTTGAAGAGGGCCTTCGCAGAGCCTTGTCTGTTGGCAACAATTCTCTGCCGAAAATTCATGTTACCGAATATAACTACGCCGTTAATGCTCTGGAGCGTTTCACCCGAATTTTGGAGCGCTGGAACTATACGAAAGAAGCGGATGACCCGTCCGAAATGATAAAAATGCTGGGACGACTTGAGCGCAGTAACTATTTACCCGACTTATTCAGAACCATGTTGGACTACGAACACAAGCTAGAGGCCATGCGTGACCAGTTACCGGAAATTCCGGAAGCCCTGCACTGTCCTAATGGCAGCGTCCCCAAAAAAGCAGAACAGCTGAGAGACTCGTTTAACAACATATACATTAAAGAAATGCAGGGCGACATTGCAGAAGTTATTGAGCAACATCAGCGCCTGTTAATGACACTGGAAAACCTTCAGGGAATAGCCCCACAACCGGCGCTGAAAGGCTATATTGCAGAGCTCGGTAAGCTCAGCAAAGTGTTGACCGATGCCACCGTTCACTTTGTTCGGCCCTGGCAGCGTTTTTACAGCGCGTGCAACTTCACACCAGCGCCTGACTAGAAATTCGACAAACAGTCACTTTTTGCAAAAAATGACTTGCACGAGCGGCCGCAAATAACTAATATACCGCCCGTCTTCACGACATACCTCAAAAATGTGCGTCCGTAGCTCAGTTGGTTAGAGCGCTGCCTTGACATGGCAGAGGTCGGTTGTTCGAGTCAACTCGGACGCACCACTCTCTTATCAAGAAAAATCTCAAATATTCAATAAGTTAGTAGCCAAGACAAGTCCACTATCTCCGTCGCAAATTTTATTGGTGACCAAACGGTGACCATTCAGTGCCCTAGCCTATTTTAGCATCCACTTTTTTCAACACCTTTTGCACTATGCACTCAAAGGCTGATTTGACTAATTATTCAATTTTATGAATACGGCTTTACAAAAAATCTATCGATAAGCAAAAAGAATAATTACTCATCAGGGCTGTAAATAAATAGATCCCCAGGCGTACATTCAAAAAATTCACACATTTTGTTCATGACTTCTAGTTCTATTCGAGCTGCTTCATCGTGGTAAATCCGCTGGATCGTGCCCCTATTAATTCCTGTCGCCTTGGCAAGATCTGACATCTTTAACTTTCTCTCTGCTAAAAGAACAGCAATGTTAGATTTTATCATTCAATAGACCTTTTTTTATCTTCTATAGACAAAAAATGCTTGCAGGGGATTTTATATGTGCTAAATTATCTCCTGTAGACAATTTTAATCTATTAAAAATACTTTTTGTTGATTGGAGATATTACTATGAGTCGCACATATCTGACAACTGATGAGCTTGCTAAACGCATTAAATATGAGCCACGCACTATTCGTAATTACCTTAAAGACTCAGTGCTTCTTGAGGGCATCCATTACTTTCACCCTTTTGGTGGCCGAAAAATCTTATTTATTTGGGAAAAAGTCGAATCTGAAATGATGAGAGATACCCCACTATGTCAACCTTGTTGTCCAGTTGGCAATTTCGCCATTAGTTAATAAACAGTGGGCGGCATAGGTTCATGTATGCCACGTTATTCTGAAGAGCGTAAAGCTGCAACGCTCAAAAAATTATTA